>Ga0101945_1000057_pt1 | contig 303208 bp, 270 predicted proteins | sample DewCreD2012metaG_2_FD_75246 | JGI IMG/M metagenome (GOLD analysis project Ga0101945, IMG submission 75246) | Hot spring sediment bacterial and archeal communities from British Columbia, Canada, to study Microbial Dark Matter (Phase II) - Dewar... ... | reverse complement strand
TCGCCTATGCGTTCTGCAAAGTTTTCTTCGGGCTGGCGCTACGCTTTCCGTTTCTGGCGTGGATTCGAATCGAGAACCGCCACCGCATGCCGCGCCGCGGCGGGCTGATTGTGATTGCCAACCACCGCTCACTCGCTGACCCCGTGGTTCTTTGGTACGCCTCGCCGCGCCACCTCTGCTTTATGGGACGCGCCGACATTCTGGACATCCCCATTATCAGCGCGATTGCCCGACTGGCGCGTATGATTCCCGTGCGCCAGCGCTCTGCCGACCGGCGTGCGCTGATGGAAGCCATTCAGGCGGTACAGCGTGGCGAGGCGCTCTGTATCTTTCCTGAGGGTGAACTGAGCGAAACCGGCGAATTGATGCCGTTTTTGCCTGGCGTGCTGCTGATTCTGCGCCAAACAAAAGCGCCTGTGCTACCTGTGGGGCTTATGAACACCGAGAAGCTTGTGCCATACGGAAAACTTTCCCCAAGAATTGCGTTTACTGTCATCACGGTGCGCTTTGGCGAGGCTATCCCCGCCGAGCAGATTCTGGCGCTGCCCGACACCGATTCGCAACTGGAGTTTCTGCGCGAGCAGGTGCGCAGGTTGGTGGGGGTATAATCTTACCATATGAAGAACGGCTCATCCAAACGTCTGGCGTTTGGCTGGTACGGAGGCAAATACAGTCATCTCGATTGGCTGCTCCCTTTGCTACCCCCTGCCTTCCATTACTGCGAGCCTTTCGGGGGATCGGCAGCAGTATTGCTCAACCGTCCCCCCAGCCCAGTGGAGACCTACAACGATATAGACGGCGAAGTGGTCAATTTCTTTCGTGTGCTTCGCGAAACTCCAGAAGAATTGATACGAGCTATAGCACTAACGCCTTTCTCGCGCAAGGAGCTGGAAATTGCCTGTTCTCGCTCCACCGACGACCTGAGCCCACTGGAGCGAGCTCGCAGGTTCTATGTTCGCGCACGCCAAACACGCACAGGACTGGCACAAACAGCCTCACCCGGACGATGGGCTTATTGCGTGCTAACAAGTCGGGCAGGGATGTCAGGCTCTATCTCACGCTGGTTCGGGGGAATCCGCGAGCTCTTCTACATAGCCGATAGGTTGCTGAGGGTGCAGATAGAAAACCTTCCTGCTCTTGAAGTGATAAAAAAGTACGACTCGCCACAAACCCTCTTTTATTGCGATCCTCCCTACCCTCATCGTGCGCGTGGCGATAGTAAAGCCTATGCTTACGAAATGAGCGACAAAGACCACGAACAGCTGGCAGATCTGCTACATTCGGTCAAGGGTATGGTTGCTATATCTGGTTATCACTGCGACTTACTGGATCGACTGTATAAGGACTGGTATTGTCACGAGGCGCCTATCCGGGTTTGCCATTCTGTTAAGAGCCCTCGCCAAGAGGTCCTCTGGACGAACTACGACCCGCAGGAGGTACGGTTTTGGAGCGAACACCAAAAGCCATTCTCGAAGAAGTCTACGGAATCGTTGAATCCAACCCTGATGTAAGCCACTTGCCAGAGAACTACGAAAAACTTGCGCAGTGGCTTCAGCAAGTTATCCACAGTGAGCGAACCCAAGCGTTTACACGCGCTTTACTTGCCTGCTTACTCGCAAAGGTTGACAAAGGCGACGACATAGACATCAGGCATCCCTACACGGAAATTCCAGAAAAGTCCTATTCTGGACGACACTACGACGAAGAATACATAGGTGAATTCTGCGTCGCAAAGGGTCTTAAGGCTAACCTAACAACAGCATTTCTGACACCTGCTCTCCGCACTAAGAACACTCCACTGACAAGAGGGGTCTCTCTTTCGAGCAAGGATAGCGCGGCTGAGCAGGCGTTTCTGGAAATCCTCTCAGCAGTCGAGGAGTATAACGGCGATAAGGCAGAATTTGCGAAATCTGTCCTGAAAGAGGCGATACGCCTGCTCTATCAAAAGACGCTTACACACCAGAAGACGCTAGAGGATCTTCTTCAGAAATCAACATCGCAATCCGCACTAAGCATACACAGGATTATGAACATTCTTAAAAAACATCTGAAGTCCGAGCGTTCCAGTCGTTTGCCCGTGCTAATGATTGCTGCTTGCTATGCCGTCGCCGAGAAGAGTCTGGGTAAGCATGTAAGGAAAATTGCAAGACACACCGCTGCAGATGTACGAACGGGTACCTTGGGCGATGTTGAGATTGAGTGTGTTGGTGCTGACGGCACGAATGTAATTGTGTATGAGATCAAGATGCGCCCTCTTTCTGTGGGCGACCTGAAAAATGCCCTCGAGAAAGTTAGGCATGCTCGCGACCCGATAAGTCAGTATGTGTTCATAGTAAACTCCCCACCCAAAAGCGGGTTAACCGAGTTGCTAAATCAGCCAAACCTTCCCGTGGAGTTTCTAGTATTTGACTGCCTCTCCTTTGTGGAGCATTTTTTGCATATTTTCCATGAGAGCAGAATGGAATTTCTTGAGAAGTATAAGGAGTTGCTTCTCAACGAACCCGATTCCAGTGTAAGCTATGCGCTCAAAAAGGCTTTTCTGGTGTTGTGGGCTGAAGAAGCAAGCTCAGAGAGTGGTCTCTCTCACTAAAGCACTACCCTTGCCTGCTCTTGTGCAAGCGACGGTGCAGTGTCATCCCACTCCGGCGTCAGTTTGCGCACGCCTTCACGCACAGCACGCGCGCGGCGCACCACTGCCAGCAGCCCACCCAACAGCGTCAGCGGCGGACCCAGCCACACCAGTATCGTGAACGGCTTGTAATAGACCTCCAGCGGAATCACCCAGCGCGGGTTCGTTTCGGGCTTGCCCGGCACCATGATGAGCTGGAACTCCACCAGTCGGCGGCTCACATCCATCTGCCCCACCAGAATCTGCGCGCCGTCAGGCAGGGGCACAGGGATGGGAATAATCCCGCTCCGATCCATCAGGCGGAACGGCGCCACCTCCACAGGCTCTCTCCAGCGCGGGTGGCTCACCCGTGCGACCGCAATCGCCCGAAAGCCTTCCTGTCCCATCGCCCCAGCGGTTTCAAAGCCTTTGAACTCTATCGTGTAGTCCCCTACCTTGCCCTTCTCTTTCTCATGCAGGCGCAGGGTCAGGGGGTCGGCGCTTACCTGGGGCGGTGCAAAAAACGAAACATACAGGTCATGGTCCCACCAGCGCACGATATGGGGCCAGACCACATTGCTCACTTCCCCGCCACGCTGGAACTGGTAGAAGCGCGGTTCTACAATAAACTTCGTGTCATGCGAGGCAACCTCAATCCGCACCCGATTGAACTTATCGCGCATCGGGTCGCCCGGAAACTTTTCGTTGCCCGTCATGCCCAGATAGCGCCAGCGGTAGCCGAAGGCAATCGTGTCTCTCCCCTGCTCCACGACCACCTGCTGCTTCACCTCGTAGGCATAGGAGAGAATCAGCCCGATTAACCCCACCGCCAGCCCGAAATGGGTCAGGAATCCGCCCATTGAATAGCGAGCCTGCCATAGCCCTGCCAGCGCCTGCCCATAGGCGGCGGGGCGGAGCCATGCTTGCCAGCCCTTCCCCTTCCCGACCTGCGCCCGACGCCAGATCGCGCCCAGGTTCGCGAATGCCACGAAAGCCAGTAGCACCACGATAAAGAGCGTCAGCGGCTCCCGGAAGCCGTACCAAAACGCCGCGAACCCCGTCAGCACCGCCAGCACCCAGCTTTTGGTGAGGCGCTCCAGAATCTGATCCAGTGTCATGCCGCGCCAACCAAGCATCGGCGCTGCCGCCGCCACGATGGCGGTCAGAATAATCCACGGGATATGCACCTGATTGTAAAATTCAGGCTGGAGCGCCGCCGCCTGCCCGCGAAAGAGTTTCGCAATCAGCGGCCATGAGGTGCCCACAAGGCTAATCAGCGCAGAGATGCTCAACAGGGCAATTCCCCAGCGCAGAGCCGCCTCGCGCGAGAAGCCTTTCGTCATGTCGGGCGCGGGCAACGGCATCTGCCGATACCGATAGACCCACAATCCCAGCGTCACCAGAACGCCGCCCGCCAGCATGCCAATCAGAATGCCCAGCGCGCTCTTGGCTAAGGCGTCAAACGAGTGAACCGAGACCTCCGCCAGCACCCCACTGCGCGTCAGAAAAGTCCCGTACACAAACAGCAGGAATGGAATCGCCAGCAGCAGTGGGTTCCAGCGCACCATCCTGCCCCGATTAATCTGGAGCATGACGCCGTGAACTCCCGCCGCCATAAGCAGCCAGGGGAAATAGGAAGTGTTTTCTACGGGGTCCCACGCCCAGAAGCCGCCCCAGCCGAGCGTCTCATACGCCCAGTAGCCGCCCAGCACCAGCCCAAAGCCGAGCATGGTGGTCGCATAAATCGCCCAGGGGCGTACCCGAATGACCCATTCGTAATACTCGTTGCGCCAGAGTGCCGCCAGCGCGTACACAAACGGGACCGCCAGCGCGGCGAACCCCGCAAAGATAATCGGTGGGTGAATGGTCATCCAGATATTTTCCAGCGAGGGGTTCAAGCCGAAGCCATCCTGCGGCGGCCATACCGCAGGCGCGGGGTCGGGCTTGGGCAACGGCGCAAACGGGCTTTGATATGCCAGAATGCCCATCAGTGCCAGCACCAGCCCCGAATAGAGGGTCATCACCCAGCGCTCATAGCCCCCTGCTGTGCGCATCAGCACCAGGCCGTAGATGCCCGTCCAGATTGCCCACAGCAGGAAGCTCCCTTCCTGTCCTGCCCACGCGCCCGCAATCTTGTACCACAGGTGCAGGCTCCGCTCACTGAAGCTGAACACATACTGCAGGTCGTAGCGCCCCGTGATGAGGGCATACTGCAGGACCGCCTCAGTGGCGAGAATCATCAAAAACGCGCCCCAGAACAACCCCCTGCCCCAGCGGATGAGGTGAGGCTTGCGCCCACTGAGCGCATATGCGACTACCGCCCCCAGCGCAAACGCGCACCCCAGCCAGACCACCAGATAGCCCAGTAGCATCCGCTCACCGCCCCTGCGCGGTCTCCGTGCCCTGATACTTGCTGGGGCACTTCACCAGCATATCCTCGGCATAAAACACGCCGTCGCGGTAGCTGCCAATCACCACCACCTGCGACGCCATCTCAAAATTGTTCGGTTTGCCTTTCGGGTACACCACCTTCACCTTGCCTGTCTCGTCTTCGCCCTCGAAGGTGAGCGTCATGCTGCGCACATCGAACTGGATGGTCTCCTTGAGGGGCTTGAGGGCGACATGCACATTTTCTGCGCGCTGCGCGAGCTGGGACACCTTCACATAGGGGCTTGTGTTCTGAATGAACGCGGTCACGGTGAAAGCTAACCCCGCTAACAATAAGACGAGTAAGATAGCCGTGTTCAGTTTCATACACTGACCTCCGCGCCTATTATACCCTACGAGGCGATAGACCAGAGCGCGAGCATCGCCACGAGATTATTCACGGCGTGCAAAAGAATGCTCGGCACCAGCGAACGGGTGTAGGCAAACAGGAGCGCCAGCACCGTGCCAATCGCCGTGAGGGGAATCAGCCCTGCGAGGAACTGGGGATGAATCACCGCGAACAGAAACCCACTGACAAATGCGCTGAGCCACACGCGCCCTGTGCGCTGCCAGAGCGTCTGGAACAACACACCCCGAAACACGAACTCCTCTACAATCGGCGCCAGCACAACGCCCTGCACGAAAATCACCACCCAGTGCAGCCAGTTCTCTGCGCCCTGTGCCATCTCCTGAAAGGGGTGGCTCAGCTGCGAGAGAGCAGGTCCCAACAGCACCACCAGCACAAGCCCCCCAACCGCAATCGGTACATACGCCAGCCCGCCTGTCAACACGGCAAGGGCGTACTTCCAGAAGCCGTTCGGCGCGAACCAGCGCACCTCCGTTTCCAGTCGCTCTTGCACGGTGTGCAGGTATGATAAGCTCAGTGCCGTCGCAATCAGCTGATTCAGCAGCGTCGTTTCGGGGAGCGGCACGCCGAACCCTTCCAGAAAACGCGCCAGAAACTCCGCAGGGGAAAGAATCACCGTCAGCAAAAAGATGATCAGCGCCCATAAAAGCGGGTCTAATGCAAACGGCGAGGCGTTTTCCAGCGGGCGTGCGGGCAATCGCGGCGGGTTCACCAGCACCCACAGCAGCACCCCCAGCCCTATCACCACCCCAAAACAGACTGCGATAAGAATCGCAAATAGCACTGCTACTCCCAGCACGCCGCGCCTGCGGAGCGAGTCGCGTAGTTGCTCGGCTTTCGCCTTCTCCCCTGCTCTTTGCGCCATCACCGCCTCCGCAAGGCGCAGATAAAAAGGCGAAACCGTCGGCGACAGAGCCTCCAGAATCCCTGAGATTCGTTCAGGCGCATGTGTGCCCGTCAGCGCCCACGCCCAGAGAGTCGTATACCAGCGTCGCTCGGCAGGGGTGAGCCTCTCTGCAGGCAGTTGCGCGGCGCGCTGGAGCGTCTCTGCATACCCCTTCTTGCCCAGATACGCCTGCACAATCGCTTTACGCACCTGCTGCTCCCACACGGGGCTTTCCAGCTCCTCCAGAGCCTGATTCAGGAGAGGATTAGAGGCAGGGTCCGAGCCGAGCGCGAACGCCAGCTTGAGCGAAATCTCCGCCTCTTCTAATGACCTGTTTACCGATTTGGGTGGCTGGCTCAGCATCCAGCCAAACAGGGCAAAGTTGAGGGCGATAATGAGGGAAAAAAGAAGTATGAGAAGCCACCATGCGTACCGACTTGACTCGTGCATCGTAGTAGGCTGGCGGAGGGTCTGGGATTCGAACCCAGGGTAGGGAGCATAACCTCCCTACAACCGCTTAGCAGGCGGCCCCTTTCGACCACTCAGGCAACCCTCCGCCTTGCGCCTCTATTATACCCAATTTTCGGCGGATGTCAAGAGAAATGGAGGGGATTACCGACAATTCGCAACGGCAACCCCCTGCCCCATCAGGTACAATTGGGGCGTAAGGAGGCAAGAAATGAATTACGATGTGAAGGATCTGGCTCTGGCAGAACAGGGCGCCCTGCGCATGGAATGGGCAGACAACGAGATGCCAGTGTTGCGCCTGATTCGTCAGCGGTTTGAGCAAGAGAAGCCCCTCAAAGGCGTTCGGATTGCGGCATGCTTGCATGTAACCACCGAAACGGGCAACCTGATGCGCACGCTCAAAGCAGGTGGCGCGGAGATTGCCCTCTGCGCCTCAAATCCTCTCTCCACGCAGGACGACCTCGCTGCCGCGCTGGTCAAATACGAGGGCATCGCCGTGTTCGCCATTAAGGGCGAAGATAAAGAGACCTATTACCGACACATCCATCAGGCAATTGACATCCAGCCCCACATCACGATGGACGATGGGTGCGACCTCGTTACGGTGCTTCACAGCGAACGGCGTGAGCATCTGAATGGCGTGATTGGCGGCACGGAAGAGACCACCACCGGCGTGATCCGCCTGCGTGCGATGGCAAAAGACGGCGTGCTACAGTACCCCGTGATTGCCATCAACGATGCCTACACCAAGCACCTGTTCGACAACCGCTACGGCACGGGTCAAAGCACGGTAGACGCGATTATGCGGGCGACGAACCTGCTGCTGGCAGGGCGCAAGTTCGTGGTGATTGGCTATGGCTGGTGCGGGCGCGGCGTCGCCATGCGAGCGCGCGGCATGGGCGCCCATGTGATTGTGTGTGAGGTTGACCCCCTCAAGGCGCTGGAAGCCCTCATGGACGGCTATCAGGTAATGCCCCTCATGGAGGCAGCCGCGATCGGCGACATCTTCGTGACCGTGACGGGCAACTACCATGTGATTCGCGAAGAGCATTTCCGCGTGATGAAGTCGGGCGCGATTGTCTGCAACACAGGGCACTTCAATGTGGAGATAGACATCCCCGCGCTGGAGCGGCTCTCTGTGAGCAAGCGTACCATCCGCCCCTTCGTGGAGGAGTATCAGCTGAACGATGGGCGCCGCATCTTCCTGCTCGGCGAGGGACGCCTGATTAACCTCGCTGCCGCCGAGGGACACCCCGCCGCCGTGATGGACATGAGCTTCGCCAATCAGGCGCTCAGCGTGGAGTATCTGGTCAAGAATCAGGGCGCGCTGCCGAAGGGGGTCTTCCCCGTGCCTGCCGAGATTGATGCGCAGGTGGCGCGACTCAAACTCCAGGCGCTCGGCGTCGCAATTGACACCCTCACCCCCGAACAGGAGAAGTACCTCAACTCGTGGCAGGAAGGGACATAACTGCCTGCCCCTTTCCTCCTCTTAGCGAGGGATAACCCCTCGCTAAGAGGTGTTCTCTTCAGGTATCCTTAAGATGTGAGCAAAGTTTTTCAAACCACGGCTTCCGCTGGCAAGCCCCATGTGGTGATTGTGGGAGGCGGCTTCGGGGGGCTACAAGCCGCCAAGGCACTTCGAAAAGCGCCTGTTGAGGTAACCCTGATCGATAAACGAAACTTTCACCTCTTTCAGCCCCTGCTTTATCAGGTAGCGACAGGAGGCTTAGGACCCGCAGAGATTGCCGCGCCCATTCGTGCCCTTCTGAAACGACACCCCAACACGCGCGTATGGAACGCCGAAGTTATAGACATAGACCCGCAAACGCAAACCGTTTTGCTTCACGACGGAGATAGAGTGAACTATGATTTTCTGATTCTGGCGGCGGGATCGGTTTATCACCATTTCGGTCATCCCGAATGGAGCCTCCATGCGCCCGGGCTGAAAACAATAGAGGATGCTCAGGAGATTCGGCGGCGTGTTCTGCTTGCTCTGGAGCATGCGGAGCGTGAAACCGATGTCGAGCGCAAGCACGCATGGCTGACCTTCGTCATTGTGGGGGGCGGTCCGACGGGTGTGGAGTTGGCAGGCGCCCTGGCGGAGCTGGTTCGCGTCACGATTCGTGGAGAGTACCGAAACTTTGATCCTGCCGCGACACGACTGGTGCTGCTGGAAGGAGGACCAAGAATCCTACCGACCTATCCTCCAGAATTAAGCGAACACGCTCGCAGGGCGCTTCACCGATTGGGCGTTGAAGTATACACAGGGGCGGTGGTAACGGATGTAAGCACCGAGCAGGTTCAGTACCAGTATCAAGGGGAAATCGGGCGCATAAACACAAGGACGGTATTGTGGGCAGCGGGTGTTCGCTCGGCGCCGTTAGCCGAACGCCTTGCCGAGCGGGCTTCGCTCCCTACCGATAAGGGCGGACGCCTGATAGTCAATCCCGACCTTTCCGTACCAGGATATCCGAACCTGTTTGTTATTGGCGATATGGCGCACTATGCACATCAGGGAAATGCGCCGCTGCCTGGGGTGGCGCCCGTTGCAATTCAACAGGGCGCCTATGTGGCGCGTGTCATACGCAATCGCCTCCTTGGACGCCCAACGCCGCCGTTCCGGTACCGCAATAAGGGCGATATGGCAGTCATTGGGCGTAAAGCCGCTGTAGCCCAAATTGGGCGACTGCGGTTGAAGGGTTTCATCGCCTGGCTGGCGTGGCTCTTTGTGCATCTACTTTACCTTGTTGGCTTCGAGAACAAACTGCTGGTGTTGATTCAGTGGGCGTGGAACTATTTCACTCGTAACCGTCGCGCACGAATTATTCTCTACTGTTTCGGTCACGATTCGCAGAAAAACAGTCCACCCGGTAGACACGGGAGCGGCTGATTTCTTTGAACGCAAAGCCGTAGGGGCGTGTGCCCCTACGGCGAGAGCTTATCGCACATGCACCACGAGGTTGCCGCCCGCGAGCGTGCCCCACGCGCTATAGACGAGGTTGTTCCCGCTGTCGTAGACCCAGATCATGAAGAGGTCGCTGGTGCCGGGCGTGCCGCCGTCCCAGAGGGCAACCCAGAAGCGGTAATCGCCGCTGCCGTTCAGCGTTGCGCGTCCGCTGAAGTATCCCTCGGAGGGGTTGGGCACATAAACCCAGTCAATCACGAAAGACTTCAGGTTGAGCCGCCAGCCGTGATCCTGATATTCGAGGCTGCCGCGCAGGCTGCCGTTGCGCTGAACCTGAGCGACGAAGCCAAAGTTCTGGCGGGCGCCTTCCAGTTCCAGCCAGCCGCCGCCCGTCACAAAGCCTGAGGCGTCAGGCTGGTAGGCGGTAACCAGCATCACCTGCTGGCGCTCCGCCCCATCGCTGACCGCCCACACGGTGAAGGTGTCCGCAAAAGGCGGCGACCACGACCAGGAAACCGTTCCCTCCTCCGAAACCGCCATCGGGCTGGTATAGTAGACGCGGTTCCCGTGCGAATCGTATACTTCAAACTGTACGGAGGACGCGCCGTTGACAACGGTGAACTCGAAGTTGACAGGCGTGCCGACCGCGACCGGTTCCGAAGAGCTGCCGCCCTCATCGCCGCCGACAACTCCTGTGGCAACCCCTGCGGAAAACATGCCCTGCAGAAGCGTGAGGCTAAGCAGAAAGGCAGTCATCAGTTTGTTTTTCATCATCTCCCTCCCTGCGTCGGTTGTTCCACAGTCTGGTGGGACTTTTATCGGCGGAATTGCGGGGAGTAGCCCCCAAACCCCTTGACACAGCCGAAACGGATGGGGTATAATAGAGGGCGTCAGGTGGCCCCATGGTCTAGTGGTCTAGGACGCCTGGTTCTCAGCCAGGAGGACGGGGGTTCGAATCCCCCTGGGGCTACCAATTTTTTTATGCCTGCACGGGGGTCTGGGCGGTTCTTCGGCGCGACTCAGCACGCTGGCGAATCTGTTCAATTTCCTCCTCTGTGATGGCTCGCTCAAAGCTGCGGAACCCTGCCAGTCGGAAGCCGTGCTTGTGCGCCATCTCTTGGGTCTGCTCCACCTGAGTCAGGGAGACCTCTTTGCCCAGTGTAAAGTTTTCGATGCGTCCTTCCAGCGCCAGCATCATCGTTTCCGACATGCAGGCGTAGGCGGTTCGGGGCGGGAATCCGAAGTCAAAGCCAAAGTCCACCTCTCCGGGTACCGCCACCAGCCCGCCCTCAATCACCAGCACATCGTCGCGTTCGCGGGCGACGCGCACCGACACATCGCGCGGGCGCGCCACATCCACCACCACGGCGCCCACTTTGAGGTCTTTCGGGTAAATCACGGCGTCTACCGCGCTGGTCACAGTAATCACCACATCGGCGGCGGGCAGGTCGCGGCTGATGTCGGTGGAGACGCCCACACTGCCCCGCGCGCGCTCGCGCAGTTGCGCCGCAATCGGTTCCAGTCGGCTGGCGTCGCGCCCCAGCAGTAAAATGCGCTCCGCCACAGGCGCGAGCGCCTCCGCACATGTGCGCCCAATAGAACCCGTCGCCCCCACCACCGCCACTGTCGCCTCCTCCATCGCGATGCCCATGCGCCGTGCGCCTTCCACCGCCGCCTCAATCGCCGTCGCTACGGTATAGCTGTTGCCTGTGGTGACGGCAATCTCCAGATTCTTCGCAATCGTAATCCCGCCATCCCCCACCACCGAGGTGAACGCGCCCAGCCCGATAATCTCCGCCCCCAGCTCCTGCGCAATCTGTCCGCAGCGGATAATCTTCTGGTAAACAAAATCCAGCGGCAACGAGAGCATCATCCGCGGCGAGAGCGGGCAGCCAATAAACCACCCCTCGGTCTCCACCCCCGTAATCGAGCGTACCCCTGTGATTTTAGAGACCACCATCGGCTCCTTGCGCTTCAAGAGCGACTCCACCCACGACTCCGGCAAGTAGCGTGCGATGGGATATTTGCGCGCCGCGTCCCGCTTCACATCAATCGGATGAATGACAAAGGCAAACCGGTGCATAGGCTCCTCCACCTAAAAGGATACCCCATCAGGCGGTACAATTACCGCAATGATCGGGCGTCTGACGGGGTATCTTGTGGGTTTTGAGGGCGACACGCTCCTGCTGGATGTGCATGGGGTGGGCTATGAGGTACGGGTTCCCCAGAGCGTGCGGACGCAACTGCCCCCGCTGGGAGAAATGATCACGCTCCATGTGCGCACGCTGTTCAGCGAAGAGGAAGGGCTGATGCTGTTCGGTTTCACCGAGCTGGCACAGCGCAGGCTGTTTGACCTGCTTTTGCGGGTGAGCGGTGTGGGACCGAAGATGGCGATGAACCTGCTCAGCGCGGCGGAGCCAGAAGTGCTGGCGCGAGCGATTGCCCGAAAAGACACACGCTACTTGCGGAGCCTGCCCGGCGTGGGCGCGAAGTTAGCCGAGCGGATGGTGCTGGAACTGGCAGATAAGGTCGCTGAGTTCGCTTTTGAGCGCCAGATTGAGCGGCTGGAAGCTGCCTCCCGCACTAGCCAGATTGATCTGGACGCGCTCGCCGAGGGGCTGGTGCAGCTTGGCTACTCGCGACGCGACGCGCTCAATACCCTCACGAACCTGCTCAACGAGAACCCCTCCGCCGACGAAACCACCCTGATGCGCCTCGCGCTGACCCGACTCGGCTTGAAGCGCTAAGAGACGGACTCAGAATTCTGGGGGATTCGGACGGGTGAACCTGCTCTGTTGCAAAGATACCTTCTGGAACCCACGATGCCCCCGAAAGAGCGACGGCTAAAGCCGTTCCTACTAAACAAAGCCAGCCTCCGCTGGCTTTATCAGCCGACGCAGGTCGACTTCGTCTCGCAGGAATGGCTTCAGCCGTCAAGTATGAGGTGGCATTTCTCGAACACCCTCGGTTGGGCTTAAGCAGGAAAAAACGGTCTGTATGCTGTACTCTTATAGGGGGGATGACAGAATGACAGTGCCAAGGTGGATACTGCTGGTGTTGGTGTGTCTGGGAAGTGGATGCTCGCAGCGTCCCGTCCTACCTCCGATAGTAACCGTTGTAGGCGTTCAGCATCAAGGCGAATATCCCTTCGGACAAGTGATTAAGCCCCAAATAAGCGTTGTCAGTCCTGTCAAAACCGAAGTCGAAACCCGATTGAATGGGCAACCCTATGTCCAGGGTACCCCTATTGTGGAACCTGGTCACTACATACTGACCGTCTTTGCAAAGGCGAAGGGAAGTAAGGATCCCGGCACTGTACTGCCTCGGGAATTCTGGATACTGGCACCTGTCGATGTGCGCCTGCTGAGATGGTCTTATCGTCCTCACCAAACAGGCTATGCGGATGTAGAGGCAGAATTCCTTGTATCGTCCAGCCATCGTGCTGTTTCTGTGGGCGAAATAGACTTCAGTACGCTCGAGCTGAACTTGTGGGTTGAGTCGGGCTCCAACTTGCCTAAACTATACACGCTCGTCCCGCGCTATATGATTTTACTCAAAAACCGCAAAACCCAACGAGTCGAGGCTGCACTCATCGGGTTCAAGACCCTACATTCTTCCCGTGAGGTCAAAGCGGGTAAGGTTCTCAGCCAATCACCCCACCAACCCAATCTAAAGGGAGAGGCTCGTTTCAGATGGCGGCTAAATCGTTTTCGTGAGCCTGTCTCTTTGATAGAGGGTGAGAACAGATTACTGACTCAGCAAGTCAAAAAGCAATATGCCCCCGCACCTGGTGTGATAGGCGCACTCGGTCAGGATGATAGATGGTATCAGTGGGCGTACAGGGCGACAGCACCATAATCCTCGATTGCTGTGGAGTCTGAAACAGGCACTTACGCAGGGCGCAAGGCGCACCCCGCTTCGGTCGAGCAGGCAAGGAACACTTCAGGGTGCTGCAGTCTGGAACACCCCCATCTGGCGGAACCGCTGGTAGCGGTGTTCCCGAAGCGCTTCGGGTTCCATCTGGCTCAGCTCGTCCAGTTGCTGCAGGATGGCAGAGCGCACGCTCAGCGCGGTGGTCTGCGGGTCGCGATGCGCCGCGCCCAGCGGCTCTGGCACAATCAGGTCAATCAGTTTCAGGCGGAGCGCCTCTTCGGCGGTCAGCTTGAGCGCGTTCGCGGCTTCGGGCGCACGGTTCGGGTCGCGCCACAGAATCGCGGCACATCCTTCAGGCGGGATGACAGAATAAATCGCATGCTCCAGCATCAGCACACGATTCGTCGCCGCCAGTGCTATTGCGCCGCCACTCCCCCCTTCCCCCAGAATCACCGAAACGGTCGGCACGGTCAGCTCAAACAGGGTGAGCATAGAGCGTGCAATCGCCTCGCTGATACCCCGCGATTCTGATTCCACGCCGGGGTCGGCGGCAGGGGTGTCCACCAGCGTCAGCACGGGCAGGCGGAACTTCTCGGCGAGCTGGAACATACGCATTGCTTTGCGATAGCCTTCAGGTTTCGCCATGCCGAAATTGCGCCTCTGGCGCTCTTTGAGGTCGCGCCCCTTCTGCTGCCCCACAATCACCAGCCGATACGCCCCCAACTTGCCCACACCCGCCACAATCGCGGGGTCGTCAAACCCTAGGCGGTCGCCGTGCAACTCCACAAAGCTCTCGCACATCAGGCGAATATAATCCAACGCGTAGGGGCGTTTGGGGTGGCGTGCGAGTAGCACCTTGTCCCACGGGCGCAGGTGGCTGAAAATCTGGCGGAGCAGTCGCTCGCGCTGGGCTTCCAGCTCCGCAATCTCGCGCGTGCGGTCTATCCCCTTCTCCGCCACCAGCTGGCGCAGCTCCTGAATCGCGCTCTCCAGCTCGTTGATAGGCTTCTCGAAATCAAAAATCGTCATACGCGCGCACCTCCCGTGAAGATATCCAGCAAGTAGGCGAGCGTCGGACGGATTTGCTTGCGGGGCACAATCAGGTCAATCATGCCGTGTTCCATCTGGAACTCAGCGGTCTGAAAATTGGCGGGCGGCTTGCCCACGGATGCCTGCGCCGCGACGCGCTGACCCGCGAACCCCACCAGCGCGCCCGGCTCAGCGAGAATCACATCCGCAAGCGAGGCGAAACTCGCCAGCACGCCTGCCATCGTGGGGTCGGTAAACACGGCGATATAGGGCTGACGCGCCTGCTGAAACCGCGCCACGCCCGCCGTCGTTTTCGCCATCTGCATCAGCGAGACCAGCCCCTCCTGCATCCGCGCGCCCCCCGAAGCACAAAACAAAATCACAGGCAGGCTCTGCTCCAGCCCACGCTCAAAACAACGCACCACCTTCTCGCCCACAACCGACCCCATGCTCCCGCCCATAAACGCGAAATCCATCACGCCAAGCACCACGCGATGCCCTTCAATCGTGGCAATCCCTGTAATGATGGCCTCATTTTCGCCTGCTGACTGAGCGCCCTTCGCCAGCTTGTCGGCATACTCCGGGAAACCGAGGGGGTCAGCGGGGCGCAGGTCAGCATCGGTCTCCACGAAGCTGTTGGGGTCTACGGTGAACGCGATGCGCTCGCGAGCGCGAAGGCGGTGATGGTGCCCACACGAAGGGCAGACACGCATCGCCTGCTCAAAGTCGGGTTTGAAGAGAATCTTCTTACACTTCGCGCACTGTACCCACTGATCCGAGGCGCTCGCCACAACCGCTCGCCTTTGCATGGCTCCAATTCTACCCGAAACGAGAAAAGGGGGCAGGGAGTCCCCTGCCCCAATCATCAAGGGTCTGGATGGAAAGAGGCAATTATCCGCATCCGAAGGAGGTGCCGCAGTTGAGGCACTGATGGCATGCTCCAGAGCGCACCATAATCATCCCGCAGTTGGGGCAGGGGGGCGCATCCTGCTGCAGTTTCACGATTTTCGACCAGTCCGTGGTCTTCGCCCCCTGCGGTGTGGCAGAGACCGTTGGCTCCGTTTTGGCGCCTTCCAGCCCGATGGCTTCGGGCTGCGTGGCGGCGGCGTGCGCAGTCAGCGTTGCCTCGTCCAGCGGTTGAACCTGAGGCGGCTGATGGTTCAGGAACTTCAGCGCCAGCCAGCGGAAGATATAGTCCACGATCGAGGTCGCCACAGGGATCTGCGGGTTGTTGGTGAAGCCGCTGGGCTGGAAGCGCGTGTAGGAGAATTTTTCCACCAGCTTCTCCAGGGGCACGCCATACTGGAGCGCCATCGAGATGGCGGTCGCGAAGGCGTCCATCAGACCTGAGATGACCGAGCCTTCTTTCGCCATCGTCACGAAGATTTCGCCCGGCGTGCCGTCCTCGTACATGCCAACGGTGATATAGCCCTCGTGCCCCGCGATGCTGAACTTGTGGGTGATGCTCTTGCGCTCGTCGGGCAGATGGCGTCGGATGGGGCGCTCCACAACCTGCACCGTCGCCTGAGCGGGTTTCTGTTCCTCGCTGGGCTTTTTCGTGGAGAGCGGCTGGGTGCGCTTGCTGCCATCCCGATAGATGGCAATCGCTTTCAGCCCCAGTTTCCACGCCTGCATGTAGATTTGCTCAATATCTTCAGGTGTGGCGTCGTTGGGCATGTTGACGGTCTTGGAGATGGCACCCGACAGGAACGGCTGCACCGCCGCCATCATCTTCACATGCGCCATCGGCGGGAGACTCCGCTTGCCTTTGGCAGGGCGGAAAGCGCAGTCGAACACGGGCAGATGCTCCTCTTTGAGGTGCGGCGCGCCTTCAATCGTGTCATGCTCGTCGATATACTTCGTGATGGCTTCAATCTGTTCGGGGGTGTATCCCAGCTGCTGGAGCGCCAGCGGCACGGTGGTGTTCACAATCTTCAACAGCCCGCCCCCGACCAGCGTCTTATATTTCACCAGCGCAATGTCGGGTTCGATCCCTGTGGTGTCGCAATCCATCATGAAGGCGATGGTGTTGTGGCTGACGAAGCCATTCGCGATATAAGTTACATTCGCGGGCACGGAGAGGTCGTAAGTGGGCTGAACGCCTCCATCTTCGTTGGACCCTACAGTATCATAGTAGAATCGGAGAGCGTCTGCAAGGCGTGCGTCGCCCGTTTCCTGCAGGAGCATTTGCACCCGTCGGCGTGGAATTCCGCCGCGGCGCTTGAGAGACAGCATGATTGGCTGGTAATGAGGACTGTCGGGTGGCACGAGCTCCTGAATCAGGGCTACGGGCAGATAGATGAGGTCATTCTTTCCGCCCATTTTGCACTTTTCGAGGCTTACGGCGCTGCGCTTGCGCTCCCCGATGAAACCAATCTCGCGCAGGAACGCCTCGTTGTAGTTCTTGTTACGCAGCCGCAGCACTTCCAGAGTACCCTGCCCCCACTGTGAGTGGTTTATCTTTGTGGTGGTGGGGTACCCCATCGCCAGAAGCAGGGAGCGAATCTCTTCTGCGAATTTCGCGCTGACGGTACAGAGAGCAGGCACACCCTGGATCACCGTGCCGTCCGCTTCGAACACGCCGCGCAGAAAAGCGCCGTAGATTTCCGGGTCGTTCGTGTAAAGAATCGCGTCGGGGATGTGCGGTTCGTAGCCCTTGCCCGAGTGCTCCGAGTCAGGCTTTTGTTTCGCGAAGCCGCAAGCCTCCCACCATACCGCAAGTGGAACCGAGTTCAGGCACACCTCAATATAGCCAGTACGCTCAGCGGTGTGCGCTTCCAGCCCGAACAGTTCACGGCAGAGCGTGCGAATCCGCTCCACGACATCCCTATCCTCCGCCGTGACGTAGAAGCGCAGTCCTTTTGCGTGCAGGCTGCCATCGCCCATGTAGTAACCAACCAGCTCAGCAAGCTCGGGAGTTACGGTTCGGGGAACGCGCGTCTGGAAGTCAGCTACCCAGTATAGGTCTCCAAGCGGCGGTAGGAGAACTTCCTGAGGCTCCCCAAACAGAGTGTTGAGGCTCAACGGAACAATATCGCCAGGCTGGACAGCATCCAATCGGCGCCATACACGCTCGCCTGTCTGCGAGTCGATCACCTTAATCTGGTGATTGGGTGTGCCCTGTATTGTATAGCCAGAGCGTGTACGAATAACCCGCGTCGGTGCCAGCCCATTGATATAGAACTTCGTCGCAGTTTGAATACCATCGTCGGTAGCAACCTGCAGGTTGAGTGATTGCCACTGCGCGCCTTTGGGGTCACCCAATGTGCGCAGGCGTACCAGCCCGCGCTCGGTAGCAATCAGGGAGTTGCCAACCAAACACCCTGTCGGCGCAAGCACCGTGACCTGCGCATTCCGGTAGCCGTGCTTCTCGCCGAGTTTGAGCGTTTCGTCCCAGATGGCGCGCGCGGCTGCCATCAACGACGGGGGCACCAGATTCGCCTGAATCTGGTTGAGCGCGTCGGCGTGCATGCGCATCACTTCCAGCATCGGCTCGCGGTTCAGCTCAAAGCCCGGGAACGGAGCGCCGCAATCCCGCGCAATAATGGCTGACTGCCGATACGCTTCGCCGTGCATAATTGCGGTCAGCACTGCGGCATAGGCGCGCCCCTCGTCGCTATCATAGGGCAAGCCGAGCGACATCAGCAACGCGCCGAGATTGGCGTACCCCAGCCCCAGCGGACGGAAGTTGTGGCTGTTGTCCGCAATCCGTTCGGTGGGGTACGCCGAGTTGTCCACGATAATCTCCTGCGCTGTGATGAGCGTGCGCACCGCCGCCCGATACGCCTCCACATCGAAGCTGCCATCCGGCAGGCGGAACTTCATCAGGTTCAGGCTCGCGAGGTTGCAGGAGGTATCGTTCAGGAACACAAATTCCGAGCAGTTGGCAACAACAAGCCCATTAACGATGTAAGTATGATGAATCGGCTCAGTCAGGTTGTAGGTCAGCTCGTATCCGTCGAACTCGCGCTCCACAAGATGCGCATCGGCGCGTACCGCGTAGAACTCATGTTCCTGAATCCAGCGCTCAAGGATTTGTTGCTTGCTGGCAGTCGCAAAGCCGATATAGTCGTAGAAGCGCCGAATCGAGGGTCCCGTGATGCGCAGGTCGTAGCTGTTGCCATGAGAGAAATAGGTCACCTGCTGACCGTCGCGCTTGCGCGTGTAGCAGAACTTCGTCTGCTTGGGCGGCTGCGTGTAGATACGGCTCTGGATGCCGAACATCAGCAGCAGCTGCTGCACCTGCTGCAGGAGGGTGAGCGATTTACTCCCCAGTCCGATATAGCGGGTGCCCTTTTTCTGGTCGTCGCGGGCGCATCCATCAGCGGTAAACAGCCCACGCAGGTAAGCTGCCACGATTTCGGCAGGCGCTCGGAAAATCGCTTCCGGCACGCATTTGTCAGCGGCTTTGGCTTGCTTCACGCCCAGCGCTTGCAGGAAACGACTGAACGCAGCTCGCACGACGCGCAACTGGGCGGTACCGTTGGCTTGCTGGCTGATGTGCGGATGCAATCCCAGCGACTCCAGCACAGCGCGGTGGCGAGGCAACAGCTGTTCTTGCTCTTCAGCGCCGCCGTATGTCCAGATTACCATCGGGCTGGAGTGCACAAAGCAGCCGTCGCCCGTGAGATGCCCCAGCATCTCCGCAAAGGGCACAGACCACTCCGAGGGCAGGTTTAGCGGAGCGTGGCGCTCGCCCTTCGCACGCAACTGTTTCCAGTCGGCAGGCACAGGCAGTTCCCACGAGGCGTCTACAGGTAGGCACGGAGCATCCGTCACCAGCACGGTGTCTTCAGGGGTCAGCTCATCGGCACGCACCATGCCCCGATTCAGCGTGAAGAAGCGGTGATTCGGCGTACAGCGCACCTCAATCCCGTTTGAGAAACGCAATCGCCACACCTCATTCACGCCCGTAATCATCCACTGAGTCGGCTCACTCAGCAAAACACCATCGTGCGGTTCACTGGCAGTACGGTTATGTGTGTAAACCCGAATCGACTCGCCCTGACTCACCCGGTGAATCAGCTCCCGAAACGGGATTAGCCCCTTGGAAGTGTAGACGAGACTGTCTCCCGTAAAACAGGGGTTGCTCGCCTCAATCGGACCGCTGTTCTTGACCGTGTGCCAGCGGTTGGTGGTGTCGTGAAACTGCAAGCCGGGGTCGCCGCAAATCCATGCCGCTTCGGCAATCTTGCGGAACAGGTCGCGCGCACGGTAGCGCCCCAACACCTCGCCTGTGGTGCGGGCAGTTGTACACCACTCTTTATCCTCTTCGACCGCCCGCATAAACTCGTCGGTCACGCGCACGCTGTGGTTCGCATTCTGGAAGAAGACCGAATCGTATGCCCCACCGGGCACATTGAAGCCCGGATCATAGCCTGCCTCAATCAGCGCCCAGGCTTTCTGTTCCTCCTTGGCTTTGCACTCGATGAAGTCCACAATATCGGGGTGGTCAATATTCAGCACCACCATTTTGGCGGCGCGGCGGGTTTTGCCTCCGCTCTTGATGACCCCTGCAAAGGCGTCAAAACCGCGCATAAACGACACAGGACCTGACGCGCGCCCGCCACCCGACAGATACTCCTGCGAGCCACGAATACGCGACAGATTAGAGCCAGACCCAGAGCCATACTTGAAAATCATCCCCTCGGTCTTCGCAAGCTCCAGAATCGACTCCATCGTGTCCTCGACCGAGACGATGAAACAGTTGTGAACCAGCACGCCGTTGGAGAGATATTGCCCGCTCAGAGTCTGGATGTCATAGACATCCATCTCACCAACAGGCTCGATGGAGACTATCCGCTGGTATCTCACTTGGGGGCATCGCTTGCCCTTGACGCCAAGGGAACCGAGTAATTTCGCCTGCTTATGTTCGGAAATGAACCCAATTTGCTCGGCAAATTTTTGCCGTTCAGAGGCAATCGAGATGTCCACCTCCCATAAATCGTAGCGATCGGGGCGTTTTTCGCGCTTCTGGCGCACTCGTGAGTAAATGCCGAACCTTGTCAACAAAAGCTGGATGTCCTCCACAAGTTTGCGTGAGATCAGCGCTAAAGCAATGTGTGCGCTGGGGTGGTGGATTGCAGCGTAGCCATCGGCTTGGAACAGGCTCTTCAAATACGCAGCAACCGCCTCGTTTGGAGCTGTCCACACGGGTTTAGGAACACGCATCTCTGCACCGCGGCGTAGCAGCTCATACTTTTCGACGAAAGGACGCAGCTCCTCGCCATAGAGGCGGATTCGCAGGCAAGGCTCTTTCAGGGTCTTTGTAGTAACTTCGCTGATTCGGCAGTGGTGATTTGGGAAGACGCGCCTGAGATGCGTCATAACCCACTCGAACTCTTCATCCCCGACTGTCATAAACTCAATAGTCAGAGATTGGTACTCTCCCACCAGACCGTCGGCTTGCAGCCAGCCTGCCAGCGCACATTCGGAGACGACCACTTCATCGGCTTCGGGTGTATAGGTGCGTGGCAGGTTGGCATACACGCGCATGAGCATCCCAGGTTTGAGCTCATCCACACGGTACCACTCGAGACGGCGTGTTCGGCGTGTGGTGTGGGCACACACAAGATGGTCGCCTGTTGCTTCAATGCTGAACCCGTCGTTCAGCGTAATCCTGTAAACGGGCTTACGACCATTGTGCTTTACAGCAATCACAGGTGTCAATCCCTGGCTGTCATACACAGGGAGACCGATGAGCCTTTTTTCCACAATCTCACCGATGGGCATAGGACCGTACAGAGTGTTGACCATTGCGTGGTAAGGTTGGCATGCGGAACACTGCGGGCGCGGCTCAATCCCGACATTGAACCAGACGGGGCTGTTGAAAGCGGCATACTGGTGTAGCAACAGATATTTCAACTCGTCGCGGAAGGCGTCGGCGTCTTCGTCGCTGGCGAAGTAGCGCATCTCGCGTCCCCAGCGCGAAATGGTGTCCACCACGCGCCCAATCACCTGCCGCACACTGGTCTCCCGCTCAGGCGTGCCCACCTGACCACGGAAATATTTGGAGACCACCACATTCGTTGCCAGCTGCGACCAGAAGCGCGGCACCTCCACATCTTTTTGCTCAAATACCACCTCGCCGCGCTCGCCCGTAATCACCGCCGTGCGCTTCTCCCATTCCACCTGGTCAAACGGGTCCACGCCCGCCTGCGTGAAGTAGCGTTTGAAGCGCAATCCTTTGCCACGATTAATCAGATCAAACTTCTCGCGGGGCACATAACCGTAGCGTCGTCCCGTGCCGTTCGTTGTCGGCTTTTGCGACTCCTCTTTGGGGGCAGTCTCTACGACAGCGCCATTCGTTATCTCCACCATGTCCAGCAGACCTTCTTCAGGATTGAACATTGCAGGAACCTCCTCTGAAAGGAATTGAGAAAAGCGGTTTATTGGCGCGATGCCGACGCGCGTTTCTGCATGCGGGTCAGCATCTGCACCAGACGGTTGAATTGCTGGGGATCGTTAAACTCCTCATAGACCGATGCGAAGCGGACATACGCCACGGGGTCAATCGCGAGGAGTTTCTCCATCACCATGCGTCCGATCTCGGTGCTACTGATCTCGGACTCCATGCGGTTCTGGATTTCATGCTCAATTTCGTCAACGGCTTGCTCCAGCCGTTCCATACTGACGGGGCGTTTCCTGCAGGCGATTACCATGCCTCGCAGCACTTTTTCCCGATCAAACGGCTCACGGCGCCCATCTTTTTTGACGACCATCAGTGGACGCTCTTCGTAGCGCTCAAAAGTGGTGTAGCGTCGCCCGCACGCGAGGCACTCCCGACGGCGGCGTATTACCCGACCCTCCTGCGAAGGGCGCGAGTCCACCACATGGTCCTCATCCTTGCCACAGTAAGGGCATCGCATGGTATCACCTTAATTAATTCCCAGATGTTCGGGGATTGAGCGCACAAATCCCCTACATCTTGGGGTTGTCTATATTATGACATGCCCCTGCCCCTTTTGTCAAGGGGGGAAGGGCAAAAAGAGGCAAATTTAACATTCTATGCCCTTCCCCGAGCGACGGGTACAATTGGGCTATGCTGGACTACCGTCGTTTGCGCAACGAGCCTGAGTTCGTTAAGGAGTCGCTGGCAAAACGGGGCTATGACCCCTCTATGGTGGATGAGTGGCTCGCGGTGGACACGCGCTGGCGCGAGCTGACCACGCAGGTGGAACAGCTCACTGCCGAGCAGAACCGCGTCTCTAAAGAGATTCCCCAGCGCAAAAAAGCGGGCGAAGATGTAGAGCCGCTTCTCGCTCAGATGCGGGCGCTCAGCGACCAGATCAAACAGCTCGAAGCCCAGAAGCGCGAGCTGGAAGCCCAGCGCGAACAGATGCTGCTGATGTTCCCCAACATCCCGCACGCCAGCACGCCAACAGGCACAGACGCCAGCCAGAATGTGGAAGTCCGTCGCGGTGGGCAACCGCACGCCTTTTCGTTTGAACCCAAGCCCCACTGGGAGATTGCCGAAAATCTGGGGCTGATTGACTTCGAGCGCGCCGCCAAAATCAGCGGCAGTGGGTTTATGGTCTACACGGGCTTGGGCGCACGGCTGGAGCGCGCGCTCATCAACTTTATGCTGGATCTGCATGTGCGTGAACACGGTTATACTGAAATCTTTCCCCCGTTTCTGGTGCGCCCTGAAGTGATGGTGGGTACAGGGCAGCTGCCCAAATTCGAAGAGGAGATGTATCGTTGCGCTGACGACCCGCTGTATCTCATCCCGACCGCCGAAGTGCCCGTGACGAACTTGTATCGGGAGGAGATTTTGAATGCGTCCGAGTTGCCGTTGAATCTGGTGGCATACTCGCCCTGTTTTCGGCGCGAGGCGGGCGCGGCAGGCAGGCTCACGCGGGGGCTACTGCGCGTGCATCAGTTCAACAAAGTGGAGCTGGTGAAGCTCACCTTGCCCGAAACTTCCTACGAAGAGCATGAGCGCCTGCTTCGTGATGCGGAGACGGTACTCCAACGGCTGGAACTGCCCTATCGGATTATGCTCCTCTGCACAGGCGATCTGGGCTTCGCCGCGGCGAAGTGCTACGACTTAGAGGTGTGGTCGCCGGGCGTTCAGCAGTGGCTGGAGGTCTCTTCATGTAGCAACTTTGAGGACTTTCAGGCGCGGCGGGCGAACATCCGCTTCCGTCGGGAGCCGACCGCGCGCCCGGAGTTTGTGCATACGCTCAATGCTTCAGGCGTCGCCACCCCGCGCCTGATGGCGGCGATTCTGGAAAACTATCAGCAGGAAGACGGCTCGGTGGTCATCCCCCACGCCCTGCGTCCCTACATGGACGGGTTAGAGGTGATCCGTCCCTGAGTCGGCGTTCTGCTTGTCCCACTGCTCGGCGAACTGGCGGATGGTCTGCAACAGCTCCGCCAGCCGCTCGCCGCGCGGGGTGAACCGATACTCCACATGCGGCGGGATGGTGGGGTACGCAATCCGCTGGAGGATGCCGTACCGCTCCAGTTTGCGCACGCGCTCCTGAAGCACTTTGGGGGTCAAGCCCGGGAGCGCGCGCTCCAGCTGACCGGGACGGCAAATCCCCCGCGAGATGGCGTCCAGTATCTCCAGCGTCCACTTGCATTTGAGGATGTCGGTCAGACACTCGTAAACCTCGGCATGGGGATAGCCTTCCATCTCACGCGATGGTCTCATACAGGCGCCTCCTCTGCCTGCTTTTGCAGAAGTTCGCGGGCGTGTTGCAGGGCGGTTTCGGTCGCCTCCCCTGCAAGCATGCGGGCGATTTCCGCCACGCGCGCCTCGCCTGTTAGCGGGGTAATCGAAACACGGGTGCGCTCGCCCTCCACATATTTTTCAATCAGGAAGTGGGTGCCTGCACGGCTGGCAATCTGCGGCAGGTGCGTGATGCAGAGAATCTGGAAATGTTCCGCCAGATGCGCCAGCTTCTCGCCGACATAGTATGCCGTGCGCCCGCCCAAGCCTGCGTCGATCTCGTCGAACACCAGTGTCGGTACGGGCGAAGCATCCGCCAGCACCGCCTTGAGCGCGAGCATCACGCGCGACATCTCGCCGCCAGAGGCGATTTTGTTAAGTGGACGCGGCGGCTCGCCCGGATTGGCAGAAAACAGAAACTCTATTGCGTCCACCCCTGACGAGTCCATCGGCTTGGGGGTAACGGCGACCTCGAACAGGGCGCGCTCCATCGCCAGCTCGCGCAGGTGTCCCTGCACAGCCTGCGCGAAGCGTTCTGCCCCCGCGCGGCGCAGTTCTGAAAGTTGCGCACAGAGCTGTTCTGCTTCTGCCTGCGCTTCCGTCAGTTCCTGCTCAATCGCCTCACGCCGCTCCGACTGATGCTCCAGCGCCTGCAGTTTCTGTTCGGCTTCGTTAGCGTATGCCAGAATCGCCTCAATCGTGTCGCCGTACTTGCGCTTGAGGCGTTTGATGAGCTCCAGCCGGGCGATCACCTGCTCCAGCCGTTCGGGGTCATATTCCACCGTTTCGGTATACTGGCGCAGGGTGTGCGCGACTTCTTCCAGCAGGGCAAGGGCGCTTTCCAGCTGCTCCTGAGTGGCGCTCATGCTGGGGTCAATTCGGCAGATTTCGGTGAGGTTGCGGCTGGCGGAGGCGGCGAGGTCATAGGCGCTCCCCTCGCCCATCAGCCACTCGTAGGCGGCGCCTGCCAGCGACAGCAGGCGCTCGGCGTGCGTCAGGCGTCGCTCCTCTGTGAGCAGATGCTCCTCTTCGTCGGGGGTCAGCTCGGCGGCGCGAATCTCCTCCACCTGAAAGCGATACAAATCCAGCATCTGCTCGCGCTCGCGTTCGCGGGCGATCAGTTCCTGCAGTTCGTTTTGCAGGCTTCGGAGCCTTTGTACGGCGTCCCGCACACGCGCCCGCAGGTGCAACGCAGGCTCTCCCAGCCAGCGGTCCAGTAGCTCCAGATGCTGGCTGGGCTTGAGCAACGACTGATGTTCGTGCTGACCGTGCAGGTCTACGAGCCGTTCGCCCAGCGCTTTGAGCGTGCCCAGCGGCACAGGTTGCCCGTTCACCCGCGCCAGCGAGCGTCCCCCTGCCTGCACCTCGCGGTAAAGATAGAGTGCGCCCTCCTCCAGCTCAATCCCCAGGTCAGCAAGCTCCACTGAGGGCGGCGGCAGGAATACCGCGCTGACCTTGAGGCGGTCGGCACCGGCGCGGATCAGTGTCGGGTCGGCACGGTCGCCCAGCACCAGCCCCAGCGCGTCCAGCAAAATTGACTTCCCCGCCCCCGTCTCACCCGTCAACACATTCAAGCCGGGCTGGAACTCCACCTCCAGCCTGTCAATAATCGCCAGATTCTCCACATACAGGCTCTGGAGCATCGAGGGGAATTGTACCTGTTGATGGCGCTCCAGTTTCGATAGGGTGACCTAACTTCTTTGTTTCCTACTTACCTTTCACATACACCTGCCGATTCGAAGACAGCGGTATCCATCCCAGCATGTGCGCAATAACTCTGTGTCCGTCGAGACCTTGCACAGTGTCAGGCGTAATGAGAGTCAGCGTTATCGCGAAGTCTTCCGGTCCTATCACCAGCGAGTCTGCTGGCACAGACTCGGCTAAACCCCTCAGTACCAGTTCTTGTAAAGGAGGAGGCAGTTGACTAAGGCTCACAGGCTGTGTGAAGTTTGAGCCCATGGGGAACCCGCTCGCTTGAAGCAGCCATTTTGCCAGCTCTGCCTCCGCTCGCTGTAAGCGTTCCCGTACCTCCTGACGCATTCGCTGGAGCTGTTTCCAGTATTTCTGAACATATACATCGATTTTTTCCACCCCAATACTGCGTGAAAAATGGAGCGAGGCTTGTAGCACTTGCCCTGCAGATAGGAGGGCACGCTCCCGCACATTAGCCAGATGCGCGCCCGCTGCCTCATGACCCGTTCGCGATTCGCCCGAAGCCGCGCCTATCTCTGGTGACTTTGCCTGCCATTTGGCAAGGCACTCGTCTAAGGAACGCGAAGCCGCGGCGGCGTTCTCAGGCAAGTGCGAAAGCATAGGAACCGAGTCAACGCTCTTAAAGGTGATAGAGGCGCCCGATCGCATTCTGGGAGCTATAATAACATCCACACTCAGCGCGACAATGCCTTCTGATATCCAACGCCTCAAAGAAGAACTCTGGTCAGTCGTCATGAGATTTGTGAACGCCTCCACTGCTTCACGGCTAAGCTCGTCTACAGTTATCACCTGTCCGGGACGATAGCCCCGCACCTGTAATTCCCTCAAGAACGTTTCCGCGAATGTTGCAGCATGGCTTTCGCGGCTCTCTGTGGTGAGCGTCTTGGGAAAAAGCATTCCGACCTCTCCATCCCACACCAGCTTATAGCCCAGCGCGTCTGCTTCAGTCTGTAGCCTGGCTCGATCAGAGAGATACTCCCGCAGGCGTTCCAGAACCTCTGGCGCCTTGGAAGCCTCTTCTTGGGTGAAACTCCCTATCACCAGAAGAGGCGATTGACTCCAGATGGTTGCCCAGAGACACAAACCAAATGCGATGGTCCAGTAGAAGCGCACCATATTCACCTCCTAACTTTGCCTTATGACTATGGGCTTGACAATTATACCTTCCGGCAGAAATATAACATCCCCTGGCTCTCTGGGAGTGCATGGGCATTCAAGAGCAAAGGGCACGCAGAGAGTACCAAGCGGTAGATAATACAACACCAACCCGCAACGCGCCCACGCCCCCCTACGCGAGCGCACACCCTCCGAACGATGAAACGACGCATTATCCCAAAACACCACCACCGACCGCCCATCACGCGCCGCCGCCTGCGCCAATCCCTCCAAGGACGCCACCACCGCCTCCGTGCAAACGGCGAACAGTAAAGGGGCACCTCTTAGCGAAGCTTGCTTACGACGAAGCTAACATTCCTTTCTTCATCAGGGGATCCAAGTTGACCTCCCCACATCCCCAGGCTCATCGTCACCCTCCAGCCGTTCAACTCGAAGGTAAGATATGCAGTGGGTATCATCTCATACATCACCTGTGTACCGCTGGGAAGACCTGTTTGTGGGAAGGGTTGCTCCATTGCCTCGAAAAGATGCTTCACCGATGCCAGTAGCTCGAATGCTTTCTCCTGAGCATCGCGCAGGAGCGAGTTGTAGGCGAGCCACTGATCAAGTCTCGGTCCGATCCACTGTTTTCCTAATTCCTCCCTTGCGCGTGCAAGCCATTTGGCATATGCTTTTTCTGCCTCTTGAGCTTGCTTTTTGAAGGTTTCTGACACGGTTTCATGACCTCATTGTGCTGATCGCTGGCAATCCCCGAAGAGAAGAGGAAGCTTATCTCTTCTGGGCGCGATTTGTCTCTGGGTGGGCGGGGCTTTGTCGTGGGCGACGGATTGGTAGGTCGCCCCGAGCTCTGGGGGTAGGGCACCACGCCTGCCGCTTTTTGAGGATTGCCCTCCACTCCGGGGATGTCGTATGTGAGCCATACTTTACCAACTAAATCAACACGCACGAGACCTTGCTGAAGAGCATCCTCAAAAGGTACTTCCAAAATATTACTTAGAGACGCTCGTGCGGCCGCATTATAGTGAGAACCCGGGTAAAGAACCGTATTCACCCATTCTGCGACGAGGGAGCGCGCCGCCTCGTTGTTAGAAAGATCAAGGGAGCCGTTGTTCTGAAGGAGCATCTCCAACAGCTCTGCCTCAAGGCGCGCTCGTCCCCCTGCAAGATGCTTCGCGCCTGGCAGAAGAATTATCGTGATCTCTCGTGGCATCGACTCTATGTGCCATCCCCTCGCTTTGGCGAGAGATAGCAATCCATCCCTGTCGCCCTGCTCAGCAACAGAAATAGCTAAGAGGGCATCTTCCCGCTCCGCAGGGGTCGACACAACGACGCATGGGACGGAGATAGGCACGGATTCTGGCACTGCCAGGCTCTTATCCTGAGCAACTGCCAGCGCCCCTCCAAGAAGCGCGACCCATATACCCAGCGCGCTTCGCAGATACGCTCTCATGGCCTCACGACACAACTTGCTCCTGAACATGTTCCCTCCAGCAAATTGACCCCTATGCTCTTACCTCTTGCAACAGATTCCTGCCCTATGCGAAGATTCCTGCTGTTTTTCGAGGCGATCCTCTGAAATCGGCGATGAAAGAGCCTACGGGCAGAGTCGCTCAAAGAGGGGGTCTGTGGCGGGGTGCAGTTCCACCTCCACCTGGGTGCCATCGGGCAGGGGCGGTTCCTGCTCCAGTTCAATCGTGCGCCTGCGTATGACACCACGTAGACTCATCGCGCTCAGCAGTGAAGTTGTGCGAGGTGGAGGCGTGTTGGATCGTGGTGGCGTGTGTGCGGTGGCTGGTGCATCGAACAGAGACGCGGAATTCCTAAGATAGCCTCTTAGACATGTTCTGACATATATTGCTGCCAAATCTCTCTTAAGCCTCCCGGCAGATCTGCAAGAGGCACTTTCGGGGATAAACGTCGCGGCATTATGCGAATCAGATGACCATTTTGACGAAGTTCCAGCCATTCATAAGCAGGTTGACGTAAGACGGTACTGGGGGATATGAAAAAGACATAAATTTTTTCAAAATCTTTTGATATATCAATTTCCATTTGGCAATTAAGTAATATCTGCTTAATTATATTTCCTTCTATATAAACAACAGACCAAACAAAGGCTCGTTGTAAGCTGATGTATAAAGCCGAAGCAGTAGGAATCAACACCAGTAAAGCACATATGCTATACACGCCAGCCTGATACTGCCCCCAAAAATATGAGATTTGTATCAGACAATAGATGATGAAGACACAGCCTACAACCCCTACGGCTGCATAGAAGATCCATTCGGCTTTCGCAGCCATATCATGACGCAATTCAACTTTAGCCATCTTCCTCACCTCTGTCACGGTAATAAGTTTGCATAGGCAGCAGCGTCAGCAAACATCATTCCCAAATCTATTGACAGAAGCATATAAAGAAGGAGCTGGCGTTCAGCAGCAGCGACTTCTACACTCAATACACCTCCAAACAGTCCAGCCATGCCTCCCAGTATCGCCCCTGCTAAAGGACTGCCGCCAGTGAGCCAAGCATCCACCATTCCAACTATTGCACCCGCAATGGCTCCACCAATTGGTCCGAATAAGGTGCCGATGGCTACCAAAACACCCTCGAAGAACCCACGGAAGAAGTTTCCAAGGAATGACCCCTTGCCTCTATTCAATATAGCCGTCATTAAGCCATTTACAAGACCGCTCACAAGCAGATATGCTATAACTACAGGATTTTTTCCACTATCATCCACCTTATTCATCGGATTCCCATCGGCATAGAGATACCAGTTCACCCCATCCCGCGCGGGGTCTTCGCTGATAAACCGACCTGTCGCCGGCTCGTAATACCGCGCCCGCATATAGATCAGCCCTGTCTCATCCTCCGAATGTCCCAGATTGGCGCAATAGCCCCTGCCCACACCCAGCGAACCATGAACCTCACCCCATACCCCACGCCACTGAAACGCCGAGAGCGCATAGTTAGACGCCATCGTGCGCACCAGATTGCCGTGCCCATCGTACAGCAACCTGCCATAACCCCTCACGCTTGCCTGCAACCCTTTCACTCCACCACCTCCTCCCGCCAGTTTACTACACGCAACGGATAACCCACCTCTATCACACGCCGATAATGCCGCTCGTTCGCCGACACCAGAACCAGCCCATACCGCAACGCCGTCGCCGCTATCAGCGGATCCAAACGCCCTATCGGGAAACCTGCCAGATCCAACCGCGCATATAACTCCCCCGCTAACTCCCCAATCGCATAGTCCACAGGCACAATCTCCAGCCTGCCTGCATCCGCACGCCACTGCGCTAACAAGTCCGCTCGCTGGCGACGCACCAGCCCCCGCACCACCTCCGCCATCGTGATCACCGACAGCGTAAAAGTGCCGTGAACCGCCCAGTAGGCGTTCGCCCGCGCCTGCACCCCAGGAAGCACGCCGCGCATAATGTCCAGCCAGATGTCGGTATCAATCAGTGCCTTCTCCATTCAGGCTTCTCCAGACAGTGCTTTCGCGCGCGGTCAGGATTTCCTGTTCTATTTCGGTCAGCAGGTCGGCATACTCGCGCCAGCGTCCCCAGAAGGGGTTTTCGGAACTGGTGGTGTGCGGAATCAGCTCCACCTCCACCTGGGTGCCATCGGGCAGGGGCGGTTCCTGCTCCAGTTCAATCGTGCGTCCGCGTATCACTCCGCGTAAACCCATCACACTCACCGACAAAGAGGATACCTCGTGCAGGTGTCAGCACCGCTTCTATCCCTCGCGCTCAGTTTCCGACAACCAATCTTCTACCACCAACCCTTCTATCCGACGAAAATGACGCACATTCCCCGTCGCCACGCCAATCCCCAGCACTCGTGCCGTCGCCCCTATCAACACATCCGCATCATCCAGACGCATCCCCTGTGCTGCCAGCTCCCCCGCTATCTGCGCCGCCTCCCGCGCCACTTCCATCGAGACCTCCCAAGCCCGACAGTGCGCCACAAACGCCTCCAGCTCCGCCAATCGCCGACGCGCCCCGATCCGCACCAACCCTCGCCGCAACTCATAATAACTCACCACGCTCAACTCCAGCGGCACCCCCAGCTGCAGATAGCGCACCACCCGCTGCACCACCTGCGCCTGACCCCGCAGGTAAAATGAGATCACATCGGTGTCCAGCAAACAACGGTTCATCGGGGTTCCTCTCCGATGCGCACGCCTTCGTTCAGTGCTTGCTGGAGTGCTTGCCATTCCTCATCGGGCATGTCGCTCCAGATACCCGCAAAGAGCAGGGTGGCTATCTGGCTTTCATCGGCTTGGGTTGGGATGAGCACCACCACTTCCTGGTCGGTCAGTTCGGTGTGTGGCTCCAGCAGGTGGACGATGTTGCCCTGGGCACGTCCTTTGACCGCTCGCATCGCTTTTCACCCGCAGGGAAGTATACCTGTTCGCTTGTCCCACAGGGATGGCTTCTGAACTCGCTCGGCTGTGCGCCTGCGTATTACTCCGCGTAAACTCATCGTACTCACCCATGCAGAGGATACCTCATTTTGCCACCTTTCCGCACAGAGGCACAATTCCCCTCACCTTGGCAGAGTAGGCGCTGGTGATTCTGGGACCCACCGCCACGGGCAAGACGGCAGTGGGCATTCTGCTGGCGGAGGCGCTGAATGTTACCCCTCTGGCTCCAGCAAGGCGCGCAGTTGCTCCCAGTCCCCAGCCTCTACATCAAACGCCACCAGCCCCTCCCGATCCGCTGCCCGCAACAAACGGTCGTCCGCACTCACGAACACTGATTGCTTGCTACCTGATTCCTGCCAACTCCTTAACGCCGTCTGCAGATGCACTGCGTCCGCAGCCGTCAGACTGTGACGCACTACCAGCTCGACTACCCCCGCCCAGTCCGACTCCGACAAACTTCGTAGTTGTATGTGTGTCCGATCGGTTGCCAGCTGTTGCACTAATCGCGCCAGCCCCGCCCGACTCATCTCTCCCCGATTCGCAAGTCGATGTAATACCGCCACCACCTCTGCAAGCCCCAGCCACGCGCAGGCGATGCGACAGGCGGGATTGGCGGCAACATGTTCCAGCAGCGCATGAACCGTTGCAGAACCAGGCTCCGCGACATAGCGTTTGACCCATGCGCTCGATTCCAAGTAGACCATCAGGTTCACTCCTGGCGCATCGCCTGAACGAGCTGGCTCGCCTTGCTGGGGGCGAGCGCTCGCGCCGCTTGCTGGCGTGCTTCTTCAAGGGAGGGCAGCGGTTCGGTAGGGGTCAGTTGCCAGAGGGCGCAGAGTCGGTCAAAGAGGGAGTCGATAGCAGGATGCAAATCCACCTCCACCTGGGTGCCATCGGGCAGGGGCGGTTCCTGCTCCAGTTCAATCGTGCGTCCGCGTATCACTCCGCGTAAGCCCATCACGCTCACCGACAAAGAGGATACCTCATTTTGCCCCCTTTCCGCACAGAGGTACAATTCCCCTTACCTTGACAGAGCGAGCGCTGGTGATTCTGGGACCCACCGCCACGGGCAAGACGGCAGTGGGCATTCTGCTGGCGGAGGCGCTGGACGGCGAAATTATCTCCGCCGATTCGGGCGCGGTGTATCGGGGGCTGGACATCGGCACTGCCAAGCCCACGCCCGAGGAGCAGCAGCGCGTGCGATTCCACCTGATTGATGTGGCAGACCCCGACGAGGTGTTCACTGCCTCACGCTTCCGGGAGCTGGCGCTGGAAGCGATAGAGTCGATTCGGGCGCGGGGCAAGCGCGTGCTGATTGTGGGCGGCACGGGGCTGTACCTGCGCGTGCTGTTGCACGGCTTCAGCCTCGCCCCGCCCCCTGCCTCGCCTGAGATTCGCGAGCGCCTGATGGCGGAGTGCAAAACCCTCGGCACACACGCGATGCACGCGCGTCTAAAGCAGGTGGACCCTGTGGCGGCGACGCGCATCCATCCCAACGACGCGGTGCGAATCGTGCGGGCGCTGGAGGTCTACGAAGCCACGGGCGTGCCCATCAGCCAGTGGCAACGGCGTGCCGAGTCGGAGCTGCCAAGCCTCAAAGTGGGGCTGACCATGCCCAGACAGCAACTCTACGCTCGAATCGACGCCCGCGTCGACCAGATGATGGCGCAGGGCTTTTTGCAGGAGGTGCAAAACCTCTTGCAAAAAGGGTACAATAAAGACCTGCCCGCTCTCAAAGGGCTGGGCTACCGCCATATGATCGAGTATCTGGAGGGGCGCCTCTCGCTGGAGGAGGCAGTTCGCCTCTGGAAACGCGACACGCGGCGGTTCGCAAAACGCCAGATGACCTGGTTCCGCAAAGAACCCGGGGTCCACTGGCTGGACGCAAGTGCGGGCGCCGAAAAGACCGCCCAACATATCTTGAGTCTGATTGAACAACAGGGAGGGCTATGAACGATGCCGAAAGCGATTAATTTGCAGGATATGTTTTTGAATCAGGTGCGCAAGGAAGGTATTGGCGTGACGGTGTACCTGAGCGGTGGGCTACAGTTGCGCGGCGTAGTGCGCGGCTTCGATGCGTTCACCATCCTTCTGGAAAGCCCCGGCAAGCCGGTGCAGCTGGTCTACAAGCACGCGGTTACCTCGATTGTGCCCTCGCGTCCTGTGCCGGGCTACGGACCCAGCCGCGCCCCACAAGAGGGTGAGTTTGAGGAGTGAACCGCCTCGCCTTCGTGAAGGTTCAGGGCAACGGCAACGACTTCATTCTGCTGGACGGGATTGGCGAGGCGTTGCCTGCGCAGGATTGGGGCGCTTTAGCGCGCGTGTGGTGCCAGCGGCGCTATGTTATTGGCGCGGACGGGCTTTTGCTGGCGCTCCCTTCGGAAGTCGCAGATTACCGCATGCGCCTGTTTAATGCCGATGGCTCCGAAGCGGAGATGTGCGGCAACGGCATCCGCTGTCTGGCGCACTTTCTGTTTGACCGCTACGCGCCCGACGCAGAAGCGTTGCGCATCGAAACGGGGGCAGGCGTTCGGGAGGTGTTTCGCGCCTGCCCCGACGCCTCGCAGATTCGGGTTGCGATGGGCGCGCCGCGACTCGCTCGTGCCGAAATTCCAGCCGCCGGCACACCCCCTGACCAGCCGATTCTCGATCAACCGCTCACCCTGCCGTCGGGCGAGACGCTCTGCATCTCCGCCGTCAACACGGGCACGCCCCACGCCGTGCTGTTTACTGAACGCCCCCTGAACGAGTTCCCGCTCGAACAGATCGGACCGCAGGTGGAGAACCACCCCCTCTTTCCCCAGCGCACGAACTTTCAGGTGGCGCGAGTACACGCACGCAACGCGGTGGAAGTGCGCCCATGGGAGCGCGGGGCAGGCGCCACGCCCGCCTGCGGCACAGGCGCATGCGCCGTGGTGGTGATCGGCGTGCTGACCGGGCGGCTGGAACCCCAGACCGTCGTGCATATGCCCGGCGGCGACCTGCTCATTCACTGGGAAAACCCCGAAACCCTTTGGATGACAGGACCCGCCCAAGTTGCTTTTGAGGGCACGGCACCTTTGCCCCCTTCCCCCGTCTAATTGCTCAGGCGGAACCCATCAAGAACCTCAGAGCGTCAAATAGCGTATAATTACCCAGGAGCTACTGAATATGCGTTTACGAAGCCGAATACGACACGGGTGGAGATTGGTCTTCGTGCTGGCGCTCTCCCTCACGGGGGTGTTCGCCCGTGCGCAGGAGCCTGCCCATCCCGAACTCAGCCCCAGAGACAAGGAAGAGATTGAACTGGGCAAGCAGATTGTCGCCGAAATTGAGAAAGAGGTCAAGTTCGTCAACGACGCCGCCCTGGCAGAGCGCGTGAACCGAATTGGGCAAACGCTTGCCGAGATTGCACGCCGCACCAAAACAAAAGCGCTCTGGGGTGAGGAAGGTCCTGCGCCGTTTGAATACACCTTCCGAATCATCGATGAGAAAGAGGTCAACGCTTTCTCCGTCCCGGGCGGTTTCATTTTCATCTATAAAGGCTTGCTGGACTTTGTGAGCAGCGACGACGAGCTGGCGGGCGTGATTGCCCACGAGATTGCTCACGCCGACCATCGCCATGTGATTCACCTCCTGCGCCGCGACGCCAAGATTCAGGAGCGTGTGCTACTGCCCGCCATTCTGGTGGGCATTCTGGGGCGGCTGCCCTCGGAAGATATGGCGAATGTGATTGCGGGCACGCAGTTTTATCGGATTGCCCGCATGAGCAGCTTCAGCCAGGAAGCCGAGACCGACGCCGACCTCACCGCCCTGGAATACCTGCGCCAGTCGCCCTATAACCCTGTGGGATTGCTGGTGTTTATGGAGCGACTGGAGGCGGAAGAGCGCAAGCGCCCTCAGATTGATTGGGGCATCTTCCGCACGCACCCCATTACGCGCGAGCGCGTGGCGAAGATTCGTCAGGCGCTGACCGAAATGGGCATCCCCATCCGCCGTCGGGAGGTCAGCCCTGCCCTGCAGGTCAAGGCGCTCCCTGTGGATGCCGAAAAGCCGGAGGGGCTGTACCGCGTGGTGTACGACCAGATAGAGATTTTCACGCCTGCGAACGACTCCCAGCAACGAGCGCAACAGATTGCGAAGGCACTCAACCGCCTGCTGGACGACGGCTTGCAACTCTACGAAGTGCAGCTCGCTCCCGATAAGCAAGGCGTTGTGATTCGCGGGCAGGAGCTGGTGCGCATCACCCCCGAAGACGCCCAGCTGCGCAATAAGACCCCCGAAGAGGTGGCGCAGGCAGTCCGTGAGGCGATTCGGCGCGTACTCTGGACCGAGTCCGTGCGGATTGGCTACTAACCGGGCACCGGCTCGCGCTTGCCCGCAAAAATATCGCGAATAATCTCGTCGATATCCACCTCTTCAATCGTGATGTCGTGAATCGGGAACGCCTGCAGCAGCGCACTGGCGACCCGACTCACCTGCTCGCGCGGCACCTCCAGCACCGCCGAGAGCGGTTCCATGCGCACAATCCGCCCATAGCCCTCTAAATCCGCCGCCGAAACGGGACGCTCAAACTGCAGATGGAGCGCGCGTGAGGGGCTGTAGCGTTCCACCAGCGCGCGGAGCGTGTCGTCAAAAATCAGCTGCCCGTGATGGATAATCAACACGCGCTGTGCCAGCTCCTGAACATCTTGCATGTAGTGGCTGGTAAGCAGAATTGTGGTGCGTTCGCGCTGGTTATATTCTTTCAGGAACTCACGGATGCGTTTCTGTGAGACCACATCCAGCCCGATTGTCGGCTCGTCCAGAAACAGCACGCGCGGACGATGCAACAACGCCGCCAGCAGCTCGCACTTCATCCGTTCCCCCAGCGAGAGGCGGCGTACCTGAGTGTGCAACACATGCCGAATCTCCAGCATCTCCGCCAGCTCGTGAACCCGGCGCTCAAACACATCATCGGGGATCTCATAGAGCGCCTTGAGCAGAATGTAAGACTCATAGGGGGGCAAATCCCACCACAGTTGCATCTTCTGCCCCATCACCAGCGCAATCTGGCGTTGCATTTCAGGACGGCGCTCCCAGGGCACAAACCCCAGCACCCGCGCCGTGCCCGATGTGGGAAAGATGATTCCGGAAAGCATCTTCAGCGTAGTGGTCTTGCCCGCCCCGTTCGGTCCCAGAAAGCCCACCAGCTCGCCTTCTTCAATACGGAACGAAATGTCGCGCACCGCCTGCACCTCGTGGCGCTCGCGATGAAACAGGCTCTTAATCGCGCCCCACAATCCGGGCGGGCGCTTGTAGGAAATATAGGTCTTGCTGAGGCGTTCCGCTTCGATAACGGGCATGGGTATCAAGTATACCCTGCTCAGAGGTATACTTAAGCCTGTGAAGACACCTGTACCGATGGAGTCGCTCACGCCGCGCCAGATTGTGGCGGAGCTGGATAAGTATATCGTAGGTCAGAACCGTGCGAAACGCGCCGTCGCGATTGCCCTGCGCAACCGCTATCGCCGCCAGTTGCTACCTCCACACCTGCGGGATGAGGTACTGCCTAAAAACATCCTGATGATTGGTCCCACAGGAGTGGGTAAGACCGAGATTGCGCGCCGACTGGCGTTGCTGGTGCGTGCCCCCTTCATCAAGGTGGAAGCCACCAAGTTCACCGAAGTTGGCTATGTGGGGCGCAATGTGGACTCGATGATTCGCGACCTCACAAATGTCGCCGTTCGCATGGTGGAACAGGAGAAGATGGAGGAGGTGCGCCCCAAAGCGCGCGAGCGCGCGATAGAACGAATCGCCAGCCAGCTGGTGGAGATCGAAATGCCCCGACGCCGACGAAGCACCCCGCCCCCCTTCCCGTTCGCCGCGCTTCTGGAAGCTTTTGAAGAAGAGGAGGAACTGCCGCGCGAGCCAAAAGAGCGCGCCGCGAAACGGCGCCAGCGCAAGCGGGAAATTATCAAGCAGCTCAAAAACGGTGAACTGATGGACGAAACGCTCACCGTTGAGGTGGAGGAAAGCGCGTCCCCGTTCGTGCAAATCTTCTCCCCCCAGGGGATTGAGGAGATGGGCATCGATATAGAAATGTTCTCCCCCTTTGGACCCCGCTCGCAAACAGAGCGCACGGTCTCCGTGGCAGAAGCGATAGAAATCTACACTCAGCAGGAGGCACGCAAGATGCTGGACCGCGGCGCCCTGATTCGCGAAGCCATCCAGCGTGTGGAGCAGACAGGAATCGTGTTTCTGGACGAGATAGATAAAATCGCCGGCGCACGCAGTACCGTCGGACCCGATGTGAGCCGCGAAGGGGTACAGCGCGACCTGCTGCCGATTATCGAAGGCTCCACCGTCGCGACCAAGTACGGACCCGTGCGCACCGACCACATCCTGTTTATTGCGGCAGGCGCGTTCCACATGTCCAAGCCCTCAGACCTGATCCCAGAGCTGCAGGGACGCCTGCCCATCCGTGTGGAGCTGGACCCGCTTGGCTCCGAAGATTTTCGGCGCATCCTCGCCGAGCCAGAAAACGCGCTCATCAAGCAATATCAGCACCTCATGGCGACTGAAGGCGTTACGGTAGAGTTCACCGAAGACGCCATCGATGAGATTGCTCGGATTGCCCATGAGGTCAACACCCGCACAGAGAATATCGGCGCACGGCGCCTGCACACCGTGATGGAGCGCCTGATGGAAGACCTCTCGTTTGAGGCGCCAGAGCGCAGAGGTGAGCATGTGGTCATCGATGCGGCGTATGTGCGGGCGCGTCTGGCGGATATTGTGCAGGATGTGGACCTGAGCCGTTATATTCTGTAGGATGACGCTCACGCCACTGGCGCACCAGTCGGTTCGGCATCCAGGGAGCGCGTAAAAATAGCGTGCCGATGCTGAACGCGCGCGCTCCCAGTGCCCACAACTCCTCCAGATCCTGAAGCGTGTAAATCCCGCCCCCTGCAATCAGGGGCAGATGAGTTGTCTCGCGGAGTCTGCGAATCGCCTCGCGCACCATCGGACGAATCGGTTCGCCAGAAACGCCCCCGCCTCCCAGATTCGCCAGCGGCGACGGCTTGTCGGGAAACACCATCCGCCACGGCACGGCGTTAATCGCATGAATCGCCTCCGCAACCCCCTCTACAGCGCGCGCAATCTCTGTGTAAGGCTGGTCATAGCCGACCTTGACAATCAGTGGGTGTCCCGACTCAGCCAGCGCTTCAGCGAGAGCGCGCACATGGGCGACCGCGCTCTCATGGGGTACATTCGGACAGGAGGCGTTGAGCTCAATCGCCGCAATCTCCAGAGGCTTGAGTTTCTCAGCGAACGCCTGCGCCTCGGCAGCGTTTTCGGCGAACACCGAGACCACTATCTGCAGGCGCATCCGCTTCATACGGGGGTAGCAGGTGCGTATCCACCAGTCCACTCCCGGATTGGTTAGCCCAACGGCGTTAACGGTCCCTCCCGGGATGAGGCGCACACACCGCCAGGGCGCATACCAGCGCAGGTTCCCCCGACGGGGCTTCAGGGTGAGCGTTTTGACCACAATCGCGAAGTCGTGAGGGTTCAGGATACCGAGCCACCGGAGAGGATACTCCCACCACCAGCCGCGCCCGTCAAAACCCAGCGCCCCACTCCCCGTGAGGAACTCCAGCCGCTCGCCGTTCGAAAGCGTTATCACAACCTATGTTGTACCCGATTGGCTCCAGTCCTGCCCATACCCAGCGGGTACAATTGAAACATGCCCATCACGGTACGTGAGGTGCTGAACGCGCTGAACCAGATTGCGCCGCCCCAGTGGGCGCTCCGCGACGACCCGATCGGTCTGCAGATTGGCTCGCCCGACCAGAGCGTGGAGCGCATTCTGGTGGCGTTAGACCCTGACCCCAGAACGGCGGTTCAGGCGCACTATCGCGGCTGCCAGCTGCTGATTACGCACCACCCCCTGATTTATCGTCCCCTGCGCACAATTCGCTTTGACGACCCCGTGGGTCAGGCGGTCCAGACCCTCTGCGCTCACCAGATTGCCCATATCGCCGTGCATACCAACTGGGACACAGCACCGGGGGGCATCAACGACGCGCTGGCGCAAACGGTGGGATTAGAAGAAGTGCGCCCCTTCGGCGAGGGCGCATGTGTATCCCAGTTCAAGCTGGTGGTGTTCGTGCCCACCGCCTACCTGGACCCTGTTCTGGACGCGATGGCGGATGCGGGCGCAGGGGTGATTGGGCTGTACCGACGATGCGCCTTCTATCATCCCGGTACAGGCACCTATGAGCCGATGGAGGGCGCGAACCCGTTTCAGGGTGCAGTCGGACAGCGTGAGCATGCCGAAGAGATGCGCCTCGAAGTGCTTGTGCCCGCCGACCGGCTGGAAACGGTGATTGCCGAAATGAAGCGGGTTCACCCCTACGAGGAGGTGGCATACGATGTGTATCCGCTCCACACGCCGCAGGTCTACCCGCTGGGACGGGTAGGACGCCTGCCACGCGCGATGCTCGCCAGCGAACTGCGCGATTACCTCGCCGAGAAACTGGGCAACCCGTATGTGCGCGTGTACGGTAAGCCGAACGCGATTATTCGCACACTGGCGGTGGTGGGTGGCTCTGGCGGCGACTATCTGGCTCAGGCGAAAGCCGCGCTCGCCGACGCCCTGCTCACAGGCGAAGTACGCCACCACCACACATTGGAAGCGTGGGCGCGCGATATCGTGCTGTTTGAAGGCGGGCACGCCGAAACCGAAATGCCAGGCGTCTATGCGCTCGCTGAACGCCTGCGCCCGCTACTGGAACCCTACGGCGTGGAAATCCTCACACAGGGAGGGCATTCATGAACACCTACCGCGTGCTGATTGTGGACGACGAACCCGTGATTCGCATGGATTTGCGTGCCATGCTGGAATCGATGGGGCACACTGTTGTGGGCGAGGCGGATAACGGAGAGACCGCCCTCGCGCTGGCACGCACCCTGCAACCCGACCTCGTTATCGTGGACATCATGATGCCCGGCATGGACGGGATTGAACTCTCCCGCCGTCTGGCAAAGGAGCGGATTGCCCCCGTGCTGATCCTGACCGCCTACAGCGAGCAGGCGATGATTGAAGGAGCCGATAAGGCAGGCGTGCTGGGCTACCTCGTGAAGCCGTTTCGCGAGGCGGATTTAGCCCCCGCTATTCAGGTGGCGGTCAGCCGCTATCGCGAGATGCGTGCAATCGAGGCGCAGATGCTGAATCTGGAACGCGAGATGAAGGCGCGCAAAACGATTGGGCGCGCCCGCCGCGTGCTGGCACAGAAACTCGGCATCTCCGAAGAGGAGGCGTTCCGACGCATGGTCAACACTGCGGAAAGCACAGGTAAGCCGCTGGTGGAGGTCGCCGAAGCCGTGCTGCTGGCACATCAGGTGGAGCCAGAGCAAGACTAATCGCGCTCCAGCCTCTCAGCGCCCTGAATTTGAGAATCGGTCATCAACACGACCCCCTCCGCCTCTGCCAGAGACTGGGCTTCAGGCGTTATATAGTTGCCAACCGCGACGGGATAGGCTGGCAGCCCCTGCTCCCGTAAAATCTGCGCCCGATCCCGAGCGCGGATCACATCCGTAACACCAACACCCCACGATACCTCCACAGCCAGATATACTTCACGCCCATCAGAGCGCCGCAAACCACGCACAATATAATCCAGCTCCAGCAGCTGGGAACGCTGGGGTTCAGGAATCTCTCCGTCTTCTTCAATCTCATCACAGATTTCACCTGGCGCGTAGACCCGTACCTTGCGCAAAAGCCGTCCGAAGTACGACCTGGCGCGATGTCCCCACTGCAACTCCAGCACGATTCCCTTGAGCTGACCCACATCGTCCCGAAGCTGCTTAATGTCTCCCTCACGAATCTGTCTAATGTCTTCCTCGATTCGCTCGAATCGCGCCGTGAACTCTTCGCGCATTTGCTTCATCTCGGCGCGCAGGTCATGGTAGCGTTGCTCAAACTCCTGGCGCATCGCCTGCATCTGCTCCTGGAACTCCTGACGCATCGCCTGCATCTGCTCTTGGAACTCCTGACGCATTGCTTGCATCTGCTCTTGGAATTCCTGACGCATTGCCTGCATCTGCTCCTGGAACTCCTGACGCATTGCTTGCATCTGCGCTTGAAACTCCTTGCGCATTGCCTGCATTTCGCGCTCGAAGTCGGCACGCTGGCGGGCAATCTGCTCTTCAATCGCCGCCATGCGTTCCTCGTGAGCCTGCATGCGCCGCTCGTGCGCCATCAGCATTTCGCGCACTTCTGCGCGGAAATCACGGAACTCCTGAGGCAGTGCAAGCAGGTCTTGTGGCAGCAGCACGCTCAACAGCGCCTCGCGCCACTCGGGGTGCTGGCGAATAATCTGGATCAGGTCTTCGATTGAGCTAATCTGGGGCACCTGTGAAATTATACCACGCGAACTCACTTCTTTGCAGGCACGCGCCCCATCCAGAGCGCGACGCCCAGCAGCAGCAATCCCGCAGAGGCAAAGGGGAGTGTCGTGTCATATTTCAATAAGCCGTTGCCCCAGACGGGTCCGATAATCCGCGCGAGGCTCTCCAGCGAGCCGCTCACGCCCTGCAAACGCCCCTGCTCGTCGCTCTGAACGGACTGGCTCAAGATGCTGGTGAAAGTGGGGAGCGCGAGCGCGCCCCCCGCCGCCGCCAGCCCTGCCAGCCCATAGAATAGCCACACCGAATGGGTTAGCGAGGCGCCCACCAGCCCCGCCACATTCAACCCCATCCCCAGCAGAAACGCCGCGCGCTCTCCCAGACGACGCACCACAGCCCCTACCAGCACCGCCTGCGCCGCCGCCGCCACAATCCCCACAAAAGTCAACACATATCCCACCTGCGCAGGGGTGAACTCAAAGCGCTTGTTCAGAAACAGTGGAAAACTCGTCTGATAAACTGAAAAGCCCAGCCACATCAGAAAGTTGAGAATCAGCAGGGTTCCAACAGGCGCACGCTGGAGCATGCGGGGCAACTCGCGCCATGGGGAAACCTGCACCGCCTGCGTGCGATGTATTGTCTCAGGCAGCTGATACCATGCCAGAAACGCCGACGCCAGCGACAGCCCCACAGCGAACCACGCAGGCGCCGCCAGCCCAAAATGCGCCAGCGCGCCCCCCAGTGCTGGTCCCAGAATGAACCCCAGCCCGAACGCCGCGCCAATCAGCCCGAAATTACGGGAACGCTCATGTGGCTCGCTGATGTCCGCAATATAGGCGCGCGCCGTGGTGATATTCCCCCCTGTGAACCCGTCCACCAGCCGCGACACAAACAGCCACCCCAGGTTCGGCGCCAGCGCCAGGATCACAAAGCTCAGCGCCGACCCCAGCAAACTCAAAATCAGCACAGGACGCCGACCCCACCGATCCGACCATACCCCCAGCAGCGGCGACGCCAGCAACTGCGCCACCGAAAACGACGCAAACAAAAACCCTATCTCCAGCTCGGACGCATCAAACTGCTGCGCATAAGCAGGCAACAGGGGGATCACAATCCCGAATCCAATCAGACTCACACAGATGGTGAGGAATACCGCAAACAGCGCCCGCTTTTTCAGCCGCGGCTCCGAATCAGGCGTCAGGCGCACCACACGCATGGGCATGAGAATACCCCAACCCCCGCCGATAACTCTGTGAAAAAAAGCACAAACCCCCACTCTCCCCTTGACAACGCCCCCTGCTCATCGGGTAATATATTCGTCAGCAGGAGGGCGGTAAAGCCAAATTGTCAGCGGAAAAGATGGTTAGTCTGGCTAAGATTGTGATGGTGTTCACAATCTGGGCGAGGATCGATAAGGCTTTGACGCTTTATCCATCCCCGTTCTGCAGGAAGGCGACGCCGCCTCCCGAAAATAAATCATAGACGAGGTGACGAAAACATGCCACAGGTCTTTAAGCGTCATCATAACACAGTAGCGCGAGCGACAATCTTCGGCGGCTTGCTTGCGCTGGTGGGACTGGTGCTGGCAGGTTCCAACATCACCCGCTCCCCGTGGATGACCCGTGCTGGCGAGCCACCCGACCAGCCCGTGCCGTTCAGCCACAAACACCACTACGAGGAGCTGGGCATCGACTGCCGTTACTGCCACTGGTCAGTAACACAGTCCGCACATGCAGGGGTGCCCTCTACCGAAGTGTGTATGACCTGCCACTCGCAAATCTGGACGAACAGCCCCCTCCTGCAACCTGTGCGCGACAGTTATAACAACGACAAGCCCCTCGTCTGGAACAAAGTCAACAATCTCCCCGAATTTGTTTACTTCAATCACAGCGCCCATGTGAACAAAGGCATCAGCTGTGCGACCTGCCATCAGGGCATCGAGAAGATGCACCTCACGGCGAAGTCGCAACCTTTCTCAATGTGGTGGTGTCTGGACTGCCACCGCAACCCCGAAAAGCACATTCGCCCCAAAGAGGAAGTTTTCAATATGTATTACCAGACCCCGCGCAATCCCGAAGAGATGAAAGCGATGTTGGACAAGTATAACATCCCCTACGACCCCAACGCCATCCCCCGCAACCAGATTGAGTTGGGGCGACTTCTGGTGAAGCACTATAACATTCACAAGGAGCAGCTGAGCGACTGCTCCATCTGCCATCGGTGAGGGAGTCAGCATGGAAAAGCGAACGCACGAACAGGGCACAGGCGAGAAGTTCTGGCGCAGTCTGAACGAGTTGATGGAGGCGCCCGATTTTGAAGAACATCTGGCGCGCGAGTTCCCGCGCCATGCCCAGCCTCTCAGCGACTTTGTGAGCCGACGCCAGTTTCTCAAGCTGATGGGCGCCTCGATGGCGCTGGCAGGGCTTTCCGCATGCGGCTACAAGCCTCAGGGTCCCATTATCTCGCAATCCAAGACCCCGCCCGAACACCTGCCTGGTGAAACCCTCTACTTCGCCACCGCGCTGGCGGTCAGCGGCTTCGCGACAGGCGTGCTGGCGAAGTCGTACGAAGGGCGTCCTATTAAAATTGAAGGCAACCCAAACCATCCCGCCAGCCTGGGTGCAACCAGCGCCATCACACAGGCGATGCTGCTGGACCTCTATGACCCCGACCGCTCGCAGAATCTGCTTAAGTTCGGGCGTGTTGCCGGCTGGAGTACCTTCACAGGGGAGCTGCTCCAGCAGATTGCCATCCAGAACGCCAAGCAGGGCGCTGGGGTGCGCATCCTTACGGGCGCCATCACCTCGCCCACCCTCGCCGACCAGATTCAGCAGTTCCTGAAGGCAAACCCGCAGGCGAAATGGTATCAATACGAGGCGGTCAGCTGGGAGAATGTGTACGAAGGCACCAAGCTCGCCTTCGGGGAATGGCTGTACCCCCTCTATCGCCTGGATCAGGTGGATGTGCTGGTCGCCCTGGATAGCGATATCCTCTACAGCGGTCCGGGTGCGGTGCGCTATGCGCACGATTTCATGCAGGGGCGGAAAGTGCGCAAGGGTCAGGAGCGCATGAATCGCCTCTTCGTGGCGGAGCCGATGTTCACGGTTACGGGCATGACCGCTGATGAGCGCTTGCCCATCCCCTCCAGCAAGATTGGTCGGCTGGCATATGAGATTGCCCGCCTGCTGGATGCCCCCGTACAGGCAGAAGTTGCAGGCGAACTGACGCCTGAAGAGCAGAAGTGGGCGCAGGTCGTCGCAGGGGAACTGAAGGCACATGCTGGCAGGAGCCTGCTGGTGGTGGGCGAGGCGCAGCCGCCCGCCGTACACGCAATCGCCCACGCCATCAACCACGCGCTGGGCAACATTGGCAACACGGTGGTGTTTATCGCGCCGCCAGAAGCCAAGCCCACCCTCCACACACAGGACATCCGCCAGCTCGCACAGGAAATCCAGAACGGCGCGGTAGAAGTGCTGATCATGCTGGGCGTCAACCCCGCTTACGACGCGCCCGCAGACCTCAACTTCGCCGAGCTCATCCCCAAAGTGCCCTTCAGCGTCCATCTGGGCGCGTATGTGGACGAGACCGCCGCGCTCTGTGTGTGGCATGTGCCCGAAACGCACCCGCTGGAGACTTGGGGCGATGTGCGCGCGTTCGACGGCACGGTCTCTATCCAGCAGCCTTTGATTTATCCCCTCTACTCCAACACGCGCACCGCGCTGGAACTGATGGCGCTTATCAACGGGCAGGCAGGAAAACAGACCTATGAACTGGTGCAAGCCTACTGGCAAAAAGCCAGCGGTCTTAGCGGCGCCCAGTTCGACAAATTCTGGCGTCAGAGCGTCCACGACGGGGTGATGCCCCGCACGGCACGCCCTGTGAAAACGGTCGCGCTGAAGCAGAATCCGCTCGTGGTGCAGGTTCCTGCGCTGCTGGATACCGTGCAGGCAGCCGATACGCTGGAAATCCGTTTCGCGCCCGACCCCACGATTTACGATGGGCGCTTCGCCAACAACGCATGGCTTCAGGAGCTGCCCAAACCCGTTACCCGAACCTGCTGGGACAACCTCGCCTTCATGAGCCTCAACACCTTCAAGAAACTGGGGCTGTGGAGCAAGGCAACCTACGCGTGGAACGAAGATGTGTCCTTCGTGCGCGACCAGGTGCCCCTGATTGAGATTCGGCTGGACGGGAAGTCGCTGGTCGTGGCGGCGTACCCGATTCCGGGGCATGTGGACGATGCGATTACCCTCCATCTGGGCTACGGGCGCACGCGAGCAGGCGCAAAAGGCTCTGGTGCGGGATTCAACGCCTACACTCTGCGCACCACCAGCAACCTCTGGTTCGCTCGTGGAGCGGAAGTCATCCCGACGCGCCAGTCCTACACCGTCGCCCGCACGGAGGAGCATCACCTCATCGATACGCGCCAGAAGGATCCTGAGCTGGACAGCACGGCGCACCGCCCCATCCTGCTCACGGGCACGCTTGAAGAGTTCCGTCAGGACCCCGAACTCAAAAACAAGCCGCACCGCAAGGGGTATGAGCATGTTCACCCATCGATGTACCCTGAGCGATTCCGCTACGACCGATATGAGAACCCCGATAACTTCCGCTACGCCTGGGGCATGGTGATTGACCCGACGCTCTGCACGGGTTGTAGCGCGTGCGTGACGGCGTGTCAGGCGGAGAACAACATCCCCGTGGTCGGCAAGGAACAGGTTGTGCGCCGACGCGAAATGCTCTGGCTCCGAATCGACCGCTACTTCAAAGGTTCGCCTGAGAACCCGAAAGTCTATCAGGCGCCCGTGCCGTGTATGCACTGCGAAAACGCGGGCTGCGAGCTGGTGTGCCCCGTCGCCGCAACGGTGCATGACCACGAGGGGCTGAATGTGATGATCTACAACCGCTGCGTGGGCACACGCTACTGCTCCAACAACTGCCCCTACAAGGTGCGACGCTTCAACTACTATCGCTACAGCTATATGAAGTCGCCTGTGCTACATCTGATGCAGAACCCCGATGTCACGGTGCGCGGGCGCGGTGTGATGGAGAAATGCACCTATTGTGTGCAACGAATTAGCAAGGCGCGGATTAACGCCAAGCGCGAGAATCGGCGCATTCGCGACGGCGAGGTCATCCCGGCTTGCCAGCAGGCGTGCCCGACGGGCGCAATCGTGTTCGGCGACCTGAACGACCCCAACAGCAAGGTACGCCAGCTGCGCGATCAGCCGCACAACTTCGCCATGCTGGGCGAACTGAACTACCGACCTCGCACCACCTACTTAGCCAAGATTGACAACCCGCATCCTGAACTTTCTGGCGCGGAGGCAAGCCATGCAGGAAGCCATTAAACCTAAAGTGCAGGAGTTCCCCTTGTTTGAGGGGCAGCAAACTTACGAGCGCATCACCGACCAGATTGCGCGGATTCCTGAAAATCCGCATCCGCCTGCCTGGACGGTGATGTTCGGCATCGGCGCCGTGGGCACCTTGATGCTCATTACCTCGCTGGTGTGGCTGCTCATCGTGGGGCTGGGCATCTGGGGCATCAACCAGCCCGTCGCCTGGGGATTCGCGATTATCAACTTCGTCTGGTGGATTGGTATCGGACACGCAGGCACGCTCATCTCGGCGATTCTGTTGCTGTTGCGCCAGGCGTGGCGTATGTCCATCAACCGCTTCGCCGAGGCGATGACGATTTTCGCCGTGATGTGCGCCGGCTTATTCCCCCTGTTCCACACAGGGCGTCCCTGGGTGGCGTACTGGCTCTTCCCGCTGCCCAACTGGCTGGCGATGTGGCCCCAGTTCCGCAGCCCGCTGGAGTGGGATGTGTTCGCCGTCTCCACCTACTTCACGGTCTCGGTGCTGTTCTGGTACATGGGGCTTATCCCTGACCTTGCCACGATGCGCGACCGCGCCAAAAGCACGCTGGCGAAGGTGATTCACGGCATCCTCTCCTGGGGCTGGCGCGGTTCGGCGGTTCACTGGCTCCGCTACGAACAGGCTTACCTCCTGCTGGCAGGACTCTCCACGCCACTGGTGCTCTCGGTTCACTCGATCGTGTCGTTAGACTTTGCCATCTCCATCGTGCCCGGCTGGCATGTAACTATCTTCCCGCCCTATTTCGTGGCAGGCGCCATCTTCTCCGGCTTCGCGATGGTGCTGACCCTTGTCATTCCGTTCCGCATTCTCTATCCGGGCTTGCGTGAATACATCACGATGAACCACATTGACTGGATGGCGAAGGTCATGCTTGCCACGGGCTGGATCGTCTTCTACGGCTATCTCAGCGAAATGTTCTTCGGCTGGTACAGTGCGAACCAGTTTGAACAGTTCCTCGTGGTGAACCGCTTCTTCGGACCCTACTGGCTGGCATACTGGGCGCTGATTTTCTGCAACGGCGTCGTGCCCCAGCTGCTCTGGATACCTAAAATTCGCCATAACTTGCTCCTGCTGTTCATCATCTCGATTATTGTGAACATCGGGATGTGGTTCGAGCGGTTCGTGATTGTGGTCATCAGCCTGCATCGCGACTTCCTGACCTCGGCGTGGGGTCAATACGCACCTACTATTTGGGACTGGAGCCTCTATCTGGGCACGATCGGTTTCTTCATCATGATGATGTTCCTGTTCGCGCGGTTCGTGCCGATGCTGGCGATTGCAGAGCTGAAAGATATCTGGCATCGCCTCTACCACGGGCACGGCGGGCATAACGGGCACGCAGGCAAGCACGCCCCCGCGCCTGCCCCAACGGGCAAAGGAGGTGAGTCCTGATGGCACATGTGGAAACCGCACCGCAACTTTACGGGATTATGGCGGAGTTTGAAACGCCGGAACAACTGATTGAGGCTGCCGAGCGCACTCGCGCCGCGGGCTACAAGAAGTTTGACTGCTATACTCCCTTCCCCATCCACGGGCTGGTTGAAGCGATGGGCGTGGAAGAGGCAAAAGTGCCCTGGACGGTATTTATCTGCGGGTTGTTTGGCGCGATCGCCTTTTTCAGCCTGCAGGTTTACACCAGCGTTATCGACTACCCGCTGAATGTGGGTGGGCGCGACTTCCTGAGCTGGCCCTACTTCATCCCGATTACCTTCGAGGGCATGGTGCTCTGCGCGGCGTTTGGCGCATTTATCGGCATGCTGGCGTATAACGGCTTGCCCGCGCCCTATCACCCCGTGTTCAATGTGCCGCAGTTCGCCCGCGCCAGCACCGACCGATTCTTCCTGTGCATCGAGGCGAAAGACCCGAACTTTGACCGCAATCGTGTCTACGAGTTCCTGCAGTCGCTCAACCCTCTCAGCATCAGCGAGGTGGAAGCATGAGAACCCGTAAAGCATGGATTGGACTGAGCGCATGCGTGCTGGCTCTGGGGCTTTCGGGATGCCGCACCGACATGTGGGTTCAACAGCGCGTGGAGGCGCAGGACAACAGCGAATTCTACGCCATGAAAGAGCCCATTCAGGGGTTTGATGGCAAAATCTACGGCTTGGGTTCACGCCCCATCCCCGCCAATACAATTCCCTACGGGCGACTGCAAGACCCCAACGACCCCTTCCTCACGGGCAAAGATGCACAGGGCAACCTGCTGAGGACCCTGCCCCCGCAGGTCAAGCTGAGCAAAGAGCTGCTGGACCTGGGGGAGGAAAAATACAATGTCTTCTGCTCCCCCTGCCATGGGCGTGCTGGCGACGGCAAGGGCATGATTGCCCTGCGGGGGCAGTGGCCCCGCCCCGTGCCTTCACTGGTAGATCAGCGGCTGGTGTCGCAGCCGATTGGCTACTTCTACGGCGTCGCCACAAACGGGTTCGGCATCATGTATGGCTACGGCAAGCGCATGACGCCCGAAGAGCGATGGGCGGTGGCGGCTTATGTGCGTGTGCTCCAGCTCAGCCAGAATGCCAACCCCAAAGACCTGCCTGAAGAAGACATGATGAAGATTCTGGAATCTGCCAGCAACACCAACACAGGGCGTCAGATTGCGACAAGGAGTGAAGGGCAATGAGTCACCCAGCAAGCAACGAGCAACAGGTACGCGAACGGATTGCACGCGGGCGCTCTCTCGCGCTCGTGGTCGGGATTGTGGGACTGGCGGCGAGCCTCGCGGGCATGTTCGGTATATTTGGCGACCCCAAGCTCGCCTTCCAGGGTTACCATTTCGGCTTCTTCTACTGGCTCCTGCTGGGGCTGGGATGCCTCGGCATGAGCCTGCTCGCCCACGCCACACGCGGACAGTGGACGCTCCCGCTTATTCGAATCTGGGAGTCGGGCGCGCGCGCCATCCCTGTTGTGATGCTACTCTATGTGCCCGTGCTGGCGCTGGGCATGAAGCATGTCTACGAATGGATGCACACCGAGCATGTGGCAGAAGACCCCGTGCTACAAGCCAAGTCGCCCTTCTTCTTCTGGCCCGCGGACTACACGGGCACGCCCGTGTTCTTCCTCGTGCGCTTCGTGTTCTACGCCGCGGTCTGGTTCCTGATGGCGAACTTCCTCTGGAAGAAGTCGCTGCAACAGGATCAGGCGAAAGACCCGATTGAGGGCGAAGTTCTCTCCCGCCAGCGCACAGGACCCGCTTCGGGCATGATTGTGGCGTTCATGCTCGTCTTCACGCTGGCGATGGTGGACTTCGGTCAGTCGCTAATGCCCCACTGGTTCTCCACCATGTACGCAGTGATTATGGTGGTAGGAGGCGGCTTTCTGGCGCTGGCGCTGGCGGTCTACATGGTGCTTCAGTGGCGCGACCTGCCTCCCTACACGGGTAAGATTACCTACATGCCCTACCGCCGCGACTGGGGCAACTTCATGTTTACGCTCACCGTCTTCTGGTCGTATGTCTCCTTCTCCCAGCTGCTGATTACCTATTCGGGCAATCTGTACGAGTTCACCCAGTTCTACCTGCGCCGCAACGACGGCGGCTGGCAGTATCTGGCTTACCTGATTGTGATTTTCCACTTCTTCGTGCCCTTCTTCCTGTTCCTTGCACCGCGCACCAAAAAGGTCGTGCCCCAGCTGCTGGCGGGCGCCATTCTGGTGCTGGCAATTCGCACGGTGGACATCTTCTGGCAGATTAAGCCCTTTTTCGCGGAGACCCTCTCCATTTCGCTGTTTGACATCACGGCGTTCGTGGGTTTCGGCGGGCTGTGGTTCTACTTCATGCTGGGCTTTCTGAACCAGCGCGCCCTGCTACCGCAAAACGAAGCACGCCTGATGGAGGTGGCTCATGGACATTCTTAAGCCCGTAGACCCTGAAGAGTTGAAGCTGATTGAGAGCGAGCCGTATGAACAGCGCGACCTCTCGGTGCGCGCGATGACGCAGTTCCTGATTCTCATCTTCGCCACCATCATTGCTTCGGTGATAATCTCCTACTTCGTGTTCGCATGGGTCGTGAATGTGCCAGAACCCGAAGTGCCTTCCGTTCGTAAAGAATCCCGGGAGCGTCAGCTCCCTCCGGAACCGCGCGTGCAGGGGTTCCCGATGCGCGACTGGGAAAACTTCTATCGCGAAGAGATACGCAAAACAACCACCTATGGCTGGCAAGACCAGACCATGACCCGCGCGCGAATCCCTGTGGAACGCGCCAAGCAGCTCATCTTAGAGCGTGGGCTGCCTCAGTAAGAGGTGATATGCTATGCGCAACCAACTATGGGTATGGATTATGGTGATGGCATCCGTGGGGCTGACCAGCCTCGCCGGTGCCCAGCTCTATCGCCGCCCCGGCGAGATAGGGCAGTTTCAAGAGCAGGAACAGAAAAAGATTCTGGAACAGGTCACTGTGGAGCAACGACTTAACACGCAGGTGCCCTTAGACCTGACTTTCCGCGACGAGACGGGCAAAACCGTGCGACTGGGCGATTACTTCGGCAAGCGCCCCGTGATACTGGTGATGGCTTACTACGAGTGCCCAATGCTCTGCACCGTCGTGCTGAACGAGCTCACCCGTTCGCTGAACGCCCTGGACTACACCATCGGCAAAGAGTTTGAAGTCATCACCGTGAGCATCTCGCCGACCGAGACCCCAGAACTGGCGCGTCAGAAGAAACAGACCTACCTCTCCGCCTACAAGAAGTCCGGTGGGGAGAAAGGCTGGCACTTTCTCGTGGGCGATGAGCCAAACATCAAGGCGCTGGCAAACGCGGTGGGGTTCCAGTATACCTATGACCCGCGCACGAAGCAGTACGCGCATCCTGCGGTGATTATGATTCTCACTCCGCAGGGCAAACTGGCGCGCTACCTGCTCGGCATCGAATTTTCCGCACGCGACCTGAAGTTCGCTTTAGCGGAAGCGTCCGAAGGAAAGATTGGCAACCCGGTGTTGAGCGCCGTGCTGTACTGCTTCCAGTACGACCCCTCCGCGGGCAAGTACGGACTGGTGATTCTGCGAGTAGTGCAAGTCGCGGGTATCATCACGGTGCTTTCGCTGGCAATCCTGATGGGCGGTGCGCTGCTGCTGGAGCGGCGCCGACCTAACCAAACGCCGACCGAAAACGAACAGGAGTGAGGAACTATGTGGAACATTCCTTTTGTACCGCCAACCGCATCGCAGGAGGCTGTGGGTATCTCGTGGCTCTATTGGGTCATCACAGCGCTCTCTGTTTTCTTTGGTGGGATTGTCTTGTTCGGCGCCATCTTTCTCGCCGTCAAATATCGGGCTGGCAACCAGAATGTGGACCGCTCCAACGCCACCGATAGCGACCTGCGTCTGGAGCTGTCCTGGACGCTGATCCCCCTGATTCTGGCGATAGCCATCTTCGGGTGGGCGGCGAAGCTCTACGGTGACATCTATGCCCCACGCGAAGGCGGCTACTATGAGGTGTTTGTTGTCGGCAAGCAGTGGATGTGGCACTGCCAGCACCCGAACGGCGTGCGCGAAAACAACGAGCTCACCCTGCCTGCAGGGCAACTGATCAAAGCCACCATCATCTCACAGGACGTGATTCATGCTTTTTCTATCCCTGCGTTCCGTGTCAAGCGCGACGCCGTGCCAGGGCGCTACAACGCGATGTATTTCACCCCCACCGTGCCCGGCGAATATCACCTCTTCTGCACCGAATACTGCGGTACGAAGCACTCTGAGATGATTGGCAAGGTGCGGGTGCTTCCGCCTGACGAGTTCGAGAAGTGGCTTCAGAGTGGCGGGGCGGGCGCGGCGGCAGCGCCGATGTCGCTCGAAGAGCAGGGCAAGCAACTCTTCACCAAACTTGCCTGCAACACCTGCCACATGAACCCGAACTCAGCGGTTAAAGCGCCCGACTTGAACGGGTTGTACGGGCATGAGGTAAAATTAGCCGACGGGCGTACCGTCAAAGCAGACGATGCCTATATCCGGGAATCTATCCTGAATCCTGGCGCAAAGATTGTTGCAGGCTATCAAAACCAGATGCCCCCCTATCAGGGGCAGATCAAAGAGGAAGAAATTATCGCCCTGATTGCCTATATCAAATCACTGGCGCAAGCCGGAGGAGGTAACTAATATGGCAACACAAACTATTGCCCATGGCGAACAGCAGCGAGTCAACTATCTGAACTGGAAGACGACCGTCGCTTCGTGGCTTTTTACTTATGACCACAAGCGCATCGGGATTCTCTATCTGGTGAGCATCACCATCTTCTTCCTGTTGGGGGGTATCGCCGCGGCGCTAATCCGCATGGAGCTGGCAACCCCCAAGGGCGACCTGCTCACCTCCGATGTGTATAACAAGATGTTCACCATTCACGGCGTGCTGATGATCTTCTTCTTCCTGGTTCCCTCCATCCCCGCCGTGTTTGGGAATTTTGTGCTGCCGATGATGATTGGCGCGCGCGATGTGGCGTTTCCTCGCCTGAACCTGCTGAGCTGGTACTTCTTCATGGTGGGGGCGCTGCTCGCGACCATCGCGCTCGTCAAGGGCGGTATCGACACGGGTTGGACATTCTACACGCCCTACAGCAGCTCCTTCGCGAAGGGCGAGGTGAGCCTTGCGATTGTGGGTGTCTTCCTGGCAGGGTTTAGCTCCATTTTTACCGGGATTAACTTCCTCGTGACCATCCACAAGATGCGCGCGCCTGGGATGACCTGGTTCCGCCTGCCCCTGTTCGTGTGGGCGATGTATGCCACCAGCCTTATTCAGGTGCTGGGCACGCCAGTGGTGGCGATTACCCTGCTGCTGGTGGCAGTTGAACGCTCGCTCCGAATCGGTATTTTTGACCCCAATCTGGGCGGCGACCCGATTCTGTATCAGCACCTGTTCTGGTTCTATTCGCACCCAGCCGTTTATATTATGATTCTGCCCGGCATGGGCGTGATCAGCGAGGTCATCTCGGCGTTCTCCAAAAAGCGCGTGTTCGGGTATCACTTCGTGGCGTTCGCCAGCCTCGCGATTGCGATTATCGGCTTCCTCGTCTGGGGACACCACATGTTCAGCACGGGTCAGTCCATCTACGCCAGCATTCTCTTCTCGTTCCTGACCTTCCTGGTGGCGATTCCCTCGGCGATTAAGACCTTCAACTGGATGGCGACCATCTGGAAGGGACGCGTTCACTGGGAAGCGCCCATGATCTACGCGCTGGGCTTTATGGGCTTGTTCGTGATTGGGGGACTGACCGGGCTGTACCTGGCTGCGATGGCGACGAATGTGCATCTGACCGATACCTACTTCATCGTGGCGCATTTCCACTATGTGATGGTGGGCGGCGCGATTATGGCGTATCTGGCAGCGCTCCACTTCTGGTGGCCCAAGATGACGGGGCGCATGTACCCGCAGAGCTGGGCGAAGCTTTCGGCGCTGCTGGTGTTTGTGGGGTTCAACCTCACCTTCTTCCCCCAGTTTATTCTGGGCTACATGGGGATGCCACGCCGCTACCATAGCTACCCCGAAGAGTGGGCGGCGTTGAACCTGCTCTCTTCGGCAGGCGCCTCGGTGCTGGGTATCGGCTACCTGCTGCCTGCGATTTACCTGGTATGGTCGCTCAAGTATGGGCGCGTCGTCACGGAGCGCAACCCGTGGGGTGCGCGCGGGCTGGAGTGGGAGCTGGTGGACACACCGCCTGACCCCCACAACTTCGAGCGCACGCCCATCGTAACCCGTCCTGCCTACGACTATGGGCATCCCGAAGAACCGACAGGCATTATCCCCAAGCCGCGCCCTGTCGTCGTCGGAGGCAAAGACGGCTAAGCTTCTCCCCTCCCGCCTGATCGGGTGGGAGGGGGCACAATAAACTTATCAATGGAGGCTAACCGACCGTGAGTGTCAAAGAGGCGGAAGTGTTGGAGCATGGAACTTCGCTTGCCCATCCAGCACACGAGGAGATTCTGGGCGAGCAGTTTGAAACCTTAGAGCAGCAGAACAACGCCTACCTCATCGGCATGTGGGCGTTTATCGTGCAGGAGGTGCTGTTCCTGGGCGCTATCTTCGCCGCCTACGGCATCTATCGCCTCAAGTACCTGCACGAATTTACCCTCGCCCACAAAGAGCTGGACTGGGTGGTGGGCGGCATCAACACCCTGGTGCTGCTTGCCAGTAGCTACACGATGGCGCGCGCCGTGCGTGCCGCCATGCAAAACAAGCACGGACGCCAGATTCTCTATCTCGGCTTCACGCTCTTCTTCGCAGGCATCTTCATGTTCAACAAGTATATCGAGTACAGCAAAAAGTACGAACACCACCTTATTCCGGGCTGGGGTTATGACGCCCATGCGATTGTGGAGCATGGCGAGAAGAAAAAGATACTCGAACCCCTGCCCGACGGCAACTACAAAATCAAACTGGAAACTGAAAAGACCGTAACCCCTGAAGAGTTCAAACAGCGCACGCAGCTTTTCTTGGGCTTTTACTTCATCCTCACGGGCTTGCACGGCTTACATGTGCTGGTCGGGATGATTGCGATTGGCGTGCTGATGGTGCGCGCCTATATTGACTACAAAAAACGCAAACCCGTCGCCGATTACATGCCCGTGGAGATGGTCGGGCTATACTGGCACTTCGTGGATATTGTGTGGATTTTCATCTACCCCTTGCTCTACCTCATCGGGAGGTAAAAAACGATGGCGGAACATACGGCACATCACACGGAAGGACACGAACACCATGTGGTTCCCATTCGGGTCTACACATGGACTCTGATAGGGCTACTGATTTTACTGATTGTCACGGTGGCAGCGGGCTTTATCCCGATGCCTGTATGGTTGGGCACAGTGGTCGCCTTAGCCATCGCGGCGTTTAAGACCTCTCTGGTAATGGCGTTCTTCATGCATGTGAAGTTCAGTGGCAAACTCGTCTGGCTTTTTGCGGCGGCGGGCTTTTTCTGGCTGGTGATTATGATCATCTTTGCCTACGCCGACTACATCACCCGCCCGTGGGAGCCAGTGCCAGGCTTCTAACCACCCCCCTCTGCTTGACACCTCCTCACTCACCCCCCGCCCCCTCCGCAAATCCTGCGGAGGGGGTCGCGGCTTTATACGGTGGAGATGAGGTATAATCTTACCCCAGCCTAATAGAGGTCTAAAGGCAGATGGAATCGATTCAGGCGATTGTAGCAGAGGCAGAATCGGCGATAGCGAATTGTCGCTCCACCGCGGAACTGCAGGCGGTGGAGTCGCACTATCTGGGAAAAAAGGGAGCCATCAGCCAGCTACTGCGTCAGATAGGGACGCTCCCGCCAGAACAGCGCCCCCTGTTCGGGCAGCAGGTGAACGAGGCGCGCGCCTATATAGAGACACGCATCGCGGAACGCCGCGAAGTGCTGGCTCAACAGGAGATTGCCGAGCGCCTGCGCGCCGAATCGCTCGACATCACCCTGCCGGGTGTACCCCTGCGCCCTGCGCGGCTGCACCCCCTGACTCTCACGATGCGTCGCGTCAAGCAGGCGCTGCTGGGACTGGGCTTCGAGTTCGTGGAAGGACCTGAGCTGGAGCGCTTCGAATACAACTTCGGCGCGCTCAACTACCCGGAAGACCACCCTGCGATGGACGCGCAGAACTCGTTCCATGTGGGCGACGGCTGGCTCCTGCGCACGCAGACCACCGCCATTCAGGGACGCATCTTCGAAGAGGTTCAGCGCGGCGAGCGCTCGCTACCCCTGCGAATCGCCATCATCGGGCGGTGCTTCCGCTACGAGAATGTGGACGCAACCCATTCCCACACCTTCCATCAGGTAGACGCCTTCATGGTGGACGAGGGGGTCAGCATGGCGCATCTCAAGGGCACGCTCACCCAGTTCGCCCGCATTATGTTCGGCGAGGAGGTGCGCGTGCGCTTCCGCCCCGACTTCTTCCCCTTCGTGGAGCCAGGGGTGGACTTCGCCATCTCGTGGAAGGGCGGCTGGCTGGAACTCGGCGGCGCGGGGCTAATTCACCCCAACATTCTGGAACACTACGGCATCGACTCGGAACGCTACTCCGGGTTCGCCTTCGGACTGGGCATCGAGCGTATCCCAATGCTCCAGTACGGCATAGACGACCTGCGACTCTTTCTGGAGAACGACATGCGCTTCCTGGCGCAGTTCCCTCTGTTATAAGCCATGCGAGTGCCAATAGACTGGTTGAAGGACTTCGTGCAGTTTGATCTCAGTGCAGACGCCCTCGCCGAAAAACTCACGATGGCGGGGCTGGAGGTGGAAGAGGTCCTGGAGACCCCGCAGGGCACAGTGCTGTCGCTCTACATCACCCCCAATCGCGGCGACTGCCTGAGCATCTTCGGAATCGCCCGCGAAGTGTACGCCCTGCTGGGGGACGCCTGCGAGCCAACCCCTCTCTTCTGGCGCCTCAATGAGTGGATTCTCCAGCCGCCCCCCGTGGAGCCGGGCGAAACCGCCCAGTACGCCCGCGTGGAAGTGTTAGACCCCGACCTGTGCCCCCGCTACGGCGCGCGCGTGATTCGAGGCGTAAAAATCGCCCCCTCACCCGCCAAAGTGCAGAACCGCCTGCTTGCCGCGGGTATGCGCCCCATCTCCAATATCGTGGACGCCACCAACTATGTGATGCTGGAGCTGGGGCAGCCCCTGCACGCCTTTGACCTGGACACCCTTCACCAGCAATCCATTATTGTGCGACGGGCGCGCCCCGGCGAACGCATCACCACGCTGGACGAGCGCGAACACGCCCTCCAGCCCGATATGCTCATGATTTGCGACGCCGAGCGCCCCGTCGCTGTCGCGGGCATCATGGGCGGCGCCGAAACCGAAGTGACGGAAAACACACGCAACATCCTGATGGAGTCGGCGCACTTCAATCCCCTCTCCATTCGGCGCACCTCGCGTGCGTTAGACCTGCGCACCGAGTCCTCCTATCGTTTCGAGCGCTTCGTGGACCCAAACCTCGTGGTGGTGGCACAGTTCCGCGTGTGCGAGTTGATTGAAGAATGGACAGGGGTCGCGCCTGTGCCCGGCATGCTGGATGTGTACCCAAATCCCTATCCCGCGCGCACACTGCATGTGCGCCTCTCCCGTGCCGAGCAGATGCTGGGGTTCCCAATAGACCCCCACGAAGCGGAGCAGACTCTCGCACGGCTCAACCTCAAGCCCAGCCGCACTGAGACGGGGTTTGAGGTGCAGGTTCCGCTCTACCGCCCCGACCTTCAGCGCGAGATCGATTTGATTGAGGAGCTGGGACGCATTCTCGGCTACGAACGCATTCCTGAAACGCCTCCTGCGGGCACGACGACACAGGGCAAAGATAGCCCCGAAGGCGCCTTCGCCGAGCGGCTGCGCACCATCCTGCTGAGTGCGGGACTGCAGGAAGTGGTCAGCCACACACTGGAACCCGAAAATCCCTTCCAGACCGCCGGAAAGGGACTGAGCGAGCAGCTTTATCAGCCGATAATGCTCCGCAACCCGATGAGTGAAGAGCTAAGCTTCCTGCGCTTCTCGCTGCTCTCCAGCCTTGTGCGCACGGCGGACTACAACCGTCGGCGCGGCATTCGCGACCTGCACCTGTTTGAGATTGGGCGCGTGTTCGCACTTGGTGAACAGGGCTATCACGAATGGCTCCATCTCGGCATCCTGATGACGGGCAACCACCACAGCCCCCACTGGGCGGAAAAGCCCAAGCCTGTGGATTTCTATCACCTCAAGGGCGTGGTGGAGCATATGCTTCACGCGCTGGGCATCGAGGCGCGGTTCCTGCCTGTTGGCGACCATGACCCCCGTTTCCACCCGGGGCGCTCCGCCTATGTGCATGACAAAGATGACCAGCGTCTGGGCGTGATAGGCGAAATTCATCCGAATATTGCCCGCGAATATGAGTTCCGCCAGCGCGTGTATGTGGGCGAGTTCAGCCTGAACGCACTGCGACATGCCGCGGCGCATACGGTTGCCTATCGTCCTTTGCCCATCTTCCCGCCTGTGCTTCGCGATATTGCGATTCTCGTGCCTGAAGAGGTGCCCGTGGGGCAACTCTTTGACACGATTCGTGAAGTGGGCGGCGACTGGCTCGAATCGGTGCAGCTGTTTGATCGCTACACGGGCAGCCACATCCCGGAGGGGCTACACAGTCTCGCGTTCTCGCTGGTGTTCCGCAGTCGGGAACGCACGCTCACCGACGAGGAGGTCAATCAGCGCGTGGAGCAGATTTTCCAGGCGCTGGAAACGCGACACGGCGCGGTAGCGCGCCGCTAATGAGAAACCCATGCGCTACACCCGATGGTGGCTGTGGGGCGGCGTATTGCTGATACTCGCCCTGCTCTATGGGCAGACAGCCAATTTCGGGTTCGTGTGGGACGATGAGCAGATTATCTACGGGCGTCCTGACTACCGCGACCCTGCGCAGTGGCTGCAGGCGATTCGGAAACCGCTGGATTTCTCACCAAACTACTTCCGCCCGCTGGCTTTGAGCAGTTTGCTGGTGCAGATATGGCTCTGGGGCGACAACCCTGCCCCGTTCCACCTCGCGAATGCGCTGATTCACCTTGTGAACACGCTGCTGGTGATGGCAATTGCGTGGCGCCTTTTGCAGAACGAGATATTGAGCGCCGCCGCAGGCTTGCTGTACGGTTTACACCCCGCGCTTGTGGAAAGCGTCGCTTTCGTTTCGTCGCGCTATGACCTGCTGATGACCACCTTCCTGCTGCTCGCTTTCTGGTTGAGCCTCATCTTGCACGGCTGGAGGCGTGTGGTGGGCACGGGGATTGCCCTGCTATGCGCGATGCTGTGTAAGGAGATGGCGGTCATGGCGCTTTTGGCGTTCCCTGTGGCGTACTGGGCGATACGCAGGGTTTCGGCTAACGCCCCTTCTGCGGACAAGGGACTTTATACAGGTTTTGGCGTGATTCTTGCACTTTATCTCGCGCTTCGCTGGGTCGCGCTGGGTTATCTGCTTACCGCGCCTGCCGAGGGTGCGCAAATTGAGGCAGGCACACCCCTCCAGCACCTGCTGCTTGTGGGGCGCACCTTCGCCACGCTGATGGGCTTGGTGGTCTTCCCCTTTTTCAGCATCTCCCCCGTGCATCACTCGCCTCTGCCTGTGCCCGTAAACGACTGGCTTGCGTGGGGTCAACTGGCTTTCTCGGTGGGGCTAATAATCCTGATGGGGCTGGTGGCTAAGCGCGCTCCCTTGACAGGCGGGATGCTCTGGGCAGGCGTGATTCTGCTGTTGCCTGTGCTGAACCTGCGCCCGATGGAGTTTGCTTTTGGTGTGTTCACGGCGGAGCGCTTTTTGACCGCGCCGCTGGCGTTTTTTGTGCTGGGGGTCAGCGCGTGGGGGGCTGGACTGCTTCAGCGCAAAGCCGCGCGCCTCTGGTGGGCGAGCGCAGGGCTGTGGGCAACGGGTGCGCTTATTGTCTCAGCGCTGGCGCTACCCAACTGGCGCGAGTCGGGCGTCTTCTGGGAGTGGGTGACCCGCACCGCGCCCCACTCCCCGATTGGCTACAGCAATTTGTCGGACTACTACAACAAGCGCGGCGACTTCCAGCGCGGGCTGGAGTATGCGGAGCGTGCTATTCAGATTGCGCCCGACAGCGGCATGGGCTGGGTCAATAAGGGCGTTGCGCTCCTGCGATTGGGCAACCCGCAGGGCGCGACCGAGATGTTCCGCAAAGCCACCCAGTTAGAGCCGCAGAATGTGATTGGCTGGAACAACCTCGCCATTATGCTTGCCGAGCAGGGTCAGTTAGATGAGGCGGAGCAGATTGTCAAAGAGCATGTGCTGGGCAAAGTACCGCTGATGCTGGGCTATCAGGCGATGGCGTATATTCAGCTGCGGAAGGCGCGCCCCGATCTGGCGGAGCCGTATGTGCAGCGGGCGCTGCAGCACGCTTTTCAGGTGCAGGGTTCGCTGGCAGCGGAGCTGGCAGACAAGCTGCGCTCCGCCGAAGTCTGGCTGGCGAGCGCCTACCGTGCGCTCCAGAACGGCGACCTGCCCTTAGCCCAGCGCCTGCTGGAAGAGGGCAAGAAGCGCGACCCTGACAAGCTGAGCCTCGCTTTCGTGGAAGGGATGCTGTTATTGCGTCAGGGGCGCGTCCGCGAGGCAGAAGCCAGAGCGCAGGCGCTGCTGGAGGAAGGCTACAACGACCCTCGCCTCTATGAGTTGCTGGCAGCCTGCGCCGAGCAACGGGGCGATACGGCTACGGCGCGCGCTTTGCTGGAGAAAGCGAAGCGTTAGCCTGAGTTCAGGTATACTTCCTGCGTGAGAGCGCGACGCCTCCTGTTCTGGCTGCTAACGCTGGTTCTGTTTTTTGCAGGCTGTCAGACCCCTCAACGCACGATACGCCAGCCTCAACCTGCGCCTGCCGAAACGCTACAGGTGGTCTTTTTTGATATTGGTCAGGGCGATAGCGCGCTGGTGCGCTTCCCCAACGGCAAAACGATGCTGATTGACGGCGGACCGACCTCTGCGGGCGCACGCCTCGTGGCGAAACTGCGCCAGCGCGGTATCCAGCGACTGGACTGGGTTGTCGGCACACACCCGCACAGCGATCACATCGGGGGGCTTATCGCCGTTCTCAAGGCGTTCCCCGTGGAGGAGATATGGGACAGCGGCTTTGTGTACGAGTCGCCCGTCTATCGCGATTACCTGCTGGCGGCGCGTGGGGCGAAAAATCAGGCGGGCAAGCGCCCCCCGTTTCGGGTTGCCCTCAAAGGCACGAAAATCCAGCCCGCGCCCGACATCACGGTGGAGGTGCTGGCGCCCAGCAAGCCCTACTTGACTGGCACTTCGTCTGACCCGAACAACAACAGTATCGTGTTGCGCATCGACACGGGAAGCGCGCGCTTCCTGTTCACGGGCGATATGGAGGAGGCACTGCGCCGTCGGCTCTATCAGCAAGGGGCGAACCTGCGGGCGGAGGTGCTGAAGGTCGCCCATCACGGCTCTCACGATGGCACAGATGTGCCCCTGCTCCGCCGGGTGCGCCCCCAGATAGCCGTGATTTCCTGCGGGCAGGGGAATGTGTACGGGCATCCTCACAAAGAGACGCTACAGGCGCTTCAGGCTTTCGGCGTGCGCGTCTACCGAACCGATTTACAGGGCGACATCACGGTGCGCCTTGTGGGCAAAACCCTGCAGGTCCTTCCAGAGCGTTCCCCTTCTGCCCAGGAACAGCGTTCGCCGCGTGAACGCACGCGCTTTATTGGCAACCCTCGGAGCAAGGTCTATCACGCGCCCGATTGCGCGCGCCTGCCGCAACCCAGCAACCGCGTCTACTTCCCCACGCGCGAGGCAGCGGAACGCGCCGGCTACCGCCCGCACAAAGAGTGTCTTGGAGATTACTGACTACTTCATCTTATCCATCAAATCATAAATCGGCGAGATGACGGAAAAGGCGAACACGCCGATTACCAGCCCCAGAAAGAGCATCATCATCGGCTCCAGGGTGGAGGTCAGCCCCTTGAGCTTCTGCTGAACCTCGTCTTCGTAAAAAGCGGTGATTTCGCCCAGCATTTCGGGGAGCGCACCCGTCTTCTCGCCTGCCGCAACGAGCTGAATCACCAGCGAGGGAAAAATGCCGGTGTCTTTGAGCGCCTGCGCCAGCGGGATGCCCGTCTCCACCTGTGCCCGCACCTGGTGCAGGGCGGTTTCCATGCGGTGGTCGCCTGCGGTTTCGGCTGCCAGCTCCAGCGCACGCGGCAGGCTGACCCCCGTGCTGATGAGCGTCTGCAAAGCAGAAAGCACGCGCGTCAGAATCACCTTGAGCGTGAGGTCGCCCACCAGCGGCAGGCGTACTACCCAGTAGCTGAGCCTTTCCCGAACTCGGCGCACGCGCCACAGCCCCCACAGCGTGCCCAGAATCAGAATGGGCGAGAGCATCACCAGCACCTTATTTTTCGCGCCCACCTCGCCCAGCGCCACCAGAAGCTTTGTGGTCAGCGGCAGGTTCACCGCCATCTGCTGGAACATCTCGGCGAACTTGGGCACGATAAACGCCACCATATACGCCATCACAAACAGCGTGGCGACCAGCACCACCGCGGGATACATCAGCGCCGACTTGACCCGCCGCGCCAGCCCCAGCGATTCGTTGAGGTAGTCCGCCGCACGCTTCAGCACGGTGTCAAGGCTTCCGCTGGCTTCTGCCGCGCGAATCAGGCTCACATACAGGTCAGGAAACACCAGCGGATGCTTGCCCATCGCCTCCGAGAGCGAAGTGCCCCCCTCTACATCGCGTTGAACCTGCTCCAGTGCAGTACGCAGGAGACCGGGACGCATGTGCTGAATGATGCTCTGGAGCGACTCCATAATCGGCACGCCCGCTCGAATCATCACGGCGAACTCGCGACTGAAGGCAACGAGGTCTTCCAGCTTAACCTGCTGGAACCGCTGGAGCCAGCTGGGCGTGTCGGTGCGGGCGCGTGTGCGTTTTTCGCGCACCTGTACCACGAAGTAGCCATCACGATGGAGCTGCTCCAGCGCGGCTTGCAGGCTGGGCGCCTCTATCTGAAGCGTCTTGGGTTCGCTCTGCGCCGAACGCACGCGACACTCGTAGTACGGCATAGCCTATCAGGCAACCTCCGCAGAGTAAGCAGGCGACTCAGGCGCTTCGTCCACATCGTTCGCCACGACACGCAACACCTCTTCCAGGCTGGTCTCGCCTGTTAGTACCAGCCGCAGCGCGTCGCGATACAACGGCACCATTCCGTTCTGAATGGCGCTTTCCCGAATCACAGTGGTTGGCTGGTGGTGGGTGATGTGGTGGCGGATGGTGTCGTTGACTTCCATCAGCTCTACAATCGCGCGGCGCCCGCGATAGCCCGTGAATTGACAGCGATGGCAGCCGCGTCCCGCATAGAGTTTATGCCCCTGCACCATCTGTGGGGTCAGGCGGAGCCGCGCCAGCAGCTCAGGGTCTGGCTCCGTCGGCTCGCGACACTCCTTGCAGAGCAGGCGCACCAGCCGCTGAGAGAGGACTCCCACGAGCGCGGACGCGAGCAAAAACGGCTCCACGCCCATCTCTATCAGGCGTCCAGGCGCGCCTGCCGCCTCGTTCGCATGCAGAGTGGAAAACACCATGTGCCCTGTGAGCGCCGCCTCCACGGCAATCACGGCGGTCTCACGGTCGCGAATCTCGCCCACCAGCACCACATCGGGGTCCTGACGCAAAATCGCCCGCAAGCCCGTGGCGAAGGTCAACCCCGCACGGGGGTTCACATTCGCCTGCGTAATGCCTGGCAGCTGGTACTCCACGGGGTCTTCAATCGTGATGATGTTGCGCTCTGGGGTGTTCAGGTGGCTGAGCGAAGCGTACAGCGTGGTGGTCTTCCCCGAACCTGTCGGACCGCACACAATCAGCATCCCGTAGGGGCGCTCAATGATGCGTTTCAGCAAGGTCAGCACCGATTCTTCCAGCCCCAGTTTCTGCAGGTCAAAGCGCTCCGTGGATTTTTCCAGAATACGCAACACCACCTTCTCGCCATGCACGCTGGGATAGGTGGAGACACGCAAGTCGTAGTCTTGCCCCCCGATGCGGTAAGCAATCCGTCCATCCTGTGGAGCGCGCTTCTCGGCGATATCGAGATTGGACATTATCTTGATTCGCGCCACGACCGCCTCATGCAGTTCGCGCGGGATTTCGGCGGTCTGTCGTAGCACGCCGTCGATGCGCTCGCGCACGCGCGTGTTGCCCTCCATCGGCTCAATATGGAGGTCGCTGGCGCGGTCGGCAATCGCACGGTTCAGCACCGCCTCCACCAGCCGGATAACGGATGTGTCTTCCTCCTCTGCGGCGCGCATCCGCTGGACGACGGTTTTGACATCTTCGTCCAGCCCGTAGTAGCGCATCAGGGCATCCTGAATCTGGGGGCGCGGCGCAACGGCGATTGCAATCTCGCGCCCCGACGCTGTGCGCAAATCGTCCAGCGCCACAATATCGGCGGGGTCTGCCATCGCCACCACGAGCTGCGACCCCTGCACGCCAATCGGCACTGCCTTACAGCGCAGGGCGACCTCGCGAGGCACGAGCGCCAGCGCCTCAGGTTGTACCGTAACGGTTTGGAAATCCAGCAGGGGCACACCATACATGAGGCTCAACACGCGGGCGCGCGTGCGCTCGTCAATCGCACCAACACGCACCAGATACTCATCCACAGGCTCCTGCAGATCGGTTCGCGCCGCAATCAACTCGCCCAGACGCTGGGCGTCCATAATCCCCTCTTCGATCAGCACATCGGTGAAGCGTCGTAGCATGGCGACCTCCTATTCGCGTAAGATTTCGGGCTTCAGAAAGATGACCAGTTCGTTCTGCACCGTGGATTTGCGTCGGCTCTTGAACAGCTCGCCCAGCACGGGCAGGTTGCCCAGAATCGGCACCTGTGAGAGTGTACGCACCTCTTCCTCGCGAATCAGCCCGCCCAGCGCAATCGTTGTACCGTCCTTAACACGGATTTTGGTGCGCAGCTCGCGGGTGGCAATCTGGGGGAAGCTGCTGTCTCCCACGCGCAAAAAGCCCGTAATCACGCTCACCTGCGGGTAGATATCCAGCGTGATTGTGCCTTCGGGTTCGGCATAAGCGCGCACCACCAGCACAATCCCCACCTGTTGCTCGCGCACATCAAAGAGGGGCGTGCCCGCCGTGGTCGTGCCCGACACGACGGGATACAGCACGCGGTCGCCAATCAGAATCTGCGCCGATTCGCCGTTCAGCACCGAGATGCTGGGGTTCGCGAGCAGTTTCGCGGCGCCACGCTGTTCCAGCGCCTTCAGAGTTGCCTCAAACCCCAGAGGCGCACGCCACACAGTGCTGGTGTCAAAGGGCTTGAGCAGGGTTTCGTTCGCGATCTGGTCTTTCTCGCTGGTGCGCACAATCTCCTGCAGGCTCAGTTTGCTCCATGTATAGTCCAGTCCCAGCTCTTTGAGGGCGTTGCGCGACATGTCGGAGACGGTGACCTCAATCCGAATCTGCATCGGGGGCTGGTCCAGGCGTTTTGCGGTTTCCAGCGCCTGCGCTACCCTGTCGGCGGGACCATAGAGCAGAAGCGTGCGCGCCGATTCCGTGGCTTCAGGAGTGGCGCTTTGCGTGCCGCTCTGCGCCGTGCTGGAAGCGCCGATCCCGCCGCTGCTGCCGCCCGTAGTGGTGAGTTGTGGTGAATAAGACGGTACGCCTGGCAGAACCTTCACATCAGGATGTACCTGCTGGAGCGTGGTCAGCAGATTCGCCGCGCTGACAAAGCGCACCGTGTAGACCTCCACAACGGGTGGCTGGGGCGGCGCGGTGTTCTGAGGTGCGGGGATATCCCACACAGCAAGCTGGTCTTTCTTGCCGACGACATAGCACCCCTCAATGAGGCGATATTCCAGCCCCAGCGGCTTGAGCAGAATCTCCAGCGCCTGCTCCACCCGGACATTCTTCAGGATGGCGTTCACTTTCAGGTCTTCGCCCCCTGCCAGCACAATATTGACTTCCGCTTGCCTCGCCAGAGTCTGGAGCGCCATGCCCAGTGGCACGCCCTCCAGTTCCAGATCAAAGGTTTTCTGGGGATACACAGTCCCCAGCAGGCAAGCAGTCAGGAGCAGAACAAACCAGCTATTTCGCATGGGGTACCTCCACCGTAAAAGTCTGCTCGCCATACCGAACCACAAGGGCTTCGGAGGTGATTTTGACAATCCGCCATTCAGCGCCGGGCGTGTTGGTGGCGCGAATGAGACGCCCATTCCACTCGAGGATCGCGGCTACCTGCCCATCGTTCCGACTTTCTATCCTTCCCCTGAGTCTTGGTGGTGAGACAGCCCCCGCTTCCACCTTTTGTGGGTTGTCATCGGGCGCAAGCTCGCGCTGTGTGTTATTCGTTTCAACACCTCCCGCCAGGGAGTCGGGGGGCGTTACGAACACCGGGGGCACAGTAAGCTCTTTCGGCGGCTCCCATTCGCGCTTGGGTGGCGATTCGGCAGGGACGCCTGACGAGGCAACCAGCCCTGCCGTCGCCGCTTCGGACACAAACGGCTCTGTATGCTCTGCCCGAAACTGCAACAGCTGGGCACGAATCTGCTGATAGACTTCTGGCGCCAGGGAGGAGGCGGGTGCCGTATTCGGCGTTTCCTCAGGCGTTTCCGCAGCGGGCGGCGCAGCGCCCTCCACATGGGCAGGAGGGTCGCCCCCCGTGAAAATGCTATAGCCCGCTATCAGCAGGCAGACCCCTGCTCCCAACACCATCACCGACTGACGGTTGAGCTTTTTCATGTGGTCGTGGCTCCTTGTTGCGCGTTCGGGTCAGGCAGCAGTACCTCCATCTCCACCACCATCTGCAGGCGCCCGTTCTGGGAGCCTGCACTGCTCATCTGCACGCCACGCAGTTTGACGACGAGCGGCACACGCTCCAGTTGCATCAGCCAGCCCATCGCCTGCGCTGTGCTACCCTGCAGCTGAAATCGCAGCAGACGCGGCTTCCAGCCCCCTTCCACAGGGGCGGAGTCCATCACCTCGCTGCTTTCCACGCTCATGACGCTCAGCCCTTGCTGCTGGGCAGACTGGCTGAGCAGTCCAATCGCATAAGATTGCGGGTTCGGCGCTTGTAGAACTTTTTCGGCAATTGTTGCAATTTCGCGATAAAGTGCCTCCTCTTCTGGAGGCAGGCTCTGCTCTTGCTGGGGCGTCAGCACCTGCGCTCGCAGGCTTTCGGTTTCCTGATTGACGCGCTGGAGTGTGTAAAACCCAGCGCCCCACACGACCCCTGTGAGGACCCCTGCAGCCACAGCGCCTTTGCGAACCCGCATGAACGAGGTGGGGTCGAGTGCCAGTCGCGCCCAGAGCCGTGTAAGGTTCATTCTTGTGCCCCTCCTGTCTCTTCTGTTTGTTGCGTGGCAGGATCAGTGGTGGGGAGTACCAGTCGCATCTCGAATCGGCTCCAGCGCGCCTCGCCCTCGCTTTCCTGACGACTGACCGATACAGGCGTAATCTCGCTGAAGAGTTTGACAGCGCGCAGCCGCTCCGTAAACGCTTTGATGGGTTCAAATCCCAGCGTAACGCCACGCAAAGTCAGCACCAGCCCGCTTTCAGGCTGGAAGCTCAGGTGTGCCTCGTGCAGGCGTGCGTCACGCGGGAGCAAGCGCGTGATGGCAAGTAGCATTATCTGGAACTCGACCGTGCGGGTGCGGGCGTGCTTGACGGCTTCGGGCGGGATAGGCGGCGCGGAGACCTCTTCGGCAGGTGTTTGCATCCGTTCGGCGCGCGCCTGCCACAGACTGCGCTCTTTGAACGCACGCGGCACCTGCCATGCCATAAACCCAGTGCCCATTGCCAGCGCCAGCGTTCCCAGCACCAGCCCTGCTGTCCAGAGCTTCACCTGACGCAGCTCGCCACGGCGCCGTTTCGCCCACTCGTCAATCAGGTTAATCGTAGCCTGGCTCATAGGCGTCCTGTCATGTCTACGGGGATATTTTCGGCAGGCGCCTGTGAAGTTTGGAGAGGGCTACGCCTTCAACACGGTGCTACGGTGTCGCTCCGCTTGACGGCGGATTGCCTGACGCTCTTCCTCGCTAAGGCGGCTCAGGTTGCGCACTTGCTGTGCCAGACGGGGATGGTTTTCAAAGCGTGCCTGATGGCGCATCAAAAAGTCCCAGTAGAGTGTTGTAAATGGGCATGCGTTCTCGCCCACCGCAAGCGCAGGATTATAGGGGCAACGCTGGCAGTAGTTGCTCATCCGCTGGAGATACTTGCCGCTGGCAACATACGGCTTGGACGACATCAAACCCCCATCGGCAAACTGCGACATTCCGTACACATTCGGCAGTTCCACCCACTCCACGGCGTCCACATAGACGGCAAGATACCACTCATGCACCTGCTTCGGGGCGACGCCAAAGAGTAGCGCATACAGTCCCGTGACCATCAGCCGCTGGATGTGATGCGCAAAGCCATAGCGCAAAGTTTGCCCGATAACCTCGCGCAGGCACGCCATATCGGTTTCCGCTGTCCAGTAGAAGCGCGGCAGGGGGTGATGGGCGTCAAGCGCGTTATGCTCCAGATACTCTGGCATAAAGCGCCAGTAGACTCCGCGAATGAACTCGCGCCAGCCCAGAATCTGGCGCACGAAGCCTTCCACGCTTTGAATGGGCGCATGTCCCGAATAGTAAGCCTCTACCGCCTTCTGAACAGCGACGCGCGGGTCAAGAATCTTGAGATTCATCGCCGACGAGAGGCGCGAGTGATACAGATACGGCTCGCCCAGCGCCATCGCGTCCTGATAGGGTCCGAACAGAGGCAGGCGGTTCGCGATAAAGTCATCCAGCGCTTGTTCTGCCTGTTCGGGGGTGATTGCCCAGTCAAAGTCGCGCAGGCTGCCAGGGTGGTTAGGAAAACGCGCCTCTACCAGCTGTAGCACCTCCTGCGTGATGGCGTCGGGTGCGAAGCCAATCGGTTGGGGCACCAGCCCCGCCCCCTCAGCTCCGAAACTTTGCCGATTGAGCGCATCGTAGTTCCACGCGCCACCGACAGGCTTGCCGTTTTCCATCAGAATCCCTGTTCGCTGGCGCATAAAGCGGTAGAAAAACTCCAGCCGGAGCGTCTTGCGCGACTCCGCGTGTTCGTGGAACACCTCCAGCGGAATCAGAAAGTGCGTGTCGGGGCGGATTTCAACGGGCGTGGCATGCTGTCGGGCGGTCTCCAGAATCATCTGGCGCACGCGCCATTCGCCCGGCTCTGTGAGAATAATCCGTTGTGGGCGGTGCGTTTGCAAAGCGCGCGCCAGCTCTGTGCGAAAAGACCCCTGATTGGCGGGGTCATCCAGCGTTGTGTAGAGTACGCGCCAGCCTTTCTGCTCCAGCCATGCCCGATAGTGGCGCATCGCCGCAAGGAAGATGGCAATCCGCGCCTTGTGGCTCCACACATGGGTCGCCTCTTCGGCGACCTCCGCCATCCACACCGCATCGGTTTTCGGGTCAAACCCTTCCAGCGCGGGGTTGTTGCGGTCTAACTGATCCCCCAGCACAATCACGAGGTGGCGCATAGGAGTATTAAACCTCACATGTTGCAATGCCTGTGCCATAAGCCCTATCTCCCTCTTCCCAACCCATTCGGTATAATAGCATGAGCGAGGGTAATGGGATGAAAATTGAGGCGTACTACCGACCGCATCGTTCGAGCGCACGGATTGCGGAGATTGAGGGACCTCCCCTACGAGAGCTGGGCGGCACTTTCTGGGTGTTTCTGCATAATCCCAACCGAACGCCGTTTGTGGTTTCAGCCATTCGCTTGAATGGCACGCCTGTGGAAGCGCTCACCAACGGGCGCGGCTTGAACTGGTTCCGTCTGACGCCAGAGCCAATTCCTCTGCGCGGCGTGAGCCTGCTGATTTTGAACACTCAGCGCGCTCTGCTCCGTCAAGCGCCCCTCACGCTGGAGATTTTTCAGCGCGAGGGCGCCATTCACAAGGCGATACTGCCCACCGATACCTCGCCCCTCACGCTCAGCTATGCGTGGACAGAGGGACGCACGCTGACCGTATGGGTGCGCAACGATGACCCCCAGCGCGACTGGCAGATTGAGCGTCTGTGCGTGGCAGGGCGCGAAGTTCGCTTCACCACACCCCAGCGCACACTGGCGCCCAGCGAGCTGACTTTTCTCAAAGCGCGGTTGCCATTCCAGCCCGAACCGCACGCAACACTGCCGCTTCAGCTGTACGGACGCTCAGGTGAAGCCACCACCCTCACAGGCGGTGTAGTGCGCCCCATGAACCGCCACTTCCCCACAGGCACATGGATGACCGAACTCTGGGACGCGCCAGACCGTATGCGCGAGTGGCGCGAGCGCGGCTTTGACACCTTCGTCTACAGCGCAGAAAACACCCTCACCGAGCGCGAGCAGCAGGCTTTCACCGAAACTTGCCCCAAACTGGGGGTCAAAGCGCTCGTTTTCGCAGGCTACCCTCGCCCCGCAACTGCCTTCATCGAGCGCCGTAAAACCAACCCCCATATCGCCGCCTATATGATTAAGGACGAACCCGACTGGGACGACCCGAACAAACATGGGATGCATATCCCGACCCTGTGTGAGCGAATTGCGCAGGTGTTTCGCGACCGTGAGGTGCAGGTGCCACTCTATCTGAACCTTGCCCGCTCGCGGCGCTTTGGTGAGTTCGCCACAATACCCGATATTGCCTGCTACGACGCCTATCGCGTGGGCGCGCCGATGCCCGACCTCTCGCCTGACCCATGGGGCAACCTGCTGGAGCTGGCGGCGACCTACACCGAAGATTTGCGTGCCAACTGCGAGCCGCTCCCCTTCTGGGTGTGGGCGCAGGGAGCGCATACATGGGACGAGCGCGTATGGGTCAACAATCGGCTGGGGCGCGCCTGCCCCACTCCCGAAGAGATTCGGGTACAGCTGTGGCTCCAGCTCTCGCGCGGCGCGAAAGGCGTCCTCTGGTTCATCGGGTTTGACGAAGCGCGCTTCCGCAACTACTATATGCGCTCAGATGCGCTCCCTGCGGAAAATCGGGCGCAGCTGGTGGAGACGCTCGTCCAGCACGGACGCGAAGCGTTTGAAGAACAGACCCGCCTCAATCGGTTTCTGGAGCCGCTGAAGCCGACGCTTCTCCAGACCGAATGGCGCCCGAACGCCGTGCGCATTCTGAGAGCCACACGCCCCGAACGCCTCGACGCCAGCCTGCTGATTGGCGAGCGTGTCGCCCTCCTCTGGCTCACCAATCTGGACTACATGCGCCATCCGCAGGGGTATCGCTTCGCCACCCAACGCGGGATAGAGCTGGAAGTAAGCCTGCCGCGCTGGCTGAAGCCGAAAGCGGCGAAACTCCTCGCCCCCCAAGCAGGCGAGACGCCACTGAAATTCGCGCTCACGGGAGGCAAAGCGGTACTGCAAATCGAGTCGTTGCCCGAACAGGTGGGACTCGTCTGGCTGCAGGCATAACACCGTCGGGTATACTGTTGGTGCGATGGCAAAGATTGAGATGGTCAACAGGCGTCTGCCCGACTGGCTCACGATTCGCCTGCCGAAGCCCGACACCATCCAGCAAGTGGAGCAGATGATGCGCGAGGCGCGCCTGCACACCGTCTGCGAAAGCGCCCGCTGTCCCAACCTGCCCGAATGCTGGTCTAAAGGCTCCGCTACCTTTATGATTCTGGGCGACATCTGCACCCGCAGCTGCGGATTCTGCGCTATCAAAACGGGCAAGCCGCTGCCGTTAGACCCTCAGGAACCCCAGCGACTGGCGGAAATCGCCAAAAAGATGCGCCTCAAGCATATCGTCGTAACCTCCGTCGCCCGCGATGACTTGCCTGATGAGGGCGCAGGGCAGTTCGCCGCGACCATCCGCGCCCTCCACGAAACGATTCCTCACGCGATTGTGGAAGTGCTGACGCCCGATTTCAAAGCCAAAGCGTGGTGCATACGGCGCGTTGTGGAAGCAGAACCCGAAATTTTCAATCACAATATCGAGACAGTGGAGCGCCTGCAGACCATCGTGCGCCCTCAGGCGCGCTATGACCGCTCCCTGAAGGTGCTGGAGATGGTCAAGCAGATGAACCCGAACATCTACACCAAGTCGGGCATTATGCTGGGGCTGGGCGAGACGCGCGAGGAGATCATTCAGACGATGCGCGACCTGCGGAATGCGGGCGTCGACGCGCTCACCATCGGGCAATACCTGCGCCCCACCCAGCGCCATCTGCCCGTGCAGGAATACATTCATCCCGACCAGTTCGCCGAGTACCAGAAGATTGGGGAGGAGATGGGCTTTCTGTTCGTCGCGTCGGGACCGTTCATTCGCAGCTCGTATAACGCGATTGCCTTCTCCCAGCGCGTGATGGCAGAACGGCTCGCTAAAGTCGGTGCGATGGATTCTTAATCGCCTCCACTGGGCGTTCTGGAGGCTGGTGCTGGTCGCCCTGCCTGTTGGGCTTATCCTGCTGGCGGGAGCGATGTATCTGTGGCAGGTCAAGCTCGCGGTAGAAGAGAGCCTGCCCGCGGTGATACGGGATTACGCTCGCCGCCAGGCGGAGCTGGAGGTCTCAGTAGGGCGCGTCCGCCTCACCCTGCGCAGTGCGGAGCTGTGGAACCTGCAGGTGCGCACGCTCACGGGCGATACCCTGCTGGAAACCCGCTACCTGCGCGTGCAGTACCCTTCTGGAGAAGCCCCCCTGCGCCTCACTGCCGAGCGCCCGCAGGCATGGCTCCAGCGCGACAGGCAGGGGCGATGGAATATTGAGCCGTTGCTCCGACGCCCGCCCCCTGAAGAGCCGACACGCCTGCACCTGCTCTTCAACGCAACCGACGGCACGCTGCATTTTGAAGACCTCTACCCCGAAACTCCAGTCCGCGAAACCATTCAGATTCGCACGCTCCGCATAATACAACCTCTGCAATCAGCGCTGATTCGAGCGGAGGGTGCGAGTCCGCGGCTTGGCGCGTTCCATTTAGAGGCGCTCACCGACGGGCGACGCTGGCTGGTAAACCTCAACGCTCCCCAGATGGAGGCGGCGTGGCTTCAGGCGTATCTGCCTGCCAGCGACCTCGCCGCCCGGCAGATTAAAGCCTCGCTCGCCCTTCAGCTGGGCTACGAGCCAGAGAAACCCCTATGGCTGGTGGGGTTTGCAGAAGGGGTGGCGCAAAGTATTACTTTTCGCCAAAAACCTGTACCATTTCCGGAAGCACGCTTCACGCTCAATTTCACCGAGTCCTTGCTCGCGGGTTCCATCAGGGCGGAAGGCGCCACACAGCTCGCGCTGCTGGGCAAAGTGGACTGGAGCCGCACGCCGATTGCAATTGCAGGTCAACTCCAGCTCGCAGGAAGCGACGCACAATCGCTGTGGCGCCTCTTCTCCAACGAGCCGCCCCCAGTCGCTGGCGCGTATCGTGTGGAGGCTCGGTTTGGTAACACGCTCGAGTCGCCTCTCGTTTCAGCACAGGTCCATCTCGCCGAAGCGCGTACACCACGCGGCAAACTGCGCCAGATTCGGTTTCCGCTCTTTCTTAAAGGCAAGGAGGCCTGGCTCCCTCAAGTAGAGGCGCTTTATGAGGGGCGCCCCGTTCACGCTCGGCTTTATGCGAATCTCGCGGGCAAGCAACCCGAATTCAGGCTCTATGCGGCGGTAGAAGATTTTCCCGTAAACTTAATCACTGAACTCAAGCAGTATCCCCTTACCGCGAAGGCACGGGGGGAGATGGTGGGCTGGGGGACATTAGAAGCGCCTCATCTGGAAGCGAATCTCACCAGCGACCGCGTGATGTATAACGGCACGCCGCTGGGCACGCTCCGTGCGCGCCTGCGCTACGAGAACCGCCAGATTGACATCCCCCTGGGGGTTCTGCAGGGCGCTTTGGGCACGCTTCAACTCACAGGCACAGTTGCGCTGACTGGCGAAAAGCCGCGCCTCGACCTCGCCCTGAACGCCCACGCCGTTGACCTGAACCGCATCGCCCAGATGCTGGGCTATAGCGAGGGCGCGCTGGTTCAGGACGAGGAGGGCAAACCCCTGCGACTGGATGGGATTGGCTACGCGACGCTACAGGTGCGCGGCACGCCCGATGCGCCCGAAGCGATTGCCGAGTTCGCCGTGTTCGATGGCAGGCTCGGCGACATCGGCGCGGAAATCACGGCAGGTACGCTCACCTTTGCGGATAACACCCTGCTCATTCCTGAGCTGCGTATCCTGCGTCGCTCCGCCCAGATGGTGGCTTCGGGCAGTATAGAGCTCCCCGAAAAGCCAGACCAGGCGCCCTACTTCGTGTTCAGCGCGAACGCAACTGATCTGGACCTGAAACTCCTCACTGACTGGACACGGCTGGAGATGCCGCTTGCAGGTGTGGCTTCGGCGAAACTCACTGCCGAGGGCACGCCCCAGCGTTTCATGGTGGAAGGCGAATTCAACGCCCAGAAGGCGCAGGTGGATCGGGTAATCGTTCAGCAAGCGCAGGCGCGAATGCGCTACGAGCAAGCGCCCGACGGGCGTCGCCTGCGCCTTGAAGAAGGGCGCGCCCAGATTGGCGAGGGAACCCTGCAAGCGCAGGGCAGCTGGCAAAGCGACGGCACGATTCAGGCGGAATGGCAACTGGAGAACCTGCCCCTGCGTGAAGTGGCGGCTTACCTGCCCCCAGAATACCTCCTGCAGGGCGCTCTCTCGGCACGCGGGCAGATTCAGAGCACATTAGAGAACCCCGAAGCACAGGTGGAACTCTGGAGCAGTCCGCTGGAGCTCAACCGCGTCGCCGTCGGCACGCTGGAAGGAACCCTCCTCTGGCACTCCAGCCAGAATCTGTGGGCGAACTTGCGCTGGAGCCTGCCCGAAGGCGAGATTGCCCTTCGCGACTTGCGCTACAGCCCAGAAACCCAGCAGATTGTGGGCACGGGCGAAGCGCGCGATGTGCCCGTCCAGTGGCTCCACAGGCTGGCGCAGGCGCTACCCATTGAACTGCCCGCTGAGGCTCTAACGCGCACGGAGAACTTTTCGGGTGTGCTGAATCTGGCGCTGAATCTTGGCGGCACGCTGGACGCCCCCGCACTCGCCCTCGATGCCCAGCTCGGCGCTCTGCAGTGGAACGAGCAATCGCTGGGCACACTGACGCTCAAAGGCGAGTGGCAGGGCGCAGTGGATGAGACCCTGCGCACGCGCGAGGTGCGGCTGGAGCGCGTCCGCTGGCTCGCCGAAAACACACGCCTCGAAGGCTCCGCCCTCTGGACGCCCGACAACCTGCAGGCAGACCTCGAAATCAGCCAGTTCCCGCTCCACTGGGCGCGCCTGTGGGACCCCGCCCTGCCAGAGATAAAAGGGACAGTAGATATCAGCCTGCTCGCCAGCGGCGCGCCCGAATCGCCCGCGCTCACCCTCTCCGCAACCGTGCAGAATCTGGAGTACGAAGGCTATCAGGTAGACCAGATTCTGTTCAGCCAGGTGGATGTGGTGGAGGGGCGCATCGAGACGGGCGACGCGCTGATACGGGTCAAAGACTATCAGGCGCGCTTGTCGGGCACAATCCCCTTCCGCTGGTCGCCGCTGGAGATACCTCGCGAGGAGCCGCTCGCGGTTGAAGTGCGCCTGACCGACCAGCCTCTGCGCCTGCTGGAACTGTTCGCGCCGATTGACGCCGAGCGCACAGAAGGCATCCTGAACGCGCGCCTGCGCCTCGAAGGCACGCTGGAGAACCTGCAGCCGCGTGGAACCCTCTCTGTTGAAAACGGCGCGGTGGGGCTGGAGGCGTTCCAGACGGCGCTGCAGGCAATCGGGCTACAGGTGGAATTTGACGGCTCGCAGGCGCGGATTCTGCAGGCGTCGGCGCAATCCTCGCAGGGCGGGAGCATCAGCCTCAGCGGCACCGTAGACTTCACCGCCGAGAAACCCACGCTCGCGCTGAACGGCACGCTGGACAACTTCACGCTCAGGGAACCCAAACTCCCGTTCGGGGGGAGCGCCGAGGGCACGGTCCGCGGGGAGTTCTCGCTAAGCGGAGAAGCAAACGCGCCGCTGCTTCAGGCGCGATTGCAGGTGCCGCGCGGCGTGCTGAACCTGCCTGCCGAGTTCACCCCCTCGGAGACGGGCGCGCCGTTGCCCCTCAATCCCAAACTGGATGTGCGCGTGGCGGTTGCAGAGGGCTTTACCCTGCGTAACCCCAATCTGGACGCCCGCATGGAGGGCGAGCTGAACCTGACGGGCACGCTGGAAGCGCTGGAGATGAACGGCGTGTTCCGCATGCCCGGCGGCGTGCTGAACCTGCCCACCGCCCGACTGCGGATTGAACCCGACAGCCTCGTAACGGTGCGGTACCCCTACACCCTGCCGACGGGTGAGACGATTGCGCGGATTAACCTCGATGTGCGGGCGAACACCAGTGTGGTTGCCCCTGACCTCACGGGCGACCCCATCCGCTATCGCGTGGAGGTGGATGTGCGTGGTCCGCTGGATGACCCCGAACGGCTCCAGCTCACGGCGCGCTCCGACCCGCCATGGCTCTCGGAGCAGCGCATCCTGACCCTGCTGGGGCGCGGCACGGCGCTCTCCGCCCTTGCCCGCGGCGAAGACCCCAGCAAAGTCTTCCGCGAGCAACTGAGCGACATCCTCACTGCGCAGGTGCTGCCAACCCTCTTCTCCCCGCTGGAAGCCCAGATTGCCGAAGCGTTTGACCTGGAGCAGTTCGCGGTGGACTATTCAGGGCTGCGCCCCGCCAGCGTCTATCTGGTCAAGAACCTCTTTGACGGCGTGGGCATCGCCTACCGTCGGAGCCTGATGCTGAGCCAGCAGCCGATGTACGAGGTGCGCCTCTTCTACCGCCTGCCGTTCCGCAATCGGCTCCTCCAGCGCATGCGCATAGGCGTCGGCTTTGACCAGGCGCAGACCCGTTTCGTGTTTATTGAGGGCACAGTGTTGTTTAAGTGAGCGGACAGCCCGAGTGTAGTTTTGACAGGTCTGATATTCGCTGGGAACAGGGCGACTTGGGATTCAGATATAGCCTAGCTTATGGCGTTTCGGCGGACGGCTCGGTGGTTGTTGGTCGGGCAGACAACGCCAGCGGTTATTATCGCCCCTTTCGCTGGACGCAGGCTGAAGGGATGCAAGACCTCGGCACGCTCGGCGGCTCCCAGAGCGCGGCTTATGATGTTTCGGCGGACGGTAATGTGATTGTCGGTCAGGCAGAGAACGACGGCTATCAATGGCGCCCCTTTCGCTGGACGCCAGCGGGCGGGGTGGAAGACCTGAACCAGACCTACGCCAGCCTGCTCACAGGCGGCTCGGAGCTGTGGGAAGCCCACGCCATCAGCCCCGACGGGCGGTACATCGTGGGATTTGGCTACAACGCGGCGACAGACCGCGACGAGGCGTTCTTGCTGGATACCTGGCGCACGGGCGACACCAACGGCGACGGCTGTATTGACGACGCCGACCTGCTTGCCGTGCTGTTCGCGTTCGGCACGCCGGGCTCTGGTCTCACCTGCCACGAAGACATCAACAAGGACGGCGTTGTGGACGACGCGGACTTGCTGACGGTGTTGTTCAACTTTGGGAGTGGGTGTTAGGGGTAGAGGCTCTCACACCCCGCTTTGCCCCCCCTCTCACGGGTTTGGGAGAGGGGGTGTTTTTGTAGGGGCGCACGGCTGTGCGCCCCTACCGCCTGTTTCTCCTCCAAACGAAACTCAAACCGCCAGCAGCTCCATCAGCGGCTGAAGATTCGCCTGCGAGTCCAGACTCCAGAGGAACCGAAGAACCGCGTCCTGTCGCTCGCGCGGGAGCGCCCACTCGGTCAGCACATAGAACTTGGCTTCCACCTCCTCATCGCTCATGGGGTTGCGGGCGTGTCCGCGCGGGAAGGTGTTCTCTTCCGTAAGCGTGCGCCCATCCTTCAGGCGGAGCGTGATGCGGTTCGGGATGCCTTCGGGATAGCGGGCGTCCATGCTGGGGTCGTGGCGCACGGTAATCTTTTTGAGGAATGCCAGCAGGTTCGGGTCGGTGTAGCGCGCCTCGTCAAAGGAGCTGAGGTCTACCTTGCCGTCCATCAGCGTGACGCCCACGATGTAGGGCAGGCTGTGGTCGGCGGTCTCGCGGCTTTTCGGCTCCCACTTTTCGGGTTCCGAGCCGATGATGGAGTAGCACGCTTCGAAGGTGTCAATCTCCACCGCCTCAATCTGGCTGAGGTCGCCGCCGATTTGCTCGCGGAGCGCCAGCGCCGCCCACACCGCGCTCTGGGCGTGATACTCCACAGGGTAATACTTGATGTAGGTTTCGTTAATCATAAACCCGCGTCCTTCTTCCCCGCCGAGCGCGCCGAGCGTGAACTCGCCCGACACCTGCTTCATAAAGCCCATCTTGCCCTCGAAGATTTCAGAGGGACCCGTCATGCCATATTTAGCGAGCCAGCTGGCGAAGGTGGCATGTCGCGCCGCGTTGGCAAAGGCGCACCCTTTCCACGCGGAGAGTTCGCCCACGCGCGTCTGGCGCATCGCCAGTCCCGACACGCCCGCGATACTCATCGCGTGCTTCGTGGCTTCGGCGGACAGCCCCATCAAGCGCGACGCCGCGGCGGACGCCGAGAACAGTCCGTAGTTCACATGGTCCCAGCCGCGCGCCCGCAGGCTCGCCGCGTCGCACAGGCGACACTGAATCTCATATGCCAGCACCGTCGCCAGCAACACCTCCTTGCCCGAGCTGCCCTCCGCTTCGGCGACTGCCAGCACCGCCGCGAGGTTATCGCTGGGGTGGGCTGGCTCCTTAGAGAGATAGGTATCGTTGTAGTCCAGATAGCGAATCAGCAGCCCGTTGGCGAACGCCGCCCAGTCGGGCGAGGCTTTGTGGCGCGTGCCGATTATCGTCGCCCCATAGGGACTGCTCACCTGCGTCGCCACACGGCGCACGAGTTCGGCAGTCTCGGAGCGCCATGCGCCAAACGCACAGGCGATGGAGTCTATGATTCTTCGCTTGGCTTCATGCACAGCCTCTGCAGGCAACTGCTCGTATTGCAGATTTGTCGCATAATGGGCTAATCGTTCCGCTAACAGCATCGTTCGTTACCTCGCTTTCGTTAAATTTGGGCGACAGGCTCTGTCGCCGTGTGCAGGGAGTATACCCGCTTTACCGTCCCAGTTTGAGGATGGCTTCCGCGAGTCGGATAGGGTCGTGGCGCACGAAATCGCTCTCGCTGATGAAGTTGCCCGCCACCACGCGATAGCCCATCGCGCGAATACGGTCTATATCGGGTTCCACCATCTCCTGTCCGCTGGCGCGGTAGCGCTCCAGCAGTTCGGGGCTGGGCGTCGCGGTGTTGACCAGCACATAATCGCACACGCGCCTGCCCGCGTGCGCCTCTATCGCCCGCACATGGTCGGACGCGGTGAAGTTGTCCGTCTCGCCGGGCTGGGTCATCACATTGCACACATAAACGCGCACCGCCCGCGTGCTGACCAGCGCGTCCACAATTCGCGGCACCAGCAGGTTGGGAATCACGCTGGTGAAGAGACTCCCCGGACCCAGCACCACAATCTCGGCGTTGCGGATGGCTTCCACCACCTCTTCGGGCGGCTCGGGGTCGGGCGGCACGAGGTGCATGCGGCGGATTCGGGCAGGGTGTGCCACAATCGCGGTCTCGCCTTCCACGCAGGAGCCGTCGTCCATCTCGGCACGCAGGTTCACATGACTCAGTGTGGAGGGGAGAACGCGCCCGCGGATCGCCAGCACCTTGCTGATTTCCTGAATCGCCTTCTCAAAATCGCCCCCTGTAATCTGGGTCATCGCCGCCAGCAGCAGGTTGCCGACCGAGTGCCCTGCCAGCGTGCCCGACGCTGCGGGGAAACGGTGCTGAAGCAGAGCGTTCATCGCGCCTTCGGCGTCTGCCAGTGCGGTCAGACAGTTGCGAATATCGCCCGGTGGCAGGATGCCCAGTTCCTCACGCAGGCGCCCGGAGGAGCCGCCGTCGTCTGTTACCGTCACGACCGCCACAATATTCGCCGTGTAGCGTTTGAGACCACGCAACATCGTGGAAAGCCCGGTGCCGCCGCCAATCACCACCACGCGCCGCCCGTGCTTGAGCAAAATCTGTCGGGACAGCACATCCCACACGCGCCCGCTGGCGCGCGGCTGCAGAATGCGCACCAGCGTGCGCCACGCCCGCCGCAGCCCCCACCACCACACGCCACCCCCAATTGCCACGAGCGTCAGCCCCAGCGCGATTCGCAGCACCTGCTCGCCTCGCGCGGTGGTCGCCCAGCGGTGAATCTGTGCCTCCACCGCCCGATAGAGCGCGTCCAGCCACTGGGTGGGTTTGCCTCCTAACAGCACCCACACACCAATCAGCGCAATTACCACCCCCAGCGCGGAGACCAGCAGCCAGCGCTTGACATCAATCCCGGGCAACAGCCATCGCCAGCGTCCTTCACTCATGGTTCTCCCTCTCCCCGTGCCACATCACGATGCTCCACCGAAACCCGATAGCCCTGCTCTTGAAGCCACGCGCCCAGTTCCTCGCTCAGCACCACCGAGCGGTGGCGCCCGCCCGTGCAGCCAATCGCTACGGTCAGGTACGCCTTGCCCTCACGAAGGTAGCGCGGCAGCAGCCAGCCCAGAAAACGGCGCGTCTCCTTGAGGAACTGGCGTGTCTCCTGATCCTTCATCACATAATCGCGCACGGCAGGCTCGGTGCCCGGCAGCGGCTTCAGCTCAGGCACATAGTGTGGATTGCGCAGGAAGCGCACATCCAGCACGAGGTCGGCATCGGCGGGCACGCCATACTTGAAGCCAAATGAGACCACCCGCACCCGCATCGGCGCAAGGTGACTCCCAGTGCCATAGCGGGCACGAATCTCCTGACGCAAATCCTGAGGGCGAAACAGCGTGGTGTCCAGCACATAGTCGGCAATCGCTCGGAGGGGCGCCAGCAACGCGCGTTCCTTCTGGAGCGCCCTTTCCAGATTCGGCTCCTGCTCCGCCAGCGGATGAGGGCGACGGGTCTCCTTGAAGCGGCGCAGGAGAACCTCGTCTGTGCAGTCCAGAAACAGCACTTCCACGGGGACGCCTGCCTGCTTCATCTGTAGCAATGCCTGCTCGGCGGTTTCCAGCGGTTCGCGAGCGCGCGTGTCCACCACAACCGCCACATCCCGACAGTCCTGCGCGTAATTCTGCACCTGCGTCAACATAGAGGGCGGCAGATTGTCTACACAGAAATAGCCGATGTCTTCCAGCGTTTGCAGAGCGAGCGTCTTCCCCGCGCCCGAAACCCCCGTGACCACCACCAGCCGCCCCATCGTTATGCCTCCTCGCGTCGCCCGCGCGGCACTTCAAACACCAGCGACGCCACCAGCCCCTGCACCAGCCCCACCAGCCCCCCCACCGTGAACACGGGCGCTTTCTGCTGGATAAGATACCCCGCAAACACCTGCTCATTCAGCAGGTAGAGCAGGTAAAAAGTCAGCATGCTGGCGATAACGCTCAACACTGTCAACCGCCCCCACAGTCGCCTGCGGAACGCGAGCGCGCCCGCCCCCACAAACAGCGCGACGGGCAGGCTCATCAGCGCGCTCATGCCCAGCGACTCTGCCCAATACATGCTGGGCTGCACATCCAGCGCGACCACCAGCCATTCGGCATTCGTGTAAGGCGGCTCGCGATCCACCACCTCCGCGCCGTAGCGGTCTTCAAAGCGGGTCTCCAGCTGCATACGCAGGCGATCCAGCCCCCATAGCATGCCAAAATGGACGGCGGTCAGCAGCACATAGACCCCAATCCACAGCGCCAGCCCACGCAGAAAGCGACCCAGCATGCTCTATCGCCTCTTCCTGTCCTCGTCGTTCAACAACACGCCCGACAGAATCGCGTTAATCAGCCCCAGCACCAGCGAGCCGTACAGCGCCGCCCAGAAGTTGCCGACCCGAAAGTTGAACGGCGCCAGCGCAAACACCAGCCAGAACAGAATCGTGTTCACCAGCAGCCCCACCAGCCCCAGCGTCAGGCAATTCAGGGGAAACAGCGCCCAGCGCAGGGTGGGGCGTATCAGCGCGTTCACCAGCCCCAGCAGGAGCGCCATAATCAGGTTGTCCTGCCAGTACGGGCTGGGCTTCATATCCAGTCCGAACGCCTGCCCGCTCCAGAAAGTCAAATGCAACGCCACCGCAAAAACAACCCACTTCAACAGAAAACGCATCGGCAAGATTATACCCAGCCCCATGCCTCTGGGAGCGTCCCGCACGGGTATACTTCTTATGGTATGGGAGCGGTCTATGACGCACAACTTGCGCCGTTTCTGAATCGAATCCTGCACGGCGACTGCCGTGAGGTGCTGAAAATGCTCCCCGACGCGAGCATAGACCTGATTATCACCTCGCCTCCTTATGCCGACCAGCGCAAGAATGTCTACGGGGGAGTCCATCCAGACCACTATGTGGAGTGGTTCCTGCCCATCTCGGCGGAGCTGTTGCGCGTGCTGAAGCCGACAGGCTCTTTTGTGCTGAACATCAAAGAGCGTGTCGTGAACGGGGAGCGCCATACCTATGTGCTGGAGCTGATTATGGCGATGCGTCAGCAGGGCTGGCTCTGGACAGAAGAATACATCTGGCACAAGAAAAACTGCTACCCCGGTAAGTGGCCCAACCGCTTCCGCGATGCTTGGGAACGCCTGCTCCACTTCACTAAGCAACGCCAGTTCAAAATGTTTCAGGAGGCGGTGATGGTGCCGATGGGCGAGTGGCGCCATGGCAGGCTCAAAAAACTGGGGCAAAATGACCTGCACAGGTTCAACTCCAGGGCGGGTAGCGGCTTCGGAAAGCGTGTCGCGAACTGGATTGGACGCGAATATGCTTATCCCACCAATGTGTTGCATATGGCGACCGAGTGTTATAACCGCTATCACGCCGCAACCTTCCCTGTGGAACTCCCTGCGTGGTTCATTAAGCTCTTCACAGAACCCGGCGATGTGGTGTTAGACCCCTTCATGGGTTCGGGCACAACCGCCGTTGCCTGTGTTCGTCTGGACCGCCGCTATATTGGCATCGAGATTATGGAGGAGTATGTCCGCCTCGCCGAAGAGCGGATTGCGAAGGAGCAACCGCAACCTAATCTGTATACTTTTGCCGAGGGGCGAGCTGACTATGAGCCTAAATGAATTGGAATCACTGATTCGTGACTGCCTTGAGGAGTTTTACCGCAGGCGCATCGAGAACCTGTCCAAGTTGAGCCTGAAAAAAGTTCTCCAACGCAAGAACCCGTATCTCATGCGCGCTCTCGGAATCCGCACGGCTGCGGAGTTAGTCGAGTACCTCTTGCAGATTCATACACAGGCTTCAGACGAGACGATATTTGGCGACGCTTTTGTTGAACCAATCGTGCTGAAAGTGTGCGAAGCGTACGGAGGAAAGAAGTCCAGCGCGAAAGGTATCGATGTTGAGATAGACTCAGGAAACATTTACAGGGCAATCGCGGTCAAGTCAGGACCGAACATTTTCAATTCCAGTCAGACCGCCCGTATGAATGACGAGTTTCAGGAACTACAAAACCGTCTCCGCCAGCATTTGCGCAATCTCGGCAAACAATTTGACCCGATTCTGGGATGCTCTTATGGTAGGCGTGTTAGCGAGCCGACCAGAACTCGACGGTACAGGATTGTGTCAGGGCAGGCATTCTGGCGTGAGTTAACAGGGGATGACGAGTTTTACCTCAAACTGATTCGGCTGATGAAGGACTATCCCGAAAAGCAGCGCGAAATCTATCAGCAGGAATGGGACAAGGCAATAAACCGCTTCACACGCGACTTGCTTAACGAGTTTGCAGGTGAAGACGGAGCACTAGACTGGGAAAAGATTGTCCGATTTAACTCCGAGCAGCCGAAATAACCCCCTCTGCCACGCGCTTGCCGTTCAAAATCGCGAACTTGAAGCCGTGCCCGGAGCAGGCGCTGGCGTACCAGATTCGCGGCTCACCTGCAAGAGGCTGAATCACAAACCGCTCGTCGGGCGTGCTGGTGTAAAGGCAGGCATGGGCAGAAAGCGCCTCCGTGCCGAGGTCAGGAAAACGCCGCGCAACCGCTTGCTGGAGCGGAGCCAGATCGCGCTCGTCGGGTGCGCGAGCCACCATATCAGGGTCATGCGGCTCGCCAGGTTTATGCTGGGCTATTTTGACCCCGGGCTGGACGCCCTCATGCGGAAAACCGTAAAAGTGCGCGGTCGCCTCAATCCACACAGGATGGCGCTCTGGCATAAAGTGGCTCGGTTCGCCGCGTATCGGGAAGTAGGCGTAAACCTGTCGCGTAACGCGAAGCTGCGGCGCGACCTCGGAGACCCACTTCGGGAGCCAGCCGCCAAGCGTCAACACCACGCCGTCAAAGCGTTCGGCGTGCCCCGATTCAAACTCCAGCACAATCCCGTTGGATTCGGAGCGCCAGCCCTGCAGACGCATAGGCGCGTGAACCTGAGCGCCATAACGCTGGGCGAGGCGCACGCAAGCACGCACACAGGCGTCCGCTCGCAAAAAGCCGCCCTCCGCCTGAAACAGCGCCCGCTCCGATGGCTGGAGACGAAACGCGGGAAACTGCGCATGCACCGCTTCGGGCGTCAGCCATTCGTAGGACACGCCTGCCTGCTGGAGTGTGGCGCGAATCGCGTTCAGCTCGGCATCGTCCTCCGCGCCAATCCAGAGGACGCCGCAGGGCACGATAAGCTCCTCCCCTGCTTCAGCCTGCAGAGTCTGCCAGAGGGGGAGCGCCTCTTTCATCATCTGCGTGTAAGTGGGGTCGGCGTAGGTGAGCCGATAGATTCGACTCGCGCCGTGCGAGCTGCCGCGCGTGTGTCCCACCTCGAACTGCTCGTAGCCGACGGCTTCGATGCCCTGCTTTGCGAGGTGGTAGAGGGCGGCGGCGCCCACCGCCCCCAATCCGACCACCGCGATGCGCATATTACCGCCCCTGTGTTGCCGGCGCGTTATTTTGCCCGGGCGTGGCGGCATTCCCCTGAGTGCCTGACTGTGCCGCGTTGCTGCCCGGAGTCGTCTTCTGGGCTTCGGCTTGCTTCTTCTCTTCCGCTGCGCGCTGTTTCTGCGCTTCTATCTGACGTCGGAGCATTTCCTCAAACTGGCGCTGCTGTTCCTTCAGCAGTTCCTCAGCGCGTTTCTGGGCTTTCTGGGCGAGGTCCTTGCGCCCTGCCTTGTTGTAAAGCTCGGCAATCCGCTGCTGCAGGAACGAGTCGCCAGGGCGGAACGCCAGCCCCGAAGCAATTTCCAGGTCGTCCAGCGCCTGCTGTTTGGCTCCTGCCTCCAGCAACCGTTCAGCCCGCATCAGGCGAAGGTTCAAATCCTCACCGCCCTCAGTAAAGAAGCGGTTCAGCGCAGTGATCAGACGCTCGCCGTAGGTCTTCTCCGTCTCCTTGTCCTTGACCTCTTTCGCAGTGGCGACCAGCATGTTCAGCACCTGAATCTGGAGCCATTGCGCTAACCTCAGGTTCGGGTCAGAAGAGGCGACAATCGGGGTGAGCGCCTGATCGATCTCCTTGAGGGTTTTGAGGCGCTGTGGCGCAGGCTGGCTGAAAGCAGTGTTCAACTTCTCGTACTGCACCAGCACCGCGTCCTTGAACTCAATCTTATAGTTCTTCATCGCCTCGAGGAAGACCGCCTGCTGCTCAAACTGCGAGCGCATCATGGCGTAGCTCTTGCGGTAGTCCTCTTTTTTCTGCTCAAAATCCTTTGGCAGCACGAGCTTGCGCTCGGCGATTGTGAAGATGTAGTATGCTTTCTTGTCTTTGTCGGGAGTGGGCGCGGTATATTCGCCCGGCTTGAGGCTCAGCACCCGCTGAGCGAACTCTCCCGAAAACAGGCTGGAGAGATTGTTCAATACCTCGTAGTAGCCCGAACCGGTGATGCGTCCGCCTTGCTTGAGAATCGGCTCCGGGTCATCGGAGAACTGCTTGACCACCTCGGCGAACGGCTTCCCCGCTTTGAGCGCGTTATAGGCTTCCTGAGCGCGCGCTTCCGCCTTGTCTTTGTGCTTCTCCACGGAGACCATAATCCGCGCCGGGTAGACCTGTTCGAACATCAGGCGCAATTGCTCGTCGGTGGGCTTGGCGTACTTCTCCTCGACGCTTTTCGTGAACTTCTGTCCAATAACCTGCGCCTCGAAGAGAAATTCGGGCACTTCCGCCAGCAGGCGCTCGCGCAACTGCTTCAGCGAGCTGCCGCGTTCTCGCAGAGCTTTGTCCAGATCGCTGTCCGTGCCTTTGCCCTCTGGCAAAAGCTGCATGCGGTACTGCTCCAGTCGCTGTTTCAGGTATTCCTCTTTCGCCTGTTCAATCTCGTCGTCGCTGGCGGTGAATCCGCGCTTTTTCAGCTCCTGCACCAGCGCCATCTGCTGACCTACCTGCTGTGCCAGCTGGAATCGCAATCCCAGCAGCTGACCATATTCGGCGGGTGGGCTGGATTGGGTTTGCAGGTTAATCAAGCGAGTCAAGTCCGCCTCACTTAGAGTGAAATCCCCTACGACGACGACAGGGCGTTGCAGTTCCGCAGGCAGCCCCCCTGTAGTGGTCGGTCCGATGTAAGGCACATAGGCAAAGAAAATCACCATCGAAAGCGCAATCAGAATAAGGACCAGTAGCCCGGCACCTCGCACCAGCTTGCGTTTCAGCAGATTCCGGAAAGTACGCACGGTAATAGGCATCGCTATTTTCCTCCTGAAGTTGCGGAATTATACCTCGCTACACGGCTCTTAGCAGCCGCGCCATCGCTTGCAGGCATCGGCGTGAGACTTCCGCCTGCGTTAAACCTGCCACCTGCGCGTGGGTCTCCAGCGATAGAAACCCACGATAGCCGCTCTGGGCAATCTGACGGAAATGCTCGGCGTAGCCGATTTCGCCTTCTCCCACAATCACCCAGCGAATGGAGCCATCGGGTTCGCGAACTCCATCCTTGATGTGGATGTGGCACACGCTGGCGTGGCACGCCGCGAAGCCCTCCTGCGCCGATTCGCCCAGCACGAAAGCGTTGCCAGGATCCCACACACCTTTCAGGTAGGGCGTGTTGAAGTGGCGAAGGATTTGTGCCAGCTCTTTGCCCGTGCCCACCTGACAGGCGTGTTCGTTCTCCAGACCCAGCACGACACCAGTCCGCTCCGCGTAGGGGAGGGCGCGCTCCAGCATTGCCACAATCTGCGCTTCGCGCTCTGGGGTGAGTTCGCCCGCACGCCAGAAGGCGAAGATTCGCACCAACGGCGCCTCAAAAAATTGTGCAACCTTCAGACAACGCTGGAGCAGTTCCCAGTGTGCTTCCACAGGGCGTTCGGTGGCGGCGTGCATGCGCCCGCGCTCCCGCGTGCCGAACAAATCCGCCTTGAACACAGGCGATGCGATACTGCACACGCCTATCCCGTACTCGCGAAGAAGCGCGCGTGCGCGGTTGAGGACCTCCTCGTCCGCATCGGCTATATTCGCGCCCCACAGGGAACGCAGTTCCACCTGCTCAATAGGGAATTCAGAAGCGACCTGCAGAGCCTCCTGCAGGTCGGGACTAATTTCATCAGTTATTACCGAAAGCTTCATTGCGAGGGGTTCTGAATGGTATGGGCAATAATGATGGCTTCCGCGATTTCGCGCATGCTCTTGCGCGTGTTCATGCTCTGCACCTGGATGCGGCGATATGCCTCCTGCTCGCGTAAGCCATAGGTGTCCATCAGGATGCCTTTGGCGCGCTCGATAATCTTGCGGGTCTCCAGCGCGTCCTTGAGGTCGTTGACCTGCTGCTCCAGCTCCAGCGTATCGTGGTAGCGCGAGAGGGCAATCTCAATGGCGGGCATCAGGTCTGCCTGCTTGAAGGGCTTGACGAGGTAGCCGTAGACGCCCGCTTGTTTCGCCCGCTCGATGAGCTCTCGGTCGCTGTAGGCTGTCAGAATCAGCACGGGTGCGAGGCGCTCCTGATGGAGAATGCGCGCCGCCTCGATGCCGTCCATCTCTGGCATCTTGATATCGAGAATCGCCAGATCGGGCTTGAGCTGGCGCACTTTCTCGACGGCTTGCCTGCCGTCGCTCGCCTCGCCGACCACCGAGATGCCCAGCTCTTCCAGCATCTGGCGCAGGTCCAGCAAGATAATCGGCTCGTCATCTGCGATTACAACCCTCAGTTTATGCATACGGTTCATCACCTGTGCTTAAGTATACCCCTCGCCCCTGAGTCGTTTCGCCCAAAAAAGTTGTCGCTTGGGCGGTAGCAATCGGGCGTTGCGTGAGGTCATAATTGAGCCAGTCTTAAGGAGGCAGATATGAGAACGAGTGTGTTTGGATTGGTAGCGTTGCTGATGGCGTCGTCGGGCGCGCAGTCGGTGTTTCAAGCCGCCCCGACCGATGATGTGTGGTACTACGATCATGCATTCAATCCGGGTTTCACTTCTATCCTGCGTGTATGGGGCACGCAACAGCACGCAGTAGACCCCACGGGCGCGCCCCCTGCCCTGAACTACTCTTATTCGCTGGCGAAGTGGGATGTGTCGGGCATCCGCGCGGGGGTAACCTATCAGGTGCTTTCCGCCGAGATTCGGGTAGTGCAGACCGCGCCGCCGGGCTACACCCAGCAGGAGGGCGAACAGTTCCCGCTGGAGGCACGCACGCTCACTCGCTCCGACTTCAGCGAACAAACCTGGAACTATAGCGACCCCAATAATCCCTATCCCACCGATACCTTGCTCGGCGTCAGCACGATGGAGTTTTACAATCCGAATGGGACTTTCGTCATCCCGATTCGGCTTGACCCTGTGGCGTTCGAGCCGTACTTTAACGAAGCGGTGAACGGTTCTGGGGCGCTGGGGATTGGCTTCGTTTCGCGCATGGACCCTGGCGCTCAGGGCGGCACGCGCTTCTATCGCTTCTATTCCCGCAACGATGCAGGCGGTCGGGGTCCTGTGCTGGAAGTGCGCTATCGCGTGGCAGGCGATGTGAACGGCGACGGGTGCGTGGACGATGCCGACCTGCTGACCGCGCTCTTCCAGTTCGGCGCTACGGGCGAGTCGCCCGCCGACCTGAACGGGGACGGCGTGGTGGACGACGCTGACCTGCTGACCGTGCTGTTCCACTTCGGCAATGGCTGCTGAGACCTGTGGCAAATGGGGCGAGGCATATCGCTTCGCCCCTTCTTTCGCGAGGTGGAAGTTTATGCGAAAAGCTTTTACTCTGATTGAACTGCTGGTGGTGATTGCGATTATTGCGATTCTGGGGGCAATCCTGTTTCCTGTGTTTGCACAGGCGCGTGAGAAGGCGCGCCAGAGCCAGTGTCTGGCTAACCTGCGTCAGGTGTCGCTTGCGGCACTGATGTATTTGCAGGATTACGACGAGCGGTTCTTCCCTGCCTTTTTCGTTGGACCCGACAACCTCGCGCCTGTGCGCACCTATGGCTACTACGGCTGGCCGTGGCTGCTCTATCCCTACACGAAGGTTTATGGGGTCTTCTGGTGCCCTTCCGAGCCAGAGAGCAACTGCCGCAAGCCCGATAACCCTTACTTTGGCTATGTTTTCGGGCGCTTCCCCGCGTGGGGGATGAACCAGCTCACGCTCTCGCCCGGCATGGATCCCTACAACCCCAACGAGATGCCCTATCTGGGGGTCAAGCTCTCCAGTATCGAGCGCCCTGCAGAGATTCTGATGTTTGTGGAGAGCGCCACTCTGGAGCGGCGAGGCGGTATCCAGTGTACGGGCTATGAGCGCATCGGCAACTACCGTGTGGAACCTCCCGACCGCTGGCTGGGCGCGCCGCCCTTACAGCCACTCAGCTATGGGCATGTCTGGCCCCGCCACCACCTCTCGGTGGACGACCGGGTTCGGGACGGCTTCGCCAGTGTCGTGTTTGTGGACGGGCATGTGAAAGCGTTCCGACTGGACGCCCTGCGCCGCATCGACTACTGGCGTTAGGTTCTGGGGAACACGCGCCAGCCGTAAGGCGTCGCCGTCGCTTCGTAGCCCGTGTCGAGGAGCAGTTTCTCCAGCGCTTCCTGCAGGGTGGCGTCCTGTACCTCCAGCACGACCTTGGGGTTGCGCCCGTCCTCTGCGGGAACCCACTCGATGGTGGTCTGATAGGTGGACGCCAGCTGCGCCAGTGCTTCGTGGAGCGAGGCGTTCAAGCGCACGCTCGCGCGGCGGGCGGGCGGATAGCCCGCAGGCACAAAAAAGGCGCGATGACGGTCTTCCACGCTCCACCACAGCATGGCGACGCGCTCCGAGAGATTCTGCATCAGCGGTGTGAGGGGCAGCTCCAGTGCGCGGTCGGGGTTCAGCTCGCCCTGCCACACAATCTGTCCGTCGCGTGGCGCGGCGTTTGGCTCTGTCGTGAACACCAGATGCGCCGCCGCTTTGCGCGGATAGCCTGCCACCAGCACAGGGATTCGGGTTCCGTTCGCCAGCGTGCGCCATTCCACATGGGCGCCGACGATTTTAGGCGTGGTGAGTTCTTTCTGCTGGCTGGTTGTGCCGCGTCCGAAGCCTGCCTGCACACCGCCGCCTGACTGTGATACAAAGAACACCAGCGCTATCAACGCCGCGGCGACCGCGCTCGCGCCCAGCCAGCGCCAGAACAGTACCCGCTGCTGTGCCTGACGGGTGCGCGTATGGGCGCGCACATGGGTCATGATGCGTGCATGCAAATCGGCTGGGGCGGGTTCGGCGGGCAGGCTTGCCAGCTCGCGCCACACCGTGGACAGAAACTGATGCTCACGCCGACACGAATCGCAGACGCGCAGGTGCGCCGCGATTGCCTCGGCAATCCCCCGATTCAAAGTACCCTCTAAATAGTCGTTCAGTAATCCCCGTACCTGTTCACACCGCATCGCTTGCCTCCTCGAGGTCTTCACCTATCTGACGGGTGGAGTAGCCAAAAAGTTCCCGATGGGGTTCCAGCAGTTCGCGCAGGGCATTTCGGGCGCGGTTCAGGCGCGATTTAATCGTGCCCAGCGGCAGTCCTGTAATCTGGGCAATCTCCTCATAGGGGCGCTCCTCAATATGGAACAGGATCAGCACCATCCGCTGGTAGTCGGGCAGTTTCTGGATGGCTTCCATCAGCACGCGCTTGCGCTCCTGCTCCAGCACATGCGCCTCCAGGTCTATGCTCTCGTCGGGGATGGGACGCTCCATCGGCTCGTCATCGTCCTCGCTCTGAATCTCCAGGGGCAGGTGTTCGTGGCGTTGCTCGCGCTTGCGAAAGTCAAAAAACACATTGCTGACGATACGGTAGAGCCAGGTGGAGAGCTGGGCGTCGCCTCGAAAGCGTTTGAGCGCGTTATACATGCGCAGGAAGGTCTCGGCGACCACATCGGCGGCGTCGTCGGGGTTGCGGGTGAGGCGGTAGGCGTACTGGTAGACTTTTTGCTCGTAGCGTCGCACCAGCATATCGAAGGCGAGGTCGTCGCCTTCTTTGAAGCGCTCGATGAGCTGTTCGTCGCTCAGTTCGTAGCCGCCGAGCATGCTGTCCCTCTCCCACTATCGGGCGCGCGCCTCACGCAGGGCGGTCTGCTCCTCCTCCGAAAGCCCAATTGAGGAGGTGTAGCCCCGAATGGGCTTGGCGTAAACCCGCATCTCCTGACGGCTGTGGATGCCGCTCAACACCACGCCGTCGCCGTGTTTGTCTACCAGAGCAATCGCGAAGCTCTGCTGTCCCCCCATATCGGGGAACGCATCGTAGCGCAAAACGCCCACCTGCTGCAGGCATCTGTCTGTTTGACTCTGGAGTGCCTGCAGATGGTTCCCGTGTGCTTTAAGAATTTCTTCCAGTTGTGTAACGCGCCGTAAGGTTTCGTAGAGCGCATGCTCCAGCGAGCCGCCTTCAGAATGAGTTAGCAGCTGGCGCCAGCGTTTCTGGAACTTGAGCCAGCGCCATGTCAGCCACAGGTTCCAGAGCGCCAGCACACCCGTAATGCCCAGCAACACCATAACCCACTCGTTCGGTTGTAGGGTCTCTATCATCGCCTGCTCCGCTGAATTCTACCTGAAGTAGGGGCTGAGCGCGACTTCGGTATAATATGCTGGGTGACTAAAATGGCAAGCCAACGCTATGAAGTTTACTTTATGCCCTGGGCGCCCTTCGACTGGGATGAGATTGGGGGTGAGCTCCGTGTTGGCAGAACCGTTTTCCGTCCGTTTAGCGACGAGATAGTCAAAGACCTGGACACACAAGTGGCGGATTTCCTGCGTCTCCTTTTTAACCAATACCGTGACTTATATAACAATCCTGTAAAAACCATCACTGTGTGCCACTACGATCCAGAGCATCGGGGGCTGCTGGAACCGCTGAGCGACGAACAAATAAAGGAACTCGCCTCAACGATAGATGTTCTAATTTTCTGCAGCGTCTGGGATGAGCTGCGCGGAGCTTTTGCCGAAGGAGGACGCATAGTACCACCACCTAATTCTGAAACCTTCGAGTGGTATGGGCAATCTTTTGCCCCTGACCCTTTTGAAGGGGAGCCAATGGTGACTCTTGTGGTTCACGGCTTGTGGCATATGGAAGAATTGAGAAAGCTCCACTTTCAAATTCCGATGCCAGCCCATCATCGCGGCATGATTCTGCCTAACAGGGAGCTGCTTGCGCTTCTCAACGAGATGTTCAGCGACACCTTCAGCGCTGACCTGCGGGATCGCCTGCTTCGAAGCCTACGCTGGTTCCGTATTGCTCATAAACGAGTCCAGGATGTCGACGCTGAGACCCAGATTGTGCAGATTGCGACCGCCTTCGAGACGCTCCTGAATCTGCAAGAGGAGCGTGGCAAGAAGCGCGCGTTTGTGAAAAGCATCGAAAGTTGGGTCAAGGAGACATGGGACGATAAAGTTGAACCTGCCCGTGATCCAAGCAGCGATAAGTACACGACAGCCGCAGGTCAGTGGGCTTGGGAATTTTACGAGTTGCGGAACAAAATTGTCCACGAAGGGGTAGACCCAGAAGAAGAACTTTTGTATCCCACAGTGGACTGTTATGGTAGACTGGTGAAGGTAACCCAGCTGGATGTCGCCTCCCTCGTCTTTGGAGCGTTGCTCATTCGGGAAATAGACGAAGAAACACAATATGTTCACTCTTCCGCGCGTAGTTGGAGCGAACTTTCTCCAGAAGACCTCAAGTTGATGAACTATCTCTACAAAAACAGGGATTGGGGAGTACGCAGTTGTTTGGAACGTTTGGGATGGGTGCGTCCACATACCCCACCACCTGAGCTGGCTGAGATTTTGAGAGAAGAGTGGACAAAAACCGACGACGCTCTGGGAGGCATTCTCTCCAGTGAGCAGATTATCGCGGAACGCAGCGAGATGCGAGGAGACGCGGTCAAACCAGAAACACATAAGGAATGAAAGTCTACATTCTCGACTCCAGCGCATGGATTAAGCGATACAAGCAAGAAGAGGGTTCCGAGAAGGTGGACACTCTATTCAAAAAGGCGGGGAACGGGAGTTTGGAACTGTTCCTTTTGCCGATAGTTTATTACGAGGTGTTCGCAAGGATTCGCGGTTCGGAACCGCTCTGACCCGAACCTGTTGGGCAGTCTAAGGACGCGCCCCTCACTGCTTCGGGATGTGCTGGAGTACGACAGAAGCCGCATGAAATCAATTCGGGAAGCGCTTGGCACGGAAGACAGTTCAGATAGCATCGCTGAAGTCAATCCCAAAGTGACTTCCGTGATGGAGAAATACGCCATCGGACAAGTGATGCAATTATTCTGGTTCAGTTGACAGAGATGAAGAGTATTCTGGCTGGGCAAGGACGCCCTCTTGTGTTCGTTTGCTCGGATGAGGCACTTGGGGATGCTGTCAAAAGCCTCGTCCAGTGCGAGGTCAAAAACCCAAAAACAGACGAACTGCCCTGAAAGCACAGGCTCCCTCCCCTTAACCCACCCTTAACCCACACATCGGGTATCCTCTTCATGGGCGCTATGCCCGAAAGGAGGTTATGCCCTATGAGAAACTGGATGGTTTTGGGATTGACCGCAGCGCTGGTCGCTTCGCTGTCTGCCCAGGTCGTGCTGGGCGACGGCAAGGGCAAGGTGCGTGCAGTGAACGCGCTTGCTCAAATCGCGGCTACAGAGAACTTGCTTGAATGGAGCCGACGCGATTTTCAAGATGCAGCCAACTTCTCCAGCTTCGGCTTTTGGCCTGGCTACACTATTCAGGTGGCGCAAGACCTGTTCGACGCGCTGGGGAATCAGGTTGGCTTCGGCGACAGTACGAACCCCGTGTCCATTACCACCGTTGACTCGCTGGTGACGGCAGGGTGGCCGAGCTCGTTCTCCGTACCCGAATCGCTGTTTCGCCAGGGCGGTGCCTACACGAACAACAGCCTGAACGGCGACCACAACCCCATCGGCGCGGTCTGGATTAAGTATGAACTGGACGATTCCAACCCCGACGGCTGGAATGTGCGCAAGGTGCAAATCTTCGCATGGGATGTGCGCGACCTGATTCACAAATCGTCTGGCACCAAAACCCGCCCCTTCTCCGACACTGCCGCGCCGTACCGAATCGATGTGTATGTCGCCAGCAACGACCCGAACCCTGCCTCAGACCCCACCACCGACTCCAACTGGACTTTCGTGGGCACGCTGAGCAAAGCGAACGGCACACTGCCGAATGTCTGCCAGTGGGACCCGAACACAGGCAACACCTTCGGTGAGTGCCCGCAGGCAACGCTGGACTACCTGAGCGGCAACAACCCTCTGGGAATCGCGTTCTATCAAGACCCCACCAACGAAATCTGGTACTCCACGCTCACCGTTTCGGGTCAGAGCGGCATCAAATATGTCGCACTGGTGATTCCGGAAGGCAACCAGTATGGTAAAGACCCCACCCTCAACGCCAGCAGCCGCACCAGCTCCAGCCTGCGCTACACCAACATTACCGATGTGCGCGTGGTTGCAGGCGTCGAGGGCGATGTGAACGGCGACGGGTGCGTGGACGATGCCGACCTGCTCGCTGTGCTGTTCGCCTTTGGGCAGACGGGTTCAGGCTTGCCTGAAGATGTGAACAGCGACGGCGTGGTGGACGACGCTGACTTGCTTGCTGTGCTGTTTGCTTTCGGCACAGGTTGCTAAATACTGAACGGGGCGGCGACACGCCGCCCCGACTCCCTTACCTCCGCCCAACCTTACTCCAGAGGTGTCTGTGCAACTACTATAACCCCATCCTCGCGACCGTATGCGAACCATCTTCCGTCGGGCGCGAAGCGAATCGCCGTGACCCCGCGTCCCACCTCGCGGGTATAGATGGGGTTCAGTGTTCTCGTCCTCGTGTTCCAGAACAGCAGGGCGCGGTAGGTTCCTATCGCCAGCCACTTGCCGTCGGGCGAGAATGCCAGCGCAAGGACGGGACCTGCCTCTGGGTAAGGCTCGCTGGTGTAGCCGCAGAGCGGATGGGGCAGGCTCAGGGTGTGCGCCAGAGCCGCTTCGGGCATTTTCCAGAGTCGAATAACGCCTTTGCCATCTCCACTGGCGAGCCATTTGCCATCGGGCGAGAACGCCAACGACCAGACCCCACCCTCATGGTTCCCCCAGCGACGCACCAGTTTGCCGCTGGAGACCTCCCATAGAGTAATTTGGGGCGAAGTCGGTTCGCAACGGGGCACGCAGCTCATCGCGCGTTGAAACTCTTTGAGACCCGCCGAGCCACTCACAAGGTAGCGTCCATCAGGCGAGAACGCGAGCGTGTGTGCAGGGTTCTCTTTGGTGAGGGTGCGGTCTCGCGCCGTATCCAGATGGAGGCGCCCTGTACGGCAGTTCCAGATTCGCAAATAACTGCCGCCAGTCGCTGCCCACATTCCGTCTGCTGAGAGGTCAAAGCCTGTGTTCAGCGCCAGAATGCCTGGTTTCAGATGTTTCCACTCACGACCGTCTGGCGTCAGCAAGGAGATTGTGCCGTTCGTGTAGAACGCGGCGTAGCGGCGGTTATCGGGCAAGTATTCTGCTGCTGCTGGGAAAGAGGCTGCATCTCCGCTCTGCACAGGTTCACCGCGACGCGCAGCGACTTGCCACCGACGCATCGGCTCCTCAAACGCGCAGCTGAGCATCTGTCGCCCGTCGGGAGCGATATCGATAGTCCTCACAGGGCGGCTGTGCCCGTCCACAAAATCCAACTTTCCAGAGCGCAGGTCATACTTGAAGACATAGGAAGCCGCTGACGCACTGCGCAGCGCCTCGTTGGCGTAGCCGACCAGTGCCTCGCCGCCGGGCAGGAACGCAACGCCGCCGAGCCGAGCCTCTTGCAACCTGAACTGAGCGAACAGGGCGCGTGGCGAAAACTCAGCCACCTTCTGAGCTGAATCGGTGTGCAGAATCGTCACAGGATCGGTCGAGTGCCACTCACGACACACCGCTGCCAACTGCCCATCGTTGGAAATCGCGAGCGGAAAGGTGGGAAATCTATAGTTTCCTCCCAGAACCCGAATCTGTGCCCGTCGCAGGTCCCACAGAACCAGTTCGCTGGGATACTTTCCACGACATATCGCCCACTCGCTGTTGGCGCTGAAACAAAGTGCGAGATTCGGCTCGTAGTTTCGCTCACACACCAGCCTCGCACGAAACATGTCGCTGGAGGTATCCAGCGCGATAAGACTGAGCTCCTCCCAGACAAACAGCCAGCGCCCATCGGGCGAGAAGCAAACTGACTCAATAAGGTGATCGGGCAGTTCAGCCATCTCTTGCCCTGTGTGAGCGTTCACCAGAGCCGTTCGGAGACCTCTCTGTTCGAGGCGTATTGCAAGCGGCGGGTTCCGGCTCACATCCACGGCATGGCAATAAGAGCGGTCGTCGTAGCGGCAAAGTTGTGCCTCTGTGCGCAGGTCGTACACCGAGACTTCGCGAGAAGAAACTACCCCAAGGCGCGAACCATCAAGCGAGAGCGTGATTCGGGAAGAGTTCGGAATAGTCCCAATTGGCACAGTCCGCTGCAGGCTCAGGTCTGAGGCACGCCAGAAAAAGACGCCTGTGCCGATACCGATAATCTGGCTGCCGTCGGAAGAGACTGCCACCTTCACGAGGTTGCTTCCACGCCCTGCCATCCATATGATGGAAGGCGCATGCCCTTCGGGAACCGTTTTTACAGACATCGGAAATCCCTCCGCGCTAATATTATAGACGATTAGAAATGGAGATTTGTTACTCGCTTTCCAGTATCGCCTTCACCCGTGGGTTTACGATGGCTCCCCCATGCGCCACGAGGGTCTCCCGCGCAATCGTGTCGGCGATTTCGGGGTTGGGTTGGGGCAGCATGCCCACCTTTTTGAGGTGGCTGATGAAGTTGTAGAGGTTGCGTGCGTAGAGCAGGCTGGCGTCGGTCGGCACAGTCGCCGCGAGGTTGACCGCCCCCACAATCTTCACGCCGTGATGCTCCACAATCTCGTTCGGCTGAGTGAGTTCGCAGTTGCCCCCGTACTCCGCAACGAGGTCTATAATCACCGCGCCGGGGCGCATCTGTTCCACAACCCGTTTCGGAATCAGCAAAGGGGCGCGCTTGCCAGGCACGGCGGCGGTGCAAATCACCACTTCCTGCCGAATCAGGTGTTCGCCCAGCAGGTCCTGCTGTTTGCGCAGGGTCTCTTCTTCCAGTGCGCGTGCGTAGCCCCCAGCGGTCTCCGCCTGAGCGACCTCCAGCGGAATCTCCACAAATTTTGCGCCGACGCTTTCCACCTGTTCGCGCGTGGTGGGGCGCACATCGTAGCCCTCCACCGCCGCGCCCAGTCGCTTCGCGGTTGCCATCGCCTGTAGCCCTGCCACGCCCGCGCCAATCACGAACACCCGTGCAGGCGAGACCGTGCCCGCGGCGGTCATCAGCAGGGGGAACATTCGAGGGGCGAGGTTCGCCGCCAGCAGCACCGCCTTGTAGCCCGCCACCGTCGCCATCGAGCTCAGCACATCCATGCTCTGGGCGCGCGTTTCACGGGGCATCAGCTCCATCGCGAAAACCGTCACGCCCCTTTCCGCCAGCGGCGCCATATACGACGCCCGATACAACGGCTCCACCAAGCCAATCAGAATCTGTCCGGGGCGCAGCTCGTGGCGCTCCTGCTCAAAGCGTTCGGGATTCGCCCCCGCATAGCGCACGGCGAGAATAATCTCTGCCTGCTCAATCACCGCCGCGCGGTTCGGCAGCACATTCGCGCCTGCCTGCTGGTATGCCTCATCGGAAAATTGGGCGGCTGCCCCCGCGCCCGACTCCACAAAAACCTCAAACCCCGCACGACGATACGCTTCTACCACCGGGGGCACAACCGCCACACGCTTCTCAAGGGGATGGGTCTCTTTCAGCACGCCAATCCGCATAGCAAGAGTATACCTCTACTCCCCTGCCCCCTTTAGCACATCGTTCATCTTGCCAGAGCGATAGCCCTCAAGGTCAAGGGTAATGTAGGTGTATCCCAGGGCGCGCATGTGTTGCACGATGGCGCTGGCGTGTTCCAGCAGGCGTGAGAAGTCTTCGGGAGGCACTTCAATCCGCAGAATCGTGTCGTGATGGCGGGCGCGCACCTGTCGGAAGCCCAGCTCACGCAAAAAGCGCTCGGCGCGGTCTACCTTCTGGAGCAGCTCGCGTGTAATCACCGTGCCGTAGGGGAATCGGCTGGAAAGGCACGCGAATGAGGGCTTATCCCAGATGGGCAGACCGAGCCAGCGCGCCAGCGCCCGGATGTCCAGCTTGGTCAGCCCTGCCTCCAGCAGGGGCGAGCGCACGCCCCACTCCTGCCCTGCCCGCATGCCGGGGCGATAGTCGCCCAGATCGTCCGCGTGGGAGCCGTCGGCAATATACGGCAAGCCCTCTTCATCCGCTACCTGACGCAATATGCGAAAGAGTTCGGTTTTGCAATGGTAGCACCTGTCGGGGCGGTTCACCTGAAACAGGGGGTTTTCCAGCTCATGTGTGGGCACAATCCGCACACGCACCCCGATTTGTTCTGCCAGCCGTAGCGCTTCGTCGATTTCACCCTCGGGAAACGCTTCGGATTTGCCAATCACGGCGACGCACCGCTTGCCCAGCACGCGATGCGCCACCGCGGTCAGCAGCGTGCTATCCACCCCGCCCGACAAGCCAATCACCACACCCCCCATCTCCCGCAGGATGGCGCACAGGCGTTCGTACTTCGCCTTGAGTGCAGGCGGTAGCGGCTCGCGTGGCTTCGTTCCCAACTCCGTTCTTATGCTCATAGCCCCAGAATCGTCTCCCATGTCAAGCCGTTAACCCTGACGACTTTCCATTCCTCATACGGGAAGAGTCCCCAGCGTCGCCCCTGCTCTTTGCGGAACTCCACCTCCAGCGGACCGTAGCGCTGGGCGTTCGGACCTATCTCATCCCAGGAGATGCTCACCTCGGTTCGGGCGATTGCCTTCGCCCCAAACACCTCAATCTGGAGCGGCTCCTTGTAGCGAGCGCGGGGGTTGTTGATATTTCTGAAAAACTGCACCAGTTGCAGGCGCAGGCGCTGCTTGTCCATGCCGTCCCATTCAAAATCGTCGGCGAGCATCGCCATCAGGGCGTCCACATCCTTCGCCTCGAACGCGGCTTTGCCCTCGCGGAACATCTGCTGGATACGCTCCTGCGGTGGGATTGGAGGCGGCTGATTGAACAGGGTGAGCCGAAGCCCCAGCAGGATTATAAGCACCGCACCCACCGCAATTGCCGCCCGCGTGCGTGTCATCGTTACCACCCAATCGGATGCCAGACGGTTTTCATCTCCACGAACGGCTCAATCCAGCCCAAGCCGCACGCCTTGTCGGAGCGCCACTCCTCGGCGGTGTAGGTGGGGCTGTGATGAAGCCGCTTCACACTTTCGCTGGCAAGAATCTCGTACTCCGCGCGCGCGTCGGGAGGCACCCCACACAGATCCAGTGCGTCCACATCCACATGCTGACACAGGTGAGGCAGTAGCTCCGTATGCGACCCCGAGAGCATATTCACCACCCCGTTGGGCAGGTCGGAAGTCGCCAGAATCTCAGCGAAGGTCAACCCCACGGTGGGTGTCGCTTCTGGTAGTAGCACCACGCAGGTGTTTCCGCTCACAATCACGGGGGCAATCAGGCTGCTGAGCGAGGCGAGGGGCGCTTCAGGTGGGCACACAATCCCCACCACGCCCGTCGGCTCTGGTTGCGTGAAGTTGTGCATGGGCATCGCGACGGGGTTCAAGGTAGAGACCAGCGCGCTCCATTTGTCGCTCCAGCCTGCGTAATAGACCCAGCGGTCTACGGCGCTGTCAATCTCCTGTTCCACCACTTCGGGCGGATCGCCTGTCGCGGCTATCAGTTCCGCACGCATCGCCTCGCGGCGGGTTTCGAGCATCTCCGCGACCCGATAGAGAATCTGCCCCCGATTGTAGGCGGTGCGTTTCGCCCATCCCGACTGTGCCTGGCGGGCGAACTGCACAGCGTCGCGTAAATCTTTGCGGGAGCCAAGCGGCACATTCGCGAAGAAGCGCCCCTGCGCATCGGAGACCTCGTAGGCGCGCCCCGACTCGGAACGCACAAACTGACCGCCCAACCACATCTTATAGGTCTTTCGGACTGTCGTGCGCATAACAGGGGGATTGTACCCGATTCCATCGGGTATAATCTGGGCATAGGAGGAACAGCGATGCCAAACACCAAATCGGCGAAGAAGGCTCTGATCAAGTCGCGGGAGCGCTATCTCCGCAACCGCGCCACCAAGTCCGCGATTAAGACCTACTCGCGGCGGGTCAAGGAGCTGGCGGAGAAAGGCGAGGTGGAGGCAGCGCTCTCAACCCTGCGTCGCGCCATCAGCTTGATTGACAAGGCGGTCAAGCGCGGGATTCTGCACAAGAACACGGGGAACCGCAAGAAGTCGCGCTTGATGATTGCCCTCAACAAGCGGCTGGCGCAACTGCGGGCAGGTGAGAGCGAATGAAAGCCGACCCTGCGAGTCGTCCTTTCAAACCCTGAGAGCGCAACTCGGAATAGAGTTGCGCTCTTTGTTTTTTGCGCTCTGCTGGCGTGTAAGCCGGGTTCTGTTTGAGCGGGTGATCTCTCTGGGGCGTTCGCTTGCGCGAAGCCTCACGCGGTCAACCCGGAGGGTCTGCGGAGCGCTTCATCCCCTCCCTATTCGACCTTGCTCCCTGTGGGGTTTGCCCAGCCGAGCGCTTGCGCGCACGCTGGTGCGCTCTTACCGCACCGTTTCACCCTTGCCCTTGCGGGCGGTCTGCGTTTCTGTGGCACTTTCCGTCGCCCTTGCGGGCGCCAGGGCGTTACCCTGCACAGTCTCCTGCGGAGCCCGGACTTTCCTCCCCCCAATTGGGGGGCCACCCGCCAGCCAGCAGAGCCAGTTAATTATACGCGAACCGATAGCTTCATGGCGCATCCTCTTGAAAGAGGGACGGACTCCATTCACTCAAACGACGCTGGGCGATTGCAATATATTCTGGATTGATGTCGACGCCTATAAAGTGTCGTCCTGTGCTCCGCGCGGCAATTGCGGTCGTGCCGCTTCCAATAAACGGATCCAGCACGATCGCTTGAGGGAGGGTTGACAGACGAATCAGGTGTTCACACAGTGCAACAGGCTTCACCGACGGGTGGGTGTTGTAAGCTCCCTTCTCCTGAACATCAGGCTTGGGCACAAGAAAGTAACGATCCAGCATCGCCCCGAAGCTGTCGACGATCAAAACATTTGCGGGGTACATATTGCTTCCAATACGCACCTCCGTGTTGAACAGCCCCACCTGATGCTTCAGCATGTTTTCCAGCAAAGTGCCTTCGTAAGGCTTTTGCGCAACAACAATCGGTTCATAGCAGGACTTAACCTGCGGCGTTTTCCAACCTCGCAGTTTTGCCTTGAGTTGCTGTTTCACCGCTTCGCTGACAGGCAGGCGCTCTATGAAATGGTCAAGCCCCATCGCCTTGGGTTGGTTCTGCAGGTAAAGCCATATGAAGCTATCGCGAATCCAGAACCCGGCATCCTCCACAGCGGCAGTAAGGCGATGATACAGGCGCGGGCTGGAAAAACAGAAGAAAAACCCGCCTGGCTTCAGGATACGCAGCAGCTCCTGCGCCACTTTGAGAAACCAGCGATAGAACTCGCGCCCCTGATTGGGGTCAAACTTCATGCCCGGAGGCAGGTGTGTGATCACTCGCTGGCTGGGCAAACGCTTCTCTACCTGCTCCAGACTCCACTGGTTGTCCAGTTTGTCCAGAAAGTAGGGCGGGTCTGTTACTACGGCGTCCACGAACTCCGAAGGCATTTCAGGAAGCACCTGAAGCGCATCGCCGCAGATAAGCTGGTCAACCCAATCGTGAATTGTTTTCATGAAGAGTCGCCTCCCGCACGCTTTACGAGAAAATCCTTCAACTTCTCAACTTCTGCCTCAGGCAAATACCGCTTCTTGATTGAATTGATAACAACCTCTGCTTTCGCCACCCCAACAACGCGCCCCCTTTTGTCGTAAACCCACTTGTCCCTATCCGCACGGTTGCACCGTTCACAGAGGGGAATTACATTATCGCCCGTCAACGGCTTATGCGGATTCCTATGGGCTTCCTGTAAGCGCGTTGTTTCGCCAGGGTATCGCAAATTCGCTTCGCCCTCTCTCGAACCGCAGGTAGCGCATCGATAGCCGTAGTTTTTCTTGATACTTTCAAAGTCTATGTCCTCAACCTTTTGTCTTTTTGGTATCCAGCTGGGATGCGGTCTTTCTAAAGTCATCAACCGATATGCATTCCTTGGAGCATTTTTCAACTCTTCCTCATTGAGACCATTCCTGCGCTGTGACGACGCAACATAGAAGCCCCTCTGCATTCCCAAGTGCCTGCCCTCTTGCACATCGGGCGTTTTGGGATGATAATTGCGGACGAACTCGGTGAGCTCTTCCTTAGTTACCCAACGGGTGTTCGGATAACCCCACGCCAGATATACAAGCACGAGAGCCGCTTTTGTGTAGTTCCCCTCTCGCTGCAGTTGGGGAAGCGGACCGACTCCGTGTTTCTTCAGGTAATCTTCCCAGTACCGCTTCACGAGGGCATAGATGTTTTCTATCTCCTCGTCGCTCAGCGCTACCACCAGTCCCTGTCCTCCCCTGTTCACAGTGCGATTATACCCTCAAGGGTGCAAAAACCCGACTTCACTGGCAGATAGTTAAATGTGAGGTACAATTCCCGCACTATGGGAACCCTGTTACTTATCGGAGCGGACAGTTCTATCGGTCAGAATGTTGCTAAGGCGTTTATAGAGGACGAGTGGCAGGTGTTCGCGATTGGGCGCCATCCGGAGCGTTTCGCGAACGGCGTTCACTTCGCGCACGCCATTACCGATGTGAGCGACCCTGTTTCGCTGGAGCAGGCGCGCGACGCCCTGCAAAACTACCTGCAGTCCAGCGGCAACCCCCCGATTGAGGTGGTGGTTTACACTGTCGGCGACATTCTCGCTCGCAAGGTAACCGAGATGTCGCCTGAAGAGTGGCTCCGAATTCTGAACGCCAACCTCACGGGAGCATTTTTAGCAACTCGCGTCTTTGCGCCGTTGTTCTCTGCCGAGCCACACCTGTTTTATGTGGGCGCGCTCACGGAGAAACTGATTCTGCCTGGTTTGAGCGCGTACGCGACAGCGAAAGCAGGTCTGGAGGTGTTCGCGCAGGTGCTGGCGAAAGAGAACCCGCGCTGGCGCGTTACTGTCGTGCGCCCTGCGGCGGTGGCAACACGATTCTGGGAGCGCGTGCCCTTCCGCCTGCCCCCGAACGCGCTGAACCCAGAAATCGTCGCACTCCGCATCCCGGAGGCTTACTACAACGAGCAGAAGGGCACGCTGGACATTCTGCCAGGATAGCCTACCGCTCAATCGGCTTTCCTTCCGCTTGCCAGCGTAGCATGCCCCCCTCCAGATTGCCAATCGCGTCTGGGGGGTACCCCTGATCTAACAGCAGTCGCGCCGCTTTAGACGAGCGGTTGCCGCTGCGACACACCAGCACGAGACGCTTGTCTTTGGGAACCTCGTCCAGCCGATGAGACAGCTCGCCCAGCGGAATGTTTTTCGCCTGCGGGATGTGCCCTTCCGCAAACTCGAAGGGTTCACGCACATCAATCACGAGAGCGCCTTCATTAATCCACTTCTCTGCCTGCTCGATAGTGAGTTTCTGATAGCTTTTGGAACCCGAATCGTCCGTGCGTTCCGTTGCAGGGATTGCCTGCCACGCCAGAATGCTCAGAATCAACAGCCCTATCCAGAACGGCAGCCCACGCTTGCACACGCTACACATAGGTTTTTCCCTCCTCTGCCCTGTTAGAGGCAGGGAGAAGCGGAAACGATTCAATCGGCATCTGAAACTGATGTCTTCCAAAAAATTTCTCGATTCGTGAAAAATGGTGTATAATAGAGTATCGGCGCCACCGAAAGATAGAGATAACCTGGTCGCCAGCCACATCGGCAGCCAGCCATTTCCTCTCTCGACCGCTGAAATTCCTTGAAGGAGGCTATGCAATGCGCAGTGTGTTCTGCAGTTTGGCTTTAGCCGTGTCGCTGGCGCTTGGGTGCGCCCAACCGTTCACCTATCAGGGGTCGCTCAGAGACGGCGGCAACCCTGCGAATGGCAACTATCAGATGACTTTTCGGCTCTATAACGCCGCCGCTGGCGGTACGCTGTTGGGTACGGTGGGTCCCGTTGCCGTACCTGTGAGCAACGGTTTGTTCAGTGTAGAGCTGAATTTCCCTGCTTCGATCTGGGATGGTGGAACCCGCTACCTGGAGATCCAGGTCGGCGCCACGACCCTTTCGCCCCGTGTGAAGATTAACCCAACGCCCTATGCCAGTACTTTACGCCTGTTTGAAAGTGGTGTTTCGAATCCTGATCGAATGGTGATTGCCCACTCGCCCGCTTTCACGAACTGGGGTCTGATGTATCGGGATACTACCGATGAGTTCCATTTTATGGGGAGCGGTAGCAGCAGCCTTTCTGTGCGTCTCCTGGATGGGGACATGAGTTTCTACGACGATCAGGGAAGCATTATCTTCTCCACAGCGGATGCCACCAACGCGCCGATGATGATGATGTTCAGCTCGGGTGCCAACAACGCCGACCGCATGGTGATTGCCCATTCGCCCGCTTTCACGAACTGGGGCTTACAGTATCGTGACTCGGACGATAAGTTCAACTTCATGGGTGGCGGTCTCACGGCGATGAGTATCGATCTGGCGAATCTCTATGTAGGCGTGCGCACCTTTGTGCCCGAAGTGCCGCTCCATGTCGCCAGCGGCACCGACAGCTCCCCCAGCGGCGGCGGTTTTGTTCAGATAGGGCTGACCTCGGGGGCGAACCTCAGCATGGACAGCAACGAGATTATGGCGCGCAATAATGGGGCAGCCGCCACCCTCTCTTTGAACCACAACGGTGGTGATGTGATTATCAACGGCACCAACGCCGCGGGCAATGTGGGCATCGGCACGACCAGCCCTGCCGCCAAACTGCATGTGAACGGCACGGCGCGCGTGAGGGTGCTGGAAATCACGGGCGCCGATTTCGCCGAAAAGTTCCCCACCACTGAACCCGTCCAACCCGGCATGGTCGTCGAGATTGACCCCGACAACCCCGGCAACCTCCGCCTCGCACGCGGCGCCTATAACAAGCGCGTGGCAGGCATCGTCGCGGGCGCAAACGGGTTGTCCAAAGGCATCGTGCTGGGCAACACCGAAGGCAGTGAAAACCACACCCCCATCGCCATCAGCGGGCGCGTGTGGGTCTACGCCGACGCTGCCGAACACGCGATTGAACCCGGCGACTTCCTGACCACGGCGGAGCGCGCGGGCTACGCGATGAAGGCGACCGACCTGCAAAAAGCACAGGGTGCGATTCTGGGCAAGGCGATGACCCGCCTTGAGCAGGGTAAGACGGGCTTTGTGCTGGTGCTGGTCAATCTGCAGTAAGGAGGCAACCGCCATGAAAACACCCAGAGGATTTTGGGCGGTTGTGGTCTTCAGCACGCTCTGGCTGGGCGGGCAGACGCAATCGGCTGCCCCATCCCTCTTTACGCCAGTGAAGGCGACCGTGCCTGCAGACGCCCCTGCGTTGCGCAACGCACAAGCCTACCAGCCTGTGCGCATCCGCTGGCAGGTGGTGCAGAGTCTGCAACCGGGCAGCCGCGTGCTGTTCAACCTGCTGGAAGGGGTCAACCCGATAGGCGTGGTGGAGCGTGTGGAGCGGCGGGATGAGCAGCGCTACTCCTGCTTCGGACGCCTGGAGGGGCTGGATGGCAGCCACTTTATTCTGGTGGTAGAGGAAGACGCGCTTGCATTATTCGTTTCCACGCCGATGTACGGGGCGGTGTTTGACCTGCGCTATTACAAAGACGACCTGTATGTGGTGGTGCAGGTTGGCGAGGAGCCGCCCTGCGGGAATCAGGAGAACGAGACGCCGCCGCCGTTTGAGATGACACCCGAAGACGCCGAGTGGCACGCCCGCTTTGCCAATCAGGATATTGAGATGGCAGGGGACGATGATTTCGGCACGGCTGCCTGCACACAGCCGCGAGCCGTGCTGGACATCGCCGTGTACTACACCACGCAGGCGCGTCAGGCGATTGGTGGGGTCAACCAGATGAACGCGCGCATCCAGTTGTTTATCGACCAGTGCAACGAAGCCTACCAGAACAGTCAGGTCAGCTTGACGGCGCGTTTAGTGCGGCGGCTGGAAGTGAACTATCCTGGCGAAGGGAACGGAGACAGCGGCACGCAGCTGAGTCACCTGACCGATCCCAACGACGGCGTAATGGACGGTATTCACGCCGATCGCACCAACTTTCGTGCCGATCAGGTCATCCTGCTATTGAACAGCATGGATGCCTGCGGGCGCGCATGGTGCGGGGATGGCAGCGACCCGGAACGCGCGTTTGGCGTGGTTCAGTACACCTGCACAACCTACACCTTCCCACACGAGATTGGGCACAACCAAGGCTGTGGGCACGACCGGGATAATGGCGGGTGTGATTTCCGTTCGTACGGGTTCGGCTGGCGGTTCAACGGCAACGATGGCGTGCAGTACCGTACAGTGATGGCGTATGCGCCCGGTACCCGCATTCCCTACTTCTCGAACCCGGATGTGACCTATCAGGGCGTGCCGACGGGTGTGCCGATAGGACAGCCTAATGAAGCGCATAACGCGATGGTGATTACCGAGACTCGGCGGTCGCGCGAGCTCTACCGCCTGCTGGACATCTGGGTGGACTTCAGCGCAGGTTTTATCGAGCTGGGCACCTTCAGCTTCCCCTATAATACGGTGATCGAGGGGGCGAACGCGATAACGACCTCTGTGGACACGGCGGTGCTGGACTTCCCGACGCTCTATATCAAGGCGGGTTCGCGTACCGAAGGCATCACTATCAGCAAGCGGATGCGCCTTGAGGCGTGCGGTGGGCTGGTACGGATCAGCGCGCCGTGACGCCCTCACCCCTGCCCCCTCTCCCACGCTGCGGGAGAGGGAGGGGACACCCACCTTCCCCCCTGCTTGCGGGGGGAGGGCACAACGAAACGATGGAGGCAAACAACGATGAGAACAGTGACGATGTGCGCGATTCTTGCGACCCTGATGGGCGTCGCCAACGCCCAATCGGGCGGCAACTACGATCTCAGCTGGTGGACGATTGATGGCGGCGGCATCACCTTCGCCACCGGCGGCACTTTCAACTTGGGCGGCACCGTCGGTCAGCCCGATGCCAGCAACCCCCTCACAGGGGGCAGTTTCAGCCTCACGGGCGGCTTCTGGGTCGCCCCTGCCTGCATCCCCACGAATGGCGACGCCGACGGCAGCGGTTGCGTGGACGACGCTGACCTGTTGACGGTGCTGTTCGCCTTCGGCGCAACGGGCGCCAACCCCGCCGATGTGAACTGCGACGCCACCGTCGACGACGCTGACCTGCTGGTGGTGCTGTTCAACTTCGGCAGTGGGTGTTGATGTGCCCTTCCCCCCTCGCCTGCCGCTGTGGGCGAGGGGGCGTCCCTGCTCACTGCGTCTCTAACGGCGCCGCAAAGCGCAGGGTGTTCCCATCGGGGTCTTTGAGGGTCATCTCCCGACGCCCCCACGGGGTCTCTTCAGGGGGTTCGGGTTGCGTCACGCCGCGCTGACAGACCTCCTGATAAAAAGCGTCCAGATTGTCCAGCACAATATACGCCGCGCCGCCGACCTGACAATCGCCTGCGTGTTCGGTCAGGAACAGCGCGCGTCCCTCGCGGCTCACCTGCGCGAAAACGGGCATGTCGGGAGCAAACCGGTGAATCCAGTCCACCTGAAAGCCCAGTCCCTCCACATAGAAGCGATGCGCACGGCTCCAGTCTGTGATGCGTAGTTGCGGGAAAACATTTTGAATCGGTTGAGAGTTTGCCATTTTATCCTCCTAACGGACGCCAGCGGTGATGCTCCGAATCCAGAATCCGCACGGCTTCTTCGGGACCTTCGGAACCAGCAGGGTAGGTCGGCAGGGGGCTATCGTCGCTCTGCCACGCTTTGAGAATGGGGTCTAACACACGCCACGCCCACTCCACCTCGTCAAAGCGCAGGAAATGCTGGCGGTTGCCCTCCAGCACATCCAGCAGGAGCGTGGTGTAGGCGTCAAACCCCTCCTGATGCGGTTCGCGATAGGCGGCGCGTAGCACAATGGTGCGTGGGGTCAGCTCCAGCCCCACCTTTTTCGCCTGCGCCACCAGCGAAATCGCTTCCGAAGGCTTCATCTCGAAGATAAACCAGTTCGGCTCCAGCCGATCCAGTGGGGTCTCACGGAACAGGTGCAAAGGCGGCGTCTTGAACTGAATCGCGATCTCGCTCCGGTCGGCGCTGAGGCGCTTGCCCGTGCGCAGGTAAAACGGCACGCCGCGCCAGCGCCAGTTATCCACATAGAGTTTGACCGCCGCATAGGTCTCGGTCGTGGAGTTGTGGGGAATCCCCTCCTCTTCCAGATAGCCGGGCACGCGCTCGCCTTTCACGACGCCCGCAGTGTATTGCGCCCGCACCGCGAAGGCGTTCACCGCACTGCGCGGGATGGGACGCACGCTTTTGAGAACCTTCACCTTCTCCGTGCGCAGGTCGTCATACACCAGGCTGGAAGGCGGCTCCATCGCGGTCAGGGTGAAGAGCTGAATCAGGTGGTTTTGCACCATATCGCGCAGGGCGCCCGCCTGATCGTAGTAGCTGGCGCGCCCCTCCAGCCCGGCGGTCTCCGCCGCGGTAATCTGCACATGCTCCACATGGTTGCGGTTCCACAGCGGCTCCAGCAGCAGGTTCGCGAACCGAAACACGAGAATATTCTGAACGGTCTCCTTGCCCAGGTAGTGGTCAATCCGGAAAATCTGCTCTTCGCGCCAGTGGGCGCGTACCTGCTGATCCAGAGCGCGAGCGCTTTCAATATCGTAGCCGAAGGGCTTCTCGATCACCAATCGGCGATAGCCGTGGGTTTCATCGTGGAAACCCAGCTGTGCCAGCAGTTCCGCCGCATGCGCAAACACCCCCGGCGGCAACGCCAGATAGAATACGGCGTTCGCTTTTATCCAGGCGTTCAACTGCTCAAGACTTTTTTCGTCCAGACCGCCCTGCACATACGCCACAAAGCGCGGGGTGAACTGTTTCCAGCCGTCTAACTTTTTACCCTCCGCCCGAAGCGACTGCTCCACCTCGGTCAGGTACTGCTCCAGCGTGTAGGGGCGTCGGGCGTAGAGCAAGATTCGCACATTTTCGGGGAGCATGTGCGCATGGCAGAGCTGATACAGCGCGGGAATGAGCAGGTTTCGGGCGAGGTCGCCCGTCGCCCCGAAAATCACAATCACCGTTTCCTTCTCAACTGTTGTGCGCATTGCGCTCCCCCTCGCGGCTACCGTTGCTGATGTGCGGAGAGAACCCCCGCTGGCTGGCTGTGCAAAGTCTCATAGGCAGTGGTAATCGGCTTGGTGAAGGTGACGGGGCGGACGCCAATCCAGAAAATCAGCGCGATCAGGGGCAACACCAGCGCCACCTCATGCGGACGCAGGTCGGGGATGCCGCGCAGGTGTTCCGGCGTCGGTCCGTAAAACGCCCGCTGGAACATCCAGAGCATATAGACCACCGACAGGATTGTGCCCAGCACGCCCAGCACCACCCAGCCCACGGGTACATCGCCCGCCTGTGCCGACTGGAACGCGCCCAGCAGGCACAGAAACTCGCCCACGAAGCCGTTCGTGCCTGGCAACGCCACCGACGCCAGCAGCACAATCAGAAACAGGGCAGAAAAGAGGGGCATCTGGTGCTTGAGACCGCCGAGCCTGTCCACATCCAGCGTGCGTGTGCGCAGGTACAGAAACCCCAGCAGCAGGAACATCGCGCCCATCGTTACGCCGTGATTAATCTGCTGCAGCACGCTGCCGACAAAGCCCTGCTCGTTTCGGGCGAACAGTCCCATCATAATAAACCCCGCGTGGCTCAGCACGGCATAAAGCGCGACCTGACGCATATCAAACTGCATCGTTGCCAGAATCGCGGCGTAGACCACCGCAATCGCGGCGAGCGCCATCCCCAGAGGCGCAAACGCCTGCGCCTCTTCCGGGAACATCGGCAACGCAAAGCGCAAAAAGCCGTATGCGCCTGTCTTGAGAAACACCACCACCACGGGCAGGGGCGCCTCGCCCATCGCGTGGGGCCACCATGTGTGGAACGGCACCAGCGGCAACTTCACCGCAAACGCAATCGCGAAGCCCAGAAAGAGCCATGTGCGCAAATCCGCCGCCACGCCCCCCTGACGCAGAAACTCCTCCAGGCGCATCAGCTCAAAAGTCATCACATTCGTCGCCTTATAATGCTCAAACGCCAGCACAATAGACGCCAGCAGCATAAACAGCGAACCGAAAAAGGTGTAAAGGAAAAACTTGAGCGCCGCGCTCGCACGGTCGCGCCCACCCCAGAGCGCAATCAAAAAGTAGGTCGGTACCAGTGTCAGCTCAAAAAAGACATAAAAGAGGATTAAATCCAGCGCCATAAAAACGCCCAGCAGTGCGCTCTCCAGCAGCAACATCAGAATCAAGAACTCTTTTACGCGCTCGGTGATGCTGAAGGAGAAAAAGAGCGCCAGCACGCTCAATAAGGCTGTCAGCGCCACCAGCCACAGGCTCACCCCGTCCACACCGAGCAGGTACTGCACGCCGTAATCGGGCAGCCAGTCCACGCGCTCCATGAATTGATAGCGGCGATCGTTGGGGTCAAAGCTTGCCACCAGCACGCCTGCCAGCCCCAGCGTGATTAGCGCGAACACCGTCGCAATCCCTCGCGCCATCAGCTCCTGGCGACGGGGAATCCAGAGCAGCACGAAAGCGCCGATCACCGGCATCCAGAGAGTCCAGCTCAGTATCTTGGTCGCCCATTCCATGGCGAGGCAATTGTACCCGTTTTCACTTCCCTGCCTCGCGCAGGCGGCTGGCTACCGCAGGAATCACCTGCGCCCGCAAATGGATGCCCTCCTCCGTGTAGTCCACCGACAGCACGAAGCCGTACTCGTAGCACTCGGCAAGCAGGGCGGTCGCGCTGTAGGGCAGCCACACATCCACGCTGACCAGCATCGAGCGAATGGTATGCACCAGCCGATCCATCAGATGAGGAATGCCCTGCGCCTGTCGCGCCGAGATATAGACCGAGTTGGGCGTTTCGGCAACAAGCCGGGTGAGCCACGCCCTGTCGCTGACCTTATCCGCCTTGTTGAACACGGTAATCACAGGTTTCTGATCCACGCCCAGCTCCACGAGTGTCGTTTCCACCGCGTCGCGTTGCAGCTCCCAGTGCGGACTGGAGATGTCAATCACATGAATCAGAAAATCGGCTTCCTGCACCTCTTCCAGCGTGGCATAAAACGCTTCCAGCAGCATTGGGGGCAAGTTCTCCACAAATCCGACGGTATCGGTCAGCAGCACCGACCAGCCGTCGGGCAGCACCACGCGCCGGGTGGTGGGGTCCAGCGTGGCGAACACGCGGTTATCCACCAGCACCTCCGCGCCCGAAAGCACATTCAGCAGGGTGGACTTGCCCGCGTTCGTGTAGCCGACAATCGCCCCGTGCGGGAAGGGCAGCTTGCGTCGGGAGCTGCGCTGGTGGGCGCGCTTGCGACGCACCTCCTCAATCTCCTGACGCAGGTGGGCGATTCGCTCGCGCACGCGACGCTTATCAATCTCCAGCTTCGTCTCTCCGGGACCGCGCGTGCCGATGCCGCCGCCCAGTCGCGAGAGCGCTGTGCCCAGCCCTGACAGGCGCGGCATCAGATAGAGCAGTTGCGCCAGTTCCACCTGCAGGGCGCCTTCGCGCGTGCGGGCACGCTGGGCGAAGATGTCGAGAATCAGCTGGGTGCGGTCTATCACGCGGGTCTGGGTGATTTCTTCCAGATTGCGCTGCTGGACGGGGGTGAGTTCTGTGTCGAAGATAATCACATCTGCCTGCTTTTCGCGGGCGAGCGCGAAGAGCTCCTCGGCTTTGCCGCGCCCGATGGCGGTGGCGACATCCAGCGCGTGGCGTTTCTGGCGCATCTCGGCGACGAGTTTTACCCCTGCCGAGTGCGCCAGCGCACGCATCTCTTCCGCCCAGTAAGATTCCTCATCCCCCATCTCAGGGTGGCAAAACACCAGCACCGCGCGCTCGGGCGCGCCGACTTCACTCATTCGGTGCGAGATAAGGGTTCACCTCCTGCGCTCAGCTCCAGCTTCGCCACGCGCTGCTGGTGGCGTGGCTCGGCGCTGAAGGGCGTTTGCAGAAACGCCGACACAATCCCCTTCGCAAGCTCCTCGCCCACGATGCGCGCTCCAAGGCACAGCACATTCGCATCGTTATGGGCACGCGCCAGCGAGGCAGACACAGGGTCGCTGGCATGCGCCGCGCGAATCCCGCTGCGCTTGTTCGCCGCGATGCACATGCCAATTCCCGTGCCACAGATCAGAACCCCAAGCGCGTCGGGAAGTTCCTGCAAGCGTGCGGTGAGCGCGTGCGCCACATCGGGGTAATCCGCAGGCGAGTCCGAGTGGACACCGACATCTTCCACGCGGTAGCCCTGCTCCTGAAGGAACGCCTTCAGCGCCTCTTTGAGCGCGTAGCCTGCGTGGTCAGAACCGATCAGTACCGTTCTCATCGTCTCTCCGTCTCGTCGGCAGAGGCGCGCATCGCCGCGGCGCCCGCCAGCGGCGCGTTCAACTTCTCCCGAAGCACCTCCAGCGCTTTCTGGAGCTGCTTGTCTTTGGAGCGATCCTCGTCGGTGATGCGCCAGTTCTCGTCGGCTTTGACCTCAATATCGGGTTTCAGCCCGCCCACGCGCTTGCCGTCCACAATCTTCGCGTTCAGGTCGGTGCCGTTTGGCGTGAGGTACTTGGCGGTGGTAATCGCGACGGCGGTCTCCTGCGAGGTGGGGATTACTGTTTGCACCAGTCCCTTCCCGAAGGAGTCTTCGCCAATCAGAATCGCCACCTTATGGTCCCGAAGCGCCCCCGCCACAATCTCCGACGCGCTGGCGCTGCTGCCGTTCATCAGCACCACAATCGGCATCTGCAGATTCAGATACAGCGACGGGTCCGAATGGAGCTGGTCTATCAGTCCCTGACGCCCCACAATCTGCACGACGGTCTTGCGTCCCGGCACAAACAGGCTCGCCACCTTCACCGCCGAGTCCAGCAGTCCGCCAGGGTTGGTGCGCAAGTCTAAAATCACGGCGCGCCCCCCGTTTTTCTGGATGTCGCGCAGGGCTTTTGCGACGAGATCGGGCGCTTTCTCGTTGAACTGCTGGAGCCAGATGCGATAGATTTTGTTCTCGGTGTCTTCCAGGTAGACATCCACCGTGGGGCTTTCAATTACATCCCGTCGGATAGTGATTTTGAGGGGCGCCGGTTCACCCTCGCGGCGCACGGTCAGCACCACGGTGGAATAGCGCGGTCCGCGAATGAGGCGCACCGCCTCATCTACGGAGATGCGCTCCAGGCTCTTGCCGTCCACGGCGATAATCACATCGCCCGCTTTCAAGCCTGCCTTTTCCGCAGGGCTGTTCGGCAGAGGGCGCACTACACGCGCACCGCCGGGGGCGTCTTCCAGCAGCGCGCCGATGCCTGTGAACTTGCCTGAGGTGTCTTCCTGCATCCGCTTGAAGGCTTCAGGCTCCATGAAGCGGGTGTAGGGGTCGCCCACCGCGCTGAGCATGCCATCGATGCTGGTATAGGTCAGCTTATCGATGGCAGGGGGCTTGCCGTAGTAATGGTTCTCAATCTCTGCCAGCACGCTCTGAAAGGCTTCCACGGGGTCTATTTTTGCCGCGCTGTCAGGGGCAATAGGATTCCAGCGGCTGCGCAGGAGCGCCAGCGCCTCGTGGGGGCGTCCCGTAGGGTTCGCCCACATATCAGCGCTCACAAACCCCAGAATAAACAGCAATCCGAGCGCAGGCAAAAGAAGCAGCGCCTGCCACAGTGCGCGTCCCCTTCTCATGAGCGTGCCTCCTTCTGTACCTGAGTGAGCCATGCCAGTGCTTTATCCAGCGCAGGGTCGCCGTTGGGCTGTCCGCGCATAGTGGGCGCTGCGGCGATGCGTTCGTCCGGTTGAACCCCGCGCTTGTCGAAACTGCTGCCGTCGGCGCCATAATAGCGCCCCACGGTCAGCGTGAACGCCGAGTTGTCTTTCAGGCGATAGAGCGCCGTCTGCGCCGCGTCGCCAGCGGTCGGTACGCCGAACAGACGCGCCTTCGCACCCGTTTTGAGCGCGAGCGCAACAAGTTCAGCGACATTATAAGTGCCCTGATCCACCAGCACGGCAATTGGGAGCGCTTTCCCGCGAGGCTCGGCGGGCAGGTTCAGCGGGCGTTTTTTGTAGGTGTTTCCCTCACGGTACTCTACTGTGCCGACGCGCCGCGTGCGCACCAGCTGGCTCAGAATCTTGAGCGCTGGCTCCTGCTGCCCAATCGCGGTCTGGCGCAGGTCAATCACCAGCCCTTTCGCGCCGCCCTGCTGAAGCGTGCGCAACGCCTGCGTGAACTCGCGCTCTGCCTGCACATTCAAGGCGTTCAGGCGAATGTAGCCAAACTGCCCGCGCACGCGCCCGTATTCCACAGGCTTGACCTTCGTGAGCGCGCGGCTTACCTTCACCTCCAGAGTCTGTCCCCCGCGCTGCACTTTGAGGGTCAGTTCGGGCTTTTCGTTGGGTTTGGGCACCTCCGTCAACTTCTGAATGGCTTCGCTAATTGTAATGGACTTGCGGAGCCGCTCGCGGGCGCGGCGGTCGGCATCTAAAATCTGCTGGCGCTCCCGGTGCAAACGCTGGAGACCCACCACCTCGGCAAACGGGTCTTCCGACAGCACCCACTGCCCCTCAATTTCCGTAATCAGGTCGCCCGATTTCAGCCCTGCCTTTTCGGCGGGCGAGCCGGGCAGCACCGCCACCACCTGAATCAGGCGCTGTTCTACGGGAACCGTTTCCTCTGTGTTGCCGAGCTTGACCGTTGATTTCCGCTGGAGCAGGCTCAGCACGGCGCCGATTCCGCTCACTTCCCCGCTCAGCGCCCTGAGGTATTGCTCAAACCGCTGGGGTTCCATGTATTGCGAATGCGGATCGTCTAACGCGGCGAGCATCGCATCGAGCGAGCTGCGCATCAGTTTCGTCTCGTCTACAGGCTCCACATATTCGCGCTTAACAAGGTCCAGCACGCGCCAGTAGAGCGCGACCATCGACGGCTCCGAGACGGATGCATCCGATTTGGGAGTTCGCGCATCGGCAATCATCGGAGTGAAATCGCGTTGCACCACAACCGAGCTGCCTGCAGACGAGGCATAGGGGCGCATCGACATCCGCGCCCACCAACCGCCCCCAAAAGCAAGCCCCAGCAGGAGCAGGCTAACGGCTCCACCTATCCATTTGCGTTTCACGCTCTTGTTGACCTCCATCCTATATTGTATCCCAAACGGCGTCTTATCGATATGCCTCCTGTGGCACAGTTTCGGCGAGTTGGGCAATCTTCTGTATCGCTCCCCCAATAATACCGTGAATCCATCTGTCCAGTTCCGCCCCGATGTCCTGCCTCCAGCAGGCGCGGGGTGAGCCACCCCCTACATACCCCGTTGTCCCCAGCACCAGCACACGCATAGAAATAGGATACCCAGAACAATTCCCCCGCCCCTGCGTCTATAGCCATCGGGTATCCTATGGAAGGGTCAAAGCTATGAAAAGGCGCGTTGTGGTGATTGTGGCAATCGTTGTTGCCGTCGCAGCGGTTTTCTGGTGGCGCGGACGCGCCAATCAGGAAACTCAGAATAACCAGCCCGAATTCCGCACTGCCGAAGTAACCCGCGAGGATGTGGTGCGAACCATTAATGCGACGGGCGTTTTGCGAACCTACAATATCGTCGATGTGAAATCCAAAGCGGGGGGCATCGTCAGCGAGCTGCTGGTGGATGTGGGCGATGTCGTGCAAAAAGGGCAGCTGCTGGCGCGAATTGACCCCGCCGATACACTTGCGGTTTATAATCAGGCAAAAGCCGACCTCGAAGCCGCGAACGCCCGTATCGAGCAGGCAGAGGAGAGCCTGCGTCTTCAGCGCGAGCAGAGCGAGTTAGCGTTGCGCCAGGCAGAGGCGAACCTGGAAGCGGCACGCGCACGGCTCCAGCAAGCCGAAGAACGCGCACGCATCCAGCCGACCCTCACCGAATCGCAGATTCAGTCCGCACGCACCGCGCTGGAAACTGCCCGTAAGAATCTGGAGCAGCTGGAGAAAGTTACCATCCCGCAGGAGCGTGCGCAGGCGCAAGCGAATTACAACGCCGCCCGCCAGCAGGTGGAAACCGCCCAGCGCAACTATGAACGCCTGCAGTCGCTCCTGCAGAAAGGGTTCGTCTCCCAGCAACAGGTGGATAATGCGCTGGCGCAGCTGGAAAATGCCCGAAGCCAGCTCGTCGCGGCGGAAAAACGCCTTCAGACCCTTGAGGCGGATATCCAGACACGGTTAGAGACAGCACGCGCTCGCGTTCAGGAAGCGGAAGCGAACCTGAGATCGGCGGAAGCCAACCGCGCTCAGGTGGAGCTGGTCAAGCAGGCGCTGGAAGAGGCACGCTCGCAGTATCGTCAGGCGCAGGTTGCCTTAGAACAGGCGCGCGCGAACCTCCGGCAGATTCGCCTGCGTGAGGCGGATATCGCCGCGGCAAAAGCCCAGCGCGCCCGCGCCGACGCCCAGCTCTATAACGCCAAAGTCCAGCTGGATAGCACGACCATCACCGCACCCCTCAGCGGCGTCGTGATTGCCCGGTTTGTGGAGCGTGGTACAATTGTGCCCCCAGGCACCTCGCTCTTCTCGCAGGGCAACACCCTTCTGCAAATAGCCGATACCTCGCGCATGTATGTGGAGGTCTCGGTAGACGAAGCCGATATTGGGAATGTCAAAATCGGTCAGCCCGTCACCATTCGGATTGACGCCTACCCGCGCGAAAAATTCCGCGGCAAGGTGAGTCGCATAGACCCGCAGGCAGTCGTGGAACAAAATGTAACGGTGGTGAAAGTGCGCGTGGAGATCGAAAAGCCCGACCCGCGTCTCAAGCCGGGCTTAAACGCTTCGTGCGAATTTCTGGTTGCCCGCAAGGAGGATGTCCTTGCTGTCCCCAACGAGGCGGTCAACGAATCGCCGGAGGGCGCTTATGTGGAGGTTATGGTCAACGGGCGTCCGCAGCGCCGTGCTGTGAAAGTCGGGGTGCAGGGCAACGAGAAGACCGAAATTATTGATGGTCTGCGTGAGGGCGAAGTCGTGGTTACTGGGCGCATCTTCACTCAGCAGGATGAAGGACCTGGCTCGCCGTTCGGGCGTCCGTTTGGACCGCGCATGGGTGGCTCGCAGCGTCCGGGCGCAGGCGGTGGTGGTGGCGCTGGCATGCGCGGCGGAGGCGGGGGAGGGCGCTAAAAACCCAGCCCCCAGCGTGCCAGAGTCAGCGTAATCAGCGTGGTGAGCGCGATACAATATAAATTGAGCGCCAGCCCTGCACGCGCCATCTCGTGAACCCGAATTTCGCCCGAAGCAAAAACGATTGCGTTCGGCGGCGTGGCAACAGGCAGCATAAACGCCGCTGACGCGCCTACCGCCGTTGGAATCGTGAGCAGGCGGGGGTCTAACCCCAAGCCCACCGCCACTGCCGATACCACAGGCAAAAAAGTAGCCGTTACGGCGGTATTGGAGGTCAACTCCGTCAGAAAGATGACCAGAGTTGCAACGCCCAGTGTCAGCACCCACGGGCTAACTGCTCCCAGCGCCTCCACGCTGGAGCCAATTGCCTTTGCCAAGCCTGTGCTTTCAAAGGCGCTCGCCAGCGCCAGCCCCCCGCCGAATAGCAGAAGCACGCCCCACGGGATTTGCTCCGCCGTGCGCCAGTCCAGAATGGCGCGTCCCTTGCCTGCTGGCAACACGAACAACAAAAGCGCCCCTGCAATCGCAACCGTGCTGTCGGAAATGGGCAAACCCGTCCATTCCGCCAGCTTCGCCCGAAACAACCAGCCGAACACCACCAGCCCGAAAACGGTCAGAACCCCCTTCTCCGCCCGGCTAAGAGGGGTTGTGGTTGTCTCTGCCCACTGAACGCGCAACTCCCGGAACGCTCCTCCATGGTCTCCCAGCCCACGGGTGAGCCAGAACCATGTGAAGGGGAGCATCAATCCCACAAACGGCAAACCGATCCAGAGCCAGTCCAGCATCGTGAGCGTGTAGCCGTAGTTTTCCTTGAGGAAGCCCGCGAGCAGGGCATTCGGGGCAGTGCCGATTAGAGTACCCACACCGCCAATAGACGAAGCATAGGCGATGCCCAGCATCAGCGCCACATTGAAGCCTCGCGCTTCCTCGCCCCCCACTCCCTGACGCAGGGTTTGCAGAATCGGCAAGCTCACAGCGTACATCATCATCGCCGTGGAGGTGTTGTTGACCCACATCGAGATAAATGCCGTGGCGAGCATAAAGCCCCCGATCAGCCCCTTTGGAGTATGCCCCAGTCGCTGGATAATCCAGAAGGCAATCCGCTGGTGCAAGCCGCTCTCCTGCATCCCCTGCGCAATGATGAAACCGCCCAGAAACAAAAAGATGATGGGGTCTGCGTAGCGCGAGGCGGTGGCTTTCTCCTCCATAATCCCTGTGAGGGGCATCCACACCAGCGGGATAAGCGCCGTGGCAGGGATGGGAATACACTCGGTGAACCACCACAGCGCCATCCACACCGCCAGCCCCAGCGTCTGCCACGCCGATTGGGAAACGCCATGCAAGGGGGAAGGTGTCAACACCGTGAGAAACGCGAAGAGCGGTCCCAAAACCATCGCCGCCCCGCGCAGCCAGCGAAGCCATGCCTTCATCGGGGAAGTGAATTCTCTTTCAGAACTGTCTTTTCCTGCTACACCCAGTACGCCACAACCCACCACACAAACGGCGCACTGAACAACAGGCTATCAAACCGATCCAGAACGCCCCCATGCCCTGGCAGAATCCCCCCAAAATCTTTGACGCCGACTGCCCGCTTGAGCGCCGACTCAAACAAATCCCCCAGCTGCCCCAGCACCCCCACGCCCAACCCTGTGGCTATGGCTACAGGAGCCGAAACCCCTACTGCCAGCCCCACGCCGTAGCCCACCAGTGCGCAAAGTATAAGATTTGCAACAGAACCCTCTACTGTTTTAGCTGGGCTAATAGAAGGTGCAATTTTTCGCTTCCCTATGAGCTTTCCGGCAAAGTAGGCGCCCGAATCACCCGTCCAGAGCATCGCCATCAGCCATACGACCCACAACACTCCCTGCTCTATGGGGAGTTCATACATCGTTTGGGGAGTGAAATCGTTTCGTAAGCGTACCGCGAAGCTCATCAGCCAGCCGATGTAGAGCGCCCCAAACAGCGCATAACTCAGGTTCGGCACTATTGGCGCTACGCCCTGACGCCACGCCCGCGCCAGCTCCCACAGAAAACTCGCCCCCAGCACAGGAAGCAGGCTCTCATGAAGCGCCATATCGGGAAACAGGCGCGTCAAGAGCGGCAAGCTTGCCCCCCACACCAGCAAAACTGGATTAAGGTGATAGCGATGTCCCTCTCTCTCACTATACACACTGCGAAATTCCAGAATGCCCACTCCAGCCAGCAGCGAACACACCCCAGCGAAAAGCCATCCGCCCGGCGCCCACAGCGCAACCAGAAACAGCGGAATCCCCACAACGGCGGTCAAGACACGGGTGCGTAGCATCTATGCGTTTCCGTCCTCCTGACGCGCCGCAGGCACAGGCGATGCCCCTCCTATGGAAGGCGCCCAGCGCACATACAGCGTCAACCCCTCTACACGCTCCACCTGAACCGACTCGCCTTCTTCAATAGGAGGGTCTTGCGCTATCGCACGCCAGAGCGTGCCATCCACAAAAACCAGCCCTTCGGGATCCAGCCGCTTGCGCACGCGCCCAATCATGCCAATCAACCGCTCCTGACCGCTCACCTTCCTGCGAAACTGCGCCCGCACGCCCGAATAGGTGATGAACAAAAAGAACCCCGCCGTCAGCACCGTCATCGTGCCAATCAACCAGAGACTCACCCGCATTACAGGGGAGTCGGACTGGAACAGAATGATGGAGCCAATCAAAAACGACACAATCGCGCCGAAGGTGAGCGCGCCATGCGTGGGGGTGAACAAATCGGCGACAAACAGCGCGAACGCCACCAGAATCAACGCCACCCCCAGCGCATTTACAGGCAACACCGACATCGCGTACAGCGCCAGCAGCAGGCTAATCAGTCCAATCACGCCCGGAAAGGTCGCGCCAGGGTTCTGGAGTTCCGCAATTAGCCCGTAAAACGCCAGCAGGAACAGAAAGTAAAACACATTCGGATGAGCAATAAACATCAACAGCGTTTCGCGCCATGTTTTGGGGATTTCCTGAAACGGCGCGTCTTTTGTACGCAGGGTGAGCGTCTTGCCGTTTGCCAGCGTGATTTTGCGCCCGTTCATTTTGTTAAGCAGGTCAGCGGGGGTTGTGGCGATAAGGTCAATCACCTTAAGCTTCAGCGCGTCGGTTTCAGGAATGGAGGCGGCTTCTGTAACGGCTTTGACCACCCACTCCTCGTTGCGCCCGCGCTGGCGGGCAATCGTCTTGGCGAAGGCAACCGTGTCGTTTACGACTTTTTTGCGCATATCCTCGCCGATGTCTTCCCCGCTGCCGCTCACAGGGGTTGCCGCGCCGATATTCGTGCCGGGTGCCATCGCCGCCACATGGGCAGAAATCGTGATGAACACACCCGCAGACCCTGCCCGCGCACCTGATGGATACACGAAGACCGCTGTCGGGATGGGGCTATTCAACAGGGCGCTTGCAATATCGCGTGTCGCCTGCAGCTCGCCCCCTGGCGTATCCAGCAACACGACAAACGCCGCCGCGTTCCGCGCAGAGGCTTCCTGAAGCGCCCGAATCAGATAATCCGCCGAAGCGCGATGCACAATCTCTTTGAACTGGATGTAGTACACCACTCCCGATGGGGCATCTGCGAAGGCTACCCCCAGCCCCCACATCAGCCAGAGCCATCCCAGCCACCACAAGCGCTTCATTGGTCTCACCAGAGGGAATTGTACCCGTCTTGAGTTTCCTCTCTAACTACTTCTGCAGGCGGTATACTTCTTTGCGCAAGCATGCGCTGGGAGAGATTTCGCCTGGGAGAGGCTCTGCGTTCGCGTCCTGCGCTTCGCCACATCAGCGAGCTGATGCTGGGCGCACTAATAGGGCAAGCTATCCTCTTCGTAACCGCGCCCTTGCTGACTCGTCTCTATACTCCTTCCGAATACGGGGTGCTGGCGAGCTATAGCGCCCTGGTGGTCATTCTTAGCGTGGTAGTGACCCTGCGTTACGAACTGGCGATTTTGCTACCAGCAGACCATGAGGAGGCTGAGCGCCTTGCCTCAGTGTCGTTGATAGGAGTGGTATTCCTCTCGCTGCTGGCGGGCGTGGTCTTGTGGGGGCTCGCGCATGGCTTGAATCTTGCTTTCCTGCAAAATGTGAAGCCCTATCTGGGGTGGCTAACAGTGGGGATTGCCCTGTATGGGGCATCGCAAATTCTCTCTTTTCGGCGAACTCGCCTTCAGCAGTTCCGGGCACAAGCGTATAGCCGGTGGTTGCTCGCGCTCGCGTATGTGCTGACCCAGATCGTTGGGGGCTTACAAAAGCTTGGCGCGTTAGGGCTGATACTGGGTCAAGTGGTGGGTCAGCTGGTTGCGTTGCTGGTATTGGGCTGGCGATGGCGTCCTGATGTAGGAGCGTGGCGCTCAGCGTCTTCTCTGCTCAGGCGCTACTGGCAGTTCCCTGCCTATAGTGTGCCTGCCGCTCTTCTGAACACCCTGAGCCAGCAACTGCCCTTGCTGTTGACAGCAAGCCTTTACTCTTTGAAAGAGGCAGGCTGGCTCGCCTTGGGACTGCGCCTGATTGGAACCCCTGTTGATCTGGCAGGCGCCTCCATCGGGCAGGTCTATCTGGGGCGTGCAGCAGAATACAGCCGCCGTTCCCCAGAAGAATTACGCGCGCTGGTGTGGCGTACCCTAAGGGCGCTTTTTATGATTGGCATTCTGCCTACCTTACTGCTGATGGCATTTGCGCCTCCTGTGTTCGCTTTCGTGTTCGGTTCCGAATGGCGCATGACAGGGGAGTATCTGCAGATTCTGATGCCTCTTTTTTTATTGCGATTAACAATTGCTCCTATAGACAGAACACTGATAGTTGTTAATCGCCTGCCTACTCACCTTTTATGGGAGGCAATACGGACTGCATTAGTAACTGCCAGCATTGTGTTTCCTGCGTACCTGGGGTGGCCTTTTCAGGCAGCACTTGTGGGGTATACTACTGTGAGCGGTCTGAGTCTGGTTCTGCTGATTCTACTGATAATGTATTACCTTTCGTCGAGCAAAACTATATGTGACAACAGCCACACCTGACCATGATCATGAGCGAGGTTGCCGCGCCGAAGGATAATCTGATAGCCTTATTCGTACCTTCTCTTCGCAGCGGGGGCGCTGAGCGTGTAATGCTCCTGCTGGCTCAAGGTTTTGCTCAGCGGGGTATTGCCGTTGATCTGGTACTGGCAAAAGCTGAGGGCGCCTATCTCAAGCAGGTACCCCACGAAGTGCGCATGCTGAACCTCGAGGCATCTCGGGTGCTGGGGAGCCTTCCCCGGTTGATCCGCTATCTGAGGCGCAGGCGCCCTTCCGCCCTCCTCTCTGCCCTCGATCATGCAAACATCATAGCAATTCTTGCCCAGCGAATTGCTCGAACACCCACCAGAGTGGTCGTGAGCGTGCATAGCATGACGAGCGTTGCACTCAAGGAATCCCCACTGGCGCGCGCTCGCTGGATTCCGTTTCTGGCACGCTTGCTTTTCCCCTTAGCCGATAAGATCGTTGCCGTTTCTACAGGCGTAGCGGAAGACATTTCACAACTGTACTGCCTTCGTGGGAACCAGGTGGAGGTCATATACAACCCCGTTGTAACACCAGATCTTCTCAATCTAGCGCTGCAGCCTTTGAGTCACCCATGGTTTGCTGAGGGTCAACCTCCTGTGATTCTTGGAGCAGGACGTCTTGCTGCACCCAAAGATTTCCACACCCTAATCCATGCCTTTGCCCGCGTGCGCCAGCAACGCCCAGCACGTCTGATTATTCTGGGCGAGGGAGAAGAACGCCCTGTCTTAGAGTCGCTGATCAGGCAACTGGGAATAGAACGGGATGCTGCCTTGCTCGGCTTCGTGGACAATCCGTTCGCATACATGAAGCGTGCAGCGGTGTTCGTGTTATCATCGCGTTGGGAGGCATTTGGGAATGTATTGGTGGAAGCGATGGCGTGCGGTACGCCTGTTGTCTCAACAGACTGTCCCTACGGTCCACGCGAGATTCTGGAGGGCGGGAAATGGGGTAAACTGGTACCAGTAGGTGACCCGGACAAGCTGGCAGAGGCGCTTCTGGAAACGCTGGACAGCCGCCCTGCGTATGACCCTTCCGTTCGTGCAAGGGACTTTTCGCTGGAGCGGGCAGTGGAGGCTTACCTGAATGTTCTCGGCTTATAGCACTGCGTTGCAAAGTGCAGGCAGAACTAATTGGTCTGTAGGAAGCTTGGGAGCATGGCTCTCAGGTATGGGGCTGACATCCGCGCTTAGCCTGTTGTTTATGCTGGGTATCCCTTCTCCGATTTTCTGGGTAACCGCGGGCTCTTTGTTGATTGCGTGGGGACTCTGGGCTTGGCTATATCCGTTACCGGCGTTTGCTTGTCTCATATCAGTGTGGACAACAGTATACCAACGCACGACAATACCCCTCCTTCCAGGAGAAGGAGGGGACAGCCTTAGCGGCATTTCTTTAGGGGACCTGATGTGGGGTGCATACATCAGCGGGTGGCTCTGGAGAGGGCTTCATTTTCAACGCGAATCCAAGAATCCCCCAGCTGTACCATTTAACTTCATCACGGCTCTTATGGTTCCTTACCTAATACTGTCAATGATACTCCCCATACTGGGGGTACTTGCGTACGGTTTTCCCCCTTCTTTCGCCTTCATAGTAGCACGCCACCTGCAGTGGTTGAGCTTTGCTCTGCTGGGATACTGGGTAATCAAGGTCTACGGATGGAAGCCAATATTTATAGCGCTCGTATTCGCTTACACGATATCGGTTTTCGCTGACTGGACTTATTCAGCAATTCAGTTGATGGTCTCAGCAGGCACCCTGACAAAAGATTACCTGGCTTTAGACAACACATTTGCTGAGAGGTTTCACATGGGCTCGTTTTTCTACTTTCGCACGAGCGGTCTGCAAACCAACCCTAATGCTCATGGGGCTTTTGGCGCGATTGCTTTGACTTTCTTTATTTGCTCTTTCCTTTTCAGATTGAGGGAGGTTGTTACCTTGAGGTTAACAGGCTCTCTTCTCGCTGCTCTAATACTCCTCACCTCGGGTTCACGCGGAGCGATACTTGCCTTTTGCGTGAATCTAATAATACTGTGTTTCATAGCAGCAAGCCACGCGCTGGTACACAGGAGGCACCAGTTCTTACTCAGACTCCTCCTCTCGTTTCTTGGATTGGCTTTAGCACTGTGCCTTGTGCTACCCTTAGTTTGGGCAACCACCCCCCATGCTTTGCAGAGGCTTCAACTGTCTTTATCTTTCGTTCTGGATCAAGGTTTGGACGAGAATGCTGCCACTCGAATCGAGAATTGGCAATTAGCCCTTACGAAACTGGAGACCGAGTTTCCCTTAGGCACCTGGGTTCCCGCGGACTACGCCACAGGCATAAGCATACACAACCGATATATTAGCCTTCTGGCTCAAGGCTTGCCATTCTACCTGCTCGCTTTTATAATGACACTTTGCGCCCCGTTATTAGCGGGATACAAGATGAGCTTGCATGAAGCGCCCTATGTAGGCGTGATAGGGATGTTTGCAATGTCCTCAATCATATTTCTTTCTGTGTTTTGGCTAACCGAAAACTACTCGCAACCATTGCCACTTTGGCTACTGCTTGGCATTAGCTCATCAGGGTGGAGGCTTGAGCAGCGGGGATGAGAAAGATTCTCTTCGTGTCTACCGGTTTAGCCTACGGCGGCGCGGAGACCCAGCTGAAAGAGGTGGCGATTCGGCTGAAGCAACGGGGCTGGGGAGTACGGGTCGTCTCGCTATTGCCGCCCGCCGCATATGTGGAGGAACTCCAGCAAGCAGGAATCCATGTGGACAGCCTGCAGATGCGGCGCAAAGTCCCTGACCCGCGCGCCCTGCTTCGTTTAGCGCGGATCATCCGCGAAGAACGCCCAGATGTGGTTCACGCTTATATGTTTCACGCCAATTTGATAGCGCGCTTCGTGCGCCTGTTAGCCCCCGTGCCTGTGCTTGTGTGTTCTATCCGAAGCCTCCGGGAAGGAGGCTGGTTCCGAGAACGCGCCTATCAGGTTACCGATTGGCTTGCCGACATCACCACCCATGTGAGCCAGCGGGGTTTAGAGCGCTATGTATGTGCCGGGGTGGTACCAGTACACAAAATTGAGTATATCCCGAACGGGGTAGACCTGAGCCGATTTGCGCCTAATCCACAGGAACGCCCTCAAAAGCGCCACACCATGAATTTGCACGAAAACTTTGTGTGGCTGGCGGTAGGCAGGCTGGAGGCGCCGAAAGACTATCCTCTTATGCTCAACGCCTTCCACCAAGTCTATCGCCAGTTCCCTCAAGCGCGACTGCTGATTATCGGTGATGGCATGCTTCGTCTCGCTCTAGAGCGCCAAATTGCAGACATAGAGCTTGTGAACGCGGTTCAGCTATTGGGCATTCGGCAGGATGTGCCCGACTGGATGCGAATCGCCGATGCCTATGTCATGTCCTCCGCCTGGGAGGGCATGCCGAATGTATTGCTGGAAGCCCATGCCAGCGGGTTGCCTGTTGTCTGCACGGATGTGGGCGGGTGTGCTGAGATTGTACAGCATAGGGTCAGTGGCTTCCTTGTGCCCCCAGGGGATGCTGACGCGCTGGCGCAGGCGATGATACAGATGATGAGCCTCTCAGAAGCGGAGCGTCAGGCGATGGGGCAGGCAGGCAGAGCCCATGTGATGGCGAACTTTGAAATAGAACAGGTGGTTTCTCGATGGGAAGCCCTCTATTGCGAGTGGATCGAACGGAAGGCATGCCGAAAGTAATCGCTCGCCCGAAACGGGTCGCGCTCATTTCGCCGTATGCGCAGACGATTATCAGCTTTCGCGGCGCGTTGATTGGCGATCTGATTGCGCACGGTGCCGAAGTTTTCGTGCTGGCGCCTGACTATACACCTGAAATTCGCGAAGCGGTCGTCCAGCTGGGTGCTACACCTGTTGAGTACCCGTTGAACCGAACAGGAATGAATCCCTTTCAGGATGCACGCACCCTGCTTGCTTTAACGCGCATCTTGTACCGCCTTCGTCCCGATGCGGTCCTCCCCTACACCACCAAGCCTGTGATTTATGGTACGCTTGCGGCTTCCCTCACCGGAGTACCCCAGCGTGTAGCACTGATTACAGGATTAGGCTACGCTTTCATCGAGACGCTGAGTACTTCCCCCAAGCTATACCTTACTCGCACGCTTGTAAAAATACTTTATCACGCAGCACTAAAGCGGGCACAAGTAGTGCTGTTCCAGAACCCTGACGATTTGAGCAGGTTCGTAGAGGAACATCTCGTAGAGCCTGCAAAGGCGCGCCTAGTGGGTGCCACAGGGGTTAATCTGACAGAATGGCAACCTGCGCCCCCGGTGTTGGAGCCAGTCACCTTCACGCTGGCGGCACGCTTGCTTCGCGAGAAGGGCATTGTAGAATTTGCAGAAGCGGCGCGGGTTATAAAAGCGCGCTATCCCAACACGCGCTTTTTGCTGCTGGGCGAGCTGGACACCAATCCGGGCGCGCTCACCCGGCAACAGGTGGAAGCGTGGGTGCAACAGGGGATTCTGGAGTGGCTGGGGCATGTGCCCGATGTGCGTCCCTACTTTGCGCAGACCAGTGTGTATGTGCTGCCCTCCTATCGTGAGGGAGTTCCCCGCAGCACGCAGGAGGCGATGGCGATGGCGCGCCCTATCATCACCACCGACGCACCTGGCTGCAGGGAAACGGTTGTGCATGGTTTAAATGGCTTTCTGGTGCCGCCCCGCGACGCGAACGCGCTGGCTGAAGCGATGGAGCAGTTCATTCGACAACCCGACTTAATCATCACGATGGGGCAGGCGAGCCGCAGACTGGCAGAAGAGCGATTTGACGCGCGCCAGATCAACGCCCGCCTGTGCGCCCTCTTGCTTGGGGTACAATCGGAAGCGAAGCGATGAAAAGGTTCCACCTGTGGCATCGCATCGGACGCTCACAACACCTCAAGCGCCTGTTTGATCTGGTTGGCGCTTCCTTACTGTTGATTCTACTGGGTATTCCGATGGCGGTGATCGCCTTGCTCGTGCGCCTCAAGCTGGGGGCGCCTGTGCTGTTCAAACAGGTGCGTCCCGGGCTGCATGGGAAGCCGTTTACGCTTTATAAGTTCCGCACCATGACCAACGCCCGCGATAGCCGCGGCAGGCTTCTCCCCGACGAACAGCGTCTGACACCTTTTGGGGCATGGCTCCGCTCCACCAGTTTAGACGAACTGCCCGAGCTCTGGAATGTGATTAAGGGCGACATGAGCCTCGTAGGACCGCGTCCCCTGCTGATGGAGTACCTTGATCGGTACACTCCTGAACAGGCGCGCCGTCATGAGGTCAAGCCCGGCATCACAGGATGGGCGCAAATCAACGGACGCAACGCCCTCAGCTGGGAAGAGAAGTTTAAACTGGATGTCTGGTATGTGGACAACTGGAACCTCTGGCTGGATTTTAAAATCCTGCTCAAGACCATCCTTATCGTTTTGCGCCGTGAAGGCGTTCAGCATGCCCAGCATGTCTCCATGCCACTCTTTGAGGGAACTCCTGCTCAACAAAAAGAGGAGGCGCCTCTATGAAATCCAAGCCGCTCTGGGTCATTGGGGCGGGCGGACATGCCAAGGTGGTCGTTGCGACGGCGCAAGCGGCGGGATTCACAGTGGCAGGCTTGCTGGACGACGACCCTTCCAAGCTTGAGAAGCGGATACTGGGCGTGCCCGTATCAGGTTCCACACACCTCCTTGAGGACATGAATGTGAATCAGTTCGTGTTTTGCCTCGGAATCGGTTGCAACCGCACGCGGAAACAGATTGCCGAAAAGTATCCTTACCTCCCCTGGACAATTGTTGTCCATCCTGAAGCGGTGGTGCATGCTTCTGTCCTGCTTGGCGCGGGCACCGTTGTGTTCGCCGGGGCTGTCGTGCAACCTGAGACACGAATTGGCACCCATGCAATCATCAACACCTGCGCCTCCGTGGACCACGACTGTGTGGTAGGCGACTTTGCCCACATCGCGCCCGGGGCACGCCTGACCGGCGGAGTGGTGGTTGGCGAGGGTGTGCTGGTGGGGGCAGGAGCAACAATCACTCCCTATCGCCATATAGGCGACTGGGCTACCGTGGGAGCCGGTGCCGTGGTTATAGAAGATGTTCCTTCTGGAACGGTTGTTGTCGGAGTCCCCGCAAAACCTATCAAGGGATTGTAGAGGAAAGAGTGCTATGGAAAGGTCGCAGATTACAATGTCAGCGCCAGACATCGGGAGCGAAGATATCCAGGCTGTGATGGAGGTTTTACAGTCGGGTCGGCTGGCGCTCGGCCCTAAAACCGAAGCCTTTGAGCAGGCTGTAGCTGCCTACACAGGGGTCGCTCACGCTATCGCGGTCAGCTCTGGGACCGCTGGGCTTCACCTGCTTGTGCGGAGCATGGGCTGGAACGAGCAGGATGAGGTTCTGGTTCCCTCCTTCACCTTCGCCGCCAGCGTGAATGTCCTGCTTATGGAGCGCGTGCGCCCTGTATTTGTGGATATAGAACCCGAAACTTACAACCTTGACCCTGAAGATGTTTTGCGCCGGATTACGCCGCGCACAAGGGGCATCATGGTGGTGGATGTCTTCGGGCATCCAGCGGAATGGGACGCCCTGAACGCGATTGCCGAAAAATACGGTCTGGTGCTGCTGGACGATTGCTGTGAAGCGTTGGGTGCCGAATATAAGGGGCGTAAAATCGGTCAGTTCGGTAAAGCAGGAGTGTTCGCATTCTATCCCAACAAACAGATTACGACAGGCGAAGGCGGGATGATTGTTACCAACGACGCAGAACTGGCACGCTTTTGTCGCGCGCTGCGTAATCAGGGGCGTACCGAGATGAACGCGTGGCTGGAGCATGACTACTTGGGATACAACTACCGCATGGATGAGATGAGCGCCGCGCTGGGGCTTTCGCAAATGAAACGGATAGAAACTTTCCTAAAGAAACGCGCCCAGGTAGCGGCATGGTATGATGAACTCTTGAAAGAAGTCCCTGAGGTACGCCCCCCTATGGTGAAGCCCTATGTGCGGATGAGCTGGTTCGTCTATGTGATTACCCTGCGTGAAGGCATAGACCGCGATTCTGTGATGCGCGCGCTGGAATCGCAGGGCGTGCCCACTCGTGCCTATTTTAAGCCCGTTCATCTTCAGCCGTATGTGCGCGAGATGCTGGGGACAGGTGAAGGACAGCTTCCTGTTACCGAGTCCGTTGCGCGTAGAACTATCGCGCTCCCGTTTCACAACAATCTCACCTATGAACAAGCCTGTTTCGTGGTGAAGGCTCTCAAACACGCGCTCTACGAGGCATCAAGGGCTTAGTCAGGGATTTAGCCGGTCTTGAGCCGTCGCACACTGGCGCGCACAATCAGCTCCCCCGAAAAGAGGCGCACGCCGCGTTTGGGTTCGCCGGTGCGAATCTGTTCCAGAAGTGCCTCGCCCGCGTGGTAGCCAATCTCGTGAATCGGGTTGCGAATCGTGGTCAGCGGTGGGTCCACCAGCCCCGCAATCGGGATGTCGTCAAAGCCTGTGATGGAAATCTCGTGCGGCACGCTGACCCCCTGCTCGCGGCACGCCTCGATGGCGCCGAGCGCAATCAGATCGTTGGCGCACACCACGGCGGAGGGGCGTTTGGGCAACTGCAACAGCGCGCGCATCGCCTCGTAGCCCCCCTCACGGTGATAGCTGTTGCCCAGAATCCACTCTTCCCGAACAGCGATTCCATGCGCCTGAAGCGTCTCGCGGAACGCCGCTTCCCGCTGAAGCGCGCTGGTTTGCACCTCCGGACCGCGTAGAAAGCCTATCTCCCTGTGCCCCTGCTGGGTGAGCCATTCCACAACCTTTCGAATCCCCTGCTGGCTGTCGGCATCCACGCAGTAGAACCCCATCGATTCGGGAAACACACTCCCGACCACGACACAGGGCAACGGGGTATGTTGATGCCATTCCAGCAGTGGGCTGCCAATCAGGGGGACCAGCAACACCGCGCCGTCTATCGTGCCGTCGTCAATCTGCGCCCAGAGCGTGCGTGGGTCTATCTCCATAAGCGAGATAATCTTCAGGTGGTAGCCCTGCGCTCCCAGCACATCCACCAGCCCGTCCATCACGCCTGTCGCGTAGATGTTGCGCGTGAAGACGGTGTGGGCTGGCTCCATGATGACCCCAATCGTATGAGTCTGGCGTGCGACAAGGCTGCGTGCGATTCGGTTCGGGCGGTAGCCAAGTCGCCGCGCCACACTCAACACCATCTCCACTGTTTCGGGAGTGTGCAGCTCAGTCTTCCCGCTCAGAATGTTGGAGGCGGTACCGATGGAAACCCCCGCTTCCTTTGCCACCAGCGCCAGCGTCGGACGCGACCGACGGTGTTCGCTAATCATCGGCATAATTATACTATGGTGCAGGGCGTGAATCGCCTTTGAGCGCCAGAATCAGCGCCTGCGTGCCCAGTCGCTCCTGCCCCTGACGCTCCAGAATTTGATAGAGTTGATGCACCAGCGCCGTGCCCAGCAGGGGAATGTGCTGGCTGCCTGCCTCTTCCAGCAGAATCCGCAGGTCTTTCTGGAGCAGTTTGACCATAAAGCCGGGCTGGAAATCGCCCTGCGCAATGCGCTTCCCCAGATTCTCCATCGCCCATGACCCCGCCGCGCCAGAGCCAAGCACCTCCACGGTCTGCATGAGATCCAATCCCACCTGCTCCGCGAACAGTAGCGACTCGGCGACCGCGAGCATCCCGACCGCCACCGCAATCTGATTGGCTAACTTCATCAGCTGCCCTTGCCCGCTTTCGCCCACATGCACAATTTTTTTGCCCATCGCCTGAAAAATCGGGAGCGCACGCTGGAACGCCTCTGCGTCGCCGCCAACCATGATGGTCAAAGTGCCCGACTCGGCGCCCCACTGCCCGCCTGTAACGGGCGCGTCGAGAAAAGTCACCCCCCGCTCTCTGGCAAACGCCGCCAGCTCGCGGGTCAGGCGCGGCGAGGTGGTGCCCATGTCAATCGCAATCGTGTTCGGCGCCATCGCGGGCAGAGCGGGCGCCTCGCCTGTCAGCCACACGGTGCGCACGGTCTCGTCGTCGGGCAGGCATGTAATCACGACCTCACAGCGTGAAGCCAGCTCGGCAGGCGTTTTCGCTTCCTGTGCGCCCGCTGCCACCAGCGCCTCAATCGGAGGGCGACTGCGACTGTGAACCCACAGGGGAAACCCCGCCTCCAGCAGATGACGCGCCATCGGGCGCCCCATAATCCCCAGACCGATAAAACCGACCCTCGGCTTGCTTCCCTGCATAAGCCCGAATTTTCCCCCAAAAACCCCAAATTCCCGCCGAATTGTTTCTGGAACTGGCAGGATTCTGGAGAGGGCTGATGTATAATAGAGGTGTGAATTTGAAGCGCTTCAAGCGAGGGGAGGCTGTTCTCCCTCGCCTTGGGCGCGAAGGAGGAACTGCTATGCGACGGGGCTTCACATTGATTGAGCTATTGGTGGTCATTGCGATTATTGCCATTCTGGCAGCGATTCTGTTCCCTGTGTTTGCGCAGGCGCGCGAGAAGGCGCGTCAAACGACCTGTGTGAGCAACCACAAGCAGATGGGGTTGGCAACGCGGATGTACCTCACGGACTATGACGAGATGTGGTTCACTCCCTGGTTTGACTACCCACCTCTGGGCAACGGGCACTGGTTCTTCCGCATTTCTCCGTATATCAAGTCGGGCACACGCGATGACTGGAGCAGCTACACCGATCAGGCGAAGGGCGGCGAGATTCGAATCTGTCCCTCGGGTGTGGCGCGCGCCTTCAACTATAGCATGAACGGGCACTTCTCGCTGGTTATCTGGGACAGCGGGTGCCCCTACGGGCCTGGGCGCTGCTATATCGCCGACTCGGATGCGATTCTGACCCATCCTGCCGAGACGATCGTCTTTGGTGATGCGACCCAGATTGAAGGCTGGGACTGGGCGTCTTCGGCGAACTTCTGCTGGTGGCCCTCGCAAGCCACCTGCTGGGATGGCGGGCGCTTCCCGCAGGGCGACAATGACCCCCTGTGGAACATCGTGGATCGGGATGTGCCTCGCTCGGTCTGGGACCCCAACAATAACTGGAACCCGAATCTGGGCTATGGTCAGGTACGCTATCGCCATCAGCGGATGGCGGTGTTCACCTTTGCCGACGGGCATGCCAAAGCGATTCGCCGCGGACTGGTGAAGGTGCCCTGGAACTGGTCGCTGACCGCCCAGCATGAGAACGACTGGTCACGCTAAGGAGGCTCTTGATGAAGCAGGAGATACCGACGCCAATTGCGATAGGGCTGATTGTGGTGGTGCTGGCGGTGCTTGGGTTTTTCGTGTACCGCTGGGTGAACGCCCCTGCCCCGACGATTAGCGAGAGCGAGATTCCGCGATTCGGTACGGGTCCTGGGGCGCCGCCCCCTACCCCTGCCCCAGCGCCCTCGGCACCACAGGGTCCCCACGCCTCACCCTATCGTCCGCCTGCGGGCTACGGTGCGCCTGCAGGGCGTTAGGACTGGCTCCTCATCTCAGCAAGCGTACGGCGCACGGTCGGCACATCGATCGTGCGCCACACGCCGTCCTGATAGAGAATCATCCCCTCCACCATCGTGAGGGCAACATCGCTGCTGTGCGCTGCCAACACCAGCCCTGCGTAGGGGTCGGGCGTGTTGGCGAACGCCAGACGGTGGGTGCGCACGACGGTGATATCGGCGCGCTTTCCTGCATCCAGCGACCCCACCTGGGTGTCGATTCCAAACGCTCGCGCCGCCTCTAAGGTCACCATCGCCACCCAATCTTTCCATGTAGGCTGGGCGCTGATGCTGAAGGCACGCTGGGCAAGCGCCCCGAAGCGCACCTCTTCCCAGAGGTCCAGAGTGCCTGCGCTGACCACGCTATCAGTACCCACCACAATCGGGATGCCCAGGCGGCGCATGGCGGCAATCGGCGCGACGCCTGTGAGCAACCGGGCGTTGGAGCGCGGGCAGTGCGCCACCTGCGTGCGCGTTTGCGCCAGCGCCTGCATTTCGCGCGGCTCCACTTTCACGCAGTGAACCAGCTGCGTGTCGGCGCCCATGACCCCTACCTGACGGAGATATTCCAGAGGCTGGATGCGCGGATGTAAATAGGGGATGCCGCGCTGGCGAAACATTTCCGCGAACGAGCCAGAGCCAGAGCGCGTTAGCGCCACTTCCTCCGAAGACTCCGCGGCGTGCATGCTGATGGGGAGATTCTCCGTCCGTGCAAAGGCGACCACTGCCTTGAGCAAGCTATCCCGCACGGTATAGACGGCGTGGGGCGAGACGCCCAGTTGCACGCGCTCTGCGGCTTCGTAGCGCTGAAGGGTCTGCCGATGCGCCTCCAGCTTTGCCTGCAACTGCTGGAGTAAGGTCGCGTCATCGGGCTGCGGCTCAATCCCGAAAATCTCCTGATAGACACGCCCGCGCATGCCTGTCTGGGCAAGCGCCTGCACGCTGACGCCCCTATCAGTGTTGTCAGAAACGAAAGTAATCCCGCTGGCGAGGCATTCCGCCACACCCAGCAACGCCGAAGGGAGCCAGAACTCTTCAGGAAGCTTCGCCTTGAGCGCCACCAGCCCCCGAATCCAGTCAAAAAACGGCACTTTATCGTTCTCCCCGCGCAGGGCGGTGTATTCCAGATGGCAGTGCCCGTTAATCAGCCCTGGCAGGATAATCGCGTCGCCGAAGTCCAGCACGCCGTTGCCCGTGCCGGCGGTTCGAGGGCGCACCTCCACAATCTGCCCATTCTCCACCACCACCTCGCCGTCGGCGAGCGGCTCCTGACTGATGGGCAAGACCCAGTTCGCACGCAGAATCAGAGGGGTGTGTTCCATGCCCGCCACATCTGCTCCAAAGTGATGTTTTTGACATGCAGGTCGGCAAACAGACAGTTGTAGCGGTAGTCGGGGTCTGGGGGGTAATCGGGCGCGAAGAAGCGCTTGCTGCCGTGCCACTTGCCCGTGCCATCAAAGAGCATGTTGGTCTCCGCGGGAAACTGCATCCCCCCGATAATCATCTGGCGAAAGGCGATTTCTGTGCGGAAGAGGTAGCTGGTGCCATATTGCTCGTAGAGCGACGGGCGTGCGGGGAAAGCTTCACCTGTGAAATCCTGCACCTCCATGCCGGTATCGGAGGGACAGCGCCAGATTTCGCGACTTTTCTGATAGGGCTGAAGCACTTCGTGGAGCAACGGCAGGTAGGGAATCCACTGCTGCCATTCGGGATGCTCCCACCAGATTTGCGGGGTGTATTTGTCAGTGGGGTCTACCGCCAGCGGGTAGCGGTCGCCGTGGTCCATCCCATACATTTCGATGGACATCCCGATCTGGCGCAAGTTGGAGATGCATGCCGACTGGCGTGCTTTGGCGCGTGCCCGCGAGAACACAGGAAACAGCAGCGCCGCCAGCACCGCGATAATCGCAATCACGACCAGCAGTTCTATCAGGGTAAAACCCACGCGCCTCATAGTGGTTTCTACGATAGTGTACCCGAAACGGTTCCTTCATAAGCAATCGCGAAAGCGGGAAATCAACAGCAGGCAGGGTAAAATTGTAGCGAGCCCTGAAGGGAGAGATTTTCTCCCATGAGTTTCAACACACATAAGGAGGGTCAGGTTATGCGGCGACTTGTTTGGTTCGCTGTGGCAATGGCGCTGACAGGTGCGTTTGCGGTAGCGCAGTCGTTCACGATGCAGGGCGCGTGGGGATTTGGAACCTCCGGTCCTGCCGACTCGGATCAACCGAACGCCTTCTTCGCGTTCCAGGTGAACCAGTTCACCTATGGGGAGCGTTCTCACCAGTGGGGCTGGTTTGGCTTGACGACCCGACAGGATAACCAGTATGTTCAGGTGACGATGACCCGCCTTGAAGAGCTCACCATCGACACCGAGAATCGCACAGCGACCTTCAGCGGTTCGGGTTATTACTTTGTCCGCAGCCGTTCGGGCTTTGAGCGCGTGCGTGGTACCGTGGTGGTGAGCGTCGCAGACAACCGCGCTGGGAACGGCGAGGGTGATCCCGACACGCTGGAGATAACCTTCTATGATTCTGAGGGCAACGCTGTGTTTACTTACTCTGGTGAAGTGAAACGCGGCGACATCCGGGTGTTCTCTTACTCGCGTTCGCGATAGCAATTCCCATAGCCCCCTTCCCTCGTTGGGAAGGGGCTTCGGTAAGTATATGCCGCAACGGATTCAGGTCAAAGTCGTTCCTCGCGCCTCACGAAATGAGTTGTTGCCTCAACCTGATGGGAGTTATGTGGCACGTGTTACGGCGCCTCCTGTGGAGGGTGAGGCGAACCATGCGGTGATTCGCCTGTTAGCGGAACACTTTGGCGTGGCTCCCTCGCGTGTTCGGCTTGTGTCGGGTACAACCCATCGTCAGAAGGTGTTTGAAATCGGCTGACCTCCTCGCGCTCCATCAGGTACAATTCCCCCCGCAAACAAGGAGGCGAGTCGATGGCGCAACGCACGGCAGGCAAGGTTCACTGGTCGCTCTGGCTGTTCGCAGTGGTCGGGATCGCGTTTATCGTGATGGCGGTCGCCCCCCTCGTTTCAGCGGCACGGAAGCCGCCCTATGAGCGGGTGGGCGACGAATTTATTCGTGCGCTGGCGCGGAATCAGTTCGAAGAAGCCCGAAAACTGACCGACTTCTCTGCCCTGCCCGAAGAGCGCAGGGATTTCAAAAAGAAGTGGGAAGAGCGGATGATTATCTGGGGCGAGATAGAAGGCGTAGAACTTATCGACAGTGTGCCAGCCCCTGCCGATTTGCAGCACCCCAGAGCCGCCGAGGGCTATCGGCTGGAGTATCACCTGAAAGGCTATCTAACAGTGGGCACGGCGTTTGTGTATGTCGTGCCCGACGATGGCGACTGGAAAGTGGTGGATTACGAGTTTCGTTAGCGGAGCGGGATGATCAGCGCGTCGGCACCCGTTTCGCTCAGCGCCGATTCCGCTTCCGACTCATTTACGACTTCCCATTCGAGAACAACGCCCACCCGCCGCGCTCGCGCCTCAGGCACCAGCACCGCTCGCAGGTCGCTATCGTTGGGCGCGAGCATCACCTCGAAAGCGTCGTGTGTGCGCCAGAGCGAGAGTACCCGCAGAGGTTCCACGCTCGCATAAAAGCCCAGCGCCCCCACCTGCCCTTCCTGTCGGGCAAGTTCCAGCGCCTCCAGCGCGCCGCTGAGCGCACTTTCTGCGATTGGCTCCGAGAGGTTCAGAAAGTAATAATCCACCCGCTCACGCCCTATGGCGCAGAGGGTCTCTATCAAATGCGCCTGTAGGGAGTAGCCCGCCAGCGAGTAGGTCGCCACCCGCAGCAGGTGAGGTGGCGCCACGATGGCAACCTGAAGCGTGCTGGGGTGCTGGCGAAGCAGCTGCCCCCAGAGCGCCGGGCTGGGCGTGATGTCCAGCACTTCGTAAGGCGATTCCAGCAGGCGTGCAAAGAGTGCCTCTGCCTCTTCCTGCGCCGAGCGCTCCGTATGGCGGAGTGTGCCCCGCGCCCACAGAGGATAGACATAGCGGTTAGTGCGTCCCAGCAGTCGCTTTTTCATGGCGAAGTTGGTTTCGCAGGGCAAACAGGCTCAGGCTTTTCAGGGGGTTCTGGGGGTCATAATCGCCCGCGATGATGCTCAGGGTCTGCTCGGCTTGCTGAGCGTGGGTGCGGCTCCCTGTGAGGTGGCTCCATGCGAGCAACGCCTGCGCCACCAGCACATTATCGGCAGGGAGTTCTTCGTCCCGGCAAACGCGCACGGGCGCGAGACCCCAACCGCCCCATTCGCGTGTATGCGGGCTGTCGTAGTAGCCTCCCGCCGGGTCTTTATAGGCGTCCAGTAGTGCCACCAGCCGCTGGAGCCATCGCTTTCGGGAGGGGTCGGGCTGAAGTCGTTCAACAGCGCAACCTGCCTGCAGGGTGAGCGCCAGATCACGGAGCCATTCTGCGGTCTGGCGTTGGGAGGTGTGGTAGAGGTGTCCTTCCACAGTGCGCATTGCACGCAGAGTCTCTATTGTGCTTTGCGCCGCCTCGCGCGCCCATCGGCTCAGGGAGGCAGAGTCGCCGAAGTGGGTGGCATACTCCACCAGCGCCAGCACCGCAAGGGCGTTATTTTCCGTGACGAAAGTGCGATCGACTTTGAGGGCTTGGGGTTCCTGCGCCAGCGCACGCACCACGCTCGGCGGCTGGGTCGTATTCGAAAATCCTGCAGGGCGTTCGCTCCAGAAGAGCGTGCGCATGCTGGCAGCCAGTTCGTGAGCGACTAAAGCCAGCTCGGGGTCATACTGGCTGGCGCGGGTGTAGAGTCGGAGCAGGCGCGCGTGTTCCATCAGGCGCTTGCCCCCGATGGGCTTCTGCTCGTAGTCCAATCCTTCTGCCAGCGCGAAAAAGCCGCCCTCGCCCGGGTCCCAGAGCGGGCTGGCACGCAGAGCGTGGAGCGTTTCTATCAGTCGGGAGCGTGCGGCGGCGTCGGATTCTGCGCGGCTGAGCAGCCATTCCAGCACATTCAGCAGCTGAGGTTGACCTCCGAGCCATGCTTCGGGTGTGGTGGGGAGGGGGGGTATTTCTGGCTCGGCAAGAGCGCTATGGTCCACCGAGAAGGAGGCTCGGATCCAGCGTTGTTCCCACGCGCGTGCGAGAGTTTCGGCAGTCAGGCGTACCTCTTCCGGGCGCGTACGGTAGTTTTTGCTGGTTTCTTCCAGCACGCGCATCAGCTCGGCGCGAGTTTCGGGCGCGAGGGCGGCTATCGGTTTGCCGTCGGGCGTGAAAATCGCAATTAATGGGTAGCGCATCGGCAGGTTGAACAGTTCCGCCACTTGCTGGAGGTAGCGGGCGCGTTTGGGCGCGGCGTCGGCGTCTACCTTCACAGGAATGAACTCGCGATTGAGCAAATCGGCAACGCCCGAATCCTGAAACAGCTCGCGTCCGAGCCGTTTCGCGCGCCCTGACCAGTAGGCGCCCACCTCCACAAACACGAGCCGATCCAGTTTTTGGGCTTCGGCAAAGGTTTCAGCACGCCATTCACGCCAGTTGACGAGCTGATACTGGCAGGCGTGCAGGTAGGCTTCGGTGCAGCGGCTGAGCGCGTTCGGGTGTTGCATCCGCTCCAGCATGCGCAAGCCCATGCCGAGCCACGCCATCAGCACCATCAGGAGCGAGACTCCGCTCAGCACCGCGAACCGCGGCGCGTACCGCTCCACAACTTCTTGCATAATAAACGCCGCGTTTATTATACCAGCCGATTGCGTCCATAGCCAACCCAGCGTTTCATATGCCGATTGCGCCCACGGGGTACACTCTTATCGATGCTGGAAGTGGTGCTGGCGGGGATTGGCGCAGGTGTGGGCGTGCTGTTGCTGGGCAACTATCTGGTGGTGCGGGCGAGTTTGAGCCCCCCACGCACGCCGTTTTTCCTGACACCGCGCGATTTGGGGCTGCCGTTCCAGCATGTGGCGTTCCCCTCGCGAGATGGCGTGCGCCTGCAGGGATGGTGGATTCCCGCCCCCAAACCGATTGGCGTTGCCATTCTGTGCCACGGCTACCTGATGAATCGGTGCGAGCCGTTGCCCGTGGCGAAGGCGCTGTGGGAGGTGGGGTTCCACTGCCTCGTGTTCGATTTTCGCGCGTCGGGCAAGAGCGAGGGCAAAATCACCACGATTGGCGACTTAGAGCGTTTAGATGTGCTGTCGGCGGTGGACCTTGCGGAGTGCACGGCGCCGGGTTTGCCGATTGTGGTGTATGGCGCGTCGATGGGTGCCGCCGCAGCGTTGCTGGCAGCCGCGGAAGACACACGAATCCGCGCCGTTGTTGCCGACTCCGCCTACGCACGGCTCAGCGACGCCATAGAAGACTGGTGGCGCGGCAGTCTGGGCAACGGCGCGGCGCTGTTGCTGAAGCCCTCGCAGTGGATTGGCACGCTGCTGACCCGACGCTCGCCCCAACAGGTCGCCCCCGAAGAGGTGGTGGCACAAATCGCGCCGCGCCCCCTGCTGATTATTCACGGCACGCACGACCGGCTCATCACCCCGCACCACGCCCAGCGGCTCTTTGAGCGCGCAGGTGAACCGAAACGGCTCTGGTGGGCAGAAGGCTGTGAGCATGTGCAGGCACGCTTCGAGCGGCCCGACGAGTTTTACCCCCTCGTGGTGGACTTTATGCTGAACGCCATCAAAACGAAGGCGCAGGCGTAAACAGCAGGGTTTTCGCCCCCTTGCGCGAAACTCTCTATGCGATGACACGGAAGGTCGCACTCATGATGACGATGCTCACCATCAGCACGGCTCTGGCACAAGGAGGGCACCCACGCCCCGATTTCGAACGCACCGAGTGGATCAACCTGAACGGTCTCTGGGAGTTCCAGTTTGACCCCAACAACCGGGGGCTTGCCGAGAACTGGCAGACTCTGGAGAAGCCCTACGCGCTCACGATCCGCGTGCCCTACGGCTGGGAAAGCAAGCTCAGCGGCGTGGAGCGCAAAGACTATAAGGGCGTCGCATGGTATCGCCGCGAGTTCAGCCTGCCCGAAAACTGGAACGGCAAGCGCGTCTGGCTCTGCTTCGGCGCGGTAGACCACAAGGCAGAAGTGTGGGTCAATGGGCAATCAGTCGGGACGCACGAGGGGGGCTACTCGGAGTTTCGCTTTGACATCACGCCGTATGTGCGCTTCGGACGCCCCAACACCCTCGTGGTGCGTGTGGAAGACTTCACCGACCCCGAAACCCCGCTCGGCAAGCAGATTCCCAGCTGGTACACCAGCACGAGCGGCATCTGGCAAACCGTGTGGCTGGAAGCCACAGGCGAGGCATGGATTGAGGGCTGCCGGATCATCCCTCAGGCAGATTCCAGCGGCGTGCCCACAGGGGTGATGGAGTTCAATCTCACCGTAAGACCCCTGCCCCGCGAGCCGCTGGTGGTGGAAGTCCGCTCGCGCAACCGCAAGTTCCCCACCGTTCACGAAGTTGTGCCCGAAGCGGGGCGTTCCGCAGTGGAATTGACTTTTTCGCTAACGGTACCCAAACCCCAGTTCTGGACGCCTGACACGCCCACGCTTTATCCTTATGAGATTCGCCTGCTCTCCGCCGACCGCAAGTGGGTCTATGACCGCGTGCTGGGCTACTTTGGCATCCGCACGGTGCGCTGGGGCGCGTACAACAATAGCCCGTTCACCTATGTGCTGCTGAATGGCAAGCCCATCTATCTGCGGGCGGTGCTGGATCAGTCTTTCAACCCCGACGGCATCTACACCGCGCCTGACGATGCGTTTCTCAAGCGCGATGTGGAACTGGCGAAGCAGGCGGGCTTTAACATGCTCCGTATCCATATCAAGGCGGATGAGCCGCGCAAACTCTACTGGGCAGACAAACTCGGCATGCTGGTGCAGGCGGACATCCCATGCTTCTATCAGCCCTCCGAACGCGCCCGCAGCCTCTTTGAAAAAACCCTGCGCGACCAGATTCGGCGCGACTTCAACCACCCCAGCATTATCATCTGGACAATTTTCAACGAAGAGTGGGGTATCGGACGAATCGACAACACACCGCGTGAGCATCGCGTGGACTGGGTGCTGCAGATGGTGCGCCTCGCCCGTGAGTTAGACCCCACCCGCCTCGTGCAGGATAACACCGGCTGGGCACATCTGGAGACCGACCTCAACTCGTTCCACTGGTACGGGCGGAATGTAGACCTCTTCCGCCAGATGTATCAAAAGGTCAACAAGATTGATGTGGGTCCAGGCAAGGCGTGGAACTACATCGACGGGCGCGTGAGTCGTGGCGAGCCGTTCATCAACAACGAATACAGCTACCTCGCGGCGGGCGATGGCGACGGCGACTGGTCATGGGGCAACCTGTTCGCCACGAACGCCCTGCGTAGCCTTGACAAACTCGTGGGCTACTGCTACACCGAGCTGACCGATGTTGAATGGGAGCATAACGGCGTCTATAACTACGACCGCTCCCCCAAAGAGTTCGGCTACGACTTCTGGGCGAAGGGGATGTCGGTGCGCGATGTGTTCGCCGAGGACTTTCTGGTGCTGGATGTGCCTGCCATCAAACGCGCCCAGCCGGGCGAGACGGTGCTGGTTCCGATTCTTTTTAGCCACTATTCTGGCAAATGGAGCGACAGACCGCTCCGCCTCTACTACAAGCTGGACTGGATCGACACGCTGGGCAGGCGCTATTGGGGCAAGCCGCAGAGCGTTCTCATTAAAGAAGGTGTGCCTCCCTATCGCCTCACGGGGCTAACGGTTGCGGAGCTGACCCTGCCCGACGAGCCGTGCCTTGCCACGCTGGTCGCATGGATTGAAGACTCGCAGGAGAATCGCATCCACATTAACTACACGCAGTGGGCGGTGGGGCTGGAGAATCTGCCGATGCAAGCGCGTGTAGGGCGGCGATGGGTGTTGCGCTTTGACCCCACGCGATATGAGCGGAGCGAATTCAGCGAGCTGAGCGCGCCGCCCACCCCTATCAAAGACAAACACTACGGGCGCGGGCACGGCTTCGTGGAATACCGCATCCCCCTGCCCGAGGAGGTGGATGTGAATCGCCTCAAGCACATCACCCTGCGCGTGGAAATCGCCGCCAAAGCGGGGCGCGAGAAGGTGGACTGGGCGCAACGGGTTCACCCTGAAGACTATCCGCAAACCGACGGCAAGAAGTTCCCTTCGCGCGTGCTGGTGGAGATTGCGGGTGTGCGGGCAGGCGCGTGGGACCTGCCCGACGACCCTGCCGACGCGCGGGGCGTGCTGTCGCACTGGGCGGGTGTTGAGCGCGGCTCCTACGGCTACCTGATGGAGGCGAGCATCTCCGTAGACCCCCTTGTGCAGGCGGAGCTGGCAAAGGAGCGAGCGATTCGCGTGCGGTTGATTGTGCCCCCAGACAAAGCGGGCGGGCTGGCGCTCTACGGCGCCACGATGGGCTGCTACCCCTTGCCGCCAACGGTAATTGTGGAGTAAGGGGGTGTTTGATCGAGCCTGTGCAGGTAGCGCGTAATCCAGCACGAGCTGGCGGGGTCTATTGCCTGCGCCAGCCGAAACTCCCAGTCCAGAGGCGACGACTTTGTCAAGAGCGTCGCCAGCCACGCAAAAGGACGACCCACAACCACACCGACGCACCTGAGCCAGCCCATTCTTAGCTCACCTTGCCCTTATGCAATCTGTTTCAAAAGCGAGTCCCGTGTGTGCCGATACCGTGCCTGCTACCTGTCTCCAGACACGCTCCTGACTGGCTTTGCGACGCAGCTGGCGCGCCCAGCGCGTACTGGCGGTTTTCGGCTTACGGTGAGCCCATGCGCCAATCACGCCTGACGCATGCCATCCTGCCACTATCTGCTGCCCCGCAGGCGACCCAATCGGCACGATGGTCACGCGCACCTGCTGTCCCTCGGGCAGGTCTAAGGGTTGATTCAGCACAAGGTGTTGCCCTTCGTAGCGCGCTTCCACGATGGCAGCCATCTTTGTCTCCCTGTCTGTATGATACCCCTAAATGGGAATGCACTTAGCCGGTCGCTCCAGAGTCGCACAAACAGCTCCTCTACTCACCCCTCTGATACAGCCGCCACACCCAGTATCCAGCACCTACACCAGCAAGAAACAGACAAACGGGCAAGCAAAACACTGAGTGCGCTGCGACTTTGCCCTTGCCCAATACACCTGTTCGCCCATAGGCGACCTCGACATACCCCTGATCGTCCCCTTTCTGGAAGATAGTACACCGCTTGCCATGGAGGCAATTCATGCGGGAGTTGTTGCCACTGCAGCCGGTGGTCAGCAAATAGAGCAGGGCGTTGACCGATTTCGCGCAGGGGATATCGGGGAGGGGCACCGTTTGCGTTTGCGTCCGCAGAGGACTTTTTTGAGGAGGGGTTCGAGAAGGGCACACTCTTTGTCGGTCAGATTGCTGGGATAAGCTGTTCGCTGGCTCATAGTGGAACGAAGTATACCCAACCCAGCTTCCTAGATTGCCTCTTACAAAATAGAGTATATCCTTTCCTCAGTTAATCCGACCTCTTGAAGCATGCGAGAAGCCACACTATCTCGTTGGCATACAATCCCATACAGTATGTGATGCGTCCCAACCCAGCGTTCAGGAGACTGGGCAGCTTGAGCAAGGGCGATGCGCGTAGCATCACGAGCTTGTATTGACAAGGTAGGGTTATTGTGCACTAAATCTGATGGCATCAGAGACAGATGCTGTCTAATACGCATTCGCAAACTCTCAATGTCGATTCCAAGATCTTCCATCACTTGCGCAACAACACCCTGTCGCTGGCTAAGAATTGCGAGGAGTAAATGTTCGGGCTGTATTTCAGAGTGCTTATATGTTTGAGCAAGACGGGCTGCGTCGTAATATACCTTTCTTGCGACCTCGCTCATCCGATGCCAGCTGACACCACCCACGTAAGCCACGAGACGGGATAGAGCGGACTCGACGAAAAGCATCACCGAGTCGATCCAACCGCGTAGTAAATCTAACATTGTGAATATACCTCCAGTCACCACACCAATCTATCAAATAGCCACGGATAAGTCTCATATGCTGCATCTCCAAGATCAGTGATACTGATGTCAGTTCCTGTTACCCAGCTGGCAAAATGTGCTATAATAGGTTTGCCCGTTTTCGTCTCTACGATTGTATCGACTGCTCGCCCCACGCCATAGGAAGTAACAGCACATATAGTGACTAATATACCACCGACAACAGGTCTTCGAATAGTGGGTGGGTACTTTGGGAATCCGCGAACGGGTGGTTTCTCGTAATCCTTTGGCATCCACCTGAAGTCACCAGGCTCAGTTCCCCAAGGCATGGAAGGGTTTTCGATAACCCACCTCATACTGGGCGTTAGGGGTTGCTTTCCACTCGGATCCACTAGCTGCACAGGCTCATTCCCACAATACCCATACCCATTCAGCGTTAGGGGCTGGTAGATAGACCCCAACCACGGATCTACCTGCAAAAACCGCCCTACCGCAGGGTCGTACCAACGAACCCCAACCTTCTGCAATCCCCCTGTAAACGGCTCGTTCCGATAACCCCACGCCCCATTCCAGTCGTAGGTCTCGCGGGTGCCGTTTATCAGGTCGCCAAACGCATCCGTGAGAGGCGCAGGCGAGTACGCACCACTGGCAGTGGACTTCGCGGCTAAGTCCCCACGCCAGCTCCAGTGCTTGTACTCGGTTCCCGCGTTGCTCACCTGCTGGTACATCGCTGCACCGTAGCCGTAGTATACCCACTCCCCATTCACACGCTCCGCAATTAGAGTGTCCCCTGAATACAAATACGCCACCTGAAGGGTACCCCGCGTCGCCCGCACACGACGACCCAAACCATCATATTCATACACCCAGCCCACACTATCCCCCTGCTTCTGCAGACTGGTCAGATTTCCTTCCACATCATACCCCAGCAACCAGGGCTCACCACCAACCCGACGCACGGTTACATTCCCATCAGCGTCATGCTCCCAACTCTGACCATTCAAGGATACCAACTGGTTCGCCTCGTTATAAACCATCGCATCCGTGAAGGTCTGTCCGTTCACCACGCGCGTGCGGGTCAACCGATTGCCCACCCTATCATACCCATACTCTACCGTATAGGCGTTCTGACCTGTTCGTACCTCCCGTACCAGTTGACCCTGATGGTCATAGGTGTATTCCACCGTCGCCTGCCACTGCCGACTGTTCCCCTGCCATACATACTCGCGCTTGCGCCAAATCCGCCCTAACCCATCCCGCTCATATTCCACCGCCCGATACGGTGTGCTACCCGCTTTGTAAGTCTCACTGCGCACCCGATCGGCTCCATCATACCCATACTCCACCAGCGTGCCGTTCCCATAGCGCACCCGCCATAACCGACCAAAACTATCCCGCTCGTACTGCACCTCTACCTGCCACGAACCGTTCACCAGACGCGCCACCTGCTCCAACTCGTCCGCTGCGTTGTAAGTGTAGCGCCACTCCTGCCGCGCCCCACCCGCAGGCTGAACCACCACCGTGTGCAACAACCCGTTCTGCCAGCCATATTCTATGGTGCCCTCCGGCGAGGAGACGCTGTCCAAAAAGCCTGTACCAGGCCGACCCTCCTGACCATCCTGATAAGTCCAGGTCGTCGTCCCTCGCGGCTCCTGCATCGTCAACAGCCGCCCCTCTAAATCATAGGTGTATGCCACCACCCGATCGGGCAACACCTTCGCCCGCAACCGACCCCAGCTGTCGTATTTGTACTCTATCTCCTGACCCCGTGCGTTGCGCACGCGCTCCACCCAGCCCAAAGCGTTCCGCGCCAGCACCTCCCCACCGCGCCCCAGCGCATCCTGCACCTGCCGCAGATAACCCCAGCCATCGTACAACCGCTTCTGCACCCGATGTCCCTCCGCGTCCCACGCCTCCTGCAACAAACCGCGCACCACATCCCACACATACACCGTGGATGCAGAACCCACATTTGTACCCACGCCCGTCAACTCCGTCACCTGAGTCAAATCGCCATACACGTTATGCTCGTACTGCAGCCGATATTGCCCCGCTGGCGTCAGGCTGTCGCGCACCTTGCTCAGCCGATTGAGCGCGTTCCATTCCAGCTCCACCCAGTTGCCCGTCGGGTCTTCCACGCGCGTCAGGTTCCCTCGCTCATCCCAGCAGAACGAACTGACCGCCCCCGACGGCGACTGCACCCAGCTCAGCTGATACAGGTTGTTCCAGCCCAGCTGCACCACACGCCCCTCCGCATCAATCACCTGCACCAGCCGCCCCAGCGCATCGTACCGATAGCACCCTTTCGGGGTCTCGCCTAACTTCACACAGAACTGGCGCCCCGTCCCACCCAGCGTGGCAAGCTCCTCCAGAATGCAGACAGGACACGGCACCATCAGCTGATTGCCTGACGGTTTCCCCAGATACTGAAACGACACACAACGCGCTCCCTGATAGCTATACTGGGTTCGGTACCCCGCTCTATCGCGCCACTCGCTCAAGCGCCCTTCCGCATACGAAAACCGATAGCTCTCTCCAGACCGCTCCACCGTGCCTTCGTACACCAGATCGGGATAGACCACCTGCTTCAAGTACGCCGCGCCGTCAGGGATCTCCATCCCCCCGCTCGTTGGGTCAGGATAATACACAAATCGCCATACGCGCCCTATCGCATCCTGCACGCTCTTCAACTTCCCTACCCACGCATCGGGCACGGGCGTATTCGTGCCTGGCACCGTGTCCGACTCCGTGTAGTACGCCAGCATTGCCGAACGGTTCGCTGTGTCACTAATCTGTACCAGCTGCCCCGCGCTATCATACTGAAGGGTCACTCCCTGATTATGTAAATCGCGTATCGCCACCAGCCGCCCCGCGCTGTCAAACACCCACCGCTCCTGCGACGGACGAACCAGCTCATATTGCCCGTTCTTGAAACGCAGCTGGGCATAGACCCCACGCATCGGCACATAACTCCCATCGGGCTGCTGCGCATACGCCAGCTGACGCCCATCTGGCTCGTTCACCACCACCAGCGGCGGATTGTTCTCAGGCACAAAACTCAACGACGCCTCATAACTGTGCCGCCAGCCCACGCCCAGCACCCCTTCGCGCGGATCCTGCGCATTATAAAACAGCCCAAACGCCACGCCTGCTTGACCACCCCAGCCAAACAACGGCAACGCCAGATGCAGGTTCCCGTTCCATACATTCAGCACCCCGTTCGGCACAGGCAGGCTCCCCTGCCACGCAAACGGCGCCCCGTAGGTATCGGGCACAGGCGCCGTTGCCTGCACCTCCTTGCGCGTAATCGTCAGCCAACTGCCCCCTGCAGGCGCCACCACTTGCACCACATAGGCGTTCGGCGTCGGCACCGCCACATTCACCACCGCAATCGGTACTCCGCCGAACCCTACCTGTGTTTCAAAAGTCTGCCCGGTGAGGCTATCTTGCAGCAGCACGCGCACTCCTGTGTAGGAGACCGACCCCGCATAATCGCCCAACTGCACCGCAAACTGCAGCCGATACCACCCCGCAGGCGCAGGATAACTCCCCGACCAGACGACATCGCTCTCCAAGCCCAGATTCGCTGTAACGATTGCCAGATCCTCGTCATTCACTTTGCCGTCACCGTTGAGGTCGGCTTGCGGGTCGGTGCTACCCAGACGCCCCTCCACAAAGGCGAAGTCCTCACTGTCGATGCGCCCGTTGCGCGTTGCGTCACCATTCGGCAAAATCAGAGTGGGAACATCAGGGGGACACGGAATAGGGGTAAAAGCAAGCGTCAAAACAGAAAGCAAAGTGCTGGCTGTTGCCGCAGGAATCGCCTCAAAAGTATTGACACTATTTACCCCCCCCGAAATGCAGTTCGCCACGAAACGCCCGCAAAGGAGGGCATCACCATCGCTACCAGCAGCACCGTCGCAACTGTTTTACCGACTGTTCCTTGCGCCCAAGTTCGGCGCACCCATCGCAAGATATTTGTCCGCTTCATCGCCGTGCCTCCTCAAACGCTCTGTGTGGAACACGCGCGACAATATTTATAGCATGCACCAAGGGGTTTCGTCAAGAGGTGCAGAGAGAAAGCTGTTTTTGAGTTCAAAAAGGATGTTCAAGTGTGAGAGCACGCAAAAACCCACTGCGAGCATTGATACTTTTTCTTCGCTCGCTTTTATGCAACGAAAAGCCGCTACCTTGAGAAGCGCAACGAGGCACCCGAAGACCAAGCGAAAACCGAATGCGCCATCCGCGCTCAAAATGAGCGGGCGCACAGCGCTACGCCCTGAAGGCTTCCCAGCGTTTCTGCTTCAGGAGTGAGACTCTCTCACCTCCTGGCAGGGTAGATTCGCCCCCCTGAGAAAGATTCCTGCTGTCTGGGGCAAACTTTGCTTAGATTTGCCCCTCACTCCTATTCCGTGTGCCAGTGAGCTTATCCGACTACGCCTCTTCTCCGAACACCCACCTCAATACACTGAAATACTGGGATCCACCTCCTGCGCGTAGCCGTTGACGCCGCCAACCAGGTTTTTGACCTTGCCGAAACCCATCGTCTGCAGCAGGCGCGTAATCTGGGCGCTCCGCCCGCCCGAACGGCACACCACCACAATCTCGTCAGCGGGGTTTAGCTCATGCACGCGCTCCAGTACCTCGCCCATCGGGATGTGTCGGAAGGGGTACGGCAGGCGGCTGATTTCCAGCTCGAACGGCTCGCGCACATCCAGAATCACCAGTGGCTCGCCGCGCTCCAGCCGCTCCTTGAGCTGCGCGGGCGTGATGCTGGGCAGTCCGTCAGTCTCCACGGGCGCCTCTTCCCCGCGTATGCCACAGAACTCGGCGTAGTCAATCAGCTCGCGCACGGTGGGGTTTTCGCCACACACGGGGCAGTTGGGGTCTTTGCGCAGTTTCAGTTCGCGCCAGCGCATCTGCAGGGCGTCCAGCAGCAGCAACCGCCCAATCAGCGGCTCGCCCACGCCCAGAATCAGCTTGATGGTCTCGGTCGCCTGCACCAGCCCAATCAAGCCGGGCAGGATTCCCAGCACGCCGCCCTCGGCGCAGCTCGGCACAAGACCAGGAGGCGGCGGCTCCGGATAGAGACAGCGGTAGCACGGTCCGTGCTGTGCCCAGAACACCGACGCCTGCCCCTCAAACCGAAAGATACTGCCGTACACATTCGGCTTGCCCAGCAGCACGCAGGCGTCGTTCACCAGATAGCGCGTCGGGAAGTTGTCCGTGCCGTCCACAATCACATCGAAATCGCGCATGATGTCCAGCGCGTTCTCGGAGGTGAGGCGCGTTTCAAAGGGGATAACCGTTACATACGGGTTGAGGTCCCGTATCTTCTCCATCGCCGACTGGAGCTTGGGCTTGCCCACATCGGAGGTGAAATGAATCACCTGCCGCTGGAGGTTGGAGTAGTCCACCACATCGAAGTCCACCAGCCCAATCGTGCCCACGCCCGCGGCGGCGAGGTAGAGCGCGAGGGGCGACCCCAGCCCGCCCGTGCCGATCAGCAGCACGCGCGCCGCCTTGAGCCGCCTCTGCCCCTCCATCGTGACTTCGGGCATAATCAGGTGGCGACTGTAGCGCAACACCTCCTCTTGCGAGAGCGTGATGGCTTGCAGGCGTGCGTCGTCGATGAGGCTCCGCACGCGCTCCTGTGTGCCCACGCCCCCTGCCACAGAGGGCACAATCATCAGTTCGGCATCGGGCGCGAGGGGTGTCTCCAGCCCCTGAAGGTGGCGCACATCCTCCTCGCCCAGATAGAGGTTCACAAAGCTGCGCAACTGCCCCTGCTCGTTGAACAGGTGCGGGCGCAGCTTGGGATAGGTTTCCACCAGCTTCTGAATCGCTTCGCCGACCGTGCGGGCGTCCACACTCAGTTTCGCCTGCTGGTCGGTGAACACACGCAACGCCGTTGGGATAAAGATGGTTGGCATACTCATTTCCTCCTGTTTTTATACTCCTGAATCAGCGCCTGAAACTCAGGCTGGTTTCGGATAGACTCGAAATCGGTATCACGCTCGGCGAGGCTCACGAGGCTGGGGTCCAGCTCCAGCGCGCGCTTGAGGTGGGTGAGCGCCTGCTTACCCTCCCCAGCCAGCGCGAGCATGCAGGCATAGTTATAGTGCGCGTTTGCGTCGTCGGGCATCTCTTTGAGAATCTGCTCGAACACCTGCGCCGCCTCGCGATACTTTTTGTCCTGATAGAGTCGGAACGCGCGGTCCTGGCGTCGGAAGGCGAGCTGCATTCGGAGCAGGCGCTTCAGTTCCTGCACGGGTTCGGGATGGTCGTCCACGCGCAGGTCAATATAGCGGTCATCGAAGCCCGCGTAGCCGCCGTTTTTGCGAGCGACGAGGATGGCGGCAGACTGCTTGCCACGCGAGTCGCCGCCTGCCCGCTCGCCCGCCTCCAGCGCGGCGATGAGCTTCAGCGCGAGTTCACCTTCCGTCTTCTGGAAGGCTTCCGCCATCGCCTTTACGACTTCTTCGCCCGTGAGGATGTTGCCCTGCACCGCGAAGTTCTCGCCTGCAATCCCGCCTGCCCATGCGATGCACTGCTTGCCTGTGAAGGTTGCCGAGCGCCCGCGAGCGTCCACAATCCCCACCTGACGCTGGTCTCTGCCCTTATCGCTGGCGGTCAGGCGGCGAATAACCTCCTGCGGATGGAGTTTTCGGGCAAGCAATTCCAGCCCGCGCGGTCCGTAGGTCGTGTTGGCAAAGGACTGGGTTGCCACCGCGCCCACCCCTGCTTTCGCGAACGGCACGACGGAACCCACCGCCAGAAACTTCGAAGCAACCGCCACACCCACATCGCCCGTTTTCGGGTCTGCGCCTACCACCGAAAAGGTTCCGAACGCCTCTCTCATCGTTGCACCCCGTGCCGAATATTTAGCGTGGCTAAAGTATACCCGACACCGCGCGCATGGTGTATAATATCCCCGTGCATCGCCTGATTGGAATAGAGACGGAATATGGTCTCTATGTGGAAGGGCGCAGTGTGTCCGAACAGATGGGGGACGCAGTAAGCCTCCTGCGGTGTTGCCCGTTTCCAGCGGTCAAGAAATGGGACTATCGTCTGGAAGACCCCCGTCGCGACATGCGCGGTTTCCGCGTAGAGCAGTTAGCTGTAGACCCCAAAGACGCTGAGATTGAGCGTGCGCACCCGATTAGCCTTTCGGAGCAGGAGGCGCGTGCCGACCATGTCTTAGCCAACGGCGCCCGCTTCTATAACGACCACGCACACCCCGAATATGCCACGCCCGAATGCCTGCGCCTGCTGGATTTAATCGCTCATGACAAGGCGGGCGAGCGAATCGTGCTGGCGACCGCCCGCGCCTTTGAACGCGAAACAGGGCTGAAGGCGCACCTCTACAAAAACAACTCCGACCATCACGGCAGCAGCTACGGCTGCCACGAGAGTTATCTCCTGCGGCGCGATATTGAATTCAATGCTCTGCCCCTCACGCTGGTGCCGTTTCTGGTGACGCGCATGCTGTATGCAGGCGCGGGCAAAGTGGGGGTGGAGGTGAACCCCTACCCGCGCGTGCCCTATCAGATTTCCCAGCGTGCCGATTTTTACATGGATGTAATGAATGTGGAAACGCTTTACAGGCGCCCCATTTTCAACACGCGCGATGAGCCGCACGCCGTCGCACGGCGCTACCGACGCCTGCATGTCATCTGCGGCGACGCGAATATGAGCGAGTACGCCACCGCGCTCAAGGTCGGCACCACCGCGCTGGTGATAGACCTGATTGAAGACGACTGGCTCCCCGACTTCGTGATGAAAGACCCCGTGCGCACAGCCCAACAACTCTCGCGCGACCCCGATGGCAAGTGGCTCGTGGAAACCGAAGGGGGGACTATCAGTGCGATTGACCTCCAGCGCCACTACCTCGCCGAAGCCCAGCGACGCTACGCCGGGCGCGACGCCGAAACCGACTGGATTCTGCGCGAGTGGCAAACCGTGCTGGATACCCTCGAAACCGAACCCGAAGCGCTCGCCGACCGCCTCGACTGGGTGGCAAAACGCCAGCTCCTGCAACTTTTTGTGGAATCTGAGGGGGTTTCCTGGGAAGACCCTGCGATTTTTGCCCTCGATCTGGAGTATCATCATGTAGACCCCCAGCGGGGGCTATACTATGCGCTTGTGGAACAGGGGCAGATGCAGACGCTGGTCTCCGAGGAGGCGATTGAACGCGCGATGACCACGCCTCCCGAAGACACACGCGCATGGATACGGGGTATGTGTGTGGCTCGCTTTGCAGAACAGATTCAGAGCCTCAACTGGGAGCAGATTATTCTGCGCTCGGAGGCGCAAACCGTTCGGCTGGACCTCAGCCGAATGGTGGGCAATCTCAAAGTGCTCAACCGCCGTCTCACGGAGGTTGACAATATCACCACCTTTGTGCAGAAGGTACAGGAGGCATCTCATGATGTGGCAAGCTGAAGAGCGTCTACGGCGTCCGATCCCGCAGGAACCGATTACCCGTCCGGGGGGCGATGGCGACGGTCCGTCCCGTCCCGATGTGAAGCGCCCCGACACGAACGAGCTGCTGAAGCGGATGCGCCGTATTGATCCTGAGCAGGCACGGAAATACCGACAGCGCAGTGGAGAGTAGTCCTATGCACCATGCAGGCGACTTCTTCGCGCTCCTGCAGGCGTATCAGGAGCGCACGGGTGTGCGCATCCCGCTTCTGAGCGCGTTCACGGGCGAAGCGCCCGCCCACGCCCCCCGCGAGAGCGCAGTTGAAGTCCATGGCACGACCGTGATTGCGCTCAAGTTCCGTGGGGGCGTGCTGAATGTGGGCGACCGCCGCGCTACCGCCGCGAACGCCGTGATGTACGACCGCGCCGACAAGATTATTCCTCTGGACGACTACACCCTGATTGCGATTGCAGGCGCCTATGGACGCGCGATGGAGGTGGTGCGCTACCTGCGCCACGCCTTCAAATATTACGCCCGGAGCCAGCTCCAGCCCATGAGCCTCGATGGCAAACTGCAAGAGGTCAGCCGCGCGCTGGCTGCCAACCTGCCGAACGCCCTCAGCGGCATCGGGATCTTCGTGCCCATTCTCAGCGCGTATGACCCCGCCACCGATAGCGGGCGAATCTTCTTTTATGATGTGAGCGGCGCGCGCTTCGAAACACAGGAGTACGGCGCGGCAGGCTCCGGGGCAGAGCGCATCCGCGGCGTGTTCGACTACATCACCAAAACCAAAGGACCCTTCAGCGCACGCCCGCTGGAAGAGGTGCTGGAAGAGGCGCTGCTGATGCTGGATATCGCCGCCGACCTGGACGCCGCCACGGGGGGCATCGATAAGGTTCTCCCCACGGCACGCTACGCCAGCCGCGACGGCGTGTTCGAAGTGCCCGCCGACACCATCCGCTCTATCGTCCAATCCCTGCGTGCAAGGAGCCTGTAGCCTATGCTAACACCCTACGATTTTCAGGAGAACCTGCAACAGCGTGCGCAATACATTCGCAACCGCCTGCAGTCGGGCAGCCCGGTGATTGGGCTGAGCTACGACAACGGCGTGATGTTGCTCTCTGTCCGGCGCCAGACGCGCAAGGTGTACGAAATCTACGACCGCCTGATGCTCTCCGCGATTGGCAACCAGTCGGATGTGGAGACCGTGCGCCTTGCGGCGATTGACTTCGCGCATCAGGAGGGGTTCGTGCGCAGTCCCGACGATGTAACGGTTCAGCGTGTGGTGGGCTTTGCGCTCAGCCCTGCCCTCAAAAAGGCGTTTGGCGACCCGCTAACTGCGCCGTTTGTGTTTCGCGGGCTGTTCGCGGAACTGCACGACCGCCCCGAAGACGACCTCTTCTACATCCTCAACTACGACGGCGACTTCCTGCCCATGAATCGGATGGCGGTGATTGCGGGCACGACCTACGCCGAAGAACAGGCGCTCCAGTACCTCAAGGAGCAGATTCAGAGCGTGCCGGCGCTGGAGGAAGCGATTCGCCGTGCCCTGACGGCATGGGGCATCGCGCGGCGGCTGGCAACGCAGGAAGAGCGCGAGCATGTGTCCGAACGCGAGGCGCACGAAACCCTGCGCGAAATTCTGGACAGCGAAACCCATGTGGAGGCAGGCGTTCTGGAGCGCCAGACCCTGCGCGAGAACCGCTTCCGCCTGCTCCGCCCCGAAGAGATTGCCGCGGCGATGCCATTGCCGCCAAGCTCGCCGTAGCAGGGGCATCCTGCCCCTGCCCACGCGCAGGATGCGCAAGCTACTTGCGCTGACTGAGGTTGGATTCGTTTGACAGAAACCGCTTCAGCCGTCGGGCGCCAAAGCCATGCGGCTCTGTCTCCTTCAGGCGCGCATGGAGCCTACCCCGATTGCTGAGCGCTGTCTCCGCTCAGGATACGGTAGAAGCAGTAGAAAAACAGCGCCAGCACGAAAGTCCACGCGCTGATCATAAAAATCCAACCCTGTAGACTCATGAGGCGACCTCCTGTTGTTTGCGTTTAAACGCAACGCGCACCATCACGCACATTGCGATAAATAGGATAATCAGATAAGCACGAGTCAGCCACACGGTCCAGCCTGTGCCCTGCCCTTCCACGCCCTGCTGGAAGATGGTGCCGTTAATCAGCGGCACGGCAATATTCAGCCAAACCCAGAAGCCCAGCATGAACGCCAGAATCAGCGGGGCGATGTATTTGGCGCAGTAGTAGAAGAAGCGGGGCGGACGAATTTGAGCGCCGCGCTGGAGTTCTGCCCACATCTTCTCGCCGCCGAAAATCCACATCATCAGGATAATCTCAATAAACGCGAACAGCGGCGGTCCGAAAGTGCCTGCCCAGAAGTCCATCACATCCAGCGAGCCGCTGAGCAGAATGCACAGATGCGTGCTGGGCAGCCACAACGCGCCCAGAATCGCCACCGCCTTCGAGCGCGAGAAGCCGTACTCGTCCTCCATGAAGGCGATAAACGGCTGCGCCAGCGCCATCACCGAAGTAATCGCCGCGATAAAGAGCAGGAAGAACCAGAGCATCCCCAGAATCTGCCCCAGCGGCATGAACTCAAACACGGGTGGCATTGAGGCGAAGCCCAGATAGAAAGAGCCTTGCGAGGTAATAATCTGGGTTGCCGTGATGCCAAAGAAGGTCACCGCGGCGGGAATGGCGATTGAGCCGCCCATGACGACCTCCGCCGTCTCGTTCGCCGCGGTGGTGGATAGCCCAGTGAGCGCCACATCGTCGTCCGCGCGCAGATACGAGGCATAGCACTGAATCGCGCCCATGCCCAGACTCAGCGAGAAGAAGAGCTGCCCAACCGCGGCGAGCCAGATTTGCGGGTCAAATAGCACAAACCGCATCACCCCGTCGCGCTCGACATACCACTGCGGCTCCCAGAGGAACGCCAGCCCGTTCAGCGGTCCGTGCGCCTCCGACACGGGGTGCCCCAGCGTGAACACGCGAATCATAAGAATCACCGCCAGCACGAACAGAATCGGCATGCCAACCTTCGCCAGCACCTCGATTCCGCCCGATACACCCCGCCACAGCACATAGAGGCTGAACAGGAACACACCCCAGAAGACCAGATAGCTGAACATCGGCACGCGATAGATGTCGCCCACGGGTTGACCCTGCTCGTCAACCGCGCCGATGTATGCCTTGCGGGCGTTGTCAAAGGGAGCCACAATCTTCTCCTTGACGATAGCGGCTTCTAAGGTCTCAAGGCGTTTTTCGGGGGTGAGCTGGGCAATCTTCTCGTCGGTGAGCTTGAGCGCGTTTTTGAGGAATTCCGCCATCTTGGGGGTTACCGTGCCCTCGCGGAACGCCGCGACATCGCTGGCGGTGATGGGCAAGCCTGCCAGCACCTTCTCGCTCACCTCGCCCCGCGCCAGCGCCGAAAGGTCTTCTTTGGTGATGCCTGTGTCCGCAACTTTGGGCAGCTGGTCGGTAACCATATAAATGCTATAGCCCAGCGTCCAGCTGGCAAGATAAGAGTAATAAATCAGAATAACCGTCGGCATAAACAGCCCCAGCACGCCAAGATACTTGCTGATTCGGTGCGGCCACATAGAGTGAAACATGCCGGGGGTTGTGCCGTGCCCGCGCGCGCCGCCATAGCGTCCTTGCGCCCATTCCAACCACATCAGCGGAATCGCCATCACGATGAGGGCGATAAAATAGGGGATCATGAACGCGCCCCCACCGTTATTGGCAGCCTGTCCGGGGAAACGCAGGAAGTTGCCGATGCCGATAGCGTTCCCCGCCATCGCCAGCACCAGTCCAATACGGCTGCCCCAGTGTTCGCGTTGTCCGTTGTTGTTTGCCATACGCTTTCCCTCCTTGTCAGCGCGAGTCTCTGGGTTCGACGCGCGAAATAGTTTCTCTGCTAAAGAATCAGCCGAAAGAGCGCTTCCAGTAGCAAGGGCGTCTGAGGCATCTCCAGCAGGCGGAACCATGCGTAGCCCACGGCAGCGCCTTTGAGCGCGCCTGTGCGGTACCGCACAATCCCCGCGCCCTCGCCCCACGAGCGCCCCTGTCCCTCGCGCAGGGTAATGAGAGGCAAATATTCGTCTTCGGGGCTGACCAGTGAGCGGAGCATCGGGCGCCAGCGCCGGTCGCCCCCTTCCGGAAACGGCGTCGGCTCAGCGCTGGCATAAGGCATGAGCGTTCGGTTCCAGAAAAACCGCAGGTTGGGCACCGGGGGTTGCTCAAAGCCTGTTGTTCCCGCCTGAGGATTCGGGCTGCTGCCCGCTATCGGCAGTCCGAACCGCCGCGCGTCGCCAATTGCCTTGCCATCAGCATAGTAGAAGGGAAACGGTTGATAGGATAGCGTTAGCAGACGACCCCCTGCCTGAAGATAAGCCCTCAGTGCGCCGTCCACATCATTCGGCTGGCGGACGCTGGCGCGGTATGATTCGCCCCCTGCGTAAACCAGCGCCTCATAGCGCTGCGGGGTCAGCCTGCCCGGTTCTACGACTTGCTCCCATTCCAGCAGCGCAATCGGCAACCCTGCTTCGATCAGCCAGAAGAAGGCTTCGGAAGAGGCGTCGGGTAGCACGCCGATGGTTTTGCCCTGCCACCGCTTGCGAAGTGCTGCGATGGCATCTGGAGGGAGCGCGGTCAGTGGCGTTGCCATACGCGGCGCGAGGGGCAGCTCCCGAAACTGGCGCGCGTACTCGGCTGTCAATTTCAAATAACGGTCGCCATGCTCTACCGATGGCTCAATTTCGCTTCCCTCATGCCACTCGTTGAAGCTGGTAATCAGCACCCAGTCGGGGTTCAGCCGCAGCGCCGCCTCCCACTGCTCGCGGTAGGAGCGCCCCTCATAACGCGCGACTGCCAACCCCGGCGTGCGGATTTTGGTGTCGTCATAGCCGGGAATCACCGTGGCACAACGGATCCGAAACAGCGCGCCCGCCTGCTGGAACACCTCGCGAAAGTGCGACTCTGTCGTTGCCTCTACCTGCTCCAGAGGCTTGCCTGCCAGCGCACCTGCCGTGTTGTAGGTGTGAACCCCATCAAAGATTCGGCAGGCGGTTTTGTCGAGGCGGTCGGCAATCGCGCATACGCCCGGCGGGCTACGGCGTGCGATCTCCGCTAACACGAGTGCCCACTGGCTCATGCTCAACTGCTCCATCGCACGCGCATAAACGAAAATCACAGGCTTGCCGTCCACCTTCAGATAGGCGGGATGCGCCCCGTAGCGCCTCAAAATATACTCCCAATCCGCAAGGGCGGTTTCGGGGTTGCCCGGCTCTGGCACCGCCTCGTAATAGATGCAGACCTGAAGGCGATGCTGCTGGGCAGTCCGTAAGAGCTGGGAGAGCGGTTTCTCTTCGTAGCCGCCCTTCCCCCACCACGAGAAGATGAAGCCGTCCAGCCCAGCCTCACGCGCCCAACGGCAGTGTTGCTCAATCACCTTCGGGTCGCTTGAGTCGTAAGCGCCGAGTTGTGGGTAATGGGTGGAGGTCGCGATTGTTTTGCGCTCAGCGTCCACGCGCTCCCAGTGGAGCCATCTCCCCGATACGGACGGGTTGCCGTACCAGCCGTAATAGAACGCCAGCACCTTGCGCGGCGGGTTCTCGTAGCGCACCTTCGCGCGCGCCTGCAACGCCTTCAGCAAGTCGCTCATGGGAGTACCCTACACCTTCTGGGACCCATTTCCTGCAAAATCGGCGCGAAAGCGGCAGGATTTTTTCGCGAGGGCGCGTACTTTATGCATTACCGCGCAAGTAGGGTATAATTGCTCTCAGGCGGTACGGCTACTCGTGCAACAGAGATGCTCTTATGAATCCTTTATAGGAGGTAAGCACGAGTAATGGGCGACCCGAAACAAATGTTGCAAGAGGCGATTGCGCTCAAAAACGAAGGGCGCTACGACGAAGCAGAGCGTCTGCTGAAGCAGGTGCTGGCAGTGGATCCACGCTCGGCTGAGGCGCACCATCAACTGGGGCTGGTGTATTGCTTCACGGGGCTGTTCGACGAATCGATTCAGGAACTGGAGACCTCCGTCCGCCTCAATCCTGAAGCGATTCAGCCGCGCCTGGATCTGGCACTCACCTACTCGATGCTGGGCTATGAACCCGAAGCCAAGCGCGAGCTGGAAGAAGTGCTTCGTCGCGACCCCAACAACGAGATGGCGCAACGCCAGATTGTCTACTTCAAATAAAGGAGGCGGGAACACACTCCCGCCTCCTTTTCTACGGATTTGAACCGTCAGGATTCCTGCGCACCACACCCCGAAAGAGCGCGCCCAATCCAGGATCCGTGTTTGCGTTACTGGGCAAGCGCCGACGGAACCCCGTGCCCTCTTCGCCCAGAACATGGAGAAACACAAGGCACATCTCGTCGGTGGTGCGCTCGCCCCAGGTTACATCTTTCGGGGGCTTGTTGGGGTTGTTCGGGTTCTTCTCGGAGTTGTCGTAGTAGGCGCGGACCTCCACGCGTGTGCCCCGTGGCAGGCGCACGGGCGTCTTATAATGGTAGGTATCCTGCCACTTGAAGTCCCAGTCTTTAATCCAGATAAGGGGGATGGTTTTGCCGTCGGGCGTGTAAGCGTCCACCTTCATCTCGCGCCCCAGCAGGTGCATATGGGGTGTAATCGCGACCACCTCCACATCGCGGGGCGCAATCCAGAAGGCGCGCACCTCGTGGCGCTCCGCACCTGCAGGGATGCGGAAAATCGGGTTGATAATCCATGCAATCCCGACAGGCGTGGGGTTCGGCGACTTCGCGAAGTAAAGCCCCACGCGGGTCTTGTCGCGTTCGGGTTTGCCTGTACGGTAGTAGTGGATTTGCAACACCACATCCGCGCCTTTGGGCAGGCGGTAGCCCGTGCCTTCGGGCAGCACACTGGGTGTGAAACCGGGCGCCCAGCCGCCAATCATCCCTGCAGGCACAAAGCCGGGCCAGCCGAACGCCGCATAACCCGGTTTCGGGTCCATCGCGTCCAGCTTGCGGGCTGTCCCCGTGGTGTCCAGATACACTATCACATGGTGAACCGTGTTGCGGTTGCCCGGCTGGATGTCAATCGCCTGCACGAACTTGTCTTCGCCGAAGTTGGTGGGAATCACAAAGTGGCGATACTCGTCCTCGCCGGTGGGACCCACCTCGTACTCTTCGGGCATTTCGATCACCACATCGGGTTCGCCGAGTGTCCAGCCGTTGTCGAACTTGCGCGGCGGTGGCAGCTCACTGGGGTCGCCCAGGGGCGCGCCGCTTTCCACCCAGCGCGTGATGAGCGCGATTTGCTCATCGCTCAGACGCCGCTCGCCCTTGAACTCGCCATAACCCGGTTCGGGTTTCCAGGGAGGCATCTGGCGCGCCTGCACATACTTCACAATCTCCTTGCGCCATGTATGCACATCGCGGTAGGTGGTGAGGCTGAACGGCGCAACCTCACCAGGGCGATGGCACGGCACACAATATTCCTGAATAATCGGGGCGATATGCCTGGCGTAAGTCACGGGGGCGGTTTCCACCAGCTCCGCCTTAAAGTGAATCGTGCAACCGAAAGTTTCGGTGGTGGCGACCTTGACGGGCTTATTTTTCAGAACCGCCTCAATTGCGTCGCGCAGGTAGTGGTGGCGCACGCGATTCTCGTAGCGGTTATCGTCTATCGCGCCGCGATAGCGCACGATGCCCTTTTTATCAATCAGCACGACCTGCGGGGTCATCGTGGCGCCCAGTTGCATCGCAATGAGCCCATCCGCATCGTGAACGGCTTTGAAGGGAAACCCGTATTCACGCAGGTGGGCGCGAATAGCCGCCTCATCGTCATCGTGATTGGAGTAGACGCCAAAGAACTGAACCCCCTTCGGCGCGTAGGTTTTGTAGAGCTGATTGAGGCGCACGGCATACCGGTTCACCACAGGACATTTCGTGCCCAGAAAGAGGAACACCACCGGACCGCGCTGGGTCAGGCTCTGGAGCGTGTGCGCTTGGCCCGTCAGGTCGGTAAACTGGAGATTCGGGGCGGGTTGGTTAAGGCGCGCGGCGTTCGGCGCTTCGGTCAGCACCCGGTGCTTCGGACTCACGGTCTTTGTGGGCGCCGTGTTTTGCGGCGTATCGGCATGCCACAACAGCAGGCTCAAACCACTCAGAGTAAGCCCCAGACTCCACCAGCCTCTCATCTTTTTTTCTCCTGACCCGTTGTTCGATAAGATTATACCCTAATAGACGCCTGAAACCTCGTAAAGTTCTGGGCGTGCCCCAGGTAATAAAATAAAAAAATGGGGCTCGTTTCCGAGCCCTGGCAGAGATGCTCTCGGTCTTGAGAGCAGGACGACCCTTGCATGGGGTTTAGACGAGGCATCTCTGCCCGTGTTCTGCAGAATTGCTACTCTTCCTCGGCTCCGATGGCGCCGCCTCGTCCGCCGCCTGCAGGAGGTGCGGGAGCGCCCGGTGCCATCGGACCGCCTCCGAAGCCGCCCGGCATGCCCATTTGAGGTCCCCCTGCAGCAGGCGCGGCTGCCGCCTGAAGCGGGTTCTCAATCTTCTGCTCTGTCGCGTTCAAATCCGGCATGGTGGGCGCTGGGAGAGGCTGGGGCATCATGTTGTTGCTCAACACGAACAGCACAATCAGCACCACCAGTCCTAAAGCAATCACACCGATTGCTACTGCATCGACGCCTTTTTGCATAGCCTGTTTGCCTCCGTGTGTGCGCTGTCGCGCGGGTTATATTATAGCATGTTCGGCTCACAACGAACGCCTCCTGCCACCTGCAGGTATAATTCGCGCATGAGCCGACAAGCCGAGACCTCTGTTTACACCTTGCCGATTGGCGATCGGCGTCGCCAGTACCTGCTTCAAGCGCCCCCCGGTGTGATTTTGGACACCCATCGCCGCCGCCCTGTCTCGCTCAGCCAGATGGTCGCCCTGCTGGAAGACCGCCTGTTTATTTTAATCGGAGAACTGCACGACAACCCGCGCCATCACCAGTTCCAAGCCAGTGTGATTGAAGCGCTCACTCTGGCAGGACGCGCCGTGATTGTTGGGATGGAAATGTTTGACCGCACGATGCAGTACCCCCTGAACCTCTGGACGCTGAACCGCCTCAGCGAGGAGGAGTTTATTGAGCAATCCCAGTGGCGGCAGCAGTGGGGGTTTGATTTCGCGCTCTATCGCCCCATTTTTGAGGTGGTACGCCGCTATCGGTTGCGCCTGACGGGGCTGAATGTGCCCCGTGCGCTGGTGCGGCAGGTGGGGCGCAACGGCTGGCAGAGCGTCCCGCCCGAAGAGAGGCTCGGCATTCCCGATTTAGACCTGAGCCAGCAGGAGCATCGGACACTCTTTCAGACGCTGATGGGTGGGCATCCCCCCACCGGCGCGCAAGGTGAAAACATCTACGCCGCGCAGGTGCTGTGGGATACGGGCATGGCGGATAGCGCCATCCGCTATCTGGAGCGCACCGTGCCCTCGCCCCGACTGGCGTTCGTGATTCTGGCAGGAAATGGGCATGTGATGTACGATGTGGGCATCTCCCTGCGCCTGCGCCAGCGCGGCTACACAAACACAGCGACCATCGTCTGCCTGCCCGATAGCGAGAAGCCGACCCCCATCCGCGCCTCGCTGGCAGATTTTGTCTACTCGCCCCAGAAAGCATAGGTGGGGATGTTGAACACCCAGCCAACCAGCACCCAGCCCATCCCCACGATTGCCTCGCCCATAATCAGCCCCAGAAAGAAGGGGAGCCACTTTCTGTAGAGCGGCAGCCCCCCATAGCGCACAATCAGCCATTTGACGACCCACGCCAGCAGCAGGGGGAGCCACACGAGATGCATCGACCAGCTGCCCGAAATGGCGTACCCTATCGGGTGGAACGGGAAACCCGGGATGGCAGAGCGGAGCGCCATCAGCCCCAGCGCGGTTAAAAAGCCGACCCCTGTCATCATCTGGGCATAGGTGTTGGGCAGTGTGCCTGTCGCCAGCCAGCTGTGCAGCCGATTGAACGCCTCCTGCCCGAACACGCGCCCGTGATGAAACTCCGCCGATGCCCCCAGCGCATATGCCTGATGCAGATACCCCCAGAAGCTGGCGACCGAGCCCAGCACCCCCGCCCAGAGCGTCACCCAGAGATAAGGCGCCAGCCGCGCCCCACTCAGACTCGCCATCTTCAACCCCTCCAGCGCGAACGGCATCGGATGGGAGCGATACGCCCGATTGAACCAGTAAAAGAAGTTCAGCATCACCAGATCGCCCGAAGTGAACGCCCGCGTGCCGCCCAGCCGAATCAGCAGGTGGTCGGGTCCCGAAAAGTGCTGGTCATGCACGGGCGGTCCCAGCTCGGCGCGGATGCGCGTAATCACCAGCGAAATCAACAGATAAATCAGCACCGCCAGCACCGCCACCTGCCAGCGCATCCCAAACGCCCACAGAAACAGCACCATGCCCGTCAGTCCCACAGCCAGCCCTATCAGCGCGGTACGGTAAGGCAGGGCTTCGCGCGAGTCGTCAAGGTCGCTCTTTTCGGGGTGGCGCAGGTGCTGGATAATCTGACGCACCAGCCCCCGCCCGCTCAGCAACAGATACGCGCCTATGCCCAGATACGCGCCAATCCCCTGCTCCCGAATAAACGGGAACTCTGGCACAATGTCCCATCCCATCGCGCTCACCCACACCAGCTGCGCCTTCCAGAAGAAAAAGAAAAACCAGCACGAAAACAGCAAGTCCAGCGGCAGGAGATACCCAATCCCGATTGCCAGCGGATAAAACGAGATGGGAAACCAGCCAATCGCATTCCACGGGCGGTTCACAAACAGATAGCCGATGTTCTGATGCTTCACGGGGATGGCAGGGATGGAGGGGAACCAGTAGTTCAGCCCGTTCAGCAGGTCGATTCCGCCTGCGACGGCGAACCCTGCCCAGAAGAGTCGCGCCCGCCAGAGCGCGCCCGAAGGCTCCACCATCCGCACGGGCAACTCCACCAGCGGAAACGCCAGCCGCTCCGATTCCGTCCACGCGCGGCGCACCAGCGACACGATACAGAGCATCGTCCACCACAACAGCGTAATGAAGAGCAGCCAGAGCGCAAGCGGCTTCGCCCACGCCATCAGATGCTCCCACCGATAGAGCGTGGAGTTGCCAATAAAGTAGCCCCGCAACGCCTCCGTGTCGGGCACAGTAAGCGCCGGTGGCAGATGCTGAAGCACCGTTTCGCGCCAGTGGGGGTTCTCCACCACATAAAAATAAGGGTGCGCCATCATCTGCACCAGAATCGGCGTCATGTCGTGCCCTGCAAACGCCGACCCCACACAGAGCATGGTGTAAATCATCAACAGCTCGGCAGGGGTAAACGCCCACTGTGGGCGCCAGCGCACCAGAACCTTGTTCACCGCCACCAGCACCGCCAGCCACACCACGCAGTTCAGAAACAGCGAAATAATCGTGGGGTACGGTCCGGGGCGCACCTTCTCCATGTAAATCACCCAGTAGGCGTTGGGAAAGAGCAAGAGGCTCCCTACCCCGATTGCCCGCCAGCGCAGGACACCCCCCGCAACAGCCTCCGACTCTGAAGCACGCGGCTTCACCACGACCATGCGCATGGGAAGTATGGGGAACGCTCTTTGATTCCTGCCTGCCTGAGAAGCGATCTTAGGAAAGCGAGTTGGGGCATACTCCTCTCGCTATGAACGAGCGCGAACCTTATTCCAGCGACTTGACCGACAAAGAGTGGGCTCTCCTCGAACCTCTGCTCCGCAGAGCGCTCTACGGACGCAAACGCAAACGCCGCGGGGTCCCACCCCAATAGCCCCTGCGCGAACTCGTCAACGCCATTTTGTATGGGTTGACCACCGGCTGCCAGTGGCAACAACTCCCCCACGACTTACCCCCGTGGCAAGCGGTGTATTCTCACTTCCGTCGCTGGCGTCCGTTGGGCGTGTGGGACACGCTCCGCGAGGCGTTGGGGCGTTTGGAGCGGTGTCAGAGAGGACGGGAGACGCCCCAGCACCTTGCCGTAGACAGCCAGAGCGTGCCGTCTACGGCAAATGGGGGGCACGCGGGTACGACGCAGGCAAGAAAATCAAGGGGCGTAAGCGCCATATCGCGGTCGACTCGCAAGGGAATGTGTTAGGGGTGTGGGTTTCGGCGGCGGATGTGTCGACTGCGCAGGGGGCGTATCAGGTGTTGGATGAAGTATTGGCGCGGTATCGGGAGGTGCAGGTGGTGATAGCGGATAGTGCATAGGATCGGGAGGGGTTGCTGGAGTGGCTGTTGAGTAAGTGGGAGGTGGGTTTGGATTGTGTGGCGCGTTCGGGTCAAGGGTTTCAGGTGCCGTCGCGTCGTTGGTTGGTGGAGCGTTCGTTTGCGTGGTTGTTGGGGCGTCGTCGGCTGGGTCGTTGTTATGACCAGTTATGTGAGGTGGAGGCGGGTTGGATTGTGATTGCGTGTGTGCGGTGGCTGGTGCGTCGGATTGCGAGGCAGAATTCCTAGACGCTTCTTACACGCTTCTTGAGGATCCTTTTTTGACCCTCCCTCTTACAAGCGTGTCGTGGTGGGATGTGCCTATAGGGAACACCCGGTGCCACCTCCTGCAGGAACTCCGCAGGTAAGACGAGTTGTCTCAATAGCCCAAGAGAGGAGACATGCAGAACCTCATGGCGGATGGGTTCGCACGAGATCGTTCCTGCTTAAGGGTGGCGTTGCGCATGCTCCCCTTTTCATCGGACAAGACCTTCAAGGGTTGTCGGTTTATCTCCGTCCAACAGGTTGGCAGTGGTGGACAGAAAGCATCTCAAATCTCCCAGAGAATTTTCCAGCGACGGGTATAATCAGCGCTGACAGGGTCATGCCGTGGTATCGTGAAGTGGTAAGTATTCGTCTATAACTTCACACGAGGAGGTGGCAAACCATGATCCGGCAAGAGAAGCAAGAGGCGTTATCACCGCCGCCTGTTGTTTATGCCTTCTTGGACATAGATTTAGACCAACCCGCACCCAAAGGGCATTACTGGATTAGCCTCCATCGTAAAATCTTACGCTATCGCGGAGGGGAAGTCGTTGAGGAACCTCTGCAAAGTATCCCCCTTTTTCTCGATCCGATAAAGAACGAGTTTCGCCATATGGACCTCTCGCCTGATGGTCAGTATTACTATTATGCGGGGGTATCTTTCACCTATTGCGGACGAGTTGGCGACGCTGGTTTCAAACCGATTGTGCTGAAAAGTCTCTATCGCTGCAAGTTTTCACCAGATAGTCGTTTCCTTTGCGGATATGGAGGCGGCGAGGTAGAGGGGATGATAGTGGTAGATTGTGCCACACGCCGTGTGCGCCGCTTAGCAACGCCAGAGTATCCACGCGACACCGAGGATCCATATACCGCCTATCGGTTTGGGTGGTATCCAGACAGTCGGCATATCTGGTATCAGGAAGATGTCGGGGCGCTCGATTATCATCGGCTGCGGGCTTACAAGCAGGATGTGGTCAGTGGGCGTCGCTGGGTGTTGAAAGGGCGCCAGATGGACGAGGTGTACCGCGATTGGGCGTTGTTGGATCCGCGCTACCGATGGGGTCCTGTGGGGATGGATGATAACAGTGCCTTCCGTTACTCTCCTCGCCAACAGGTTCGGGTGCGGGTAAAGCCGCTTTTCGAAGGGAATTCTCTCAGATACCGTCCTGGGCATCAGCAAATGTCCGTAGAGTGGCGGGATGGGCGTTCGCGCGTGGTGATAGAGCGAGGGCAACACTCTTGGGTCCAGATACTTCCGCGAGATGTGACGGAGGATGGGCGTTGGGTGCTTCTTTCCGTTGGGAAACAGAAGGACGAGGAAAACTTTCACAGCGAGCTGCTTGCAGTAGAAGTGCCGACGGACAGGAGGTACAGCTATGTTGAGTTATCGGGGAAAGGTGTTGGTCTGGTTGGTACCCCGCGGCTGGAAACCCCATACGATAGACCTTTGTATCAGTTTTGGCGAGGCGAGGCGAATCTTTGAGAGCGTTGTTGTTGCGGGGCTGTCAGGATGGCGGTTTATGGGAGTTCGGTACCGGGTGCGACGGGTTATCGGGTGCGCTGGGGCATGGTGAGCGGGAGTTATTCCAGCGCGAGTGGGGTGTTGCCGGGTTCGGCGCGGCGGTATACGGTGTCGGATTTGGTGAGTGAGCGGGAGTATTACTTGGTGGAGGCGGAGTGGAATAGAGAATATATTTCTATCGACCTGAGGTGAGGGAGGGGAAAGAATGAGCTTCTTTATCAACAGGAACACTCCACCGCCTATAGAGTTGGTTTGCACTGAGAACAACTATCTGACCCTCGCAAGGTATGAATCGGGCAAGTGGCAGGCGAAGTCACTCTTTCCTTTGACATTTGATTACCATCGGGAGGTACGGACCTCTCCAGACCGGCAGTGGGTTTACTGTATGACCGTGGCTACCCTGTTGGCAAACTTACAGGTGGGAGAGAAGTTCAGCCTGTTATCGAACGCCCTTTATCTTAGCCTATTTTCTCCAGATAGCCGGTATCTGCTGGGCAACTCGATCGGGGGTCTTGCACATCATCATAACTTGAGCCTTTTCGATGTTCTCAGACGAGAGGAGGTTCGCGAACTAAGTTATGGAAAGGGTGAGATTGAAAAGTTCGGTTGGTATCCTGACAGCCGCCACATCTGGTATGCACTGAAGTTTCCAGCAAGTCGTGCAGCAGAGCCTCGCCTCGCCTATTACCGACAAGATGTTATTACCGGGAAGCGTCGTGTACTGAGTATCAACGAAGTTAAGCAGCTGAGTGTAGATTGGGCACTAACAGACCAGCGTTTTCGGCATGGATATCCATACTACGCCTACTCACGCCATCATCAGATCCGCCTTCGCATAGAGGGGTCTAAAACAGAAACCATCGGCAATGGACTAAAGACGACCATAAAAGCCTATCCTTATGTAAAGTGTGAAACACAAGAAGGAAAAGAACTTATGGTATTGCGCCCTAGTCAGCACCGCTGGAAATATGTTCACGGGTTAGACATAACCGATGATGGACAGTGGGCTTTATTAGTTGGTACTCCAGAAGATGGTACAAAACTTCGCTATCTCTCAGTGATTGATATCAGGAAAAGCCGAATAGATGTTGTTTTCCAAATAGAAAATTTTCAAAAATTAGATAAATTTACCATTTTACAAAACTATTATGATAGATTGTTTTTGATTGATTTGTGTTATTTTGTTTATTCTTCATAGTGATATCGAAAATAGAACCCAGATTAGAGGCGTTCAGGACACTGGGTAGGGTATAGTTCTCACCCCTATGAACCAGAGAAAAATCTCTACAGCAAGGGGGGACATGGGGGTACGACGCGGGCAAGGCAATCACAGAGCGCAAACGGTATAGAGTCATCTTGGGCTACCGTGCCCTCAGCGGCGATCTGGAGCTGGTCGACTGCAGGCGCAGGCGAACCCGTCGGCTGACAGAAGCGAACAGCACACTGGACATAGGGAAGTACTCTTCAACCCCTATGTGGTTTGATGAGAGGTGAGCGCGTGCGTATCCCGACTATCCAGCTTATCGCCTTCGGACCGCCCGTGGACAAAAACGGCACCCCCACAGGGCAGGGCTTCGTGGAACGCGATAGGCGCGTTTGGTCAACCATGCGCAACTACTGGTACACCGATGGGGAGTGGCATCACGAGCTGCTCTTTTACATCGGCAATATGTTCGACCACCTGAAGGGTATCTCGCCCAACTACCGATACTGGTGACACAGCGCCCACAGGCTCTACTACGCCATCATCGGAGAGAAGAAATACCGCCCCCTGACCGAGGACTGGGAACGGTACCGGTGTGTTTTCTCGCCCGATTCGCGCTATCTGGCAGGCACCGCGATGGCGACGCTTGCGGATGAGAAGCTGGGCACCCGCGTCTGTTGTGCTGTCGCATTTCGGGGTCGGCTCTATTTTGAGGTAGAGAGTTGCTGGTTTTTCGGGTTGCTTTCGTGAGGCGAACCAATCTACTGCAGAAGCCCGCGCAGGCGTTGTTGCACTGGAGATAGAGGGCTATGCTTCCCTGCCCCGTGCGCTGGGCGCTGTGGGCGTGGGTATACTCAATACTGCCGACGACCTCGCAGGCGGCGGTCTTAGGCTGGCGAGGTTCCCTTCCCTTGCCTGCGCACTGGCGTGTGGCGCGAAACATCTCCTTTCAGGTACTATATTCCCCGATGAGCGAGCGGCTGAAGCAACAGATGGCGTTTCTGGTGGAAATCGACAAGATGAAAGGAATCCTGCGGCGCACGCGCGTTCTGGACGGCAGCCGCTACGAAAACGACGCCGAACACTCTTGGCACTTCGCGATGATGGCGCTCGTGCTGGCAGAGTACGCCACCGAGCCGATAGACCTCTTCCGCGTGGTGAAGATGGCGCTGGTGCATGATATTGTGGAGATTGACGCGGGCGACACCTTCGCGTATGACGATCAGGCGCGCCAAACCCAGTACGAGCGCGAGCGTAAAGCGGCAGAACGCATCTTCGCCCTTCTGCCTCCCGACCAGGCAGCTGAGTTCCGTAGCCTGTGGGAAGAGTTCGTCGCCCAGCAGACCCCCGAAGCGCGCTTCGCGATGGCGTTAGACCGCCTCGCAGGCGTGCTGGCGAACTATTGCAACAACGGGGGCGGCTGGCGCGAGTTTCAGGTGCCCAAAGAGAAAGTCATCGCTCGCAACAGCGTGATGGCACGCGCCGCACCCGAACTGTGGGAGATGGCACGCCAGATGATCGAAGAAGCTTTCGCCGACGCACCGTTGGGTATAATTCAGCCAGTCGCATCCCAGTAAGGAGGAATAGAACGATGGCAATCACTCTTTCCGAGCGCGCGGCGCAGGAACTGAAGGCTTTACTCGAAGAATCGGGCGCACCCAACGCCAGCCTGCGAGTGTGGGTGGCAGGCGGCGGGTGCAGTGGTCTGCAATACCAGATGGCAATTGACGACGCCGACCCGGAGCCGAACGATCTGGTGTTCGAATCGCACGGCATCCGAATCTATGTGGATGACCTGAGCATCCGTTATATGGACGGTTCCTCGATTGATTATGTGGAAGACAGCTTCGGCGGGGGGTTCAAGATTGATAACCCCAACGCCATCAACACCTGCGGCTGCGGCTCGTCGTTCCAGACGGATGATGAGACGGGGATGCCCGGCTGTGGGTGTGGCGGCTGCGGGTGTGGATACTGACTGACTGAGAGTACCATGCACTGGAACGCGCGTGCCCTGAGACAGGCGTTTTTGAACTTCTTCCAGAGCAAGGGGCATCTGCTGCTCCCTTCGGATAGCCTCGTGCCGAAAGACCCGTCCCTGCTGTTCACCAGCGCGGGGATGGTGCAGTTCAAGCCCTACTTTCTGGGCGTCGCGCAGCCGCCCGCGCCGCGAGTGACCACCGTGCAAAAATGCCTGCGCACCACCGACATCGACTCGGTGGGCGACCTCTCCCACCTCACTTTCTTTGAGATGCTGGGCAACTTCAGCTTCGGCGACTACTTCAAGCGCGAAGCCATCCTGTGGGCGTGGGAGTTCCTCACCGAACACCTCAAAGTAGACACCGACAGGCTCCAGTTCACCGTATTTCAGGACGACGACGAGGCATTTGATATCTGGCACAAAGAGGTCGGCATCGAGGCGAACCGCATCTGGCGACTGGGCGAAAAGACCAACTTCTGGCCCGCGAATGCCATCAGCGAGGGTCCCAACGGTCCCTGCGGACCCTGCTCGGAGATTTTCTACGATACGCGCCTCGACACAGGCTGCACCAACCCCGAGTGCGGACCCGCCTGCGACTGCGGACGCTGGCTGGAAATCTGGAACCTCGTGTTCATGCAATACGAGCGCACGGAAGAGAACGGCAAACCCAAACTCATCCCCTTGCCCAAGAAGAACATCGACACGGGCATGGGGCTGGAGCGCACCGCCGCCGTGCTGATGGGGTTCGAAAGCCCGGTTGAGACCGATGTGTTCCAGCCGATTGTGAGTGCGATTGAGTCGCTGGCAGGCGTGCGCTACAAGCAGGGCGAGCCGACCGACACCGCCATCCGCCTGATTGCGGACCACATTCGCGCGGCGACATTTGCGATTGCGGATGGCGTTATCCCTCAGAACGAGGGGCGTGGCTATGTGCTGCGCCGAATCGTGCGCCGCGCCATCCTGCGCGGACAGCGCGTGCTGGGGTTCGAAAAGCCCTTCATGGCGGAACTCGTGCCTGCTGTGATTGAGGCGCTGGGCGACCAGTACCCCGAAATTGTTCAGCGCAAAGACTACATTCAGAGCATCCTGCGCTTTGAAGAGGAGCGCTTCCGCCAGACAGTGCAGTCGGGGCTGGCACGGCTGGAGGAGATGCTAACGGACGAATCGGTACAGCGCTCGCGCGTGCTTTCAGGCGAGCGCGCGTTCACCCTGTACGACACCTATGGCTTCCCGCTGGAGTTGACTCAGGAAATTGCCGCCGAGCGCGGGATTCAGGTGGACACCGAAGGCTTCCAGCAGGCGCTGGAGGCGCAGCGCCAGCGCGCCCGCGAAGCCAGCGGCATCTCTGAGAAGCTGTTTGTGCAGACTGGCTCCGCGCTTGCCGAGCTGGCTCAACACGCCGCGCCCACCCGTTTCATCGGCTATGACTATACCGAAGGCGAGGCGGTTGTGGTGGGCATTATCCGCGACGGCAACCTGACCCCTGCCGCCCAGCAGGGCGATACGGTGGAGATTGTGCTGGATCAAACCCCCTTCTACGCCGAAGCGGGTGGACAGGTTGGCGATACAGGCTATCTGGAGTGGGAGGGCGGACGCGCCGAAATCACCGACACCCAGAAAGCGAACGATTTCTATCTCCACCACGCCCGAATCGTGGAGGGCGAGCTGAACCTCAACACAAAGGTTCACGCCGTCGTGCCCAAACAGCGGCGGCTGGACATCATGCGTAATCACACGGCGACTCACCTGCTCCACGCCGCGCTACGGGCGGTGCTGGGAACCCATGTGGTGCAGGCGGGTTCGCTGGTCGCCCCCGACCGCCTGCGATTCGACTTCACCCACCCCAAAGCGCTCACCCCGGAAGAGCTGGAGCGCATCGAATCGCTGGTCAACGAGAAGATTCTGGAGGAGCTGGAGGTTCGGGTCTACAACGATGTGCCGATTGAAGAGGCGCGCCAGCGCGGGGCGATGATGCTCTTCGGCGAGAAGTACGGCAGCCGCGTGCGCATGGTGGAGATTCCGGGCTTCTCGCTGGAGCTGTGTGGGGGCACGCACCTGCGCAACACGGTGGAGGCGGGGCTGTTCAAGATTGTGCATGAGGGCAGTGTGTCCGCAGGAGTGCGGCGCGTGGAGGCGCTCACGGGGCGCGGGCTATATCAATGGCTTCTGGAGCGCGAGCATGCCATTCGCGCCGTCTCCGAGATGATGCATACGCCCCTGCCTGAACTGCCCCGTGCGCTGGAACGCCTCACGCGCCAGCTGAAAGAACTTCAGCATGAGCTGGAGCGCCTCAAGCAGCACAGCGCGGCGCAGGCGGTCAGCGAGATTACCCCGATTATGGTGGGCGAGACGCCTGTGGTGGCACACGCCCTGCCCGATGCCGACCCCAAAACGCTTGGCACGCTGGCTGACCGCCTGATTCAGAAAGGCGCGGGCGTCGCTGTGCTGGCAACTCACACGGACGGCAAAGTGGTGCTGATTGCCAAAGTCGCGCCCGAATGGGTGCAGAAAGGCTTGCACGCGGGCAACCTTGTGCGAGCGCTGGCACAGCAGGTGGGCGGCTCAGGCGGGGGCAAGCCCGACTTTGCCCAGGCGGGCGGCAAACAGCCCGAAAACCTACCCCACGCGCTGAGCCTCGTGCCGCAACTGGTGCAACAGCAACTTTCAGGCAACGGTTAGAGGCGAATGTCGATAATCGCCGAGACGCCCACGCCCTCCACCCGATCCAGATTGCGCCCCGGATTTTTGGTGGAGACGGGAATCAAGCCACGCACCCGTACCTCACGCCCCATAAAGTCGCCCTCCACCTGAGCCACTGCCTGCACCTTCTGCACCAGCTCCGGTTTGCCCATCACCTGCGCCGCGCCCACATGCGTGCCCTTGCCCACGCTGATAATCGGCACGACTTTGGTGGCGAAATTCTTGTCGGGCTTCGTGTTGGTCAGGTTGTTGACGAAGCGGTCTATGTCCTTGCCCAGCCGGTCTACAACGACGGCAATTCCGCCTGCTTTGAGAATCTTATCCAGCTGGGTGTAGCCGAACACACAACCCAATGTGAGCAGACCTCCCAGAACGAAACTACGCAATCCCTGTTTCATTGGTGTCAACCTCCTGAAGGGTTAGACGCCCGGAGCCAGCAAAGGTTCCCACCCTATCATTCAAAACGCTGGAGCGCGGCGACGGCGTTCCAGTGTTCGTGAAACTCCTCCTCTAAGGCGCGTGCGCTGGGGTAGCCGAGGCTGGCAGCGACCTGTTCCAGTCGCTCGCCTTCGGGCAGGGTTTCGGGCGCAGGCTCAAAAAGCAGGCTCAGCCGATTGCGCAGCTGGTAGAAGAACAGCCACGCCTGATGAAGCGCCTCATAATCGGGGCGTGGGAGCCAGCCACGCCGATAGAGCCACTCCAGCATTCCCAGTGTGCTGGTGGGCAGGGGCGTATCCTCAATCGTCGCTGTGTGAACCATCCCCCACTGGGCGAGAAACTCAATCACCGCAAGCCCCCCTCTGCCCAGTTTCAGGTGGCGTTCCGCATGTTCAGGGCGCACGCGCTCGGTCAGGGCGCGTCGTATCAGATGGCGCATCGCCTCAGACTGCTCTGGAGTGGGCGTCACCCCATAGCGAAAAGTCTCCAGAACCTCCTGAAACGCCCCGGCAAAGGGGAGATGCGGGTTTGCCAGCCGTGCGCGGGGCGCCGCGAGGCGTTCCCACGGTTCAGCGTGGTGGGCGAAATAGTCGGCGAAGCCCGAAACCGTGCGCACCAGCGCGCCCGCTCCCCCTTCGGGACGCAGGCGCGTGTCCACTCGTGCGAAGGCGCCCACCTCATGCAGTTGCTGACAGCGCTGGAGCATCTGCTGCAGTTCGGCGGTGCGCGCTTCTATGTCGCCGCCATCGGCAATCACGAAGCCCACATCCCAGTCGCTGGCGTAGCCCACTTCCCCAGAGCCGAGGCTGCCGTACAGGATTAAGCCGACCCCTTCGGGGAGCAGGCTCATGAGCAGGGTTTCGGCGAGGGCGGTCAGGTCTTCGGCAGTCTGGGTAGGGCGTGTTTCACCCCACAGGTCGCGTGCGCCGATGCGAAGCGTCTCGCGTCGGGCGTAAGCGCGAATGTTCGCGAGTCGGGCGCGCTCCGTTTTGCAGGGTTCCAGCCGCGCCTGAAGCGACTGCTGGTGTTCTTCCAGCGTTTTGGCATAGGGCGCAACAATCTCCTCGCCGAAGAGCATGTCCATCAGCTCCAGATGCGCCATCAGACGGCTCCAGAGTGGGGGCGACTGGGCTAACCCGGCGAGGCGCGTCAGCACTTCGGGGCTATCGGCGAAACTGTGATAGAGCGCGGCGCGGTTCGGGATGGCGTCCGCCAGCTGCTCTAACGCGCGCAGGGCGCGTTCGGGGTTCGCTGTGCGGGCGCAGGCGGTGAGCAGCTGGGGCAACACACGCAGAAACGCCCGACGCACTTCAGGCGGCGACTCGCCATATTGCGTGCCTGAAGCAGGAGCAGAAAGGATGCGGTAAGCGTGTTGCGGCTCCCGAAACCCCAGCGATTCCAGATAGGGAACCCACACCCCCTCGCCTTCGGGCGTGCCCAGCAGGAGCAGGTTTTCCTGCGGAATGGAGAGCGTGTCTTCAGGCGGTGCCACAGGCGTCAGCACCTGCTCGCGGAACTGGCGTGCGACGGTACGATGGCTCTGGAGCGTGGCTTCAAAGGCGTCCAGGCTGGGAAACCCCATGCGCCTTGCGAGGCGCTCGCGCTCGGCTGGGTCTTTCGGCAGGGAGTGCGTTTGATGACCATAGAGCATCTGCAGGCGATGCTCCACCGTCCGCAGGAAGCAGTACGCCTCCCGAAGAGCCTGTTCGGTTTCGGGGTTCAGCAGGCGTGCTTCTCGTAGTCGTCGGAGCGCTTCGAGCGTGTTGGCAACCCGCAGGCGCGGATAGCGCCCGCCGTAGCGCAACTGCAACGCCTGCACGGGGAACTCGATATCACGAATGCCGCCCCAGCCGTTTTTGATATGGGTTTCCCACTCGCCGCGCGCCTGAGTCTGCGCTTCGGTTTTGAGCCGTTGCTCCACGATTGCCTGCAGGTCTTCGGCGCTCAGGTGTCGACGATAAATCCAGGGCTGAAGCCGCTCTAAGAACTGTTCCCCCAATCGCAGGTCGCCTGCACACGGGCGTGCTTTGATGAGCGCCTGACGCTCCCACATCTCCGCCCATGCTTCGTAGTAGCGCCACGCCGAGCTGAGCGTGCGCACAATCGGACCGAACCGCCCTTCGGGACGCAGGCGCAGGTCTACGCGAAACACAATCCCGCGTCGCATCGGCTCGCTGAGCGCCTTGACCACCATCTCACACAGGCGCGTGAGATAGGCAATCGGCTCGCGGGCGCCTCTGAAATTGGGTTGATCTGCGCAGAGAAATACCAGATCGATGTCGGAGCTGTAGTTGAGTTCGCGTCCGCCCAGTTTGCCCATCGCCAGCACCACCAGCGGCAGCGCGCCCTCCATCGGGTACTGGGCGCGCAGCTCCGCATCGGCGGACTCCAGCGCCCCCTGAATGCACACATCTGCAAGGTCGGAAAGCTGGCGCGCTACTTCGGGCAAGCTCAGTTTGCCCATCACATCCAGCGCGGTGATGCGCACCAGCTCCTGATACTTGAACAGGCGTAAGCGATCCAGCCGCATCCAGTAGGTGGAGCAGGGTTTCAGCAAGCGCCCCAACTCGCGCTGAAGTTCCGATTTCGTGCGACGGCGATACAGAAGTTTTGGGTCTAACAGAATCTCGCCGAGTTCGGGGTTCTGAATGAGCGCGTCCGCCATATACTGAGAGCTGTCCATCAGGGTCAGGAGCGGCTCCAGCAGGCGCGGCGACTCAGCAAACAGGCGGTAGTAGGTTAACCGATTGCCCAGCGACTCCAGCCAGCGATCCAGGTTAATCAGCAGGCGGTTGGGGTCAGGGGAGTTTTGAAGAGCGTTCCGAAGCGTGCCCTCAAAGCGTTCAAAAAGCTCCGCCTGCGTGCCGTCGCCACGCAGGCGATGGAGCGTGTGTTCCATCTGTGCGCTATTTTCGTGAGGCATAAATCACGGCTGCACAAGGGAAGAGGTCCAGTCCCCCACCAGCGGGATACGGAACCATTTGCCGTTGTAGGCTTCTATCGCCGCCCAGATGATGTAGACCAGCACATAGATTATAAGCGCCAGGAAGAGTGGGATGACAAGGACAAACCCAATCCCACAGGTGATGACCCCGATCACCACTCCGACAATAGTGAGGACTACGAGGGCAACCAGCAGGAATATCTGAAACAGCAACTGCTGCAGGGCATGATAAGCGACGAAGCGTGAGCGTTCGCGGTAAACCAGATAAATGATGAGCGGCACCAGAAACTGCCCTATCGTTGTGACCCACCCCAGCAGTCCGGAGAGGTGCGCCAGCATCGCCCACAGGCGCTCTTCCGAAGATATCGCGTCAGGCGTGTTCATCATGGCATTTGTGTGTTAGACTTCGCTTTCGAGTATACCCAAGTCTTTTCGAGGGGCGACGGGGCAAGTTTCTGGCGAGAAGAGTGCCGCAAGGTGGGTTCGGAAGCGCCTGAGCGGGTACAATTGGCTTATGCCAAAGTTCAAGGACGGCGACCGGGTGCAGGTTAAGGTGCGCGAGGTGCAGGGCAAGGAAGCGCTGGAGGGGCGTTATGCGCCGCATCTGGGCGGCACGCGCGGCACGATTTTGAAAGTCTACTCCTCCGAAGAGATTGCGGTAGACCTGGATATTGACAGCCTCCCCGAAAGCGTCCGCCAGCGCCATGCCGAACAGCAGGGCGCGATGCACGAGAAGTGGCTCAACAGCCTTTCGGAGGAGGCGCGCAACCGCCTCACCGACGAGGAGAAAACCTTCCGCCTGCGCTATGTGGTGCTGCTGAGCGAGGCAGATTTAGAGCCGCTCAAAGAGCCAACTCGCAAAGCTGCGGCAACCCCCGGCACGCCCTCAAAGTCCGCGAAACCCTCGCCCCAAGCCTCTGAAACAGCCGCGAAGCCAGCGCCCAGAACTTCCGAAAAGCCTGCGAAGGCGGCTGCCCCCGAGCCACAGGCGTCCTCCACAAAAAGTCGGGCGAAGGGGGCAAAGCAGGCGGAGTCCATCCCCACGCCGCCACGCCCCACGCCCGAACAGTTAGACCAGCTGGAAGAGCAGTACCTGAAGTCGAGGCGCAAGCGCTGACTATTCGGTCAGACTCTGCAGGAACGCAGAGAGGCTCTGCAGGCTTTCCATGCTGGCGCCTGTTTGCTCGAACCAGAGCTTCGCCTGCGCCTCGCTGAGGGGTTTGGGAAACACTACCGCGCACCGCGCCGCGCTCAAGTTCAGCACGCTCGCCACGCGGCGAATCTGCCCCAACTCCTCTTCCACCAGCGTCCCCGCGCTTTTGCACTCCAGCGCGGCGAGCCGAAACTCACCACACGCCCACAGCGCAATCAGAATGTCCACCTCAAAACAACCCCCTTGGGCAGACTGGAACCGCGCGTTGCGGAATATCACACAGGGGTGCGAGTTCAGCAACCGCTTGACCCGCTCCGCAACCCCCATCTCGAACCACTGACCCGACAGAAAGTTCTGGGCAAACGGCTGCTTGCGCACACGAAACGACACCGCGCGCTCATTGCGATTGTACACATAGTAATCCAGTATATACAGCTGGTAGAGGCGCGTCAGAAAATTCGTGACGATGCTCAGCTGCTCGGCGTCGAGGTGCGCCACCTTTCGGCTCATCTCGCGGGGTGAAGCGAGGGTGCCGCGCATCAGCTCCAGCAGCGGCGCCAGCAAGCCATGATGCTCCACCATAAAGCGTGCCAGGTGACGACGCTCGCGCTCCACAGCATTGGTGGGCTGCTCGGGCGCATGCTCCACCAGCTCGATGCCCCGCGCCTCGCAAAAGCGCATCAACTTCTGCGTCAAGAATTGAGCGTCCGGGCGGAAAGTGTCTGGAATTGACAAAGCGATCTGGGGCGTCTGCGCCGAAGGCATGCTTCCCTCGTGCAGACGCTCCAGCTGGGAAGCCAGACGGTTCAACTGCTGACTTATCTCGCGCAGTGCGTGAACGACCTCAAGCAAAAGATTGACCTCCGTCATCCTGTGGTTCTCTCCTTACCCCTCACCCCGAGGCAGAAAGAAGCAGTTTGTAAGGGGCGAGAGTATATACTGCCTCGTGCAGATGAAAGTTCCCGAATTTTACGGGAATGCCCTGCAAGAAGGCAAATTTTTCCGACGATTTCGGTCAAAAGGGTGTCCGCTTTTGGGCGGATTTTGAGTCTTAAAGGGTTGGAAGTCGGCGATAGGGGCTTCCAGTGAGGTGTGAGAATGCTTCGGTTTGCATGGTTTGACAGGCTTGGACAGGAGGCGGCAGGCGCAGGTGGCGCCTCCGCCCTCTGGAATAGAAGGCTTAACACTGCCTGGACCTCCTTCTCTCGTATAGACCTCTTCTGTGTGAGGGAACTGTGAACTGCTCACCACAAAGCGACCTCCTTGAGATGGGAAACCAGGGCTACGGCGCTCTCCGTAGCCCTGGTTTTTTACTGGATAGTCGGTTAACTTTGTCCGGTTTTGAGCAGTTTTTGAGTCTATAGGAGATGGAGCGCACTGCGCTCCAGCAAAGAGGTGAACGAAGATGAACGGAACGATGGTTCAAAGGCTTGGATTGATTGCGCTGATGGCTCTTCTAAGCCAAAGTGTGTGGGCGCAGCAGTTTCAGATTTCGTTTAACGATGGTCCACGCAATGTGGGCCTCAGCCTCTCCTACTCTTCCTCAGGACCGACCAGTGGTACGCATACTGCCGCGGAATGGGTTTTGACAGACACTTCTTTTGGTGGGACAGGCAACGGCTATGTCTGGAATCGGCAGCTGGTTCCCTTTTCCAGTGGGGATGTGTTTGGGCGTCTGGTGGCACGCTTCTCCGGGGATGGCGGCACTTCTGCAGGCAGTTACTGGCGCTTGCCTGCCAACCGTTCGGGCGGAGTTACAGGCAACAACCCCAGCGGCGTGGCGACTTTCACCACCTGGGTCGGTTCGGGGCATGTGTTCCGCCTGGAGCAGCTCTCCAATAAGCCTGCCTTCGGCGGGGACATGACGACCCGAACACGCGCTCAGTTCGATAACGCCGCACAGCTAACACTGGCATCGGGGGTTTCGGCATCGATTGCTGGCGTAACCGATGATGACCCCATAGCCCCGGGCATTCAGGTGAATAAGTTTCTTAATCCTAACTTGAACATCGGGTGGAACGCCTCAGGGGCATCGGTTTTTCGGGGGCAGGTCGCGGGTGGCGCCTACTTCGGAGCCATTAACTCCCCCTTCCGCGATGACGCGCGCCTGACCGCGGAACTCCTCGTGAACAGCGTTTCTGTCCAATCAGGCAATAGCGGCGTTACCTTCGCCGTGAATGAAGGAGCGGGCACCAAAGCGCTCGCGGCGGTCGGCAACACCTATCTACTGGATCTCAGCGCCTATAATGTGGGCGATATCGTGACCCTGAGCGTTAATGCCTCTGTGCTGTGGGACGGTTATGGGGATTCCTACATGGGCACCCAGACGATACAATCGCAGACCTATACCATCCAGTTTGAAGTGGTGCCCGAACCTGCAAGCCTGCTGGCACTGGGTACGGCGCTGATCGGATTCGCAGGTTTGCGACGCAAGCGCTAAAAGGCAACAGGAACTCTGCTTGTCTCAGGGGGGTAGGTTTCCTCTACCCCCTGTTTGCTTAGCAGGAAGCGTGCCGCTGTTGTAGAATTTTCCTTGATGGAGGCAGCCACCGATGAACGAAGCCCAGCTTCACTTGCTGACGAACCACCTGCCTGTGATGGGCAGCCTGTTCACCGTATTGTTGATGCTGTGGGGCATTGTGCGCAGGAGCGACGAGGTTCAAAAAACGGCTCTCGGCGCGATGGTGCTGGTGGCGCTTACCGCCCTGCCCGCCTACTTCACAGGCGAGCCAGCCGAGCATGTGGTGGAACACCTCCCAGGGGTGAGCGAGGCGCATATTGAAGAGCATGAGTCTATGGGCAAGTTCGCGCTCGCTTCGGCAATTGGTTTGGGCGTGGTGGCGTTAGCGGGCTTGATCCTCAGTCGGGGCAAGTCGGTATCGCTGGCGGCGGCGAGTATCGTGCTGGTGGCGAACCTGTTTGTGGCGGGCGTAATGGGCTACACGGCGCATCTGGGCGGTCAGATTCGCCATAGCGAGATTCGAGGCGAAGGCGCCCCTGCCCCCACAGAAGGCGAAACCCATACAGAAAGGGAGCATGAGTAGCGATGGAATCACCTGTCGCGTTTCTGACGGAATACTTGCGAAACCTGCCCCACACCGAAACCCTGCGCGAGTATGAGGCGTGGTGGGAGCTGCAGGGACGCGAGATTTCCACCAGCGTGGATCGGGCGGGCACGCCATGGATCCGCCAGTTTGACCGCTGGGGTCGGCGTGTGGACGAGGTGATGATGCCCGCGGGCTATCGGACGCTGGTCACGAAAGCCTACACACTCGGCGCGGTGTGGCGCGTGATTGAGGAGAACGACCTCGCCACCAGCTTCGCGCTGGGCTACATTACCTCGTTTTATGACCCCGGGCTTTACTGCCCTCACACTGTGAGCCTCTCTACAGCGGTGCCACTGGCAAAGTACGGGCATCCTGTAGTGCGGGAGCGCTTCCTGCCGCCAATGTTGCGCCGCGACGAGTCGGTGTGGCAGGGCGCCACATGGATGACTGAGGCGGGCGGCGGCTCGGATTTGGGCGCGAATGTGCAGACCGTCGCGATTCCCAACGGTGAGGCGTATCGCCTGACAGGTGATAAGTATTTCTGTAGCAATGTGGGGGCGGAGCTGGCGGTGGTCGCCGCGCGTCCACAGGGCGCGCCTGAAGGCGTGCGAGGGCTGGCGCTGTTCCTTGTGCCCCGTGAGCGCGAAGACGGCACGCTCAACTATACGATTCGGCGCCTCAAAGATAAAATCGGCACGCGCTCCGTGCCCACAGGCGAGGTGGAACTGCGCGACAGTCTCGGCTACCTGCTGGGCACGCCCGAAAGCGGCATCTACCTGATTCTGGAGGTGCTGAACTGGTCGCGCGTTGCCAACAGCATCGGCAGTGTGGCGCTGGTGCAACGCGCGATTGCCGAGGCGGAAAAGTTCACCCAGCACCGAATCGCCTTTGGGAAACCGCTCAGCGAACAGCCCCTGATGCACGCGCAAATCCGACGCTGGAAGAGCCTGCTTCCCCAGCTCTTTGCGCTCGCGTGGACTTGCGTGGAACTGCTTCAGGAAGTATGGCATCAAACCCCGCCCTACTCGGAGCGGTATCACCTGTTCCGCCTGATGACCCATCTCGCCAAATACTGGACTGCCGAGATGGCGGTTCACGCCGCGAAGTGGTGCATGGAGGTGCATGGGGGGCACGGCGTGCTGGCGGAGTTCGGGATTGAGCGCCTGCTACGCGAGGCGATGGTGCTGCCCATCTGGGAAGGGGGGAGCCACCGCCAGATGCTGGACGCGCTGGAGGTGATGCAACGGCGTCGGGCACATCAAACCTTGCTGGAGTTTCTCGCCCCCTATGCCGACGCGAAGGCGGTTGACGAATGGCGCGAACGGATTGAGCAATACCTCACGATGCCGCCCGAACAGCAGGAAGCACAGCTGGAGGCGTTGATCCCGCCGCTCGCGTGCTGGGTGGCGGAAACTTGCGCAAAGCGGCTGGGATAGACCCGCTACACCAGCAGCCTGTAAAGCCGATAGGCCAGCAGCACGGTCATCGTCACTACAAAAACATACTTGAACTGCTGATTGGAAAGTCGCAGGCTGGTGAACCGCGCGCCCAGATAGGCGCCAAATGCGCCCGCCGCCATGAGGATGAGGACCAGGCTCAGGTTCAACTGCGCGTTTTGCCAGTGGAACGCCAGCGCACTGGCGGACTGCGCCGTGACCACCACCGCGCTGGTGCCCGCCGCCCGTTTCGGCTCAAGCCCAAAAACGATAAGCGTGGGCACCAGCAGAAACCCAACTCCCGCCCCGATAAAAGTGCTGAATATCGCTATCGGCACCACCAGCACCATCAGCCATGCCAGCTGGCGCCGGGGCGCAGTTTGCAACGGGCGTGCTTGAATCAGACGCCATAGCATGTATCCCGCCGACACGAAATACGCCACCCAGATAATCTGGTGAGGGACACGCTGGGCTGCCATCACGCCCAGCGGCGACGCCAGCGCCGCCAGCAACGCCAGCCACGCCCCCAATCGGGTATCCACCAGTCCGCTCCGATAAAAACCAATCGCCGCGAACAGCGACGTCGTGCCCCCCAGCGCCATCGCCAGCGGCTGCACCTGATGCACCAGGTCCGTCAAAAACAAACTCAAAAAAGGAATCGCCGCCAGCGCCACCCCAAACCCCAGCATCCCTGAAAAAACCGACAATACAAAAATCCCTGCCGCCATCCATACCGTCTCTAAGCTCATCTCACGCTCCCGTATCAGCGGTTTTGCCCCTCCAGAAGAGTTGGGCACTCGCAGGTTCAGAAATTGTACCCTCATAGCAGGAACTCCGCGTCTTCTGGCGAACAGCGGTTTCGGTGAGTATGATGAGCCGAATCCCCGAATCGGAAGTGAGCCAGTGGCTGGCGAAAGTCCCCGAATGGCGTCGCGAGGGGGGCGAGATTGTGCGGGGGTTCACCTTCCGCAATTTTCGTGAGGCGCTCGCGTTCGTGGTGCAGGTGGGCATGCTGGCAGAGCGCATGGATCACCATCCCGACATCACGATTCGCTACAAGCAGGTGGAGCTGCGCCTGATCACGCACTCGGCGGGCGGGCTGACCGAAAAAGACTTTGAGCTGGCGCAACAGATTGATGCCCTCGTGCGCTGAGGGGTGCCCCGCATGGCGATAGACAAGCGTGACCTCCAGAAGTGCATTCACTGCGGGCTATGCTTGCAGGCGTGCCCGACCTATGTGGCAACAGGCGAGGAAGCCGAGTCGCCACGCGGGCGGATTTACCTGATGCGCTCTGCGCTGGAGGGGCGCACCCCATGGAGCGCCATCCGCCCGCATATTGACGCCTGCATGGGCTGTCTGGGATGTCAGACGGCGTGTCCATCGGGCGTGCCGTATGCGCGTTTGATTGAAGGGGCGCGCGCGGAGGTGGAGCGCCACGCCCGCTCGCCGTTCCAGCGGTGGGTGCGCCAGCAGGCAATTGCGCACTTCACGAACCCGGTGCAGTTGCGTCGGTTGCTGCGGCTGGCGCGTGGGGTGGGCTTTCGGCGTGCGCCGCGCTGGCTGGCGCGGATGCTCGGCGCGCCCGAATCGGCAGTCGCGCTGCCCGAACCCCCCAGAACGCTCTGGCGACCGCAAGCGTGCTACCCTGCTGCGCACGGCGAAACGCGCGGGCGCGTGGGGCTACTGCTGGGATGCGCTCAGTGGGCGCTGTTCCCCGAAGTGCATCGTGCCAGCATCCGCCTGCTCACGCTCGCCGGGTTTGAGGTGCATGTGCCCCCCAATCAGGGCTGTTGCGGGGCGCTGTGGGTACATAACGGCTATCCTGACCATGCCCGACGACTGGCGCGACGGCTCTTCCAGGCGTTTGAGGGGCTGGATTTTATCGTGGTCAACGCCGCAGGCTGTGGCAGCACGATGAAGGAGTACGGCGAGCTGTTCGCGGGCACAGCGGAGGCGTCGCAGGCGCAGGCGTTCAGCCAGCGTGTGCGCGACATCACCGAGCTGCTCGCCGAGGCGCCCCTGCCCGAACCGCAGTTCCCTGCCCCGTTCAGGGTGGCGTATCACGATGCGTGCCATTTGCTCCACGGGCAGGGCATTCGGGACGCACCGCGCCAGCTGCTCAAACGCATTCCTCAGCTGGAACTGGTGGAGCTGGAAGGGAGCGAGATGTGCTGCGGCTCGGCGGGGATTTATAACCTGCTCCAGCCCGCACTGGCGAAGCAGGCGCTTGCCCGGAAGGTGGAGGCGATTCGCAAAAGCGGCGCCGACGCGCTCGCCAGTCCGAACCCCGGTTGCACCCTGTGGATTGCACAGGGGCTTCGCGAGGCGGGAAACCCCATCCCCATCCACCACCCCGTGGAACTGCTTGCAAAAGCCTACCCCGATTCGCCATAATTAGAGCCAATGCGATTCGACCGTGAGCAGGTGCCGAAGTGGCTGAAGCGGTGGTGTCCCGACGAGCATGTGGCGCATGTGTCGGAAATCACGCCTGAGCGGCTGCAGGCGCTGGGTATTCGGGCGCTGCTGCTGGATTTAGACAACACCATCACGCCGTGGCGCAGTCGGCAGGTTCCCGAAACAGTGCGCCAGTGGATTCAGCAGATGAAGGAGGCGGGTATTCGGCTCTGCTTTGTGTCTAACACGCGCAATCTGGGGCGCCTGCGCTGGCTGAGCGAAACGCTGGGCATCCCCTACGCGCGTGGTCCGATAAAACCCCGACGCGCCATGCTCCAGCGCGCCATCGAGATGCTCCAGGTCAAGCCTGATGAGACCGCAATCGTGGGCGACCAGCTGTTCACCGATGTGTGGGGCGGCAATCGGCTGGGGATTTACACCATCTGGGTACGCCCGCTGGCGCCGCGCGAGTTCGTGGGCACAAAAATCAGCCGCCGGGTGGAACGCTGGCTTCTGGGCAAAATCAAACCTTATGCCAGACCTGAAGAGCATGCCGATTGACGCGCACACGCAGGTGGTGGGCGTGCTGGGCTATCCCGTGCGCCATTCGCTCTCGCCCACCATGCACAATGCGGCGTTTGAAGCGCTGGGGCTGAACTGGGTCTATCTCGCGTTTGAGGTACCCCCAGAGCGATTGGCAGAGGCAATCGCGGGCATGCGGGCGCTGGGCATTCGCGGACTGAACCTGACGATTCCCCACAAAGAGGCGGCGTGTTCCCTCGTGGATCGGCTCACGGCGCAGGCGGAGGCAATTGGCGCGGTCAACACGCTCTTTTGGGACGGCGACACGCTGGTGGGCGACAATACCGATGCGGAGGGCTTTTTGCGTTCGCTGCTTGAGGCGGGGGTGGAGCCGAAGGGACAGCGCGTGCTGGTGCTGGGGGCGGGCGGCTCGGCGCGGGCAATCGTGTATGCGCTACGCCAGCGGGGCGCAAGCGTGTGGCTCGCCAACCGCAACCTCCAGCGCGCCGAGCAACTGGCGCAACGCTACGACGCGGAGGGCGTGCTGCCGCTGGACGCTGCCGCGCTGGCGCCACAGCTAACGCGATTTGACGGTGTGGTCAACTGCACCCCGCTCGGCATGCACCCCAACGAGGAGACGATGCCTCCCCTGCCAATAGCGAACTTGCCCGCGCATGCGTGGGTGTGCGACCTGGTGTACCGCCCGCTGGAGACGCGCCTGCTCCGCGAAGCGCATGCACACGGGTTGAAAACCGTTTCGGGCTTGGGCATGCTCCTCTGGCAAGGCGCGCTGGCGTTTGAACGCTGGACAGGGACAAGCGCGCCCGTGGCGGTGATGGCGCGGGCGTTGTTGGAAAAGCTTGCATAGTCGTAGCACTGATTGGGTATCATACTCATATGCGGTTCAAAGGCAAAGTTCGCTGGCTGGAGAAAGAGGAGCAGGAGTTGTACCGGATAGCGATGGATTGCTTTCGGTCTCGTGCGCGCGATTACTCGTCCAAAATAAGGGAACTGCAACGATCATGGTTAGCAATAGACCACTTACTCGCAAAAACTATCCGAGAGTCAGGCTGGCATAACATACCTGAGGTAGCTTTTTTTGGCAGGATAGATATCTCCCTCGATGGCTCTGAAGTCGAGTCGAGGTACATCGGTTATGCAGGGGCTGACATTGAGGATACACGCATTCTGGACTGGCGTACCCCGCTGGCAGACGTCTACTATTCCGCGTACGGTGTTGGACGAGTGAGCTATATTGCTCCTCGTGGGGTTATAGGGGTGGAACTTACTCTACGCAGGAAGTTTCGTGAGCATGGTCGCACCATCAGCATCATCAGTACGGAGCATGCTCCGTTGCCTTTCTATTCTGCTCCCCGTGAGTTGCCAGGAGAGGTTGACATCAAGCCTCGTAAAGGCTTCTCGGATTACCTGGACGAGTTATTATCACGCACTTCCGATGCGCTGATGCGCGACATAGTGAAAACGATGGATAAAGAGCAAGACAGAGCGATTAGAACAGACTCGCGTGCGCTTTTGGTGACGGGTGGTCCCGGAACAGGCAAGACAGCCGTCGCCTTGCATCGAATTGCGTACTTGAACTACCAACATCAAAACCAGAAACCGAGGCGAGCAGGCTTGCGGCTTGCTTACATCAGCCCCACTCAGCGGTTGGGAGTATACACCAGTGGCGTTTTTTAGAAGCATCCCTGATTCTATCCCCCACTTCTTCAGTATAGATGAACTGATGGATCACTACATTCGTATGCATGCCCAGTGGCTCCCAAAACGAGAGCAAAACCGCATACATCTGGAAAGTCGGCTCCAGTTTGAGGAGCGAATGCTTTCCGCGAGCAACGATCTCAAGCGCGCTTTCCAGCAGCTGAATTCGTCTGACATGGTTGGGAGGCTCGTATACCGTCTTCATGAGGCGGCAATAGCGCGAATGCGGGATGAGATTCGCAGGTTGGGCATTGAAAGAATGCAGTATCTTCTTCGGGATTTGCAAGAAGCAAAGAATCAGTTCGCCTATTTGAGAAGGTTCTTGTCCCCGTTTGACAACCGAAAAAGGATTAAGGGTACTCTGGACAAAATCACAAGTGTGCATGATCACATAGGCAATCTGCAAGAGCTTCTCCAACAGCTAACCGCCTTGACAGAGGGACGAGCAGTGCAAAAACTGGAAGAGAAGGGCGTCAGCTCACACAGAAGGCTCTCGGAAAGCGAGGCACTTAACAAGACACTCAAGGAAATCAGAAAGGACCTGGAGGGACTGACGGAGGAGTTTTTCAAGGTGCATGAGTTGCTCCGCCCCGTTGAATTCGCTTCCGAAATCTTCTCGAAATACTCTGCTGAACTCCAGAAAGTACTCGACTTGTTGAACCCCTTCTGGCTATTCCGCTCGGCTTGGGGGATGCCGCAGGTCATCGAATTCGTTGAGCAGAAGGTCGGCAAGGACGCCCCACAAATCCTCAAATCCTTTCACCGCGACGACTACGAGATTGCCTATGGCGCAAAACCCCTTGTGTGCCTGTTCCTACAGTCGCTGTTTTCAACCCAGGAATCGCTTCTAAGCGGGCACGCCGTTATCACGATTGATGAAGCCCAAAACCTGCCCTATTCCGTTTTACTCTTCATACGCCGACTAACCGGCACGAGCTCGTACATTACCGTCATCGGCGATTCCAATCAGAGCATAGCCACACTGGGATCCTCGCTGCACGATATGGAAAGACTTTTCAACGCTCAGGCTTACCATCTTACGCGAGTCTACCGCAGTAGTCCTCATATCATCAGAGCTGCACTCGGTCTTCTGGATTCGAGCAGCGAACCTGACCTCAGCTTGGTACGCAGCTCTGGTGAAAAACCATATGTATTCCGCGGAAGCATTAAGGAAGTCGCCAACCTTGCCCGAGACCTGCATGTGCGGAATAAATACAACAGCACTGCCATCATCACAAAGACTCTGGACGAGGCTATAAGGATAGGCGAGATTACCAAACTTCCCGTCGCGAAGGAAGACTCCCCAAGCCCAACAACTGGCATCTTCGTTATTCCGCTCAACCTGTGCAGTGGGCTTGAGTTCGACGCCGTTGTCGTGGCGAATGTTTCTGACGAGAATTATGACTCCAACTCCCCTGAGGACAGGCGCCGCCTCTATGTTGCCAGTACGCGAGCGATGCACACCCTTGTTTTCCATCAAGAACCCAACAGCACCTCGTCCCTAACTGATTCGCTGCTCAGTCGGAACCTTGTGAAGATGCACAAGTGAGGCAGGTTCTTGCTACGCGCTGCGGGCTGGTAGCTTTCCGAGTGCGACCAGTCCCACCGCCACCCCAAGCGTCACCAGAAAGCCAATCAGCAGGTCGGTTCCATAACAGGTCATCGTGATTTCGTGGGCGCCAGGGGGCACGGGCAATGCCCGAAACGCGAGGTTCGCCCGAAGCAAGGGCACAGGCTTGCCGTCCACTTGCGCCCGCCAGCGCGGATACCATGTGTCGGAGACCATCAGCCACGCGGTTTGTGAAGCGGGGTTGTTCACCTGCAGGCGCACGCGCGTGGCGCGCACCTCCAGCCACTCCACCTGCGCCGCGCCCACAGGCACGCCCGCGCCGTAGCGCTCCAGAGCCTCGTCTGCCCCATCGCCGTAGAGCAGAACCCGATTCTCTGCCCACGCGCGTTCCAGAATCTGGGCGAGTGTGGCAGGGTCCTGGGTGTCGGGCGCCAGCTCGGCGCGCCCCAGATAGACCCCCTGCGCGGGCGTTTCCCCGTCGGGCACGGGCTGCCAGCCATCAGGAGTCAGCACACGCGCCACCCGCATCCAGCGCAGGCGCGGCGTGAGACGCTTCACAAACTGCATGTTGCCGTTTTCAGGCGGCGCGCTGTCTTCCCCGTTGATAATATCCAGCATCTGCTTGGTGTAGCGAGGGATAAGCGAGTCGTAGCCGCCAGCGTCGGGGATGCGATACGCCGTGGCGGTGTTCGGCGGCAGGGCGGCAGGCGGTGCCTCATAAAGGCTCCAGCGCATGTTCAAAACGGCGATTCGTTCCCCAGCCGCAGGGCGCGCCTCTTCCAGAATCGGCGCAGGAGGAAACACCTCTTCACGCTCTGCATACAGGGGGTAGCGATAGCCGTGCGCAGAGGGGGGCAGAACCGCCAGCGCCACAAGCATACTCGTCGCCAGCGGTGGGGAGAGTATTCCCCGCTGTTGCGCCACAAGCGCGCCGATTGCCAGCGCCATCACGCTCAGCGTCATCGGCAGGCTCGTCAGCACGCCCTGAAGCAGCGGCGTCCGCGAAACGCCCTGGGGCAACAGGCTCCATGCCAGCCCCAGCGCGACCAAAAAGCCAGCCGCCCATATCGCCAACCCCAGCCCCCACCGCTCCCGACGCTCAAAGCCCAAGCCTGTGAGTACCGCCAGCCCAAACGCCCACAGGCACAGCACCCGCGCAGGCGAACCCGTCGCGCTGTAGCCAGGCAAATAAAAATAGAGCAGGCGCGTGAGGGGGGAGCCAATCGCCAGCAGCAGCGCCAGCCCCACCAGAACCGCCCAGAACAGCCCCTGCCCGCGCCGCGACACGCCCAGAATCGCCAGCCACAAGCCGACCGCCCCCACCCCCATCGCCAGCTCGGCATAATGCACCGCGCCCCAGTACGACCCATCGCGCGGGTGTCCGTAGGCGTCGGGACACCAGAGCGTAATCCAGTGGAACAGGGGCAACGCCGTGCGCACATAGGCGCTGTAGCCCGCTTCGGTGGCGACGGCGGCGCGGTGGCTCTGGCTCGCCAGCTCCAGAGTGGGCAGCAGCTGAGGCGTCGCCATCCCGATTCCCAGCGCAACTGCCAGCCCCAGCCAGCCCAGCGTGTGCAGGCGCAACCGCGCAGGCACGCCTCTGTCGCCCAGCACCCGCCATAGCGCGTAAAGTCCCGCCATCAAAAACCCGTAAAACGCGAACTGCAGATGCCCCGCCATCACCATCAGCCACACGGGTATCGCCAGCGCGCCCAGCATGCGACCCCCATGCGCCCGTACCTGCTCCACGCCCCACAATACCCACCCATACCAGCACAGCACCGCAGGAACCGAACTCATCTGGAGCCAGCACACGAAGAAGGTGGAAAACATCCACACGCCCGCGCCGACCAGGCTCCCTGCGAGACCCACCCCGATTCGGCGCAAGAACAGCCCCAGCCCCACGCCCGCCAGCGTCATGTGCAGCCATGCCAGCCAGCCGATTGCCAGCCATGTCGGCAGCGGCAACGCCAGCAGATGGGGCAGATAAAACGGCGCCGATTGACTGTTCGCCAGCAGCGGCATGCCCCCCAGCTGATACGGGTTCCAGAGAGGAATCTCGCCGTTCAACCAGAGCGTGCGCACCAGATCGCGCCACACATAAAACTGCGCCACGCTATCCCACACCAGCACATCCCACGCGGGGGGCGTGAGGTCAGGGCGCATTGTGTGCCATGGGGCGAAGTGATAGAGCAGGCGCAACGGAGCGAACACCTTCCCCCCGACCGTGCCCTGCCACAAAAACAATAGCGCCAGCCCCCCACAGAAGAGCCAGAGACGCCCCACTTCTGAAGTGCGCCATGCCCGAATAAGCCTATTCCTCCACATTCCAGTCTACGCCCTGCGTCACCTCCCGAATGGGAAGCCCGCGCGCTTCAGAGACCCAGCGCACCATGCGAACCACCTCGCCCGAATTGCGCTCCGCCACATTCACCGTCTCGAAGGCAAACCCATCGCGAAAGAGAACCCCGTAATATGGCTTCTCGTAAGGCTCTACGATGCCACTTACCCGATTACGGAACTTCACGACGAACACTACCCTCTCCACCTGCTCCAGCGGGTAGAACTCTTCGTGCAGGCTCCAGAAGCGGTTGAAGTAGAAGCCCTCGCGAGTCACGCGCGTGTAGCAGTTGAGGCTCAGCAGAAACGGAACTATGAGAATCGCCACAAGACCCCACACATACCGGTTCAGCCCCCGACTTTTCTGTTCACCCAGAGGATAATAGAGATGTGCTTTGATGGCGTCCCACTTATCGCCTGCCAGCCACTTCGCAAAGCCATCTGAAAACACTCCGAACACCAGAAGCGCAATAAATCCGCCTGTAAGTCCTGTCAGGACAGGTACCACAGGCAGGAAAAACAGGTCCTCTCTGTCCCGATAAAGCCACGCCTGCACTCTCGGCGCGAGCCACACAAAGAAGAGCATGCCCCCTATCAGGCTCACAAGGGCAGATGTAGCAACCCCCAACTCTGTTCGCCGATAGGCGCGAATTTCGTCGGGATCTTCAAGGGGACTGTCTGGCATGTCTTCGGGCGCAGGGTTTGCGCTCGCCAGAAAACCGATAACTGTCTTTGTAGTAACCCCTGTGGCAATCACAATTGTGATTATCTTCACGGTGGTTCCCAGAAAAGGGCTTATACCTTCCAGAAATACGCTGAGGTACGCCCCGACTACCACTACCACCACCACAAGAAACAGGGTTCCCAAACACCCCAGAGCAGCTTTCGACTTCGGCGACTCCATCGTCTCACCCCTTTCCCTGCTTATGGGTTTTGGTACTCCCACACCGTATCGGGTAGCGTGCCCTCGTAGAGCGCCTTGCCAACAATCACGCCCTCCAGGTTTGTGTCGCAGCTCAGTTGCTGGAGCGCCTCAATATCCCGCAGGTCGCGCACGCCCCCCGACGCGATTACGGGGATGTGAATGGCGTCCAGCAAGGCTTTGAGCGGCGCCAGTTCCAGACCCTGCAGGGTTCCGTCCTGCGCAATATTGGTGAAGATGATTCGCCGCGCGCCCGCGGCTGCCATCTGCTGGGCGAACTCGATGTAGTCGCACTCCGCCAGCGTCTGCCACGCGCTGACGGCAACCTTGCCGCCATACACATCCAGCGCCAGCGCCAGCCGCTCGCCATACTTCTCAAACATCGCCTGCGCGAACGCCCTATCCTGCACCGCGCGTGTGCCCAGTATTACACGCTCCGCGCCCGCCTCCAGCAGCTGCTGGATATGGGCTTCCGTGCGCACGCCCCCGCCCACCTGCACGGGAATCGCCACTGCCTTGCAGATGCGTTGAACCAGCGCGAGCTGCGTCGGCTCACCCGCCAGCGCGCCATCTAAGTCCACCACATGCAGGCGCGGCGCGCCACGCGCCGCCCAGTGCTGGGCTACCGCCACGGGGTCGTCATGATAACGGGTTTCGTGCTGATAGTCGCCGCGCACCAGCCGAACCGCACGCCCTTCCCGAAGGTCTATCGCTGGAATCACTTCAAGCCGACTCATCAGTCGCCAATTGTACCGAAATTGAACAGCACAATCAGCAGGTCGGCATCGTCTACGGTTCCGTCGCCGTTCAGGTCGGCAGGGTTCGCGCCGGACTGCCCAAAGCTGAACAACACCATCAGCAGGTCGGCGTCGTCTATCTGGTTATCGTGGTTGGCATCGCCATTAATCAGGCTCCAGTCGGCGGTTGCGGAGCCTGTGAGGGTGAGCGTCTGGCGTTTGCCCAGCCAGCCGGGCACATAGGCGCGCACCTGCAGGTTGCCCGTGAGCAGCGTTGTGAGCGCATATTCGCCGTTTGCGCCCAGCGGCACGCTCACCGAGTCGGTCTGGGAGCCATCCGTAAGCGTGAACTGGGCGACATGGGTACTGGGGTCGCCCACGAACGACTCCAGAATCACGCGCCCGCTGAGTGTTGGCAAGCCGCGAACGCGCCAGATGCCCGCGCATGCCATGTTGTCGCTTTCGCGGTTCACGGTCGCAATCGCGTAGAGCGCGCCGTCGGGGCTGGGCACAAGCAGTTCTGGCTGCTCGTCTATGGCACTCAGCGGCGGCAGGTTCAGCACCCCCATCGGCTGCCCGTCCGTGCGATACCAGTAAATCTGGGGCTTCCACGCTTCGGGGCTGGACTGGCGCGCGCCCACGAGCAGGGCGAACGCACCGGGCACGCCAACTCCTGCAAGGGGGCGATAGGCTCCTGTGAGCGCCTGCGAAGTGAGCAGCGTGCCCTCCTGCGAGCGCACCTCAACTGCTGTGCCGCTGGCGCTTGCGCCCTCCACGCTCCCGCTCGCAAGCCAGCGCGTGCCGTTCACCACCAGCACATCGGGAATCGAATCGCCGTCTGCGGTGCCAATCTCCCACTGTCCCTGCACCTGCAGGTCAGAATCAACGCGCACAACACGCAGGCGCATCTGCTGAGCGGATGTATTCCAGTAATCCCCCAGCAGGTAGAAAGTGCCATCCGAGGCGCGCGCCAAACGCGCCACACGCATCGGTAAACTCGTTTCGCCCACCAGTACCCCCGCGGAGTTCAGAATCTGCAGGCGCGTGTGCGTCTGGAGCTGGAGAACATCGCCCATCTCCAGGTCTGTCACGATGAGCAGGGTGCTGACCGAATCAATTGGCAGCATGCCCACAGGAAATCGGTGCGCCATCCATGTGGCGGGCTGGGGGAAGGCGTGGGCGGCGAGCTGATTTCCTGCAGAGTCGTAAATCAGTCGTGCGTAGCCGATGCCGCCGTTGCCGTAAGCCAGCAACGCCTCCACGCCCCCGTCAGAGCGGGCGATGAGTTGGCGAATCACATCATACGCGCTCAGGCTGATTGCCTGCGACCATAAAAGCGTGCCTGCGGAGGAATATTTCTGCACATAGGCAGTGGAATCGGTATTGGCGCGAGTGATTGCCAGATAAATGCTGTCATCGGGCGCGACGGCAATTGCTTCGGCGTAATCCGACTGCCCGTTGGCTCCAAAGTTGGTTGCCCACAGCAGGTCGCCTGTCGGCGAATATTTGAACAGTGCCACGCTATAGTGCCCGCTCGTGCGCAGATAGCGTCCTGCCACAATCAGGCTGCCCTGACTGTCGGTTGCCGCGACCTGTGGCAGAAAGCCGCGCGCCGAACTCTGCACATAGAGGCGGCTCCACTCCACCGACTGAGCGTACCCCCCCAGTAGCAGGCATAGCACACCCAGCCCTATCAGCCAACCTTTCATCACAGGTATTATAGCACAGGTCTCCCCTCTCTCAGGGGCGTCCCTGCAGAATCTGGCGCAAAACAGCAAGCGTTCTGTCAATATCACGAGGGGTGATGCCGTAGTGCGTTACGGCACGCAAGCGAGTGCCCGACAGCGAGAGCAGAATCCCTTCTGCCTTGAGCCGCTCCAGCAGGCGCGGGGCGTCCCAGCCCGTGGTGGGGTCTATGCCGAAAATCACGATATTCGTCTGCACGCGAGCAGGGTCTATCTGAACGCCCGATATGTCGGCTAACCCTTCGGCGAGCTGGCGTGCCAGCGCATGGTCTTCGGCGAGGCGTTCCACCATCGTGTTGAGCGCGACGATACATGCGCTCGCCAGCACGCCCGCCTGACGCATGCCGCCGCCCAGCATGCGGCGCGTGCGCCGCGCCTCCTGAATAAACGCTCGCTCGCCACACACAATAGAGCCGACAGGCGCGCCCAAACCCTTCGAGAAACAGAAGTTGACCACGGTGAACGGCTTTGCTATCTCTTCGGGGGGCACATTCAGCGCGACGCTGGCGTTAAACAGGCGCGCCCCGTCCAGATGGAGCATTACCCCATTCGCCTTCGCAACCTCTGCAACGGCGTAGAGATACTCCATCGGCAGCACCGCGCCCGAACAGCGGTTGTGCGTGTTCTCCAGACTGATCACGCGCGTGCGGGGGGTGTAGACCTGATTCCGAATCGCGCCGCGCAGGCGCTCCAGCGGGATAGTGCCGTCGGGCTGATTGGGCAGCACATGCAGAAACACGCTTCCCAGCAGGCTTAAACCGCCCACCTCGGAGGTGTAAATGTGCGACTGATCGCCCACAATCACCTCATCGTGGCGTCCTGTGAGGGTCAGAAGGCTCACGAGGTTCGCCATAATCCCGCTGGGCACAAAGAGCGCCGCCTCTTTGCCCACTCGCGCGGCGGCAAGCTCCTCCAGCTGGCGCACGGTGGGGTCATCGCCCAGCACATCGTCACCGACCTCCGCCTCCGCCATCGCGCGGCGCATCTCTGGCGTCGGCTTCGTGACCGTGTCCGAGCGCAGGTCTATCAGCCCGTCTGTTTCGCGCACCACAGCACTCCGTTATAGATAATCCGGCGCACAATCGGGTGATGATAGGTCGGCACCGACTCGTGCCCGGGGCGGAAGTAAAACACACGCCCGATGCCATACCCCTGATTCACGCCGTTGCCCGGTCCTGAGGTGAAGTTGGGGTCAATCCCCTTGCCCACTGTCCAGCACAGTCCGCTGGGGAAGCTTTCGCCCCCTTCGGGGAAGTAAGATTGGAACACCACCACCAGCGGCGGCGGCACATCGAACGGCGCGCCGTACATCTCCTCGTGTTCAATCGTAAAATCGTCGATGCCCTGCGCGATCGGGTGCCAGGGGGCGCAGACACGAATCTGTTCAGGTTCCGCGGGATGTTTCTCGCGCCAGCCGCCTTTCAGGTGTCCCGTACAGCCCAGCACGCGCTGGAACGGCTTGGAGTAATGCCCTGAATGCAACACCACCAGCCCCATGCCCTCTTCATGCACGCGCTGGCGGATGCGCTCCACATACTCATCTTGCACTTCCCCGTGTCGGATGTGTCCCCACCAGACCAGCACATCGGTCTGACGCAGGCGCTCCCAGGAGAGTCCCTGTTCAGGCTCGTCGATGTGGATGGGAGTCACTTCCAGCGTGTCGCGTCCCAGCTCTGCCAGTCCTTCTGCCACCGCGCCGCGAATACTGTGGGGGTAAATCCGCTTATCCACATGCGGCGGGTTCTCGTCCCAGACGCTTACCCGGATGATTGCCATAGCGTGCAGGATTATACCCGCATAAGGGGCGCCCCTCCCGCAGGGGAGAGGCGCCATCCAGTTCAGGCGTCGTAATAGAGGGCGAACTCGTAGGGGTGCGGACGGAGCAGAATTTGCTCCACCTCGCGCGTGCGCTTATACTCGATGTAGGTTTCCAGCAGGTCCGGTGTGAACACGCCCCCTTTGAGCAGGAACTCGTGGTCTTGCTCCAGCGCATTGAGCGCGTCGGCAAGCGAGGGCGGCGTGGTGGCGATGCCTTTGCGCTCGTCGGGAGGCAGCTCGTAGAGGTCCTTATCGATGGGATCCGGGGGCACGATACGGTTCTGGATGCCATCCAGCCCTGCCATGAGCATCGCGGCGAAGGCGAGATAGGGGTTCGCCGTGGGGTCGGGCGCACGGAACTCAATCCGCCGCGCCTTGGGGCTGGGCGAATAGGTCGGGATACGGATGCACGCACTGCGGTTGCGCTGGCTATAGACCAGATTGATGGGCGCCTCGTAGCCCGGTACCAGTCGCCGATAGGAGTTGGTGGTCGGCGCGGCGAACGCCAGAATCGCGGGCGCATGCTTCAGAATGCCCCCGATGTAATAGAGCGCAGTCTCCGAGAGCATCGCATAGCCGCGCTCGTCATAGAAGAGGTTCTCCCCATTCCTCCAGAGGCTCTGGTGGGTGTGCATCCCGCTCCCGTTGTCCTGAAAGATGGGTTTGGGCATGAAGGTTACCGTGTAGCCGTTGCGCCATGCGACATTGCGCACGATGTATTTATACATCTGCACTTTGTCGGCGATGCGCACAAGGGTGTCGTACTTGATGTCTATCTCCGCCTGCCCTGCCGCGCCGACCTCGTGATGTTGCACCTCCACCTCCACGCCCACCTCACGCAGGGTGAGCATCATCTCGGTGCGCAGGTCTTGCAGGGTGTCGGCGGGTGGGCAGGGGAAGTAGCCCCCCTTGAGGCGCATCTTGTAGCCGAGATTTGGCGACTCCTCGCGTCCTGTGTTCCATTCGCCCTCGTCCGAATCGATGTAGTAGTAGCCGAAGTGCGCGCCCTGCGCATAGCGGACATCGTTGAAGATATAAAACTCCACTTCGGGACCGAAGTAGGCGGTGTCGGCGATTCCTGTGGAGCGCAGATAGGCTTCCGCTTTCTGGGCGACATAGCGCGGGTCGCGCGTATAGCGCTCGCGCGTAATCGGGTCCACCACATTGCAGATAAGGCTGACGGTGGGAACCTCGGGGAACGGGTCTACGAAGATGGTGGCAGGGTCGGGCATCAGGAGCATGTCGGACATATTGATCGCCTGAAAGCCGCGAATGGAGGAGCCGTCGAACCCGATGCCTTCCTCGAAAAGGTCTTCCGTGAGCAGTTCGGCAGGGAACGAGAAATGGTGCCACATGCCGAACAGGTCGGTGAACTTGACATCCACGACACGCGCGTTATGCTCTCGCGCGAACTGAATCGCTTCTCTTGGACTCATACGAAACCTCCTGTTAGGGTATGTTTGGGTGATGGCGTGTGCCATCGGGCGCTCGCGCAGTTGCGAGCGTTTTTCGAGGCGGCATCGTTGCCGACAGTGCGGGCGACGGCGGCTGGCTGATGCGGAAGCCTGCTTGCGCCATTGCAAGACAGCGAGGAGCCAACCTCCCGTCCAGCGGTATTATACCCCATCGCGCGATTCTCGCGTCAAGGGGTGGAGGAGGGGTATGGAGGAAATCCTATCTTATGCCAGACGGATAAAGCCGTTCCTATAAGACGAAGCCGACCTGCGTCGGCTGATAAAGCCAGCGGAGGCTGGCTTTGTTTCGTAGGAACGGCTTTAGCCGTCGCTCTTTCGGGGGCATCGTGGGTTCCAGAAGGTATCTTTGCAACAGAGCAGGTTCACCCGTCTGGATTCAAGCACGAATCTCGCAGGGGGTGCAAAACTCAGCCCGCCACAATCTCCTGAATCCGAATCTGGGTCAGCTGCTGGCGATGCCCCCAGCGCTTGCGCTCATTCTTCTTGGGTTTATATTTGAACCCGATAATCTTGGGACCTTTGGTCTGGCGCACGACTTCCGCCTTCACGCGCGCCCCCTCCACATAGGGCGCCCCCACTTTCAAGCCCGAATCGGTGCGCACCATCAGCACCCGGGTGATTTCAATCTGGCTCCCAGGTTCCGCTTCAATCTTCTCTACATTCAAAACCGTACCCGGCTCCACGCGGTACTGCTTGCCGCCTGTCTCGATAATTGCGTACATGCGTTTTGACCTCCTGTTGCGGGGGTAGATTATACCCCAAATGCCCCTCAAAGGGGTATAATCGCCCCTGAGGGAGCAGAAAAATGCGCAGGATGGTGTGGTTTCTGGCGAGTTTTCTCCTCTGGAGCGCCTCTTTTGCTCAAACAACCCCGCAGGAGATCGAGGCAGAGATTCAGCAGATTCGCGAGCAGCTGAAGGCGATGCAAGCGCTTCAGGAGCGTCTGGCGCAATTGGAAGCCCAGCTGAAAGCGCTTCAGCAGCCCGCCGCAGCCCGCCCCCCAACAGTGCAGATGAGCGGATTTGTCCAGTTTCGTTACACCCATAACACCGCCCAACCGGTAGATGCGAACGACCTGCAGCGCGGCGCCGCACGCGAGAACCTGTTTCTGCGCACCGTGCGCGTCGATGTCCTCGCACGACCGCGCGACAACCTGCTCTACCGTGTGAACCTGAACGCCAACAACACTCAGGTCAGTGTGGTGGACGCCTTCATCCAGTGGCGTCTCCAGAAAGGGCAGGTACAGGCAGGGCTGTTTCGGGTTCCCTTGCTCTACGAAACCCTTGAGAGTAATGTTGACCGCCTGACCCCAGAGGCGAGCCGGCTCACAGAGGTCCTCTTCCCCACCGAGCGCGATGTCGGTGTCGCTTACACCTACCCGCTTGACAGGCGTGCAAACCTCACAGTGGGGATTTTTACGGGCGACCGCAGTAGCGCCACGCAACAGAGCCTGACTTCACGCAAAAGCGAGCTGGTGCGCTTTACCTACCAGGCAAGTCCCACCCTCAACCTGTGGGCAGGCGGGATGTTTGGCGAAGGGCGTACCTCCATCGGCGGGACTCCTGCCAACTACACCCGCAGCCGCTGGGGCGCTGGAATCCTCTGGACAACACCTCAGTGGGGACTACGCAGTGAACTCATCTGGGGCAAGCACGCAGGCACAACTCTGACCCGTCGCACCGTCGATGTGCAGGGTGGCTACCTGCTCCTCAGCTACGCTCTCCCCCACTCCGACTGGCTGCTGTACGGGCGCTACGATGCCTTCGATTCCGACACCGCGATCCCCAATACCACCTTCACGCGCTACGGTCTCGGCATCCAGTACCAGCCAGAACCCGCAACACGCTTCAACCTCACCTGGGAGCATCAAATGGAGCCGACCTCTAATGACCAGCTGACGCTTCAGGTGCAGGTGCGCTATTAGGTATAATCTTGCCCTATGCAGAAAACCGTTGTTCTGGTTTACTCAGGCGGGCTGGATACCACCGTGTGTATCCCCCTCCTGCGCGAAGAGTACGGGTTTGACCATGTGGTGACCGTCACGGTGGATGTGGGACAGCCCCGTGAAGATATTGTCGACGCGGGCGAACGCGCCAAGATTCTGGGCACCGAGCATTACGCGGTGGACGCCCGCGCCGAGTTCGCTCGCGACTACTGCATGCCCGCGGTGCAGGCGAATGCCGATTATCAGGGCTATCCGCTCAGCACGGCGATTGCCCGCCCGCTGATTGCGCAAAAAGCCGTGGAGGTGGCGCAAATGCTTCCCCGTGTGGACGCCTTCGCACACGGCTGCACGGGCAAAGGCAACGACCAGTTCCGCATCGAGTTTATGCTCCGCACGCTGATGCCCGAGGTGCCCATTATCGCCCCCATGCGCGAGCGCAACATGACCCGCTCCGAAGAGATCGAATATGCCCGCAAGCGCGGCGTGCCCATCCACCAGAGCGCCGAAAAAATCTGGAGCATCGACGAGAACCTCTGGGGGCGCTCGATTGAAGGCGGGCGGCTCGAAGACCCCAACTACGCCCCGCCAGAAGAGATTTATAAATGGACCCAAAGCCCCCAGAAAGCGCCCGACACCCCACAGGAGATTACTATCACCTTTGAGCAGGGCATTCCCGTTGCGCTGGATGGGCAACCGATGGAGCCGCTCCCCCTGGTGCAGGCGCTCAACGAAATTGCAGGGCAACACGGCGTCGGGCGGATTGACATGATGGAAGACCGCATGATTGGGCTGAAAGTGCGTGAAAACTACGAATGCCCCGCCGCTGTTACGCTCATCACCGCCCACCGCGCCCTCGAAGCGCTCGTCTGCACCCGCGATGAGCTGCGCTTCAAAGCGCAGGCGGACCGCGCATGGGCAGAACTCGCCTACGCAGGGCTGTGGCTGGACCCCTTCAAAGAGTCGCTGGAGGCGTTCATCCGCAAAGTGCAGGAGCGCGTAACAGGCACCGTGACCCTGCGCCTTTATAAAGGCTCCGCCGTCGTGATTGGGCGCCAGAGTCCGTGGGCGCTCTATGACGAGTCGCTCGCCTCGTTCGATGACAAGACCTTTGACCAGTCGGAGATGAGCGGCGCGGTCAAAGCGCACGGCTTGCCCGCACGGCTCTACTACCAGCTCAAACGCAAGCACTCGTGAGTTCCGAGGGGGATGGCGGCAGTAGCCATCCCCGCGATTGAAGAAACGCCATGCAGAGCCTCTATCACCTGCCGATTGGTGAGGAAGCGCCGCAAATTGTGCCTGTGGTGGTGGAAATCCCCAAAGGCACGCGCAATAAAATCGAGTACGACCCCGTGCATGGGGTCTTCCGATTAGACCGCGTTCTCTACTCGCCGTTGCACTACCCTGGAGACTACGGCTTCATTCCCCAGACGCTTTCGCTGGACGGCGACGCGCTGGATGTGCTGGTGCTGGTGACCGACCCCACCTTCACAGGATGTGTGGTGATGGCGCAGCCGATTGGCACGCTGGTAATGCGCGACGAGAAGGGCGAGGACGAGAAGATTCTCGCCGTGCCCGCCCATGACCCCCGCTTCGAAGAGGTCAACGAGCTGACCGACCTGCCCGCGCACACCCTGCGCGAGGTGGAACACTTCTTTGAAATCTACAAGCTGCTGGAGGGCAAGCCGACCGCCCTGCTGGGCTGGCGCACCGTGCGCACCGCCCACATGCTGATTCAGGAAGCGCACCAGCGATTTATGGCGAAATATGGCGCCAGCAGGTAAACTTGGGAGCAGGTGAAACGCATGCGCCCCGTTCGAGGGTTTACTCTTGTGGAGATGCTGGTGGTCATCGCGATAATTGCCCTGCTGGCAGCGTTATTATTCCCCGTGTTGAGTCGGGCGCGAGAAAAAGCGCGCCAGAGCCAGTGCCTGAGCAACCTGCGCCAGCTTGCCAGTGCGCTCGCGCTCTACCGCACCGACTACGAAGGACGCAACCCCGGCATGGGCGACGGCACTTATTGCCCCGGCACGGTCAACCCACAGTTTTATCCGCGCTGGATTGGGGGCATCCGCACCACTGCGGAGGGGCAATGGGTTCCCTGCTACTGGGTGATTTACCCGCCGTTAGACCCGAACGCGCCTGTGGGCGCACTCTGGCAGCAGACGGGCGTCAAGCAGGGCGCGCTCTACCCGTATGTGAAAAACGAGCAGGTCTACATCTGCCCTTCCGACCCACGGGGGCAGGAAAAGCGCCTGAGCTACTCGATGAACTTCGTGGCAGGGTTCATTCCCGAAGCGGTGGTGGAGCGCCCCGCCCAGTTCGCCGAGATGGTGGACGAGCAGGCGACCCTGAACGATGGCGACCTGACCGCCTTTGACACCGCAGGGCGCTATTTCAATTGCCCGACAATCGCCCACTTCAACGGGGCGAACATGAGCTTTTTCGATGGGCATGCCCGCTGGTTCCGGGCGCTTCACACTGTCCAGCGCGTGCGCGAATGCCAGCGCACGATCCCAGCGCACTACTTCTGCCCGATGATCCCCTTCCCCGATGCGGGCGGCTACACCCCTAACTGTCAGCGCGAGATATAGGCAGGCGCTGGGGAACTCGGAGCCAGCGTATCAGGTAGAATTCTACGGGTGTTGCCAGTGAAGCAGCAGGAGGTTCAGCGTCTGGACCCGCGCAAGTCGGCGATTCTGAAAGCGGTTGTGCGGGATTATGTCGCGACGGTGGAGCCTGTCGGCTCGGAGGCGCTGGCACAGCGCTATCCGCTGGGTGTGAAGCCCGCCACGGTACGCAACGAGCTGGCGCGTATGACCGAGATGGGCTACCTCATCCAGCCGCATCCGAGCGCAGGGCGACTGCCCTCCACGCGCGGGTATCGCTACTATGTGGAATACCTGCGCAGTGAGGTGCGACGCCTGCGCGTGGAGCGCTACCTCAAACGCGCGCCCCTGCAGGCAGGCGAGAGCCTCAACGAGCTGCTCGAAAGCACGCTCCAGACTCTGGCGCACGCCAGCCGCCACACCGCGTTTGCCACCATCGCCCACGACGACCAGCTGCGACTCCTGCGCTGTGTGATTACCCACTGCAGTACCCGCCGCGCCCTGATGGTCGCCATCTTCGAACACGGCTATGTGGAGAACCGCCTCGTGGAACTCTCGCACGCGCTGAACGCCCGCACGCTGGAGCGGTTCCAGAATGTATTGAGCGCGCTGCTGGAGGGGCAGACCGTGCGTTTCCTGAAGGCGATTCCGCCCGACCACACCCCCCCGATGGAATCGCCCGCCGAGCGCGAAACGCTGGGGCTGTTCCTCAAGACGATGCAGGATATTGCGGAAGAGGCGGCGGACGGCGAGCTGTATTATGAGGGTATCACCTATCTGCTGCTCCAGCCCGAATTCCAGCGCGAAGCGCCGCGGGTGGAATCGCTCATGCGCCTGCTGGAAGAGCGCAAAACCCTCTACCGCTGGCTCGAACGCAACGCCCGACCGCAGGTAACCGTCACCATCGGCGAAGAGCATCCCCTCGAGGCGCTCCAGCCGTTCAGCCTCGTGTTCGCGCGCTACTACGCGGGCACGCGCCCCAGCGGCGTAATCGGGATTGTGGGTCCCACACGCATGGACTACGATCAGGCGATGCCCACCGTAGAGCGCATGGCGCAAACGCTCAGCGCGGTGCTGACCCAAACCCTCTATTCGTGAGGCAATTATGGTTCTGGTGATTGACAACTACGACAGCTTTACCTACAATCTGGTTCAGTATCTGGGCGAGCTGGGCGCGGAGGTGCGCGTGGTGCGCAACGACCAGATGCGCGTGGAAGAAGCGCTCGCCCTCAACCCGGAGCGCATCGTGATTTCGCCCGGTCCCTGCACCCCCAGCGAGGCAGGTATCAGCGTGCCCCTGATTCGCGCCGCGGCGGGCAAAGTCCCCATCCTGGGTGTGTGTCTGGGGCATCAGAGCATCGGGAGCGCGTTCGGCGGCGAGATTGTACGCGCCCCGAAGCCGATGCACGGCAAAGAGTCGCAGATTGTGCATCGCGGCGTGGGCGTGTTTGAAGGACTACCCAATCCCCTCACTGTGATTCGGTACCACTCGCTGGTCATTCGCCGCGAGAGCCTACCCGAAGAGCTGGAAATCACCGCCGAGTGCCCCGAAGACGGCACGATTCAGGCGGTGCGCCATCGCCAGTACCCGATTGAAGGCGTGCAGTTCCACCCCGAATCGATTCTCAGCGAGGCAGGCAAGCGCCTGCTGGAGAACTTCCTGCGCACGGGCAGCAGTCAGCCGTAGCAATCCGAGACAGTGGGGTATAATTTTGCCAGATATGCCAAAAGAGCCAACCGCTAAGCGGGAAACAAGAACGCAAACGATGGGTGAGCGTAGCTTTACGGACGACCTGCATGCCTTGCTGGAAGTGCTTCCGCCCACTATCCGCCAGTGGTTAGAGGAACAACCTGACCTCGATTCCCTGCTGGAGGTGGTGCTGGACTTGGGGCGGATGCCTGAGGCACGCTTCATGAAGCGCACCATCCGCCTTGAAGGTACGCAGGTGGAAGAGTACGACCTGAAATATGTGGAGGAGCGCATCGGCGAGTTCGGCAAAGACAACCGCGCAGGAATCCCGCGCACGCTCCACCGCATCTCGGCAATTCGCAACCGGCAGGGACGCATCATCGGGCTGACATGCCGCGTGGGACGCGCCATCTTCGGCACGATTGATATCATCCACGATATCGTGGCGTCGGGCAAGAGCATCCTGATGCTGGGCAAACCCGGCGTGGGCAAGACCACCCGCCTGCGCGAGGTGGCGCGCGTCCTCGCTGACGAATATGATAAGCGCGTCGTGATTGTGGACACCTCCAACGAGATTGCAGGCGACGGCGACATTCCCCATCCCGGAATCGGCTTCGCGCGTCGCATGCAGGTGCCCGAACCCAGCCTCCAGCACGCCGTGATGATCGAGGCAGTGGAGAACCACATGCCCGAAGTGATTGTGATTGACGAAATCGGCACGGAGCTGGAAGCCTACGCGGCGCGCACGATTGCCGAGCGCGGCGTGCAACTTATCGGCACGGCGCACGGCACAAGCCTCGAAAATCTGTTAATGAACCCGACCCTTTCCGACCTCGTGGGGGGCATTCAGACCGTAACGCTTTCGGATGAAGAGGCGCGACGGCGCGGCACCCAGAAAACCGTGCTGGAGCGCAAAGCGCCGCCCACCTTCGATGTGGTGATTGAGATTCTGGACTACCACCGCCTCGCGATTCACCACGATGTGGCGCAAACGGTAGACCGCATGCTGCGGGGTCATCCGCCACGCCCCGAAATCCGCGTCCAGACCGATGCGGGCACTTACGAGATTGTCCAGCGAAGCGACCTGCTACCTCGCGCTTCAGAAGTAGAGGAATCGGAGCTGCCCGCCGCCCAGCCCAGCACGCCCACCACGCTGATTGCGCCACCGGGCACTTCGCGTGGGCACATCACGCGCGTCTTCCCCTATGGCGTCAGCCGCAGCCGACTGGAGAAGGCACTGCGCGACCTGCGCGTGCCCGCCTATGTCGCCCGCGATGTGTCCGACGCCGACGCGATGGTGGTGTTGCACTCCACCTATCAGCGCCGCCCGCCGAAAGTGCGCGAGGCGCTCCAGAAGCAAATCCCAATCGCGGTGGTGCGGAGCAACACCTACGCGCAGTTAGCCCACGCCCTGCGAGAGCTGTTCGAAAAACCGCACACCGACGAAAGCGCGGAAGAGCGCGCGCTTCGCGAGGCAGAAGAGGGCGTCGAGTATGTGCTGAGTACCCATCAGCCATATGAGCTCTCGCCGCAGAACAGCTATCTGCGTCGGCTCCAGCACCAGCTGATTGAAAAATATCGCCTGCTTTCGGAAAGCGTGGGTGAAGAGCCGCGGCGGCGCGTGCGAATCCTGCCCATCTACGCCGACGAACGCGAAGACTGACCGATGAACCGTGCCCCGTTTATCACCTTCGAAGGCATCGAAGGCGCAGGCAAGACCACCCTCGCTCTCTGGCTCGCGGAACGCCTGAAAGAGGCGCGCATCCCCCACCTGTTCACCTACGAGCCGGGCGGCAGCGAGATCGGCTATGCCCTGCGCCCCCTGTTGCTGAACGCCCCGCTCGAACCTGCCACCGAACTGTTTCTGTTCCTCGCCGACCGCGCCCAGCATGTTGCCCGCACCATCCGCCCCGCCCTCGAACAGGGCACCTGGGTGCTGTGCGACCGCTACACCGATTCCACCCTCGCCTACCAGGGCTACGCCCGCGGCTTAGACCTGCACTGGCTCCGAATCCTCAATCAGCTGGCGACCGACGGCTTGGAACCCGACCTGACCGTGCTAATTGACGCGCCGGTGGAGGTGGCGCTCCGCCGCGCCACCCAGCGCAACCGCTTCGAAGCGCAGGATGTGGCGTTCCACGAGGCGGTGCGACAGGGCTACCTGCAGGAATCCAAACGCGCGCCACAAAGATTCTTAGTGCTGGACGGAACCCAGCCCCTCAGCGTGCTTCAAGAGCAACTCATCACCGAACTGCAGGCGCGGTGGGGTTTGTGGCAAGCAGGCAGGAGAGACCGATGAAACTGGTGATTGCGGTGATTCACAATCGCGACAAGGGGCGAGTGATGGACGCGCTGCTGGAGAGCCAGTTCAAATTCACTCAGATTGCCAGCACGGGCGGCTTCCTGCGCGAGGGCAACACCACCCTGCTGATTGGCGTGGAGGACTCGCAGCTGGACGATTTGTTGCGCCTGCTGGAGCAGAACTGTCGCACGCGCGAGCAGTTCGTGAACCCGATGCCGCCCGACGCCGCCCCGATAGGCTCGTTTCTGCCCACACCGATTGCGGTGGAAGTCGGCGGCGCGGTGGTGTTCGTTCTCCATGTGGAGCGGTTCGAGCGGTTTTAGCCATGCAACGGCTCAGCGAGCTGGTGATTCGCCCCGAAACGACCGCGCGGTGGCTGCGCCAGAGTCTCACCAGAGCGCATCCGCCTCAGGCGCTGCTGCTGGTGGGCGCGCCGGGGGTGGGCAAGCGCACTGTCGCCAACGCGCTCATCGCCGCATGGCTCTGCCCCCAGCGCACTCCCGACGGCGCTTGTGGGGCGTGCGAATCGTGCCTCAAGTGGTCAGAAGAGGGCAGCCATCCCGACCTGCGCGTGCTTCGCCCCAGCCCGGACCAGATTAAAATTGAGTCGGTACGCGAGGCACGCCAGTGGATGAACTTCGCGCCGACAATCGCGCCGTTCCGTTTTGTGCTGATAGAAGAGGCGCATCGGCTCAACCCCGCCGCGGCGAACGCCCTGCTCAAGACCCTCGAAGAACCCCCGCCCCGCTATCATTTCGTTTTGACCAGCCCCGCCAGCGACCTGCTGATTGCCACCATCCTGTCGCGCTGTCAGCTTGTGCGGCTGGGGGTGGTGCCGATTGCCGAGCTGGCGGCGATTCTGGTCGCACGCGGCGTGGAACCCGCAAAAGCCCAGCGAATCGCCGAGCTTTCCGAGGGCGCGATTGGGCGCGCCCTGCGCTGGAGCCAGACCGACGCCGTCGAATGGCAAACGCTGGAAAGCATGCTCGCGCTGTTCGCCACGCTGGGGAGCGCGCCCAGCATCAGCGCCCTGCGGCTCGCCGAGCAGTTCCGCGCCCTCTGCAAGCAGCTGGAAGGCGGCGCCGACGAGACCTCCGCCCGCGCCGCGCTCGCCACGGGGCTGGAGTATCTACTGCGCTGGTATCGCGACAGCCTCGCGCCCCCAGAGAAGCGGCAGTTCGCCTCTCACCACGCCGCGCTGGAACAGCTCGCCCGCCGCACGCCCCCCGCCCAGCGACTGGAACACATCGCCCGAATCACCGAAGCCCGCCGCGCCATCCTCGGCAACGCCAACGCCCAGATTATCACCGAAGACCTCTTCATCCACTTGCTGGCATGAGCAGTCGGCTTCGTTGGGCGCGGTGAACAGCTAACGCTGACTCCCGTAGCTGGGGCATCCCGCCCCTGTCCACGCGCAGGAGGCGCATGCTACTTCAGCCCACGCAGGTCGGCTTCGTTGGAGAAACGAGACGACTAAAGCGGCTCTTTTGCCAAGATACCTTCTGGAACCCACGATGCCCCCTGAAAGAACGACGGCTAAAGCCGTTCCCAGTAAACAAAGCCAGCCTCCGCTGGCTTAATCAGCCGACGCAGGTCGGCTTCGTCTATTAGGAACGGAACCTCAGGCGTCTGGCAATCCCGCAACCCCCCCTGAAAACCCGACGGCTAAAGCCGTTCCCAGTAAACAAAGCCAGCCTCCGCTGGCTCTTTTAGCCGACGCGGGTTGGCTTCGTCTATTAGGAACGGCTTCAGCCGTCTGGCAATCCCGCAACCCCCCTGAAAACCCGACGGCTAAAGCCGTTCCTACCAAACAAAGCCAGCCTCCGCTGGCTATAGCCCCCTGTTTACAGGGGGTTGGGGGGCTGAGCCGACGCAGGTCGGCTTCGTCTATTAGGAACGGAACCTCAGCCGTCAAAACCTCACCCCCCACAAACAAAAAACGCCCCTCCCTCGGACAAGGAAGGGGTGTTTCCGTTTCAATCCCTCACAGGTAGGCTACAAACAGATCACCCTCTAGCCCCTCACCTGCTGCGGGGCGAGTTTCAATCCCTCACAGGTAGGCTACAAACTCAAGATAGACCCACAGGGCGCGTTGGATTTTCTCACGTTTCAATCCCTCACAGGTAGGCTACAAACGCGCGAAATCCGCATCGTTTTAGATGCGGAACTGGCATGTTTCAATCCCTCACAGGTAGGCTACAAACACCCGATCCCAAGCGGGAAAGTCAAGTCCTGTGTATAGTTTCAATCCCTCACAGGTAGGCTACAAACCTTGCTGGATGCGCTCCAATATAGGCGCGTCCGAATGTTTCAATCCCTCACAGGTAGGCTACAAACTGTGATCGTGGTCGCCCACTCCAACGGCTACCCGCGTTTCAATCCCTCACAGGTAGGCTACAAACGCCTATCATGCAAGCACGAAGGCGAGATCTGGTATGGTTTCAATCCCTCACAGGTAGGCTACAAACTCGGTCAGCACGATCCGAAGAAGGTCTGGGCAATTAAACTGTTTCAATCCCTCACAGGTAGGCTACAAACCATCTCACGCCACCTCCTCGCCAGTGCCGCCACACGTTTCAATCCCTCACAGGTAGGCTACAAACCCGTATCGCGCAGCGCATCGTCGACGGCTTGCGCAGTTTCAATCCCTCACAGGTAGGCTACAAACAGGATCAGGTCGGGCAGCCCCGCGTCGCCTTGCAGGTTTCAATCCCTCACAGGTAGGCTACAAACAATAACTGGATTGGCGCGCCCCGTCGCTATGGATGGGGTTTCAATCCCTCACAGGTAGGCTACAAACACGGACAAAAATTTGGTGGTATTTATGACGAAGGACGTTTCAATCCCTCACAGGTAGGCTACAAACCGACGCACGCGCCTCTGTAGGGAAACACGAATCAGGGTTTCAATCCCTCACAGGTAGGCTACAAACCAGGCAGGCAACCTGCCTGCCTCCATTATACCACAGTTTCAATCCCTCACAGGTAGGCTACAAACTGAGATTATAGAGCGGTTTAATAATGGTGAATTACGTTTCAATCCCTCACAGGTAGGCTACAAACTGGTTCATCTCAACCGCCTACACGCGCCTGCATGAGGGTTTCAATCCCTCACAGGTAGGCTACAAACAGGCAAGCCACTTCAGCAACAGTTCCCGCTCCTTCTCGTTTCAATCCCTCACAGGTAGGCTACAAACCCGCCCGCCGCGCCTGATTTTCGCCGAGCTGAAATGTTTCAATCCCTCACAGGTAGGCTACAAACTTGTAGCGGTCTATCATCCAACAGTGCCCCGCTATCGTTTCAATCCCTCACAGGTAGGCTACAAACGTTCAGGGCGAGGTTGTTGAGCGGCACCGTGAGGGGGTTTCAATCCCTCACAGGTAGGCTACAAACTGCGGAGAATGGTGTGCCAGGTACGGATGTCTTGCGTTTCAATCCCTCACAGGTAGGCTACAAACAGGTGGAGGAGATTTATTATAATAATAGAGATTTGTGTTTCAATCCCTCACAGGTAGGCTACAAACACTTCGTCTACGCAAATGGCGTCCAGGGGGAGCATGGTTTCAATCCCTCACAGGTAGGCTACAAACGTCAATCCGCACACGCGCCACCTGTGCTGTCTGCGCGTTTCAATCCCTCACAGGTAGGCTACAAACGGGCGCGGACACGCCCCCCAGCCAGCAACAACAAAACACGTTTCAATCCCTCACAGGTAGGCTACAAACTCGCGTGTGATAGATAAACTCAGCGCGTTTGAGTACGGTTTCAATCCCTCACAGGTAGGCTACAAACCGCTCAAGCGGTTGTATGGCGCATATCTGCTATATCGTTTCAATCCCTCACAGGTAGGCTACAAACCTGTAGTACTGTCTGCGCGATCTGCTTTTGCAGATCGATGTTTCAATCCCTCACAGGTAGGCTACAAACGAGCGTGTGATGGCGCGGTGGGATTTTCTGGAGAAGGTTTCAATCCCTCACAGGTAGGCTACAAACAAACTCGGCGACATCAGCCGCACCGCCCGCAACATGTTTCAATCCCTCACAGGTAGGCTACAAACCAGGAAGATAAATCTGAAGAAGATAAAGACGACTTTGTTTCAATCCCTCACAGGTAGGCTACAAACCAACCCGCCTTTCGCGGGTCGGTCCCGAAAATGAGTTCAAAACGGTTCCGATTGTCAAGGTTCGGGCGTTGCCCGTTGGCGGGTTTATTATACCCCATCGGTGTCGGTGAAGTCAAGCTCTGGCGTCGATCGGACTCGGATTTGAACTCAAGGGGTGAAAAGCTGGCGATCGACGCCAAACGGGTTTTTGGGGTACAGGATGTGGTGTGTGATAGTGCAGATAACACGCTACTTGTGGTGTATCGTCTTCTTGTTTGTCGTCGAACGAAGGGTTAGTCAAAAAATCGGGCGAAATGAACTCAAAAACACCCTCTTTGTGAGACTACGATGCGGAGGTTCGCAGGGCGTGGAGGTAGCGTGCCGCGCTTTCAGCAGGGTCGGGCGCGTCCAGAATCCCCGAAAGCACCGCCACGCCCCGCGCTCCCGACTTAAGGCACTCCCCCACGCGCTCCGGCGTGATGCCCCCAATCCCGATCAGGGGCAGCGGAACCGCCTGCGCCACCGCACGCAACAGCGCGACGCCTTCGGGCGCCTTGTCAGGATGGCTGGCGGTCGGGTAGAGCGTGCCTACAAGCAGGTAATCGGCGCCTGCCGCTGCTGCCTGCCGCGCGCTCTCCACCGAGTGAACCGAATAGCCCACCAGCCGATGGGGGTCGGGCGCAACAGGGTTCTTCAAATGATGTTCGGGCAGGTGGATGCCCTCGGCGCCTGCCCACTCCGCCAGCGCGGGGTAGGGGTTGACCGAGAAAAGCGCATTCGTGGCGCGGGTCAGGCGACGCACCTCCAGCGCGACCTCCACACACAGGCGCGGGGGCAGGTCGCGTATGCGGAGCATGACCCAGTTTACGCCCCCTGCAAGGGCTTGCTCCACGCGAGGCAGGAGCGATTCAGCGTCGCTCTGGGGCGCCCAGGGCACAATCAGCATCAGCACGCGCTCGGGCAACGCGGGCTTCACGAGCGCACCACGCCCTCCAGCGGGCTGGAAGCCGAAGCGTAAGGCAGTTTCGGGATACGCCCCGCGCGGAACGCCTTGCGCCCCGCCTCCACGCCCAGCCGGAACGCCTCCGCCATCAGCACGGGGTTTTGCGCTTTGGCAATCGCGGTGTTCACCAGCACGGCGTCGCAACCGATTTCCATCGCGAGCGCGGCTTCCGACGGCGCGCCCAGCCCTGCGTCCACCACCACGGGCACATTCACCTGCTCCACAATAATCCGTATTGGCTCCAGCCCCACCGCGAAGCCCTGCCCTGTGCCAATCGGCGCTGCCAGCGGCATCACCGTCGCGCAGCCAAGCGCCTCCAGCCGCTTCGCCAGCTCAGGGTCCGCAGGAATGTAGGGCAACACCACAAAGCCTTCGTCCACCAGCACCTTGCACGCTTCATAGGTACCAATCGGGTCGGGGAGCAGATATTTCGGGTCGGGCACGACTTCCACCTTAATCCAGTCGCTCAGCCCCATCGCGCGTGCCAGTCGCGCCACCCGAATCGCCTCTTCCGCCGTGCGACAGCCTGCCGTGTTGGGCAGAATCTGATAGCGGCTCCAGTCTAAATCGTCCAGAATCGAGCGTTTGGGGGCGTCCAGATCGATTCGGCGGAGAGCCACCGTTACAATCTCGGCGCCCGAAGCCTCAATCGCGCGGCGCATCGTCTCGGCGTCGGGGTACTTGCCAGTGCCCACCATCAGGCGCGAGCGGAAAGTTTTGCCTGCAATCACCAGCGGGTCATCCATCACAACAGGAATTATACCTGTGTCGGCGAAATGGGAAAGTATGCAAACCCAGCCCACCCAGTTGCGAATTGCGTATGGCGACGATCCCTGCACGCAGATGCTGATTACATGGCAGGTTTCCAAGCCTGTGGAGTCGCCCGTTGTGGAGTACGGCACGACGCCCCAGCTGGGCATGCGGGTGTCGGCGACACGGCGCACCTATCCCCATGAGACAGGCGTGATTTACCATGCCCGCCTGACGGGGTTGCAGCCAGGCACGCGCTATTACTACCGTGTGGGAAGCGCGCAGGGTGGCTTCAGTCGCGCCTACAGTTTCCACACGCCGCGCCGCGAGCCGCACGACTTCGTGTTCACCGCCTTCGCCGACCACGGCACGACCGCGTTCAGCCAGCGCAACACGCGCAATGTGCTGGCGCACAACCCGACTTTCCATTTTATTGCGGGCGACCTTTCGTATGCGAACGGGCGCCAGCCGATATGGGATGTGTATGAGCGCCAGCTGGAGGTTCTCGCCGCTCGCGTGCCCACGATGGTCTGCCTCGGCAACCACGAAAACGAGCGCGTGGGCGACCAGCGCATCGGCTACATCGCCACAATGACTCGTTTCCCGATGCCCAACGACGGCAAGTATTACTATCACTTCGCGATTGGGAACGCCTTCTTTGTGGCGTTCAACAGCAACGAGCCTGACGACGCCGAGCAACGCCGCTGGCTGGAGCGCACACTTCAAGACGCCCAGCGCCACCGCGCCTACCGCTGGCGAATCGCGTTTATGCACCATCCGCCCTACAGCTCCACCGTGCGGCGGGGCAACAACACGCGCATCATCCAGACCTTCGTGCCCTTGCTGGAGCGCTACGGGGTAGACCTCGTGATTATGGGGCATAACCACAACTACGAGCGTTTCTATCCCATGCGGGGTGGGCGCGCGGTGGTGCGCTCTGGCAACCGCTATCCGCAGGGCAAGGGCGTGGTGTATGTGATTTGCGGCGGTGGGGGCGTCTCGCTGTATGACCTCATGCCAGAGCCAACGCCGTGGACCGCCAAACGCGAGCGCACCTACTGCTACCTCAAGGTGTTCGTGCCCGTGCGGGGCGCCCTGCGTGTGGAAGCTTACCGCGCCGACAACACCCTGATTGAGCGGTTTGAGATTGGGTGAGAAACCCTCCCCCGCGCTAACTCGTCAAACCCTGTGAAATTCCCTACGCCTGAGGGCAGCCCCTGTGGAAAACTCACATGGGTGAGCCGAAGGCAAACCCAGCGGGGAGGTACTGAATGATGACTGTGCGACAGTTGGCAATCTCTGTATTGTTGTTGAGCGTGCTTGCCGCAGCGCTCACAGGTTGCGGAGGAGGTTCGGGTACTGGCGTGCGCAGCGGCTCTGTCGGCGTTTATGTAACCGACGACTTCAGCCAGCAATTCAGTCAGGTTGTGTTCACGCTTTACCGAATTGAGGTTGGGCGTGAAGGCGACGCGAACAGTTTCCACACCGTGTTTGAAGAGAGTGGAGGGCTGGCGCTTGATGTCCGGGCGCTGAGTAACATCGCCCAGTTCCTCAGTGTGGGCGCCGTGCCGGAAGGAGTTTACAACCGCGCCCGCATCACCGTTGCCGACCAGATTCAGGTGACTGACGCCTCTGGCACGCCCCAGACCCTGCTCCTTGACGCAGGCGTCGGCACGCCCCTGCCCAGCGGACAGCTCCAGATTGAGTTCCCCATCCAGCTCACCGTTGCCGCTTCGGGGAACACAACGCTGGTCGTGGATTTTGACCTGCCCTCGTTCTCCTTCATCAACGGCGTGGTGCGCCCGGCTCTGCGCCACCTGCGCGAAGATCAACTGGGCAACCGCCAGCGCCTCGCCGAGATCGAAGGCGTGATTACAGAGCTGACCTCCAGCGGTTTTACGCTCCGCCTGCGCAGCGGACGACTGGTCAGCGTGGAGACCACTTCCCAGACCGTTATCACTGCCGAGGACTCCAGCACGCCGACACTCGCTGTTGGACAGCGTGTGGAAGTGGAAGGAACCGTAAACATGGCGACCATGACCATCACAGCGACCTGTGTGCAAATCGAAGACCTTGACAACACGACCGAACTCAAAGAAGTCAAGGGCGTGGTTGTGCAGCTCGGTGAAGGGCAATTCACCCTGCGCCTGAAGCGCGCTCGTGATTTCACCCTCCTCAACCCCGAACTGGTCATTACCTACAACAGCCAGACCCGGTGGAAGAGCGAAGAGGGTCAACCCGCTTCCCCCAACCTCCTGCAGGTCGGCATGGAGGTAGAAGTCAAGGGCGTGGTGCAAACACAGGGCGTTCTGCAGGCGCACCTGATTGAGCTGGAAATCGAGGATTGACCTCGTGGCGAACGCAGGAACCGAACGGGGAGCTTTGAGGCTACCCCGTTCGGTTCCGTTCCTCCACAGACAGCTCTTTTCCTGCCAGCCAGCGCGCCAGCTCCGCCTGCCAGTTCAAAGGGCTAATGAAAAATAACTCCACCCCGTGCCGACGCAGTTGCACGATTTCGTTCCATTCGCGCCACGCCGCGATGGCGTCCATCTCCTGAAGCCTGCCCCAGCGGAACAGTTTAATCCCCCATTCGGGGGGCATGCCAGCGTCCAGCACATCGAAATGAAAGCCCCGATAGGTGGCGCCCAGAATGTGGGGCACATGGTGCGCGTTCAGGAATTCTGAAATCTCGTGCAGGAGCGTTTCGGGCGCTTCAGCGCGCGTGTCGCGTATCACGGTTTCGCGAACGCGCAGTTTTCGTTTCAATCCCTCACAGGTAGGCTACAAACGCCCCGCATTATCACTTTCGCGAACGCGCAGTTTTCGTTTCAATCCCTCACAAGTAGGCTACAAACCAACCCGCCCTTTGTGGGTCGGTCCCGAAAATGGGTTCAAAACGGTTCCGACTATCGAGATTCGAGCGTTGCCCGTTGGCGATTATATAATACCCCATCGGTGTGGGTGCAGTCAAGCTTTGGCGACCGTGTATGGCGCGTAGAGCGCCACCTGATTGGCATTTGAACGCAGCTGCTGTATCAGAGGCTGGGCTATACTGGAACTGAGAAGCGACTGCCAGTCTGGGGGATGGTCAGGAAGCCGACTCACGGCGCGCTCAATACGGCTCTCCAGCACGGTCAGCGTGTCGCGACGCTCCTGCGCCAGGCACTCCAGATAGTAGTCAATCAGCGCCGTTAGCACCCCAACCTCAGACATCAGAGGGAATTGTACCTGTGCAGGGGAAAGCCTCCCTTGTGCAGTTGCACGCAACAGGAATCAACAGCGAAATTCCGCGAATTTTGCGAAATTCACCCCCAATTCAGGACACTGCCAGCAGGAATTAGGGCTACCTGTAGAGAATAATTTAAACGAGGGACGACCCCCCCTCAATCTTAAGAGGAGGCGTATCGCTATGAGAGGTTATGGCAGAGGCTTTACCTTGATTGAGCTGCTGGTCGTCATTGCGATTATCGCCATTTTGGCGGCGATTCTGTTCCCGGTCTTCGCGCAGGCGCGTGAGAAAGCGCGCCAGACAAGCTGCACGAGTAATGCCAAGCAGTGGGGACTCGCCTTCATGCAATACATCAACGATTATGACGAGACCTTCCCCCTGAGCTTTGGGCTGCAAACTCCCGGTGCGCCTGCCAATATCTGGCAGTTCGGTCATCTGGTACCCCCCGACTGGTCTCGCTCGCAAGGAGCCCAGACAGGGCACTTCCGGGGCGTATCCTCGCTGGTCCACTGGGCGAACACCGTGTATCCCTACATTAAAAATCACGGCTTGTACGGCTGTCCCTCGGGTCCTGAGATTCGCTTCGGTCCGCTGGACTCCGCGGGCGATTACAACAACCCGCTCAAGCCGCCTGCAGGGGTCAGCTACACGATGAACGGGCTTCTGCATGGCTACGCGATGGCGGGCGTTGCGCGTCCGTCGCAACTGCCGCTGGTGTGGGAAGGGCGCGGCAAGGCGAAGTCGCTGGGTGTGATTGTGTCGAACCCGGTTCTCCGGTGCGACCCCAACGACCCGCGTCCGTGCCGCTACTTCAGCTGCACCTACGGCAATCCGGGCAACGCCTATCCGATCAGCGCGATGTTCGCGCTCTCGGGCACAATGTGGATTCACAACCAGGGCGCGCTGTTCGTGATGGCGGATGGGCACGCCAAATGGCGCCGACTGGGCGCTCAGCTCGCACCCGCCAACACCGACTGGCGCGTAGACCCCTACACGGGCTACGACTCCAACGGCTTCCCGGGCTACTTCTGGTGGGATGGCTGCAACGCCTGGCTCTTCCGACCTGACTACGAGTTCAATATCTGAACCCATTCTCCAGGTGCGGTGGGCAATCAAATGTGCCCACCGCACCTCCTGCGCATATGGGAGGAGACAATGAAACAGCAAGTACCCAAACCTGTGGCGATTCTGATCATCGTGGTCGCCGTGATTGTCATCGTCTTCCTCGGCTGGAAACTGATCAACCCTCCGGAGCCGAAGCCTGTCGGCTCGCCTCCGGGTCAGCAGATGATGCCACCTGCCATGCCACCCGTGGCGCCACAGGCGCCAGGTCAACAACCGCAAGGCGCCCCACAAGCACCAGCCACAGGGGGACAGCAAACCGAACCGATGTAGGCGGTTAGTGAAAGCACGGAACCCTTCTCCTGCGTGGGGCACCAGCCTCCGCAGGAGATTTTAATACCCTTCTCCAACAACTCCTTCCTTCGGGTATAATACCGCCACCCTTTAAGTCCGCCCCGTGAGGCGACAAGGGAGGAAACGATGCCAATTGATCGCTCACTACGGAAGGTTCTGGTTATCGGCTCCGGTCCGATTATTATTGGGCAAGCCGCTGAGTTTGACTACTCCGGGACGCAGGCATGTCGCTCCCTCAAAGAGGAAGGTCTGGAGGTTGTGCTGATTAACTCCAACCCCGCCACCATCATGACCGACCCCGACACTGCCGACAGGGTGTATATCGAGCCGCTCACGGTGGAGTTCGCCGAGCGCGTGATTGCCCGCGAGCGCCCCGACGGACTGCTGCCCACACTGGGAGGGCAAACCGGGCTGAACCTGGCGACCGAGCTGGCAGTGCGCGGCATTCTGGACAAATATGGCGTGCGCCTGCTGGGCACGCCCCTGAGCGCGATTCAGGCAGCAGAAGACCGCGAGCGGTTCCGCGAGCTGATGCGCCAGATTGGCGAACCGGTACCCGAATCGTGGATTGTGGAGAGCCTTGGCGAGCTGCGCAAAGTCGCTGAAATCGCTCCCTACCCCTGTATCGTGCGCCCCGCTTACACCTTAGGAGGCACCGGCGGCGGGATTGCCCACAACCCCGATGAGCTGATGGAAATTGGCGCACGCGGCTTGCAACTTTCCATGCGCCATCAGATTCTGGTGGAACGCTCACTGCTCGGCTGGAAAGAGATTGAGTACGAGGTAATGCGCGACGGCGCCGATAATGCGATTGTCGTCTGCAACATGGAAAACATAGACCCGATGGGCGTCCACACAGGCGATTCCATCGTGGTCGCCCCCTCGCAAACCCTTTCGGATTTTGAGTATCAGCTATTGCGCACGGCGTCGCTGAAAATCATTCGGGCGCTGGGCATTCAGGGTGGGTGCAATGTGCAGCTGGCGCTGAACCCCCACGGCGCCGATTACTATGTGATTGAGGTCAACCCCCGCGTGAGCCGCTCCTCCGCGCTGGCTTCCAAAGCCACAGGCTACCCGATTGCCCGCATCGCCGCCAAGATTGCGATTGGGCTGCGACTGGACGAAATTCGCAACCCCATCACGCAAACTTCCGCCGCCTTTGAGCCTGCGCTGGACTACTGCGTGCTGAAAATTCCCCGATTCCCCTTCGATAAGTTCCCCACGGGCGACCGCACGCTGGGCACGCAGATGAAAGCCACCGGCGAGGTGATGGCGATAGACCGCACCTTCGAAGGCGCCCTCATGAAGGCAGTGCGCGGGCTGGAAATTGGCGTCTCCGACCTGCGCTACCCGGGCGCCTCTAAGCTCAGCACGATGGAGCTGGAAACCCGTATCGAGACACCGAACGACCTGCGTCTGTTCTATATCGCCGAAGCGTTCCGCCGTGGCTGGCTGGTGGAAGAGGTTCACGCCCTCAGCAAAATAGACCCATGGTTTCTGCATAAAATCCGTCAGGTGGTGGAGCTGGAGCAGGAGCTGATTCGCCAGAGCAAGCCCCTGCGCGAGGCGTTTCTGGGCAACGACGACGAATCGCTGATTGCGCGGGTGCGTCAGGCGAAAGAGTGGCAGTTCCCCGACCGATTCTTTGCCCAGATTACAGGCTTGCACGAGCGCGAAGTGCGTGCGGCGCGAAAGCGCTGGGGTATCCTGCCCGCCTATAAGATGGTGGACACCTGCGCGGGCGAGTTCGAAGCGTACACCCCCTACTTCTACTCGACCTATCACGGAGAAAGCGACCGCCCCTCTGCCGACGCCCCCCGCAAAGTGCTGGTGCTGGGGTCGGGTCCCATCCGAATCGGGCAGGGAATCGAGTTTGACTACTCCGCCGTGCATGCGGTCAAGACCCTGCGCGAGCGCGGTTATTATGCCATCATCCTCAACAATAACCCCGAAACCGTTTCCACCGATTTTGACATCTCCAACGCGCTCTACTTTGACCCCATCACACTGGAAGATGTGCTGAACCTGCTGGAATATGAGGGGAATGTAGAGGGGGTGATGGTGCAGTTTGGCGGGCAAACCGCCATCAATCTGGTGAAACGCTTGCAGGAGTTTGGCGTGCCGATTCTGGGCACACCGCCTGAGTCGGTGGATATTGCGGAAGACCGCTATCGGTTCGATGCGCTGTTGCAAGAGCTGGGCATCCCGCGCCCGCCGGGACGCGCCGTCACGACGCTGGAAGACGCGCTGGCAACGGCGCACGCCGTGGGCTACCCCGTGCTGGTGCGCCCTTCCTATGTGCTGGGGGGACGCGCGATGCAAATTGTGCGCTCCGACACCGAGCTGGAAACCTATTGGCAGTCGGCGGTGCTGGCGTTTCCCGACGCCCCCGTGCTGGTGGACAAGTATATCGAGGGCAAAGAGGCGGAGGTGGACCTGATTGGCGACGGCGAGCGCGTGTTCATCCCCGCGATTATGGAACATATTGAGCGGGCTGGGGTGCATTCAGGCGATAGCATGACGGTCGTGCCCCCACAGACCCTCAGCGACTCCGAACAGGCGCAGATGATAGACTACGCTCTGCGGCTGGGGCGTGCGCTCAAAGTGTGCGGGTTGATGAACATCCAGTTCGTGGTGGAGGATGGCAAGGTGTATGTGATTGAGGTGAACCCGCGCGCGAGCCGAACCGTGCCCTACCTCTCCAAAATCACAGGCGTTCCGATGGTCTCGCTGGCGGTGCGGGCACAGCTGGGCGAGCCGCTGACAGAGACAGGCATCGCCCCTCCGCCACGCTGGGTCGCCGTGAAAGCGCCCGTATTCTCCTCGCTTAAACTGAAAAAGGTGGAGGTGGCGCTGGGTCCTGAAATGCGCTCCACAGGCGAGGTGATGGGGATTGACCGCGCCTACGCGCCTGCGCTCTATAAAGCGCTGGTCGCCAGCGGCACCGTGCCGCCTCGCAGGGGGAATGTGCTGCTCACCTTAGCGGACGCCGACAAAGCCGAAGGGGTACGACTGGCAGAGGCGTTCCATCAGAAAGGGTTCAAACTCTACGCCACGCTGGGCACAGCGCGCGCCCTGCAAAAAGCAGGTTTACCCGTGCAGGTTGTGCCCAAAATCGGTCAGGGCAAACCCGACCTGCTGACCTACATCACCGAGAAGCACATTCAGCTCTTAATCAACACGCCCAGCCCTGATCACAGGGCGGAACAGCAGGGGCTTCTGATTCGGCGTGCGGCGGTGGAACAGGGCATCCCCTGCCTCACCTCGCTGGATACCGCATGGGCGCTGCTGATTGCGCTGGAAGCCCATCAATTTGAAGTAGAGCCGATTCAGACGCTGGTGCGCGAGGCAGTCAGCACGCTCTCCAGAGCCTGAATGAATCGGCGGTTCTGCTCCATCGTGCCCGTGTTCACACGCAGATAGGTGGGCAAGCCAAAAATCGCGCCTGTGCGCACCAGCACGCCATGCTCGCGCAACAGCGCCTGCGCCACCTGCTCGGCGTTCGCACCCACCTCTATCAGAATAAAGTTCGCCCATGAAGGCACGGTGCGCAATCCCAGCCGCGCACACTCGGTCTGAAAATAGTCCAGCCCTTCCCGATTGAGCGCCCGCGTGCGCGCCACATGGGCTTGATCCTGAAGCGCCGCAATCGCCGCCACTTGCGCCAGACGGTTCACATTGAACGGCTCCCGCACGCGCTCCAGGGGGTCCAAAATCTCCGGGCGCGCTACAGCATAGCCAATCCGCAACCCCGCCAGCCCATAGGCTTTGGAGAAGGTGCGCATCACCAGCACATTCCGCCCTGCTCGCACATAGTCCAGCCCGTTCGGATAGTCGGGATGATCCACATACTCATAATAAGCCTCGTCCAGCACCAGCAGCACATGCGGCGGCAGGCGCTCCAGCAGCCATTCCACCTCAGCACGGGTTGCCAGCGTGCCAGTAGGATTGTTCGGGTTCGCAAGATAGAAGAGCTTCGTTCGAGAATCGACGCGCTCCAGCATGGTGGGCAGGTCGTACCGGAAGTCGGGCGTGAGAGGCACTTTGTGCAATACCGCCTGATTGAGCTGGGCGGACGCCTCATAGCGCACAAAGGAGGGATCGCCCATAATCAGTCCATCGCCCGGCTCCAGATACGCGATTCCCAGCAGGTGGATAATCTCATCGGAACCGTTGGCGCAGAAGAAATGGTCTGGGGGCAACCCATAAAACTGGCTGAGCGCCTCCCGAAGCGCCTGACACCCCCCGTCAGGGTAGAGGTGAACCTGATGGAGATGCGCCTGTATCGCCTGTACTACAAGGGGCGATGCGCCCAGCGGGTTCTCGTTGGCAGAAAGCTTGATAATTTCGCTCAGCCCCAGCTCCTGCCGAAGCTGTTCCAGCGGCTTGCCCGCTTTGTACGGTTGCATCTGCTGCACATGGGGTCGCGCTCGCACATCCTAAAGTATACCTCGTCGGGAACCTCCCCAAAATTCAGACAGTTTAACATTTTATCGGCAGGAGGATGCCTGCTGGTGGTGTATAATACTCATTAACCGTTCGTTCGAGAACGGTGTAAACCTGATACTCGGTCGAGGAGGTATGACGATGAAGCGACGCGGCTTTACGCTGATTGAGCTGTTGGTCGTCATTGCGATTATCGCCATTCTGGCGGCGATTCTGTTCCCGGTCTTCGCACAGGCGCGTGAGAAGGCACGCCAGACCTTCTGCGTTAATAACACGAAGCAGGTAACGCTGGGCATGCTCCAGTATCTCCAGGACTATGACGAGAGCTTTCCGTTCAGCATCTACGCGACCTTCCAGGGACCGAATAACGCTCTCTGTGCCTACACCGTGTACCACGCCATCTACCCCTACCTCAAAAACGCGGATTTGGCTGGGTGTCCTTCGGACCGCGAGGCGTGGGATGTGCGTACCGCGTTTCTACCGCTGCAGCTGTGCCCGGATAATACAACCTCCCCGTTCAAGACCACTGCCTACATCGCGAACTGGGAGATTGTGGAGCGGGGCAGCCTGCCCACCATCCAGAACTTCCCCTGGCCCGGCTTCCCCTACAGTGTGAAACTGGCAATGATCGATGATGTCGTCAAGACCACCACGCTTTACGATGGCGTGTTGGGCGATCATATGGGAAGCAATACAGGATTGGGTAGCTACGCTCAGGGGCGCCACAACGGTGTCGCGTCAGTGGGGTATGTGGATGGGCACGCCGGTAACGCCAAAACACGCCTTATTCAGGGCGGCACAGTGCGCGTGCGGGAGCAAGCGAGTAAAACCCGCCCGCTCTATGCGGTGGAGCAGCCCAACAGCCCCTTCCGAACAACGGGCAACTTCATCTACTACGGCATGAGCGGCGTGGTCAGCCAGTTCCCAACAGGGCACCCGCGCGCAGGGCAGCCGTGCCACTATGCGCCCATCCAGCCCAATCAGGGCTACACCGGGCAGCCCAACCACTGCCGCCATCCGAACTGAGCCGTAAATTTCACGGGTGCGGAAAGTGATAAAGTTCAGGGCTCGGCTCTCCTCAAATGGGGAGCCGAGCCGCATAAAGGTTTCCGTTACCTGCCATCTCCCCTACATGTACGATCCCCTTTGCTAAACACCCCCAGATTTGGGGGCAAATTTAACATTTCACCCCCTCTGACCCTTGACAAACCTGCCAACGGGTAGGGTATACTCCCCATGCAACCACAACACCGTGTATCACTATAGGTTGTGTGTTGAGAACACAAAAGCCACGAATAAGCGCAACAAACTACAACATGTGGAGGGTTATGCGATGGCGCTGTTTGAGAAACGGGTGCATCTGAAGCCGTATGAGTACCCCGATTTGTTGAGGTTCCGGGACGCCATCCGCCACTCGTACTGGCTGCATACCGAGTTTGCCCTTTCGGGCGATGTTCAGGACTGGTATGCCCGCACGGAACCCCACGAGCGCAACGCGCTCAAAAACACCCTGCTCGCCATCTCCCAGATTGAGGTCTCGGTCAAAACCTTCTGGGCGCGAATTTACGACCGCATGCCCAAGCCCGAAATTGCCGAGGTTGGGATGACCTTCGCTGAAAGCGAGGTGCGCCATGCGAACGCCTATTCACACCTGCTGGATATCCTCGGCTTGAGCAGTGAGTTTGAGAAAATCTACAGCATCCCCGCCCTGATGGAGCGCGTCCAGTACCTGCAGCACGCGCAGGAAGGTCTGCGTAGCAGCGACAACCGCCAGTTCGCGCTCACGCTACTGCTGTTCTCGGCTTTCGTGGAGCACATCTCGCTCTTCTCCCAGTTCCTGATTATTATGGCGTTCAACAAGTATCGCGCGGCGTTCAAGGGAGTCTCGAACATCGTGGAGGCAACCAGCAAAGAGGAGCAGATTCATGGCATGTTCGGCGTGGAGCTGGTGCGCCTTCTCCAGCAGGAGAACCCGGAATGGTTCAACGCGGAGACCGAGGAGGTTGTGTTGCAAGCAGTGGAACGCGCTTACGCCGCAGAGCAACGCATTCTGGACTGGATTTTTGAACGCGGCGAACTGGAGTACCTGACCTACGCTCAGGTGGACGCCTTCCTGAGAAATCGCTTCAACAACTCGCTGCGGAATGTGGGAATCCGTCCGGCATTCACGGTAGACGAAACCGCGCTGGCGGCTACACGCTGGTTTGACGAGGAATTGCTCGCCACCAAAGAGAACGACTTCTTCAACAAGCGGAGCATCACCTATTCCAAGAAGATGAAAAGTTTCAGCGAAGACGCGCTTTTCTGAACACAGCACGCGCGGGGTATTTCCCCCGCGCGCATAAGGAGGGCTAGCATGGGAAACGCAACCGAAAGACCCCCTTTCTATTGGCTCAACGAGGAGAGCCGCCGATTCCTCTCGCGCGATTATCTGTTGCCAGGGGTCAGTCCCGAAGAGCGCATCCGTCAGATTGCCGACTACGCCGAGGCGATTCTGGGGATTGAGGGCTTCGGCGACAAATTCTACGGCTACATGGCGCGCGGCTGGTACTCACTGGCGACCCCCATCTGGACGAACTTCGGGCTGCGACGGGGGCTGCCCATCTCTTGCTACGGGAGCTATATTGAAGACGACTCGGCGTCGATACTGTATACGGCGTCGGAAGTCGGCATGATGACCAAGTTGGGGGGTGGTACTTCGGCGTACTTCGGGAAGCTGCGCCCGCGCGGCGCCCCCATTCGCGACAACGGCTATAGCAACGGCAGCTTCTCGTTTGCCAAACTGTTTGACCGCATGATAGAAGTCTTCAGCCAGGGCAGCACGCGCCGCGGACAGTGCGCCGCCTATATCGATATCGAACACCCCGATATCGAGGAGTGGCTCTGGATTCAACGCGAAGGGTGCGAGATTCAGCTGCTCTACTGGGGCGTGTGCGTGGGGAACGACTGGCTCCAGCAGATGCGCGACGGCGACACCGAAAAGCGCCGCCTGTGGGCAAAAGTGCTGGAGTCGCGTGCCGAGGTCGGCATCCCCTATATCTTCTTCAAAGACAACGCGAACGCGGGCGCGCCAGAGGTCTACAAGCAACTCGGCAAGCGGATTCATGCCTCTAACCTCTGCACCGAGATTATGCTCTCCTCCGCGCCCGATGAGAGCTTCGTGTGCTGTCTCTCCTCGCTCAATCTGCTCCACTACGACGAATGGAAACACACCGACGCGGTGGAGACGATGGTCTTCTTCCTCGATGCCGTTATGGAAGACTTCATCCGCCGTGTGCGCGACATCCCGTTTATGCAACGCGCCTATAACTTCGCCGTTCGCCATCGGGCGCTGGGGCTGGGCGTGCTGGGATGGCACTCGCTGCTCCAATCCAAACGCATCCCGATAGAAAGCATGGACGCCTATCGCCTGAATGTGGAAATCTTCCGTACCCTTCAGGATCGCGCCTACAACGCCTCGATGGAACTGGCACGCCGATACGGAGAACCCGAATACCTCAAGGGCTACGGCAGGCGCAACACGACCCTGCTCGCAGTCGCCCCCACGAAGTCCTCATCGTTCATTCTGGGGCAGGTGTCGCCCTCCATTGAGCCATATATGAGCAACTACTATGTGAAAGACCTCGCGAAAGTTAAAACGACTTTCAAAAACCCTTACCTTCAGGAGGTGCTTCGCGCTCGCGGCAAAGACACTGATGCCGTCTGGCAAAGTATCGCGGAACACGACGGCTCGGTGCAACATCTCGATTTTTTGAGCGATGAGGAGCGCGACATTTTCAAGACCTTCAGCGAGATTTCACAAATGACCCTGCTCCAGCAAGCCGCGCAACGCCAAGCGTTTATCGACCAGGGGCAGTCGCTCAACCTGATGATTCACCCTGAAACGCCCGTGCGCGACATCAACCTGCTTATGCTTCGAGCGGCAGAGCTGGGCTTGAAGTCGCTATATTACCAGTATAGCGTGAACGCGGCGCAGGAGTTCAATCGCGAGCTGTTGCTCAGCTGCCGCGTGTGTGAGGCATAATTAAGACATGGAATTCACCCGAATCGCAGACGGACTGGCGTTCCCAGAGGGTCCCACATGGGACGGCAAAACGGGGTTGTTTGTGGTGAATGTCTACAACAACCGGCTGGAATATTTCAGACTGAACGCCTCGGGCACGGTGGAACAGCGTATCCTGTACGCCGAACTGCCCGGCAAAGGCAACGGCACGACCTTGCACCCTGATGGCACGCTTTATGTCGCCGACTACGAGCGCAAAGCGATTCTCAAAGTGCCTGCCCCCAACCGCGTGGAAGTGGTGGTGGAGCGCTACCAGAACCAGCCCCTGCGCGGTCCTAACGACCTCTGCTTTGACCGCGCGGGCAACCTCTATTTTACTGACCCGCGCGACAGCTGGGACGAACCCATCGGCGCCGTGTATCGGCTCGACAAAAACGGCACGCTGGAGCGGATTGCCGAGGGATTGCACTTCCCGAACGGTATCGCGATAGACCCGCAGGAGCGGTTTCTGTATGTAGCGGAGACCCGTCGCAACCGTGTCCTGCGCTGGGCACTGAAAAACGGCAAAATCGCCTCCCGAGCGCCTGAGGTGTTCACCGAGCTGACAAAGGGCGCCATCGGTCCCGACGGGATGCGCTTCGATTCAAAAGGGCACCTCTGGGTGGCGCATTACGGGCGCGGCGTGGTGCAGTTAGACCCCTCCGGCAAAGAGGTCGCCCTCTATACCCTGCCAGGCAAGGGCGTTACCAATCTGGAGTTTGGCGGCGCACGCCGACAGTGGCTGTTTGTTACCGAGACCGAAACGAACGCCCTCTATCGCGCCACGCTCAGCTAAGCACCATCTGCACCAGCTCGCGCGCGGCGACCACCGACTCGGCGAACACCTGTAGCGCGGTCTCCGCCTGCTCGCGGGTCATAATCAGTGGCGGCTCCATGCGAATCACTTTTGGGTTGTTCAGCGTGTAGGCGGCAATCACCCCGCGCTGAATCATGTTGGTGATGGTCAGCTCGCCGAAGTCCGCCTCGTGAAACTCCACGCCAATCATCAGCCCGCGCCCGCGCACTTCCTGCACGAAGTCGGGGTACTCCGCCTGAACCTGGCGCAAGCCACGAATCAGATACTCGCCCACCTCGCGCGCGTTCTCCACCAGCCCCTCTTCTTCAATCACCTGTAGCGTGGCAAGCCCTGCCGCGCACGCCAGTTCGTTCCCGCCGAAGGTGCTGGTGTGAAGCAGCGGGTTCTCGCCGAACATCTCTTCCCATATCTGGGCGTTTGAGGAGAAGGAGCCAATCGGCAGCACACCGCCCCCAAGCGACTTGGCGAGCGTCACGATATCGGGTTTCACGCCGGAATGGTCTACACCCCACATTTTGCCTGTGCGTCCCAGCCCCGTCTGCACCTCGTCGATAATCAGCAGCGCGCCGTGCCGGTCGCAGAGTTCGCGCAGGCGCGGGAGGTAATCATCAGGTGGGATGCGGATGCCGCCCTCGCCCTGAATCGGCTCCACAATCACGCCCGCCGTTTGATCGTCTATATGCTGGGCGACCGCATCGGCGTCGCCGAACGGCACATGCACAAAGCCGGGCAGCAGGGGGTCAAACGGCTTACGATACACCTCGCGCCCGCTGGCGGAGAGGCTCCCCATCGTCTTCCCGTGATAGCTGCCAATCGTGCTGATCATTTTCACGCGCCCTGTGGCTTTGCGTGCCAGCTTGATGGCGCCCTCCACCGCCTCCGTGCCAGAGTTGCAGAAGAAACTGTATTGCATCTCGCCCGGCAGAATCTGGGCAAGTTTTTCGGCGAGCCTCGCCTGCGGCGCGTTGAACATGATTTTGCTTGGCATGGGCATCATGTCCAGCTGGCGCTTGACCGCCTCCACCACTTTTGGGTGGCGGTGCCCCAGCGCGAACATGCCGTACCCGCCAAGACAATCCAGAAACTTGCGTCCCTGCGCGTCGTAGATATAGCACCCTTCCGCATACCACTCCACGCCCAGCCCTGCGAAGCGCAACACTTTGGCTAAGCCGGGGTTCAGATGGCGCTCGGTCAAATCGGCTATCTGCTCGGTAAAAGCCTCAGGATTCTCAGGGAACGGCACCGTCATCGTCGTCCACTCCTTACGGCAGGGATTATACCTTACCCCGCCTGCTGGAGCGCCGACCGTCGCAATACCTGCTGATAGACTGCCTCTGTGAGCGCCTCGCTACCCTCCAGTCGCGCCACCATCTGGAAATAGTCTTCCACCCACTCCAGATCGCTCATCCGGTACAGATGAAGCGGTGGCAAGCGGCTCTCCGCAAAAATCGGGATTCCCAGCGATTCGGCGCGGAGGCAGAAGTGGGCGTCTTCCCCTTTGTAAGGGACTCCCTTCACTTCGGCGAACGAGACGCCCCGCTCCAGCGCCTCGCGCCGTATCAGCGTACACGCCCCGCCGCCGTAAACCCGATACAAGCCGGGCGCCCGCACTAACGACTCTATAAAGTGCAGGCTACGCCGTTGTGCCTCCGCTTCAGGCAACGCCTGTCCCCGCACGGGGCGATAAAACTGGTACGGATGTCCCAACCACACATTGGGCAGGGGCGGATCGCCCGGCAGCCAGTTCGTCCAGAACACCGAGACCACAATTGGCGCCTCCTGCGCAATCAGATGCTTCAGATGGTTCGGGGCGACCACCAGATCGCTGTCCAGAATCCAGAGAGCGTCGTATCCTGCTTCGTAAGCATAACGAAGGATGCGGTCTTTGAGCGCGGCGAGCCGCCACACGATGCCCACTTCCCAGTGATGAGTGTGTTCTGTGCGCTGGTAGCCTGAGCCTGGCGCGGCGTGCCAGAGCGTTACGGAATGCTCCGCGCTTTCCGCGAACCCCTTCAGAATCTGCGTGGAGCGCGGGTCATCGTTGTTGTCCACAAACAGGTAGGCGACTTCCAGCCCCGCTGTGTCCAGCTGGCGTTGCGCCTCCAGAAACACCTGCAGAATTTCTGGCTGTTGACGCACGGGGGCGGCAATCAGCACCCGCTCACACGGCACTACCGCTCGTTGACGGTCATAGACCCCCACCCACCAGACTCCATCTTCGGGCAGAATTCCGAACTCGCGATGTGCCTGAAAGCCCCATTTCTGCCACTCAGACTCCCGAACCACCCCCAGCGGCGCGACGGCAACCACCCAGCGCGTCGTGAGCCGAAGCGCTTCCTCAAGCCGTTCACGGACGGTCTCCCCGGTGCCCAGCACCACCACCAGCTCATAATCAGGGCGCACCAGCCCCGGGGGCAAAAACGCCTGTCCTATCACCTGCCGTGCGTGCCCCAGCCAGTGGGTTTCGTCTGTGCCGTGAACCGTTGCATAGGGCAGATGATGCTGGAGTATGCGCGTGCTGTCGCCTCGCTCACACCCCAGGTCCAGCACCCGAATTGGCTCCCAGCGCCCGCACGGCAGGTTCTCCAGCGCCAGCTCCGCTAACCGCATGCGCAAAGTTTCCATTCTGCTCTGAATTATCGGGAAACAGCTCAGCCGAGTGCAGGGCGCTCTGCACTCTCGCTACAGCGCATGGTATACTATTGAATATCATGCCAGGCAAAACCCTGCCCAAAACAGCCCGAACAGTCAAGCAATCCCGCCCGCCCCAGGCGGCAGCCGCGGAGACACCCCTCTGCGACCCCGATCTGGACGAGATGCTCGAACGCCTGCGCAATATTGAACTGATAGAGGAGGACGGCGAGCCTTTGGAAAGCGACTGGCATGTGAAACAGATTCATCTGCTGGACGAAATCGTGCGTCAGCATCTGGGTGAACCCGACAACTACTTCTGTGGCGGCAACATGTTTATCTATTACAGCCTCGAGCAAGCCGATGCGGTACGCGAGAACCGCGCCGCGTTTAAGGGTCCCGATTTCTTCGTTGTGCGCGGCGTGGACGGGCGCAAACCGCGCGTGTGCTGGGTCGCATGGCACGAAGGGGGGCGCTATCCCGACCTGGTATTCGAGCTGGTCTCACGAAAGACGGCTCGCAAGGACAAAGAGGAGAACCTTCAATTCTACGCGCAAGTGTTGCGCGTACCCGAATATTTCTGGTACGACCCCCTTCAGGACGAGTTGCGTGGTTTTCGGCTGAACGCGGCGCGGGCGGCGTATGAACCGATAGAGCCGAACGAGCGCGGCTGGCTCTGGAGCGCAATCCTGGAAGCGTACTGGGGCACATGGGACGGCGAGTATAACGGTCGGCGGTATCGCTGGGTGCGCCTCTATCGCGCCGATGGCAGCCTCGTGCCCACCAAAGAGGAGCTGGTCACCCTGGAACGCCAGCGTGCCGAGCAAGCCGAAGCCGAGCTGCAACGACTCAAGAAACTGCTTCAGGAAAAGGGCATCGAGTCGTAGCGCCCTTGTTTCGAGCAGGCGCCCCCACAGGCGTGGGAACGCCTCGGCAAAAAGCCCTGTCGCGAGCGGGTATCATATGGAATAGCCCTGCATGTGGAGGGAACGATGATTGTACGCGAATGGCTCAAGAAACTGCTGGACCCGACGGAGCGTGAAGTCAAACGGCTCTGGCCCGTAGTGCATAAAATCAACGCCTTAGAACCTGAAATTCAGAAACTGACCAACGAACAGCTGCGTGCGAAAACCGACGAATTCAAGAAGCGCCTTCAGGACGGCGCAACGCTGGACGATATTTTGCCTGAGGCGTTCGCGGTGGTGCGTGAGGCGGCGCGCCGCACGCTCAACATGCGCCACTTCGATGTGCAGCTGCTGGGGGGGATTGTGCTTCATCAGGGGCGCATCGCCGAGATGAAGACCGGCGAAGGGAAAACCCTCGTCGCCACGCTTCCTCTCTATCTGAACGCGCTTCTGGGCAAGGGCGTGCATCTGGTCACAGTCAACGATTACCTCGCCCGCCGCGACGCCGTGTGGATGGGTCCGATCTATCACCTGCTGGGGCTGAGCGTCGGCGTGATTCAGGGGCAAAGCGCCGAACATGATGAGCGCGGCGGCTCGTATATCTACGAACCAGGCTATGTCCACCCCGACCCACGCTACCTGCACCTGCGCGAGGTCAGCCGCAAGGAAGCCTACGCCGCCGACATCACCTACGGCACCAACCACGAGTTCGCCTTCGACTACCTGCGCGATAACATGGTCTTCTCGGTGGACGACCTCGTGCAGCGCGAACTCTACTACGCGATTATCGACGAGGTGGACAGCATTCTGATTGACGAGGCGCGAACGCCCCACATCATCTCAGGGCAGATTCAGGAAGACCTCTCCATCTATCAGCGGGTGGACTCCTATGTGCGGCGGCTCCAGCCCGGACGCGACTATGTGGTGGACGAAAAGCACCACAGCGTCACGCTCACCGAAGAGGGGATCGAGCGCCTGGAGCAGATGATGGGCGTGCGCAACCTTGCCGAAGAGGTGGAGCTGATGCCCTACATCAACGCCGCCCTCAAAGCGCACGGCTACTTCAAGAAAGATGTGCATTATGTGGTGCGCAACGGCGAAATCATTATCGTCGATGAGTTCACCGGGCGCCTGATGCACGGGCGCCGCTTCAGCGACGGCATCCATCAGGCGCTGGAAGCTAAAGAGGGCGTGCCCATCAAGCAAGAGAGCCAGACGATTGCCGTCGTCACCTTCCAGAACTACTTCCGACTCTACCAGAAACTGGCGGGCATGACGGGCACTGCCAAAACCGAAGAGGAAGAGTTCCGCAAAATCTATGGCATGGATGTCGTCTGCATCCCCACGCATCGCCCGATGATCCGAATTGACCACCCCGATGTCGTCTACAAAACTCTGGAGGCGAAGTTGCGGGGGATTGCGCTGGAGATTCTGCGCCTTTACACCAAGCAGCAGCCCGTGCTGGTCGGCACGCGCTCGATTGAGATGTCGGAGGTCGTCTCCTCGCGGCTGACTTTTGATAAACTGCAGATGCTGGTGTTGATTGAGCGGGCGCGTCGCGCGCTGGAAGAAGCCAAAGACATCGACAAGAAACAGCGCGAGGACTGGCGCAAGACGCTTCTGATGCCCTTGAACGCGCTCTCGATGCGCCAGATTACGCCCATCCTGCGGGCGCTGAACCTGCCCACCAGCCCCACCGACCCCGCGCATGTGAAGTGGTTTCTGGAACACTGGGAGCTGCCCGAGGAGAACGCCCAGTATTTCATCGAGGCGATGGAGCATGGTATCCCCCACAATGTGCTGAACGCGAAGTATCACGAGAAAGAGGCGCGCATTATCGCCGAAGCGGGTCGCAAGGGCGCCGTGACCATCGCCACGAACATGGCGGGGCGCGGCGTGGACATCCTGCTGGGTGGCTCCATCGTCAAAAGCGACGAAAACGAATCGGAGCAGACCGAAGCGGAGGCGCAGGCACAGGAGGCGGAGCTGCTCTCCTTCCGACGCGGGGGTAAAGAGCGCGCCGCGCCGCCCCTGCCCCTCTCGGAACAGGAGCGCTCCAAAGCCGCCGAAGAGGTGCGCAAACTCGGCGGACTCTATGTGCTGGGCACAGAACGCCACGAAAGCCGACGCATCGATAACCAGTTGCGCGGACGCGCCGGGCGTCAGGGCGACCCCGGCGAATCGCGCTTCTTCCTCTCGCTGGACGATGAGCTGATCCGACTCTTCGGCGAGAACCTGCGCAATAGCCCGCTGCTCAAAGGCTGGCCCGAAGATGAACCCCTCGAAGCCAAAATGCTCTCCAGAGCCATCGAGAACGCCCAGAAGCGCGTGGAGCTCCACAACTTCTCGATGCGCAAGTATGTGTTGCAGTATGACGATGTGCTGAACAATCAGCGCCAGCTCATCTATCGCATGCGGCGCGAAATCCTGTTCGGCATCGACACGCGCGAGAAGGCGCTCAAGTTCATCCGCGAGATGCTGGAAGAGGTCATCAACGAGTACGCGCCGCGCAACCTGCCTCCCACCGAGTGGGATATGCAGGGTCTCTATCAGCGGCTCAACACGATCTTCCCGCTGGAGTTTTACATCAAGCCCGACGACTTCCACTTCAACCGTCACGATGTGATGGTGGAGCAGATTCTGGAGTGGGCGGAGCAAGCCTATCAGTGGCGCGAGGAGCAGCTCACGCCCGAAATTATGCGCGAGCTGGAGCGCTACTTCATGCTCCAGATTATCACGCGCCGCTGGGTGGAGCATCTGGCGTCGATGGACTACCTGCGTGAGGGGATCGGCTTGCGCGGCTACGGGCAGATTGACCCGCTGGTCGCCTACAAGCAGGAGGCGGCGAAGGTGTTCGCCGAAACGCTGGCGGGCATCCGCAACGATGTGGTGATGGCGCTGTTCCACGCGCAGGTCGTGCCCCAGCAGCCGCAGACGGTGGTGCGCATTCACGACGGCAGCCCGAACCCTGCCACCGCCGCACCCGCCGCACGCCCTGCCGTCCAGCGTCTGAACGACGACGGCGAACCTGTCCTCCAGCCAGCGGGCAAAGTCGGGCGCAACGACCCCTGCCCCTGCGGTAGCGGCAAGAAATACAAAAAGTGCTGCTACCCGAAGTATGGGTGATGTCCTGAAAGGCTTCACCTGCTCTCTTGCAAAGAACTGGGGTATCAGGCAACAGGATGCCCAAGCGACGGGGAGCCAGCGCAGGCTGGCTTCTTCTAATAGAGGAACGGGCTACCCCATCAGGTACACTTATACCGATGGTCAGCACGAGCCGTTCCCCTGAGGTGTGGCGTTCGATGGGACTGACGGACGCCGAGTACGCACGCATCGTCGAGTTGCTCCAGCGCGAACCCACCGACACCGAGCTGGGCATGTTCGCCGTGATGTGGTCGGAACACTGTGGCTACAAGTATTCGCGCCCCGTGTTGCGCCTGTTCAAAAAGTACCGCGAGGCGCTGGAGGGCGCGGGCTTTGAAAACGCGGGCGTCGTGCCGCTGGACGAGCAGTACGGGATTGCGATGAAGGTGGAGAGCCACAATCACCCCTCGGCGGTGGAACCCCATCAGGGTGCGGCGACGGGCGTGGGGGGCATCATTCGCGACATCTTCACGATGGGCGCCCGCCCGATTGCCATCTTAGACTCCCTGCGATTCGGTCCGCTGGACGAGGCACGCAACCGCTACCTGTTTGAGCATGTGGTGGAGGGCATCTCCAGCTACGGCAACTGCATCGGCGTGCCCACCGTCGCAGGTGAGGTCTACTTCCACCCCTGCTATTCAGGCAACCCGCTGGTGAACGCGATGGCGGTGGGCGTCGTGCCGCTGAACCGCATCGTAAGCGCCCGCGCCGATGTGCCCGGCAGCGCGGTGATGTATGTCGGCGCCAGCACAGGACGCGACGGCATCCACGGCGCCACCTTCGCCTCCGAAACACTGGACGAAGACAGTGAACAGAAGCGCCCCAATGTGCAGATTGGCGACCCCTTCATGGAGAAACTGCTGATTGAAGCCACCTTAGAGGCGCTGGAGACGGGCGCCGTGCTGGGCATGCAAGACATGGGCGCGGCAGGGCTGACCTGCACCACCTGCGAGCCGACCTCCAAATCGGGTACGGGCGTGGAGATTGACACCGCCCTCGTGCCCACACGCGAACCCGACATGACCCCCTACGAGATTATGCTCTCCGAGTCGCAGGAGCGGATGCTGCTCTATGTGCAGGCGGAGCGCGAAGAGGAAGTCGCCCGCGTGTTCCGCAAGTGGGGGCTGAACGCCGTTGTGATCGGGCGCGTGATAGAGGAACCCATCCTGCGCGTGCGCCATCATGGCGAGGTGGTCGCCGAAATCCCGCCCGATTACCTCACCAAACAGTGCCCCGTCTACTATCTGGAGACGCAGGAGCCCGAGTACCTGCGCGAGGTGCAGAATTTGGACCTGAGCGCCCTGCCCGATGTGGAGTCGCCCGAAGCGGCGCTGCTCCAGCTGCTGGAGTCGCCCAACATCGCCAGCAAGCGCTGGGTTTTCGAGCAGTACGACTGGCTGGTGGGCACGCAGACCGTCGTGCCGCCCGGCGAGGGCGACGCGGCGGTGTTGCGCGTGCGCGGTTCCCAGAAAGGGATTGCGCTCAAAATTGACTGCAACAGCCGCTACTGCTATCTGCATCCCTATCGTGGGGGGCAACTGGCGGTGGCGGAGGCGGCGCGCAATGTGGCGTGTACGGGCGCCATGCCCCGCGCCATCACCGACTGCCTCAACTTCGGCAACCCCCAGCGCCCTGAGATTTTCTATCAGTTTGAGCAGGCGGTTCACGGGATTGCCGACGCCAGCGAGTATTTCGGCACGCCCGTGATTTCGGGCAATGTGAGCTTCTACAACGAGAGCGAGCGCGGTGCGGTCTACCCCACCCCCACGATTGGCATGCTGGGCGTGCTGGAGCGAGCGGAAGACGCCCTTCAGGCAGGGTTCCGCGAGGCGGGGCTGGCGGTGCTGCTCGTTCAGCCGCCTGCGTGGGACGACCCTCATCTGGGGCTGGGCGGGAGCGAGTATCTGAGTGTGATTCACGGGCTGGAGCGCGGCATACCCCCCACCCTGCTGCTGGACGCCGAGGCGCAACTGCACCGCTTTCTGGTGGCGTGCGCACGCCAGCGGCTTGTGCGCTCGGCACACGATATCAGTGAGGGCGGCTTCGCCGTCGCGCTGACCGAATCGGCGCTGATTGGCAACTGCGGCGTGCAGGTGAATCTGCCGCACGAAGCGTTCCGCTGGGCGCAGGGGCGACGCGATGCGATTCTGTTCAGCGAAGCGCAAACGCGAGTCATCCTCTCCGCGTCGAACGAGGCGGTTCCCGCCATTCAGAGCATGGCACAGGCGCACGGGCTGGCGTGCTATCGGATTGGCGAAACAGGCGGCGAGGAGGTGGCGATTGCTTACGAGGGCGAGCCGCTGATCCGCCTGAGCCTGCAGGCGTGTCGCAACGCTTACGAGAACGCCATCCCCCGCTGGATGGAACGGCGAGTCTGAACACAACAACCTGACAGGCGTCTATTAAAGTATGCAATCCTCCTTGCGTGAGCGATTGGCACATTTGTTGCGCCGTGCGGGGCTAAGCGCCCACAAAAGCGAGATAGAGCGCCTGCTCCCGCTGGGGATTGAGGGCGCGGTGGACGCCCTGCTTGCGTTTGACCAGCAGCCGGAAACGATTGATGACGAGGCAATCCTCCAGCTTCTGCGCGGCGACTCGCCCCGACTCCAGCCCCCGATGGTCGCCAACTGGTGGCTCTATCGGATGCTGGTTACCCAGCGCCCGATGCAGGAACGCATGGCACTCTTCTGGCACAACCACTTCGCCACTTCCGCCAGCAAGGTCGGCGACGGCAACCTGATGCTGATGCAAATTCAGATGTTCCAGCGGCTGGCGCTGGCGGACTTCAAAACGCTGGTGCTGGAAGTCAGCAAAGACCCCGCGATGCTGGTGTGGCTGGACGGCGTGCGGAATGTGAAGGGGAAGCCGAACGAAAACTTCGCCCGCGAGCTGCTGGAACTGTTCACGATGGGGATTGGACACTACACCGAGCGCGACATTCAGGAGGCGGCGCGCGCCTTCACGGGATGGTCGTTCAGTCGGGTGACGCGCAGTTTCGTGTTCAACCGCGCCCAGCACGACGACGGCGAAAAAGAGTTTCTCGGCAAACGCGGGCGCTTCAGTGGCGAAGATATCGTTCAGATGGCGGTGGAGCATCCTGCAACGGCGCCCTTTATCGCACGCAAATTTTATCGCCTCTTTATTAATGATGTAGACCCAGTGGACGAGCGCACGGTGCAGGCACTGGCGAAGGAGTTCACCCAATCGGGCTACAGCACACGCGCGCTGATGCGCAAACTGCTGCTCTCCGAAGCGTTCTGGAGCCCGCGCAACTATCGTCGGCGTATCAAAAGTCCTGTGGAGTTCGTGGTGGGCACGCTGCGCCAGGTGGGCATTGGGGAGCGCTTGCGCCAGCTGAACCTGAGCAGCGGCGTGGGACAGCGCGCGGTGGTCGCCTACCTGCGTCTCGTGAACCAGTGGACGCGCCGAATCGGACAGGCACTGCTCTACCCGCCTGATGTGGCAGGCTGGGAGTGGGGCACCGCGTGGATCAGCAGTCAGACGATGCTGGAGCGTATGCGCTTCGCCGAGGTGATAGTGCCGAACCGTGGTCCGCTGGGGTTTCAAACCCTGCGCGAGCTGCTGGGCACGGAGCCACCGCGCACCATAGAGGGCTTCATAGACCGCCTCGGCGAGGTGCTGGATGTAGCGCTGAGCAAGGAAACACGCGAGAAGTTGCAGGAGTACCTGCAAAAGCGAGGGGGCGTCACGGCTCTGGCACGCGCCGACCGTACCGTTGTGCAGGGCATCCTGCAGATTGTGTTCGCCAGCCCCGAATTCCAGATGTTGTGAACAAAACCGAGAAACAAGCGTCTGCAGGCGTGCAGGGGCTAATCCCTGAACTCAACCCTTAAGGAGGTGTTTGAAATGAGCAACCGCAAACTGCTGTGGCTGTGCGCTCTGGGCGCAATCGCCGCGATTGCCTTCGCGCAGACGGTTACCGTGCGTGGCGCGGCAGGACGCGGTGCCGCAGGGGCGCCCAACGCCGATCGCCCGAATGCGCGCTTCGACTTCCATGTCGCGCAGTTCACCTACAACGACCAGACTCGCGTGCGCGGACAGTTCAACTTCTCGTTCCGCGGCGAGCGTCTCGTAGAGATTGCTATACGCGAGGTCGGGCGCTTCGGCGCGAACATGGACACGGGCGTCGCCGAGTTCTCGGGACCTGCGATTGCGGTCATCCGCACACGGGAAGGCGTGCGCCGCGAGCGCGGGATTGCCTTCGTGCGGGTGCAGGATAACCGCGGTCCTGATCAGACTGAAGGCGACCCTGACACAATCACTGTCGCCTTCCGACCGCGCCCCGACGCTGACCCCATCTTCACCTACCGTGGCGTGGTCAAAGCGGGCGACATCAAGGTCTTCGAGCGCACAGGCAGTCGGTAGTTCTCCTTAAAAGGGCACACCCCCAGTAAGGTGTCCTCACAGCGCCCCCTCCCGATTGATTGTGGAGGGGCGCTGCTTTAATCTTCCCCTTCAAACAGGGCTTTCACAGGAATCTCCAAACTCGGCTCAAACAACGGACGCACCACCTCATCCAGACTGTAATACCGCAACGCCCGATACCGCGCGTTGAACGCCGTCCCCTCCGCGGGCGACACCGGCTCCCGATACACCTCCAGACACCGCTCCACAAGGTTCACAATCCAGTATTCGGGAATGCCCGCCGAAGCGTACAGGCTCATCTTCTCCGTGCGGTCGTACTCCAGCGAAGTGTCGGCAATCTCAATCACCAGCAGGGCGGTGATGGGATGTTGCTGGCGGTAATCGCTCGGCTTGCCCGGCACAATCGCAATATCGGGATACGGCTCACTGTCCCCCAAACGCAGGGGGTCTTCTATGCGCACATGCCAGTTCGCTGACGCGCGTCGCTGCCACGGGCGAGCCGAGTAGGTCTTGCACACCGAATGTTCAGGTCCGACAGGCGCCATCTGGACAATCTCGCCTCCAATCAGTTCCACGCGCTGGTCTTGAAACAGTCCCAGCGCCCCCAAATGCTCAAACTGTTCGGGTGTGAAGCGGTAGGGACGCCCCCCCTCTGGAACCATTTCCACAGAGCGAGGCACTCGTCGCTCACGCGGCTTCGCTTTCGTTGCCATCCTCTCACCGTGTAGAGTATACCGCACCAGCTCCAGCCTGTCGGTTCGCTTCACTCTTCCCCTTCAAACAAGGCTTTCACAGGAATCTCCAGCGTCGGCTCAAACAACGGACGCACCACCTCGTCCAGACTGTAATACCGCAACGCCCGATACCGCGCGTTGAACGCCGTCCCCTCCACGGACGACACCGGCTCCCGATACACCTCCAGACACCGCTCCACAAGGTTCACAATCCAGTATTCGGGAATGCCCGCCGAAGCGTACAGGCTCATCTTCTCCGTGCGGTCGTACTCCAGCGAGGTGTCGGCAATCTCAATCACCAGCAGGGCGGTGGTGGGATGTTGCTGGCGGTAATCGCTTGGTTTGCCTGGCACAATCGCAATATCGGGATACGGCTCGCTCCCACCCAAACGCAAGGGATTCTGCACACGAACATAATAAGACTTCCCCGACAGGCGTCGTCCAAGGCTCAACATCGTCTGGTCTACCGTGCTTCCATGCTCAGGTCCGACAGGTGGCATCTGAACAATCTCCCCCTCTATCAACTCCACACGCTGGTTTTGAAATAGCCCCAGCGCTCCCAGTTGTTCAAACTGCTCAGGTGTAAAGCGGTAGCGGCGTACTGCCTCTGGAACCACCTCTGCAGGCTGGGGCACATGCGGGCGCTGGCGCGACTTCGTTTTTGTCGCCATCCTCTCACCACTCATAGGATACCTCATGGCACTGTCGAAAAGAGAACACCGAAACACACTCTCTCAATTTCGCGTAATTCATCTGGAGGTGCATGATGCCAATCGTGCGCTGGATTGGGTTCGTGCTGATGGCTTTTGGGCTGCTGGTCTCCCTTTTCGCTCAGGAAGGGGAACAAATCACCATCCCGCCGCAGATTATGACCTACGAGCAGTTAGCGCGCCTGCTGACAACCCCAGAACGCCCCGTGTATGCTGAAGACTCGCTCAAGCGCCGCGCCATCCTGATCCATCTCAAAGACCGCTCGTGGGACGAAGCGCGACGCTTGCTGGAATACGGTCTGGAGCTGCAGATTCGGCAGTATTGGGATGATGAGGGAAACCCCTACTGGCTACTGGAGCGCGACCCTGAAGCCGCCAAGCGCGACGCGCGGTTCTTTGACCAGTATGTGCGCGTCGTTACGCAACAGATTCAGGACGACCTGAAACGCTACGACACACTGCTCACGCAGCCGCTCAAATCGCTTCAGGAAGCCTACCGCAACTCTGAACCCTCTAATCAGACCGACTCTGAGGAGGTATCCCTCACTCTGGATACCCCCCTTTCGGAAGACCTGCGTCACCGTGCGGAGCAGCGCATGCGCCTTTACTGGGCGCAGTCGCTGGACGGCTATGTGATGCTCCGCTGGATGCGACGCCACTGGAACGAACATCTGACTCGCAGAATGATTCGCGAACGCGGTTTGATTATGCTCCAGCCGCGTGCGCTGGGACTGGAAGGGCTGGATGAGGAGACGCTGACATCCTTTATACGGAGCGGAGGACACTGGTTTTTTGGGGATACTTCCGCAGAATCCGAGGAGGCATACGACCTTGCGATGGGGGTTGTCGGCTGGGACCCTGCAACCCGTCATCTCATTCCTTATGCAGACCTGTTGTCGCCTCTGGATGCAGGCACAGGCTGGCTCTTTATCCCCGTGCATGTGAAAACAGAGCCGTTGTCTCTGGAAGCGCTGTTCCGCCAGATGAGCCCTGAGGCGGTGCGCTTTGTGCATGAGCTGGATCAGCGCCAGCGCGAGGCGTTCGAGGGCGACTCGCCCCTCAAAAAACCCTTCCGCATTCGCGAGGGCAGCTGGCTCTCAGAAATTCTCCAGCAGTATGCGGAGCAGCTGGGTCAGGAGGTGTTGATGGAGCTGGCTCCAGAGCAGGAGTGGGTTCATGGCGTATCTACAAGCACACAGACGACCCTGCTGGCGCTCCTCAGCGAACAGAGGCTCTTTGTACAGGGAGAAGGTTCAGTCTGGCTATCGCCGCCGATTGATCAGGTAGACAGCGATTGGGAGCCGGCGATTGCAGCGGTTGTGCTTTCTTGGAATGCGCACTACCTTCCTGACCTGCCTGAGTCGGCTTCCGTGAATACGCTGTGGCAAGTGGCAGCCACACGGCTGAGAAATATCTGGCGCTTCGAAGTTCACGACGGGGTGCTGATTGCCCGCAACCTGCTGGGGTTCTTGAGCCGTGTTTATGACTATCCGTTCGACGCGCTTGTGGAGCTGGAGCGTCAGGCGGTGGTGGGTTCCGATGGCATACCCCGAATCCCCCCTGAGGCGCGGTGGCGGTTCGTGCATGCCCTCAGCCGCGCGCCGTCGAATGCGATACCCGCGATTGCAGGCTACCGCATGACACGCTATCTGGAAGCGGATACGGAACTCTGGACGCTGCTGGCGCTGTTAGACCGCATGCCCAACAAACAGCACTACTGGAAGCGCCTGCAGCGGGGCGAGGGCGTGGAAATCCCCTTCACCCTGCTCGGCGCTGATGCGGGCGACCGCCTGCTGAACCTGTGGCGGATGAACACTTTTTATTACGGGGGACTTCAGCCGTTCGGCTATCGCCATGCGTGGCATCCCGACTTTATGCTCTATCTGCGTCGGGGGCGCGTGAGTCTGTTCCCTTCCGAATACCATATTTCGGTAAGCATTCTGGGGTATGTTTGGGACCTCGAGAACAGCGAATGGGATGCTCGCACATTCCATATTGGTCAGTTCAGCTGGGCATGGCTTGGCGAGCCACCTCAAACTACTCCCTCATCGAGGTAGCATTGGGCAGCGAAACCGAAGCCTTTCTCTGTGGACGGAGCGCGGTTCCGCGAGTGGCGGACGCAGGCGCGCATCGAGCAGGAAGAAGCGGAATGGCTCCGCCCGCTCACGCCCGAACCGTCCCGCGCCATCTCCCTTGCTCTCTGGGAGTCGGCAAACCGCCTTGCCCCCCAGCAGCCTTCCGAGTTTACTACGCGCCTGCAGAAGGTGTTCCAGCGTATGCCCAGAAAGATGTGAACGGGTTCAGGCGCTCTGTCGCAAAGCCCCCGAAAGAGCGACGGCTAAAGCCGTTCCTACTAAACAAAGCCAGCCTCCGCTGGCTATTTTAGCCGACGAAGGTCGGCTTCGTTTTATAGGAACGGCTTCAGCCGTCGAGGCGGGGGCGTTCCCCAACAGGCTTCAGGAGCGCATAAGACGGCGTTCCTCTCAAAAAAACCTACCCTTATAAGGAACCGAACGCAGGGGGGTCTTGGAATGCGCACGCTCCCATCCTTGCAACAGAGCAGGTTCAGGCGCCAACCTTTCAGACTTCCTCAATTACAAGCCGACCCGCCTGCACCCCAACCCTCACAGTACGCTCCACCTGCCCCAGCGTGTCCAGCATTGCAGGAATCTGGGGCGCCATCAGCATCATCAGCTCGCGCTCTACAGTGCGCTCCAGCTCGCGGGCGCCATAACGCTCATGATAACCCCGCTCGGTCAGCCACTCAATCGCTTCGGACGAGACCTCCAGCCGAATCTTGCGGTCGGCATAAATCTTCTGAATGCGTGGCAGGAAGCGCTCGGTAATAATCCGCTGAATATGCTCCTTCTCCAGTGGGCGAAAGATGCAGATGGCGTCCACGCGATTGATAAACTCAGGCGCGAACTGCTGGGCGAACGCCTTGCGCCAGTCCTCCAGCGACGGAGCGCCCCGACGGAAGCCGACCTCCTCTTCAGGGTGCAGGTTGGAGGTCATAATGATAATCGCGTCGGCGAACGAGACCCGCCGCCCCTGGGCATCCGTAATGGCGCCGTCGTCAAAAATCTGCAGGAAGAGCTTGTGAATATCCTCGTGCGCCTTCTCAATCTCGTCCAACAGCACCACACAGAAGGGGTTTTCTGCCACGAAGTCCAGCAGCGGGCTGCCCATCTCGAAGCCGACATAGCCGAACTCAGCGCCCAGCAGCCGCGCGGCGGTATGGCGCTCATAAAACTGGTTCATGTCCAGCCTCAGCATGCGCTCCGAAGAGCCGAAGAAATACTCTGCCAGCACGCGCGCCGTTTCGGTCTTACCCACGCCCGTCGGTCCCACAAACAGGAACACGCCGTTGGGGCGCTCTGGGCGCAGGTCTAAGCGGCGAATTTTCATGCTGAAAATCTGCACCAGCGTCTCAATCGCCTCGTCCTGCCCGATTACGCGCGACTTGAGCGCCGCCTCTAACCCTTTGATGCGCTCCAGCATCGACTGCTCTCCTGCGCCAATTGGCAGCCCCGTGACGAGACTGGCGGATTCCCACACCACCTTCGGGGGCACACGGCGCAGGTTCTGGGTCTGGGCGCGCCCTGCGGCGTGGTCTAACAGCAAAATCGCCTTATCCGGGAACGGGCGATGCAGGATATGCTCATCGGCGACGCGCACGATAGTCTGAAGGGTCTCCTCTGGAAACTCCAGCGCGAACTGCTCGGAAAACTTCGCTGCCAGCTGGCGCAATACCTCCAGAGTCTCTTCTGCACTCAGCGGATGCACCAGCACAGGCTGGAACCGCTTGAGCAAATCAGGCGAACGACTGATTCGCCGACGGAACAGCTCCACGCTGGAGACCGCCCCAATCACAGGCACACGCCGCACCACCAGCTCCGACAGGAAACTCCAGCGTAGCCCCTCGATCTGAGGTAGTGGCGCATTCAAAAACGCCTCGAAAGGCTCAATATACAGAATCGCGTTCTGCTTGCTGGCTTCTTCCACAATTCCCGCATAAAACTGCGGATGGTCAAAAATCTGGGGCACGCTGAACACAGGGCGGTTGCGCAGAATCTCAGGCACTTCTCCGCGCGCGATCCGTTCTGCCAGCCCATGTACCACCGCGCGCCTGCCTACGCCCTCCAGCCCCACCAGCACCGCATAGGGGTTGATGGGGCGGCACAGGATTTCCATGAGCTGGGCAATCTCCTCGTCGCGCCCGACGACATGGGGTAATGCGCCACTGCGCGCCATCTCGGTCAAGTTCAGCCCGAACTGGCTGAGCAGGTTGCCCCTCGCTTCCACAGGGGCGCCTATCCCTCGTAGCGCCAGCAGCGCACGCCCAATATGGATGGAGTCAATCTCGTTTTCTCCTTCTTCCTGAGCCATCTTATAGGCTAAGAGCAGCACCTCTTCCAGCGGCACGGCATACTGGGGGTTGTTTGTGGCGATCTCGTCTTCCACACTCTGGAGCAGGGCGCTCACATCGAGATCGGGAGCAATCTGAAGCGCCATGAGAGCGTGGCGATGAAGGAAGGCGATCAGCAAATGCCGCGCATCGGGTTTGTTAGGTGCGGCGCGCTCCTGCGCTAATTCCAACAGGCGCTGGGCACCGACGGTTAGACTGACCTGCGTTAGCTGTGGCATGCCATGAGTGTACCATGAGGGGTTTTCCAATCCCCTGCTTCAGCAGGTACAATTACCGCCATGCCAGAGAACTACTGGTTGCCCCGTTCGGGACCGATGCCCCGCCCGCGTAGCATCGCGGAAGCGGTGGAAGTGCTAAAACATGAGGCGTTTCCCGCCCCAGGGGTCAGCAAGGTGCGCTTTCACGCACGCGAGTTCACCGCTATCTGCCCACGCTCAGGTCAGCCTGACTTCGGCGAGGTCATCATTGAATATATCCCGAACCAGCTCTGCCTGGAGTCGAAGGCGCTGAAGTTTTACCTGTGGGCATATCGGGACGAGGGCGCCTACGCGGAGTCGCTCGCGGCGCGGATTGCGGATGATATCATGGCGGCGATTCAGCCCCGCTATGTGCGCGTCGTGGTGCGTCAGTACCCGCGCGGCGGGATTGAAATTGAGGCGGAGGCGGAGCGCTCTGCAGAAAACTCTTGAATTCGCCCGCGCAAACGGGTACAATAAAGACATGGCGATGCCCGTTCACTCCGGCAAGACCTTGTCCTGCAACAGGAGTCGGGAATGGAAAGAATAGGCGTTGGGATTGTGGGTGCAGGCGGTATCGCCAGCGCTCACGCAAAAGCGGTAGAACAGCTCAAGGGCGAAGCCACTCTGATTGGCGTTGCCGATATCGATGAAGACCGCGCCCGCGCCTTTGCCCGACGCCATCAAATCCCGGTGTGGACCACAGAATACGAAGACCTGCTTCACCGCGACGACATCCATGTGATTCACCTCTGCACGCCCCATCACCTGCATGCACCGTATGCAATTGCGGCGCTCAAAGCAGGCAAGCATGTGCTGGTGGAAAAGCCGCTGGCGACCAGCCTGGAAGAGGCGGATCAAATGCTAACAGCCGCGCAAAAAGCGAACCGCCAGCTGGGCGTGGTGTTCCAGTTGCGATTTGAACCCGATGTGCGTCGGGCGCGCGAAGTGATTCGATCGGGCGTGCTGGGCAAGCCCTTCTACGCGGAGGTCAGCTGTTTGTGGTGGCGGCGCCCGGTCTACTACGAGGTCAGCTGGCGGGGGAAATGGGCAACCGAGGGCGGCGGCGCGGTGATTAATCAGGCGGTTCACCACATCGACTTACTGATTCACCTGATTGGCATGCCAGACGAAGTGGAAGCGCACATCGATACGATAGCCCACGAGATTGAAGTGGAAGACTGGTGCCTGGCAAACTTCCGCTGGCAGGATGGATTGCACGCTGTGTTCTGCGCTTCCACTGCAGCGGAGCTGGAAACCGACGCGAGTCGCATGCTGGTGCTGGGGCAATACGGCACGGTGCAGATGTTCCCGTTCCGCCCCTACTCGCGTCAGGAAGAGCGATTGTTGCGCATCGCCGAGGTCTGCCGCACTGTGCCAGAGCGCGAACTGCCCGGGCACACGGCGCTGGTGCATGATTTCCTGCGTGCGGTGCGTGAGCGCCGTGCCCCGCTCGTCTCAGGCGTCGAGGGGCGTCAGGCGCTGGAACTGGTAACTGCCATCTACCAGTCGGCGTTCACGGGCGAACCGGTGTCGCTCCCACTGACCCCCCAAAGCCCCTGCTACACCACCGCAGGAAAACTGGAAATGGCACGGCGCTATGTGGAACAACGAGCGAAGCGAACCTAATGAGAGAGATGGAGGAGGCCCGTATGGAAACAAGAAACCCTGTGCGTATCCTGATTGCCGAGGACGAGGAACTGACCCGTGTGATGGTGCGTACCCAACTGGAACAACTCGGCTATGAGGTGGTTGGGGAAGCCGAAACGGGGGAGGACGCCGTGCGACTGGCGTTGCAAACTCGTCCCGATGTGGTGATTCTGGATATTCGAATGCCCGTTATGGACGGGATTGAGGCGGCGCGGCAAATCGTATCGCAACACCCCTGCGCTGTGGTGTTCCTCACAGCGTATGCGGAAGAAGAGCTGATTACGCAAGCCACTCAGGTGGGCGCGTATGGCTACCTGCTCAAACCGTTCCGCAAGCAGGAGCTGGCGCCTGCCATCACGCTCGCGCTCACGCGGTTCCGCGAGATGCAAGCCAAAGACCGCGAAGTGCGCGAACTTCAGGAAGCGCTGGAGACGCGCAAACTCATCGAACGCGCGAAGGGCATCCTGATGGATCGGCTGGGCTTGAGCGAAGCCGAGGCGTTCCGCCGAATCCACTTCATGGCACGCAACCAGAACAAGACCATGAAGGAGATTGCCCAGAGCGTGATTACTGCTGCCGAAATCCTTTAAAAAAAGATGTGTGAATGGGTGCTGGCGTCGGCTTCCCCGCGCCGACAGGCACTGCTGAAACTGTTCGGGCAACCGTTTCGCGTCCACCCCGCTGGAATCGACGAGCGGTTGCCCGAAACCACTTCTCGCCCCGCGTTGCTGGGCAAAAAACTGGCGCGCGCCAAAGCCGAAGCGGTTGCCCCTTACTATTCAGACGCGCTGATTATTGCGGCGGACACGCTGGTGGTTGTGGGAAACCGCATTCTGGGCAAACCTGCCGACGCTGGCGAAGCCGCCGCGATGCTCAAAATGCTCTCAGGGCGCACGCACACCGTCATCACCTCCCTCTGCCTGCTGTTGCGTCAGAACGGGCACACCGTGCGCCTCACTTTGGACGCGCCCCGAACCCGCGTGCGCTTCCGCCCCCTCACCGACGAATGGATTACATGGTACATTCAGACAGGCGAGCCGTTTGATAAAGCAGGCGCCTACGGCATTCAGGAATACGGCGCCCTGCTTGTGGAGGCGGTCTATGGCTGCTACTTCAATGTGGTCGGCTTGCCCCTCGCCACCTTAGCCCAGCGCCTGGAAGAACTGCTGGGGTGGAAGCCCACTACGCCCCCTGCCCCGGGCGAGGCAACCAGAACATCGATTCGGGTGTAACGCGGCAGTACCACGACTCGCCCAGACGCCCAATAAAATCTGCCACCCGATCATCCACCAGGGCGCCATCTTTGAGCAGATGCTCCGCAATATGAAAACAGAGAACCTCCCCAATGATGTAGTTTGCTGCCACGGGACCCGTACCGTGCGATACGATCTGAAACAGCCTGCACTCCATCTGGATGGGGCTTTCGGCGACGCGCGGCGGACGCACAAATTGCGACGGAATCGGCGTCAGCCCCACCTTCTCGAATTCACTCACGCCATGCTCATATTCGTAGGAGGTCCAGTTCATCTGCTCCGCCAGCGCGTAGGGAGCGATGTTAATCACAAACTCGCCGGTGCTTTGCACATTGCGCAGGGTGTCTTTGGCGCGCCCGTCGCGCGTGTTGCTCACGGAAAACACCACCGACGGCGGGTTCGCGCCCCCTGCATTAAAGAAACTGAACGGCGCCAGATTGAAGCATTCGTCTGGTGAACAGGTGCTAACCCACGCAATCGGGCGGGGCGCAATACAACTGGTTAGCAGCGCATAAGTCGCACGCGGACCCAAATCCGTAGGGATGAAGGTTTTCATAGGCGATTATAGGATACCCTAATCCGCACTCTTCCTTCCTCAACGATCCATAAGGCATTTTCTACTGGCTGCTCCCCCAGCATCTGCAACACCTGCCCTACCAGCCTATACACGGTCTCCCGATCTTGCTTCACTGGACATAACACGATGATACCCGCATGGGAGCGCGTTCCGTAGCGGCGAATATCGCCGAAGCCTCTGTCCAGCGTCAACAGTATCCGCCCTTCTTGCTGGCACACTTCAAAAATCACTTCATCAGGCTTACCAGCGAGCCCTTCCCCTGCCACAGTCTCGGCGTCATACCCTGCAGCGCGCAACTGTTGAGCCAACTCTATGGGAAGATTCTCGTCAATCTTGAATCGCATCAGCCCTTCAGGGGAATCAGTTGCTCACGGGCTAACTCGGCAGCATATGCCAGGGCAGCGCGAATCGCTTCGGGCGTGAGCGTGGGGTAGCTCTGTAAAATTTCAGCCTCGCTCAGCCCTGCCGCCAGATTGTCCAGGATAACCGATACAGGAATACGGGTCCCCTTGATACACGCCTGCCCATGACAGATGGCAGGGTCCGATACAATGTAGGCGCGCCAATCAACCGATTTTAGCGTCTTCACGACTTCCACCCAAGCAGAGTATACCCAACTGCTAAACCCACCCCCTTCAGGGTATACTCCCTTAGCCTATGGCAAAGCAATCCGAAGGCGGGATGAAGGTCATCACCACGAACCGCAAGGCGTATCACGAATATCACATCGAAGACACGATTGAAGCAGGGATTGCGCTGACGGGTTCGGAGGTGAAGTCTATCGCGGCGGGCAAGGTGAACCTGTCGGACGCCTATTGCCGCGTGGAAAACGGCGAGATGTGGCTGGTGAACATGCATGTCGCCCCCTACGAGAACGCCCCGATTTACGGGCATGACCCGCGTCGCAAGCGCAAACTGCTTTTACACAAGTGGGAGATTGAGCGCCTGCGTGGCAAAGCCGAGCAGAAGGGCTATACCCTCATCCCGCTCAAGCTTTACTTTCGCAACGGCAAAATCAAAGTAGAGATTGGGCTGGTGCGGGGCAAGCGCCAGTACGATAAGCGCGAAGCCATCAAGCGGCGCGATATCGAGCGCGAGCTGCGCCGCGAGATGGGGCGCGGGTAGCGCTCACCGTCGCGGGGCGTCCAGCCGATAGCGCTGGTTCAGTCGATAGGAGCGAACTGAACCGCCTGAGCGCACGACGGCATAACGCATCACAACCTGCACGAAAGTAATCATCAGCCCAATCGCCAGCCCAATAATGCCTGCGCCCAGCCAGCGCCCGGTGGCGTCCGTCGCGTTGGCGAGCGCCCAGAAAAAGGCTCCTGATGCCAGTAGCCCGCCCAGAATCCCTGCAAGCGTGGCGGCGCGTGGGGGCAAATTCGGCGTGCCGCGCGCCAGCCCGTAGCCCAGCACACCGCCCAGAACCGCAAACCCCAGCGCTCGCGCCATGAGGGGATTCCACGCAAAAAGCAGACTGAACATGCCCTGTGCCAGCAGCCCAGCAAGCGCGCCACCCCCCAGTCCGACCAGCATACCGCCCAGCACCTGCTTCCAGCCGAACGCTTCAGGGGACACACCGAACCAGCGCTGGGGCAGGCGCAGCCCCAGCGCAAGCATGGCTCCCAGCGCCGCGCCCCAGCCGCCCACAATCAGAAACACCTGCCAGCCCCAACCATCCCCTGCCAGAGGTTCCCAGTCCTCCACAGCGGCGGGATTGACCCGAATAGGGCGCGACTCCTCACGGGGGTTAAGCGCGCCCGTGAACTCCCGAACGCGCCCGTTCACCACAATCCGCAGGGTGTAAGGCGTGGGGTCAGGCGCGCCCTTGTTCGCGTAGTGATGCACATAAACCTGATAGTCGCCCTGCGGGGCGTGCCCAGGTCGCCAATAGATATTCTCTACCGGGCGATCCGTCATAAAGTCAGCGTTGGCGTCCACATCCAGCTCGCCCCCGGAGGGCGACTGCCGATTGCGATAGGAGATGTGCGCCCCCGTGGGGTCAATCACATGCAGGTCTAAGTCGTTGAAGTTGTTCCACATCAGCGAGAACTGCGGGTCGCCGAACTGGGCGCCTGCCGCACGCAGGCGTCGGACAATCTCCGGGTCATGTTGAAACAGCAGGTTAGGCGTGTTTTGCTGGGGGGGCAGTATCGCCGCAAATAGGGCGTTCAGCACAAGCGCCGTTATCAGCGCACACAACGCTCCGACAGCCCCGAACAGCAGGCGCGTGCCCATGGTTCACCTGCCGAAAAGCCAGCGTTTGAGCCGTTGCCCGAAACTCTCCTGCCTGTAGCCCCCTGAGGCGCCGGCGAAGCCCAGCTGGCTGGTCTGCTCGCCCCGAATGCTCTCCAGCAGGCTCTGGAAATAGTCCTGAAACTGCTTGTGCAAGCCAATCGCCTGCGTGCGTGCGGCGTCGAGGCGTGCTTTGAGGTCCTCCAGCTTTGCCTGTACCGTCTCGATTTCCATCCGCAGACTCGCGGCACGGTTGCCCAGAACAAACGCCTCCTGTACGGCTGGCTCCTTGCGGCGCTCTTCAATGTGCTGCCACATCAGATACTCGATATGCGCCTCGCGCTGGCGGATTTCCGCCTCACGCCAGCCTCGTACCGCCTTGTAGACCAGATAGGGCAAGCTCACAATCGCGCCCACTGCCAGGTAGACCCAGAAGGGGAACAGCCCCCTGCCGGTCTCCACCCCTTCCAGCTGCAGTTTGCGCAGGGCTTCCTCATGAAGCATCTGCAAGCCCAGAGCATCCACCATCACCATCGAGACGCCTATCAGCAGCGCGAGGGGCGACAGAAACACCACAGGGAACCAACGCTGGAGCAAGGGGATAGGCTTTACGGAGTCGCTTGCGTCGCGCTTTTCCAGCGCCTGCGCATAGGAGCTGGACAGGTTGTAATAAATATGCCCACCGAGCTTCTCCACAATATAGCCCACACCCGCGGCGAAGGCGACTACGAGCAGGTTGCGCAGGTTCAGCAGGTCGTCCAGCTTCAGAAAGCCCGTGATGACGCCGATGTTGACCCCCAGCAGCACGCCTGCTGTCAACGGCGCAAAGAATTCCATCAGAAGGGTTGTGAGCTGGGTGGGAATGTCTTGCTTGTAGCTGTAGGGTGGGGCAATTCCCTGCTCGCCGCAGATTTCTTCGGGGCGTGCGAAGGCGCTGCGCAGTGCCTGCTCCGCCAGTTCAGGCGACGCCTGTAAAGGCTCTGGAGTCGCCTTTTTGCGTTTCTTTTCCGCGGGTTCCTGCACAGGCAGGGGTAGACGCGCCTCGGAGAGCTTCTGGAAGAATCGCTCCTCGGTTTGGCGCAGCTCCTGACGCAGTTGCATCATGTGGCGCTCCAGTTCGGCACGTTGGGGTTCCAGTTCATGGCGCAGTTGCTCGTACTCACGCATTGCGGGCAACACATGCGTGTAGAGCCGATAGAGCAGCTCATGACGCTCCGCTTCGTAGCCACGACTGCTCAGGTACTCACACGCCGCCTGCACCTGGCGCTCCAGTAACTGGAGCTCCAGCGCCCCATAGGGGGCGTCGGTGTAAGTGCCTTTTTCTGGCGGCACCTGCCAGAAGGGCGAACTGTTCTGATAGGGCGCTATCGCCAAACTTTCCCGGTTCGCAGAATCCGCTGAGCTATCTGCGGCAGGCAACGAAACAACGGCTTGCTCCCCCGGGACGGAGCGCGAGTACAGGTTCTCATCACGCGGTTCCATGAAAATGGCTACCTCCTTAGTGCAATCGGCTTTTGAGCTGGCGCACGGCGTCGCCCGTGTCGCTGGGACTGAACAGAATCAGCTTCTGCGCTTTCTCCAGCGGCTCCAGACTGCGCCGCATGGTCATCCGGTACTGCTCCTTTACGGGTCCGACGAGGATGGCGGAGAGTTTGTCCTGCTGAGCGAGTTGTTCCGCGATTTTGCGGGTCTGTTCGGGCGCGTGGTTCTCGCCGTCGGTGAACAGGCACAGCACAATCTGGCGGTTCTGGTTTTGCGGGTCCTGCACGAACTGGAGCATTTCGGTCAGGGGCAGGTCGGGGCGCGTGCCCCACGAACCCATCGCTTTGAGCACCCCGTCGCGATAAATCGAGTTCAGCTCCTCGCTACGCTGGGGGTATTTATCGGCGACCTCGCGCAGGTTCTCTGCGTAGCGCCAGATTTTGACCCGAACCGACTCGGCGAAGATACTGTCAATCAGCTCGTTCATCACGCCAATACAGCGTCGGCGTTCCGCTTCGTTCATCGACTGGCTCACATCGAAGGCGACCGCGTAGGCGATGGGCTTGAGGCGGTTCTCCTGGGTGCGCTTGTAGAGCCACCAGCCTCCCCCAGCAAACGCCAGCAGCGCCAGAATCCCCAGCAACAGGGCAACCCAGCTGCTTTCGCCCTCACTTCCCTCATAACGGGTGCTATGTCTTGGCATGGCATCCCCCTATTGTGTCAGTATATGGGAATACGAAGTTGACGCCGTTGAAGTTCCCCACAGGTGTAGTATACCACAGCACGCCAGTGAAGACAATTCCAAGCAAGCCGCACAGAGGCTGCCTGGGAAAACGAGCAGGTTCACCCGTCGAGATTGACACAAGGATTACCAGATTGCTTCCCAGTGCGAATTTCCCATGTGAATTCCGAGAATCGGTATGGAATAACCCCTCTGCCTTCCCCAGAGAAGGCAGAACTTGCTTCAGGAGGCATGAGCGATGCGATTACGCGGATTTACGCTGATTGAAATGCTGGCAGTGCTGGTGATTATCGTGACGCTGGCAGCGATTGTGGTGCCGCGCTTTATTAATGCGGGCACGCGCAGTCGTGAAGCCGCGTTGCGCCAGACCCTGGCGGAAGTGCGCAACGCCATCACTATCTTCCGTAACGACACGGGCTACTACCCCCAGACTTTGCAGGACATCACACGCCCGCCGAACAACCCACCCACACAGGGCTATGACCGCTGGGGACAGCTCCGTCCAATTGACCCTGCCGACTATCACGGACCGTATCTGGATCAGCTTCCGGTGTGCCCCATCTCCAAGCAGCCGTTCCAGTATTACCGCGACCCTGCGACGGGCGCATGGAATGTGCGTTCGCCCGCGCCCGGCAGAGCGCAGGATGGCTCGCTCTACCGCAACTGGTAGTCATGAGGGGGTTCCATGTTCAGCGTGCCTGCGCGTCGCCAGCTGGGCTTAAGTCTTGTTGAGGCGTTAATCACCATCGTGATTATCGCCTTCGGCTTGCTGGCGATAGCGGGCACGCTGGGCTGGGTCAGCAAAAACACCACCAAACTGCGCTATCAGGAAATTGCGCTGAGCCTTGCCGAGAGCCGACTGGCGGAGCTGGAGACCAATCCCAGACTCCCAGCCCGACCGACTACATGGGTAGTGAATGTGGGGCGCCCTCACAGCGGTCTTCCCGAAGGGGCGACGATGCGAATCTATTCGGAACCCTACCCGACGCCAACCGAGCGTCGCCTGCGTCGCGTGCTCATCGAGATTCGCTGGGGCACGCCGGGCGATCCCCTCGCAGGGAGCATTCGGCGTGAGCGACTGATATGCTTGAGGTGAGACCATGCGTCGTCAGCAAGGCTTGAGCCTGATGGAAGCCCTGATTGCGCTCGCCGTGAGCGGGCTGCTAATCGCGCTCCTGATGGGCGTTTATGTGCAGGGCACAGGGGGCTACTCCCGTGTGCAGGCACAAAACCTCACTGAGCGCACGGTGGAACTGGCGTTCCGCGCTATCGAAAACGCCTGCTGGGACGCGATGTACGCCGAAGTGGACAACGGACGCCTGATTCTCACCTACCCGCGCGACACCGACGCCTACGGCAACCCAATTCCTGTCAAAACGGGCGAAAGCCCCGTCTATCGGGCAGGACAACGCTACGCTTATTACCTCTCGGACGCGACGGGGAATCCCAACCGCCCAGGCACAATCCTATGGCGCGGCACGGTTTCGGGTTCGGGCACAATCACACCTGATCGAGAATGGAGTCTGGAATCCTCGGGGCGCGGGCGCATTATGCCTTTAGTAGAATTCACACCCAGCGTGCAGGTGAATCCCACCGGGGTTACCGTAACGGTTCAGGTTCGGGCGCAGCTGCGCTCAGGGGGCGAGGTCTATGAGACGCGACGACAGAGGAGTTTTCTGGTGCGCAACGCCAATGCATGGCGTTAGTCGTTTCCAGCGGGGAAGCGTCTATGTAATCGCGCTTCTGACGCTGGTTGTGTTGGGCACGCTTGCCAGCGTGCTGGGCTGGTCGGCATTAGTGCAAGCCCAGCGGGCACAGCAGCGCGAAACGCGCCTGCGGCTGGAGTCGCTCTGCCAGAGCGGGATTACCTACGCCAGCTGGGCGCGGCGCGTGCAAAAGCGTCCCCTACCCTTCACAGAAACCTTGAACCTCAGCGAGGGCAGAGTGGTTGTGCGAGCGCAGCCTGCCAACCGCTACGGGCGCAACGCCTTTCAGGTTATCAGCACCGCGACCTACAAGGATCAGACCCTGACCCGCACACGCATTCTGGACGGCAACAGCCAGCCGCGCACAACTACCGAGTTCGCCCTGTATGTGGATAAAGGCATTACCGTGGGAACAGGGCAAGATATCACGGTTAAGGGCGACGCCCACTCCAATCACCTCATCAAAGTGATGTCTGGAGGCAGGCTCTATGTGGATGGCTCGCTGACCAGCCGACTCAACATGCTCGGCTCGCCCGCCGCGACCCTTTATCGGGAAGAGTTTAGCGGCGCTGTGCCGTTTGACATCCCCGACATCTCCCTGCTACGCCTGCGTGCAACCCAGCTCATCACGGGTGATCTGAACCTTCCCTTCGGGCTGTCGCTCCCGGACGGCGCCATCTATTATGTGGCAGGCAATCTCAGTATCGAGGGAACGCTGCGCGGCAGGGCGACCGTCGTGGTGGAAGGCAATCTGACATTCACCGATGAGATGAAATATGCAGACGAGGACAGCCTTTTCATCTTCATTGTCAACGGGAATATCGTTCTGCCCGACGACGAACGCATCGTGGGGGTTCTCATCTCGTACAATGGGAATGTTGTCGCCGATGACGAGAGCGAGGTGTACGGGGGCATTATCCTCTTGAATGGCTCTCTGATTGTCTCGGACGAATTCACCGTAGAACACGACCCGCGCATTAATGCAGACCTGTTTCGGGATATTGTCGGTGGAGCACTATTAACCCCTGTTCCCACCCCATAAAACGGGCTACAGGAGAGAGAACGATGAGACGATGGCGCTGGACACTGGAAGGGTTTTGCCGCGCCCTGTTTGTGGGGTGCGTCGGCTGGAGCGCGCTCGCGAGCGGCTCCGAGCTGATGGGTGTTTTGACAGCCGCTCTGGGGCTGAGCGCTGCTGGGTTGAGCCGAATACGCTCGGAGCGCGTTCGTTCGCATACGGGTTCGCTCTGGGCGATGTGGTGGCTGTTTGGTGGGGCGATTACCGCGCTCTCTTCCCAGCCCCAGTGGACATGGTGGGTGGGCGTGCTGGCAGGCGTGGGCGTCAGCTGGAGCGGCGGCTCGCCCCTCTGGCGTGTGCTGGGAAGTGCAACGGCGCTCGCAGGTAATGGCGTCCCCCCCTCTGCCCTGAACGCCCTGATCGAGTATTCCGTACGCTGTCTGCTGGCGCTGGGAGCCGTGCTTGGCGTTCGCGCGGCGTCCGCCACTCCCAAAGCCGAGTCGGAAGCGGTTTCCAGCGGGTTCGAACCGATATCGATAGACAACCTGCCCCACCCGCGTGCGCTGACCCAGCGATTGAGCGTCTACCTCCAGCAACATCTGGGACATGTGCAGGCAGAAGCGGCAGTACTGTACCTCTACGACCTGCGCGCGGGCACGCTGGAGCCGATTCTGCGCCTGGGCGCGCTGCCCGATCTGGTGAAGAATCGGGGGCGCGTGCTGATGGGCGACGGGATGGTGGGCGTATGCGCCAGCTCGGGTAAGCCGATTGCGTTCCTCTCGTTGCTGAAGCCACCGCCCGATTTGCCCAAAAGCGTGGCGTGGGAGGGCGCGCCCAGCCTGTGTGTGCCGTTGTTTGACCCCGCTTCGCCCAGCGGGCGCCCGATGGGCGTGTTGCAACTGATTGGCGCGCACCTGACGATGGACGCACTCCCCAAAGCGCGCGCCTTAGCCAGCCGAATCGCCGAAGCGTTAGCCGCTGCACGCCAGCGCGAAGCGGAACAGCTCGCAAACTTCCAGCGGTTGAGCGCGATTGTGGCGCAGGTGGAAGAACAAAGCCCCCACACGCGCGGGCACTCCCATCGCGTCGCCGCGTTGTGCGACCTGCTCTCGCAGGAGCTGGGGCTGGAAAGCGAAGTCCGTGAGAAGCTGCGTATCGCCGCGCTGTTCCACGACATCGGCAAAACGCGCATCCCGCCCGAAATCCTCAACAAGGAAGGCAAATTGACCGACGAGGAGCGGATGATTGTGCGACGCTACCCCCTCTACAGCGTGGAAATCTGCGCAGGGATGGGTTTCGATGAAGATGTGCTGTTCCTGATTCGGCATCACGGCGAGCGCCTGGACGGCAGTGGCTATCCCGAGGGGCTGGACGCAACCCGTCAGCCGCTGGCTTTACGCATTCTGGCAGTCGCCGATGTGTTCGACGCGATGGCGTGTACGCGCTCCTACCGCGACGCGCTCACCACCGAAGCACGCCTGCGCGAGCTGAGCAAAATGGCAGGCACGAAGCTGGACATTCTGGTGGTGGAAACCCTGCGCCGATGCCACCTGCAGGGGCGCGTGGAACCGCTCTACAACGAGCTGGTCTCCCATTCGTTCAGCGCAGGGATGCCGCTGGCGGCATAGGAACCCAATACAACCCATCAAACTCCGCTTCGCAGGATTCGAGAGTGCTCTCTTGAATCCTGCCTTCATGGAGCAAAACATTTTCACAGCGGTTATTTTACCGATTGCTCTGGCGGTCATTATGCTGGGGCTTGGGATGGGGTTGACTCCAGCGGACTTCGCGCGGATTTTCGTCTTCCCCAAAGCCGCGTTGATTGGGCTAATCTGCCAGATGGCGCTTTTGCCCATCGTGGGGATTGGGCTGGCACACCTGTTCCCGATGGAGCCTGCGCTCAAGGTGGGCTTGATGATTCTGGCGGTGTGTCCTGCGGGCGCCAGCGCGAACCTGTTCACCTACCTTTCGCGTGGCGATGTGGCGCTGGCAGTGACGCTGACGGCGTTCAACAGCGTACTCATCGTGTTCACCGCGCCTATCTTGATTAACCTCTCGTTGCTTTACTTTATGGGCGAGGGACGCGAGATTCAGCTCCCTGTGGGGCGCACGATTCTGCAGGTCGCGCTGATTACGCTGTTGCCCATCAGCTTGGGGATGTTGATTCGCCGTTTTGCGCCAGCATTCTGTGAGCGGATTGAGGCGCCCGTGCGCATTCTCTCGTTTCTTTTTCTGGCGGTGGCGGTGCTGGGCGCGACGCTTCAGGTGCGCGAGAACCTGCCGAGCTACTTCCGACAGGTCGGGCTACCGATGCTGACGCTGAATGTGCTGACGATGGGGTTGGGGTATGGGGTAGGGCGCCTGCTGGGGCTACCGCGCCAGCAAAACATCACGATTGCGATAGAGGGCGGTATTCAAAATGGCACGCTCGCGATTTTTATTGCCAGCACCCTGCTTCAGGCGCCCGCGATGTCGATTCCCCCGGCGGTCTATAGCCTTATTATGTTCGCCACAGGTGGCTATATGATTTATCGGTTTGGTCGGCACATGAAGTAATCTTCAGCCAAGCGTCGTTGCCCTCCTCCCCCACAGGCAAGCCTGTGAGGGAGGGGTCGTTTCACGCACGCTCTAACGGAAAGGCATGCTCCTCCCACGCGAGGATGCCGCCCGTGAGGTTATACAGGTTCTGGTAGCCATGCGCCATCAGGGCGCTGATGGCGGTGCTGGAACGGTCGCCGCCGAGGCAGTGGACAATCACGGGGCGATCTTTGGGGATGGCGTCCTTGCGCTGGAGGATGCGCCCCGCATGGATGTGAAGCGCGTTCGGGATATGCCCTTCCCGATATTCGCCCAGCCCGCGCACATCCACCACGAGCGCCTCGCCGTTTTTCCACATCTCGTGGGCACGCTCGGCGGTAATTTGGGGCACCGTTTCCAGCTCAGAAGGCGCGTAGCCTTCCAGCGACGGGATATAGCCCACGATGGAATCCAGCCCGACCCGAATCAGCTGCCGCACGAGGGTCTCTATCTGTTCGGGCGCTGCCAGCAACACGATGGGCTTATTGTAGTCAAGGAGCCAGCCTGCCCATGTGGAGAACCACTTCCCTGCGGGGATATTGATGGCGCCCTTGATGTGTCCGCCTGCGAAGGCGAACTTGTCGCGTGTATCCACCAGCTGGGCGCCCTCTGCCATCGCTCGCTGGAAGGCTTCAGGGGTCAGCAGGGGCGGCTGCGGGAGCGAGCCGAGAATGGGCATGCCGTCGCGATTGAGGCGCTTCATGACTGCAAAGTAGGTGGGCGCTTCGGGCTGGTCTGCCAGCAGTTCTCGCACGAACGCCTCCTCGTTATAGGCGGTAACGGACTTCGCCCACCATGCGTGGCGCTTCTCGTAGCCCAGCGTGGTGGCAGGGAGCGCCCCCAGCGCCTTGCCACACGCCGAACCTGCCCCGTGCCCAGGCCAGATCTGCAGGTAGTCGGGTTGTTCAAGAAACCGCACGAGGCTCTTATAAAGGGCGCGCGCCCCTGGCTCGGCAGTCCCCTGAATGCCTGCCGCTTCTTCCAGCAGGTCCGAGCGTCCCAGGTCGCCCACAAAAATAAAGTCGCCCGTGATGGCGATAACGGGGTCGGAAAGATCGGATGAATCGTACAGGAGGAAGGTGATGTGTTCTGGGGTATGTCCGGGGGTATGCACGGCGCGCACGCGGATATTGCCGATGTGCCACTCATCGCCATCTTTGAGTAGTTTCACGGAGAAGCCCTCCAGCCCCCGATATTTCCAGTTCTCGTCGCCCTCATCGGAGAGGTAAAGTGTGGCGCCTGTCGCATGCGCCAGCTCGCGCGCACCCGACAGAAAGTCGGCGTGAATATGGGTCTCGCCGACCGCCACAATCTTGAGGCGCGTCTGTTGAGCCAGATTCAGGTAAACATCGATATCGCGGCGTGGGTCAATCACCATCGCTTCGCCCGTTGCGGGGCACCCGAAAAAGTAGGACGCCTGTGCCAGACCCTCTTCGTAAATCTGCCGAAAAATCATCGTTGCACCTCCTTAGTGAGCTTTGAAAGAAGGGGCAAAGAAGCGCTTCTTGCCCCTTCCTTGAAAAGTTTACGCCAGCCCTCGCAACATCAGGTTCCAGTACATAAAGGGCAGCCCGTACTTCTTGAGGAGCCACATATCGTAGCGCTCCTTGCAGGTGTTGATAAGCGGCAGGCTGGGCGTGGGTTTATAATCGTAGTCGAACTCAGCCAGCACCATCCGCCCGTAAGCCGTTACGAGCGGGCACGAGGTGTAGCCGTTATAGTGCTTGTCCGGCTCTTTGCCTGCCATTACTTTGAGCAGGTTATTCACGACGACGGGCGCCTGCTTGCGCACGGCGGCGCCAGTGCGCGAGGTGGGCAACCCCGCGGCGTCGCCCAGTGCGAACACATTCGGATATTCAGGGCTTTGCAAGGTGTGGATATCGACATTAATGAAGCCCACCATCGCCCCGTCCCGATGCGCCAGCGGCGATTGACGAATGAACTCCGGCGCCCGCTGAGGGGGACCAATATGGAGCATGTCGAACGGAATTGTCCGCGTCTCGCCAGGCTTGTCTTTGAGGGCAAAGGTGGCTTCTTTGCGCACGGGGTCTACGGCAATCAGCTCGTGCTTGGTCAGCACTTCGATATTGTAGCGCTGGCAGACCCCTTCCAGCACCTTACAAAACTCTGGCACTCCGAAGAGCAAACCGCCAGCCGTCGCATAGATGACTTTCACCGGGCGCTTATGGCGGCGGAAGTAATCGGCTGCCATATAGGCGATTTTCTGGGGCGCGCCTGCGCACTTGAGGGTATAGCCCGGCTCTGCCGTATTCGGCATCGTGAACAGGGCGATGCCCTCGTGCGTTTGCTGGATAAACTCAAAGGTTCTGGGAGCCAGTTCGTACTCGTAGTTCGTGGAAACGCCGTTGCGTCCGAGCGCTTCGCGCGCGCCTTCAATCTTGTCCCAGTCTGAAACGATGCCCGGAGCAACAATCAAAAAGTCATAGCGCACGCGCGTACCGTTGCGGGTACATACCACTTGTTGCACGGGGTCAATCTCGACGGCGTAGTCCTGAACCCAGCGCATGCCTTTGGGGATGTAGCGTGCTTCGTCGCGCACACTCTGCTCTGCACGCGCAACGCCTGCGCCCACGAGCGTCCAGAGCGGCTGGTAGTAGTGCTTCGACGAAGGTTCAATAATCGCCACATCGCGAATACCCTTACGCGCCAGTTGAGCGGCTACCGTAATCCCTGCGGTGCCGCCACCCACAATCACGATTCGATGATGCACCGTCTCACGCGCCTTACCCGGCGCAATCTCCACACCTGTGTAGGACATCATCCTCTATCACCACCCTGTGAGGGAGTTCATGATATTTTAGAGGCGTCAAGGAGAGCAAAGGATTCATCGTTTCGAGAAAAATCCGGGGAATTGGACGCTTTCAGAGGGCAAATTCCGTTCGCGCGCCTATTGATACCGCTCTGGGGTGAACTGTTCGGGCGGGGTCTCGGCGCGGAGTTTGCGCACCGAGCCGCCCAGCGTCAGAATCAGCACCCACCCCCGCGCGTTGGCAATACGGTCGGTTTGCCATGTCGGGTGAAACACCCGCGCCCAGTGCCAGTGGCATTCCGAGAGCGGGGTCAAATCGCCCCACTTACCCTCGCCGTAGGGCGGTCCTGCCTGCCACCAGCCCAGCTGGCGGGCAATCGCCCAGTTGGGCACATAGGTGTAGCTCACTCCACTGGGGAGATAAAAGTTGCCTTCCAGTCGTAGCGCGTCGCCAAGGGTATCCTCCACCTGATGCTGACCTTCTAACGGGTCTACGGGGCAGATAAACACGCGCCCTTCCCGCACATAGGGGTAGATTTTGGAGAGATAGGGCGGCAGCTCGTCGTAATCATCACGATACATGCGCACCGCCAGCCCAATCTGGCGCAGGTTGGAAATGCACACCGTGCGCTGCCCTGCCCGCCGCGCCAGCGTGTACACTGGAAGCAGAATTGCCATCAGCAGGGCAATTATCGCAATAACCACCAGCAGCTCTGTGAGCGTGAACCCGCGCCTGTAGTGCATCACTCTTTTAGACGAACGAAGCGCGAATTAGTTTGCAGGGGGTGATTCCAGCGAGTAGGCTTTGTTGAATCGCGCCATCACCTTCTCTACCGGCTCGGTCAGCCACGCCTCGCACGCATCGGCTGCCACCTCCAGCAGGTGGCGCATCAGGGGCTTCTCATGCTCTTCAAACGGCGACAGCACGAAATCTGCCATGTCGGTTTCAGGCGGCAGGGGACCGATGCCGATACGCAGTCGGGGGAACTGTTCCGTCTGAATCGCCTGAATGATGGAGCGCATGCCGTTGTGTCCGCCTGCAGAGCCAGAGGGGCGCATGCGCAGGGTTCCCAGTGGCAGCGCGAGGTCGTCGTACACCACCAGCATCTGTTCGGGTTTCAGGGAGTACGCCTTCAACAGGGCGCGCACCGCCTCCCCAGAGCGGTTCATGTAGGTCATCGGCTGTGCCAGCACCACAGGGACGCCGTGAATCACGCCTGTGCCCAATCGGGAGTGGTGGCGATGAGACTTGAGAGGAATCGCGTGGCGTTTCGCCAGCAACGACACCACCCAGAAGCCCACATTGTGGCGCGTGCCTGCGTATTCCTCGCCGGGGTTGCCCAGCCCCACGATCAGTCGCTCCACCTGCATGGCTTATGCGTAAAGCAAAAACGGTTCGCGGCGAATCAGGAACGCCCTCACATCGCGCTCCATGCGTTGCAGGATGCGTTCGGGTTCCGCGCCGTCCATCAGCATGGTATGCACCTCGCGGTTTGCCAGTAGCCCCAGCGCCTTATGCGCCTCCCAGTGCTGGGGATAGAGCTTGCGCAGGGCGTAGCCCAGCCCCACGCCCAGCGAAACGGGTTTCAGTCGTGCGCGGTCGGTGATGACAATCGCCACACCTTCGCATGCAACCCCTTTGTAAACGCTGGCGGTGGGCGTGAACACAACGGGCACGAACCGCGCGCCTGCCGAGGTGGGCAGCTCGTTCAGCATGCCCGCTAAGGTGCGCCCGTTAATCCACGGCGCGCCCACAATCTCAAAAGGCGTATCGGTTCCGCGCCCGACAGAGAGGTTCGTGCCTTCCCACAGCCCGACGCCCGGGTACAGCAACGCCTGCTGGAGCCGACGCATGTTGGGCGAGGGGTTGACCCAGTAGAGTCCGCACTCGTCGAGCCACATCGCGCGGCGCCAGCCTTCGCAGGGGATGACGGTCAACTCCACCTTCAGGTTGCGCTCCGCCTGAAACAGTTTCGCCAGCTCTCCTACGGTCATCCCGTGCCGCAGGGGGAGGGTGTGATAAGCTGTGAAGCTGAGGCGGTCGGCGTCCGCCAGCGCGCCCTCCACATCCACGCCATTAATAGGGTTCACCCGATCCAGCACATAGAACGGGATGCCCGCTTCGGCGCAGGCTTCCATCGCCAGCCCCATCGTGGAGATGTAGGTGTAGAAGCGCGTGCCGATGTCCTGAATATCAAACACGAGGGCGTCCAGCGCGGCAAGCTGCGCCTGCGTGGGTTTTTTGCGCTCGCCGTAGAGGCTGTAGATGGGCAACCCGGTGCGCTCGTCCACACTGTCGGGCACGGTTTCGTCCAGCTGACCCCGAATGCCATGTTCGGGGCTAAACAGCGCCACGAGCCGATACCCCGCCTCGCGCAGGGCGTCTATCGTGGGCTTCAGGTCGGCGGTAAGACCCGTGTGGTTGGTAATCAGCCCAATTCGCTCGCCGAGGGGCGGTCGGGTACGCAAAAGCCTATCGATGCCGTTGAGAACCATCGTCTTATACCGGAAGCGGCGTCTCATGTTCCATCAGGGTGTGCAGGGCGGGTTCGTAATGCTCTATCAGGTGATGCACATGCTCGCGCAGGGGGATGGGCTGCTTGCCCGGTTGCGAGGGGTTGACGATTTGCCGAATCGCGTCCAGCGGATGTTTTTTGCGCGCGGCGACGCTGAGCAGCCATTCGCTGGCTTGCTCTACGGGCAAGTGCGCCTCGTAGCCATTAATCTGCAGCAGGGCGAGGGTGGCAATCAGCGCGGTGGCGTAGTTGCCCTGCGCAAAGGGGCGATATTTCAGGTAGCCCCACAGGAACCGCGCCGCCTGCAACACCACATCACGGCTCTGGCGGTAGCTATACTGATAGTAAGTCGCCTCTTCCAGCCGCTCGTAGGAATAAGGCTGCGGGCGTTTCGTGACTTCGGTGTTAATCCAGATGAGGTCTTGCAGGGTCAGGTAGCGCCATTCGGAGCTGGGTCCGGGCACGGGCTGAAGGGCGGTTCGGGCAGGCGCGGGCAGGTTCGCCAGCGGCACCAGCGCCTGCTGACGGATTGCCGCCTCCACCGCCACCAGTTGGGGCTTGCTCTCCGCCAGAATTGCCTCAATCAGGTCGGGATAGGTGAGGGGGCTGGGGTTCTCGGACGCTTCAATGCTTTGCAGTGTCGCGGGGTTTTGCACGAGGCGCGTGAGGTTCTCGGCGTCGCTGGGGTAGTCTGCGCCGTGCGCTTGCAAAAACGCCAGCGTCAGCACCAGCGCGACACCTGCCTGATCGCCTGCGAAAGGCGACAGGCGCAAAAAGGTTTCAAGGAGCGTGCTGGCGCGCACGCCCAGCGCCGATTCAGGCGGTACAAGGGGAGACGCCATCAGCGCGCGCTCCAGACGGTCTGCCTGCACATCAGGGCATGCCTGATAGAAAGTCTCATAGGCGTGTAGAGCGTCGCGTTCCGTGGGGTAGCGATAAAGCACGCCCTGCGCCGACGCGCGTGCAATCGCTTTGGAGTGCGCCGAAAACACACGCGATATTGCCTCCGCAGGCGACTCGCCCACGAGCGAGGTCTCCACCCCCTGACGAATCTCCGGGGGCAGGTGCGCCCAGCCTTCCAGAATCATGCGGAGCGCCAGCCCAGACTGGCGTGTGGAATCATCCAGCGGCTCGGTGTTGAGAATCTGTTCGCGAAGCGCCTCGATAACCCGATTGAGTTCAGCCATCCGTGCCTCCGTGCTGGGTGGAATTGTACCCGAAGCCTGCTTGCTGAAGCGTGCCAATCTTAGGGAGCGTGCCTGCGTGTGGTAGCGCCTCTTTGACCGTGTAAAGCGGTGTGCGAGTGGCGGCGGCTTCGGGCAGGGGCAGTTCGTCGTCGCTCCACTCGGAGCGATAGGTCGCATAGCCCTGTGCAGGAACTCCCTCGACCCACAGCCACAACTCAAACCGCCACAAGCGCGTGCCTTCGGGAAAGGCGGGATTATTCAGAGGCTCAAAGCGCGAATCGCGTATCTCGCAGGGGATGCGTTTGCCCGCCACATCCCACGCCGAGGCTTTGCGGGGCGTGCGCCCGGGCTTAAGCGGCATCGCCACGCGCAGTACCGCAGGTCCTGTATAAGTTTCTTCCGAAAAGTTTAACACAATCAGGGCGCGATAGTCGTTTTGCGTGCCCTCAAAGCGCGTGTCCACCTGCTCTGCAAGCGCGTTCAGAATCGCGGCCGCCTCGTTCATGGGAGCCTCCTTCGTTCGCCGGGTAGCAGCACCTGCAGACGGATGGCGTCAGCGCCCAGCAGTTCCTTGTGCTGTCGGGTTTTTCCCTGCACCTGCGCCACCACCACCTGCCCTGCCTGCACTTTCAGGGTTCGGTTTTGCACCAGCGCCCATCCGTTCTCGTCGACGCCAATCCCGATAAGGGTTGGGTTTTCCATCAGAGCGCAGAGCAGGCGCAACAGCCGATGGCGTTTCAGAAAGTGCTGGTCTACAATCGCGTCAGGGAGAAGCCCCAGCGCGGGCGCGAGGGTACAGCCCCCTTTTGTGAGGGGTTTCTCGCTCGATTGTTCGCCCGTGGGCATCAGGGCGCCCATGAGCGAGGCGCCTGCGCTTGTGCCGCCCACCACCCCGCCACGCTCATAAACCCCACGAATCGCCTGAATCAGCGACTTATGCGAACCCAGCCGTTCCATAAAGCGGTTCTGGTCGCCGCCTGGAATCCATACCGCACGCGCCTCCTTCAACAGGGGCAGCAGGGCTTCGGGGTCGGCGGTGTCGGGAGCATAGACCTGCTGGGCGCCGTGTTGTCGCAAAAACTCTGCGGAGCGCTCAGCGCCTTCCCCAATCGCCTGCTGGGTATGCGCCAGCACCACAATCGGCGCGCCCTGTGCAAGGCGTGCGATTGTCTGGGGAATTTCGGGTGGCGTTTCGCCCCCACCTGCGAGAATGACCGCGCCTTCAGGCATAAACGGAGTTTACCCTATTCAGGTATACTTGCACCGATGGCGCCCTATTTTTACGACCCTGCGGTGGAACAGTACCAGTTCAGCGAGAGCCATCCGCTCAAGCCGAAGCGCCTTCAGTTGCTGAACGAACTGCTGAAGGCGTATGGGCTGGACGCCCATCTGGACTGGCAAACGCCCCCGCCCATCCCCGAATCGGAAATCCTGCGCGTGCATACGCCCGAATATGTGGCGGTGGTGCAAGCCATCAGCCGCGGCGAACCCGTGATGGACGCCCATCGATGGGGGTTTTCGCTGTATGGGGATAACCCGCCGTTTCTGGGGATGTGGGAAGCGGCGCTGGCGTACACGAGCGCGACCGTCGCCGCCGCCCGCGCCGTTCGGGATGGCGCCCCACTCGCGTTCAATATCACGGGGGGACTGCACCATGCCCTGCCCCACCGTGCCAGTGGGTTCTGCATCTTCAACGATCCCGCAATCGCCGTCGCCATCCTGCGCGAGCGGTTCCAGCGAGTCGCCTATCTGGATATTGACCTCCATCACGGCGACGGCGTGCAGTGGATTTTCTATCACGACCCCAGCGTGCTGACGGTTTCCATCCACGAGAGCGGCAAGTGGCTGTTTCCGGGCACAGGCTTCGTCAACGAACTGGGCGAAGGCGAGGCGTACGGCACTTCCATCAACATCCCGCTGGCGCCGTTCACCGAAGACGACCTCTGGTGGGAGGCGTTCGAAGCAATTGTGCCCCGTGCGTTCGATCGGTTCCAGCCCGAAGCGATAGTGTTGCAGATGGGTGCCGACCCGCACTATTTAGACCCGCTGGGGCATCTGCATCTCTCGGCGCAGGGGTGGGTGCGTGCGGTGGCGTGGGTGCGCTCGCTGGGGCTGCCTGTGGTGGCGCTGGGAGGCGGCGGCTATAATCTGACCACCGTGCCCCGCATGTGGACCCTGGCAATCGCCACGCTGCTGGGCGTGGAACTGCCTGATGAAACGCCTGCCCAATTCAGCTGGCACGACCGCATCCCGCGCCTGACCGACGCCAGCGTCCCGCCCGTAGACCCCGCCGACCGCCAGCACGCCGAAAGCTACATGCGGGCACAGATGGCGTTTCTGGGTAAGATTCTGAAAGACGATTCGTGAGCCGACACAGGAGAACACTCCTCGTCCACGAATTCGCAAGATGGAGGGCAACCATGACACTGCAAGACTACGCGATTGAAGCAACACGCAAGGCAGTAGACGACCTTCTGCGGTTTGCCAGCGCCGTTCCCGCGGACAAGCTCACCTGGCGTCCAGCAGAACACGCCCGCTCCGTGCTGGAAATTCTGCAGGAGTGCGCCGTTTTACCGCTGGGGATTGCCGACTATCTGCGCGAGCGCCCGCAGACGCCCCGCGACATCAGCGGCTACTTCGCCCAGATGGCGCAACTGGACACCTTCGACAAATGCGTGCAGGCGCTTCAAGCAAACTCCGAAACCCTGTACGAGGCGATGCGAGGCGTCGCCGATTCCGACCTGTCCCAGACGGTAGTTATGCCGTGGGGACAGACGATGACCCTCGCTCAGCTCCTGCTCACCCACTACTGGAACCTGACCTACCATCTGGGTCAGATTGCCTACATCCAGCTGCTCTACGGCGACAGGAAGATGTATTAGGGAACTTCCTGCCCTCCTTCTCGTCGAACCAGATACAGAAAGGGAGCAACCTTGAGAGAGAACCGCCCGACTTATGTGAAATTGGCTGGCGGGTGTGGAATAACTCCCTCGCGGGCGGCAAATCTCAAGGAACGAGGTGGCAAAACGATGAGCCAAAGGAACTGGCAAAAAGATAAGCCCGTTCGGTTGACCAAGCGCGAGATTGAGGTGCTGAGCCTTATCGCACAGGGACGCTCCTCGCAGGAGGTGGCGGACGCGCTGTTCGTGAGCAAGCGCACGGTGGACTTCCATCTGGCGAACATTTACGAGAAGCTCAATGTCAACAACCGTGTGAAGGCGTTCCGACGCGCGGCGCAGATGGGGCTGATCCCTGTGGAAGCTTTCTTCAGCGACAGCGGCGACTGAGCGCCTCGCGCACTCCTTACTCTGACTTGACCCCTCCCCACCGGGAGGGGTTTTCTCAATAACGGGGGAACCGATTGCCCGCAGGCTGAATGCCAGCAGGTGCAATCAGCACTACATCCCATTCCATGGCATAGGGGGGCTTCGTCCCGTTCGGGAGCCATTCCAGCTTGAGCGTGTAGTCCCCTGCTCTTAGCCCCACCGAGCCTATGGAAAACCACGCGAACTGATCGGCGTAGGCGCTCTGGGCGCGTTCGGGTCTGAGGTCCGATTCGCCCTGCGCTACGGGCGTCGCGCCTTCGGTGTCCTGAAACAGTTGCCAGCGCACTTTACCCAGCTCGCGACTCCCCTGCAAGCGCACGGCGAGCCAGAAGGTATAGCTGCCTTCCGCACGGATGGGCAGCGGGTACTGCGCGAAGAAGTTGCCCGCGATGGGGCTTCGGAGCCAGAGCGTGGCGCCGCCGCTGGCGCTCGCATCGCGCCGAACCGTGCCAAAAGTGTGCAACCGCGCCGTTTCCGCTTCGTACCAGCGATACGGCATATAGGCGCGTTCCACCTCAAACCATGCCGAGCGCATCGCCTCAAAGCCGGGCGCGCGGTCTTTGCGATAAAGCTCCTGCGCCCCCTGCAGGTGAAACTTCAGCACGCTGGGGTCCTGCCCACCGACCGAAGGGCGTTTGAGCAGCGCTTCGGCACGGCGTATCCACTGCTCCACGCAACTCTCGCAAAACGGGAGCGCTTCAAAACCCCGTATGCGCACAGGGATTGTGCCTACCCGCAGGCGCACCATCTCGCCCTTGAGGTCCAGCTTAACGGGGTTGCCATTCAAGTCCATCGCTTCCAGCGGGTTGCGGTCTAACCGTCGCAACACTACCTCTTGCTCGCCCTCGGGTGACCAGAGAGTCAGCTCCACGAGGTTCGCCACAACCGTTTGCCCCGTTTTATCCAGCCTTTGCACTTCCACGAGACGCCAGAAGCCGGGCAGGTCAAACCCCCACACCACGGGGCGCAGGTTCGTATCAGTACTGCTCGGAACCCACCAGCCTGCAGGAAACTTCTGGATGCTCGTGGCGCCCCATAGCCCCGCTGGGAACGGCAGAAACTGGGGCTTTTCTGGGGGGCTGTCGGTCGCGTGAAGCGTTTGCCACGCAGAGCCAATCTGGTCAGGGGATGCCTCCCAGAACAGGGTTCGGATACCCAGCGCGCGTGCCCGCGCCTGCAGCAGGCTGGCGCGCTCCACATCGTTGCCCACGCCCTCGATCACGAGCGCCTGCACAGGATAGGGCTGATTGATGAATTCAGCCGCCTCAAGGGTCAGCAGCAGACTGCCTATGGAACGCCACGCTTCGGGCAGGCGGATTCCGTTCGGCAGCAGCGGTGCTTTGAACGGCGCGGGCAGACTCAGCTCAGTGCGGTCTTCAGCAGGGCGCACCACAACAAAGGCGGCTTCGGGTGTGTAGCGCTGAAGCGCGTCCCGTAGTCCGGTCAGCAGCGTATTCCACCGCTCCGCCAGAAACTCGTGATAATCGCTCCAGAAGCGGCTGCGGTTGGGGTTGACCTCCAGCGGCTTGCGCGAATCGTCGGGGGCTATCAGAAACGGCAAGCCGCGCCCCTCACGCCACATCGGGAGCCGCTGCGCCGCATCAGCGTAGTCATGCAGACTGCTGCTGACATCCCATGCACGCTCCAGCTCCACCAGATGAGCGTAGCGCGCCCGCAGGAACCCTTCCCACTCCACACGCGCCAGCGTGCCGATGGGGAAACTCGCTATCGCCAGCGCGTCCCAGTGCGATTCCACCACCCAGCCCCGAAAGCCCGTTTTGGGCGCACGCACCCGTAGCAGGCGAATCAGCCCATCGCGATACCGATCCCAGCCTTCCCAGAGGTCGGGCATCGCATTCGCATAGCGCGGGTACAGTAGCAATACGCTGTTCGCCGTATCGCCCTGCGCATAGACCGCCTGACCCCCGCTCAGCGCAAGTTGCGCAAGCGTACGCAGGCTGGGCGTATCAGCAGGCGAAACCGCAATAAGGGTCTGGCTCGCGCCTGGCAATTGAATCGGGTAAATCCCCTCTTCGTTGCCAGCGATTCGGTAGCGTTCGGGGGCGCACACCCACGCTTCGGCGCGGGGAAGCTGGCGTAACCCCAACCACCACTCCAGTCCCGACGCTTCCAGCGTTTCCACCAGACGCGCCCATTCCGTCTCACGGGGGAGTTGCTCCAGCGGCACCAGCACTGCGCTGACCCCTGCGGCTTTCAGCGTGTTGAGCTCCTCTGCGAGCCGTTCAGGCTGATACCGCAGAGCGACGCCGAGCGTGGGGCGCGCTGGCTCGCCCTGCGCCCACACGAGGGCGAGCCATGCTCCCACGAGCCACAGAGCCAGCGTCAGCAGTCGCATTACGGTTCAGGAATGAAGCTGATATGCTCATTGATACGGCGTGTGAAGGCAGCCAGCAGGCGCGCCGCGTTCTCCACATCCTCCAGCGCGAGTAGCTCGCACGGCGTATGCATATACCGCAACGGCACGGAGACCAGCCCTGTCGCCATCCCCGCGCGACTGATCTGCATCGCGTTCGCGTCCGTGCCTGTGCCGCCGCCTGCCGCCTCCAGCTGGTAGGGGATGCCTTCCGCCTCCGCTGTTTCCACCAGCATGTCGAACACGCGCGGGTTGATGTTCGCCCCACGGCAGATCACGGGTCCCTTGCCCGGCAGAATCTCGCCCACACGCTTCTTATCCACCGAAGGGTAGTCGGTGGCGTGCGTAACATCCACAGCGATTCCCACCTGCGGGTCTACGCCATAAGCGCTGGTGCGGGCGCCGCGCAGTCCAATCTCCTCCTGCACGGTCGCGACGGCGAACACCGCAGCGGTGGGGCGATCCTCCGAGAGCAGTCGCAACGCCTCCGCCACAATAAACGCGCCCATCTTGTTATCGAACCCGCGCGCGGTGGCGAACCCATTCCGCAACTCGCGAAACTCCACATCAATCGTGATGGGGTCGCCAATCCGCACCACCGACTGGGCATCTGCCTTGCTCGTCGCGCCAATATCCACCCATAACTCGTGCAGTTTGGGCGCTTTGGAACGCTCGTCTTCCTCCATCAGGTGGATGGGCTTTTTGCCAATCACGCCCGGAATCGGTCCCGAACGGGTATGCACCAGCACGCGCTGCCCGACGGGAATCACCGGGTCGTGCCCGCCAATCGGACCGAAGTAGAGGAACCCCTCTTCAGAGATATACTTGACGATGAACCCGATTTCGTCCATATGCCCCGCGAACATCACGCGCGGTCTGCCCGCCGGGTTGATGGCGGCAATCACATTGCCCATCACATCGGTTTGCACGCTGTCGGCGAACTCGCGTGTGTAGCGTCGGTAGAGCTCGCCTGCCCTCTGCTCATAGCCCGAAGGGGAGGGCGTGTTCACAATCTGCCGAAAGAACTCCAGCGATTCTGCTCTCATCGTTTCTCTCCCACGCTCGTTTTGATAAGGTTTGCCATTTCGATGGCGCTGAGCGCGGCTTCGGCGCCCTTATTGCCTGCCTTACCGCCCGCCCGCTCCAGAGCCTGCTCAAAGGTGGCTTCGGTCAATATCCCAAGAGTCACGGGCACGCCTGTCTCGGTCATGGTGCGCATCAGGGCAGAACAGACCGCGCTGCTGATGTGTTGCGCGTGGCTGGTCTCGCCCTGAAGCACTGCCCCAAGACAGATTACCGCGTCATAACGCCCGCTTCGGGCGCACTGCTCCGCGATCAGGGGGATCTCCCAGCTGCCGGGCACAAGATAGAGGTCTATGCTCTGCGGGTCGGCGCCGTGTCGGAGCAGGGTCTGGATGGCGCCTTCACGCAGGCGATCGGTGATGAGCTCGTTATAGCGACTGACCACCAGCGCGAACCGAAGCCCTTGCGCGCTCATGCTACCCTCGAAACGGCTCATGGCGAATACTATACCCGACAGGGGCGTTTCGCGAGAGGAATTCGCAGGCGTTTTGTCGAATCATGCACTGGCTGGACACCGTACCTGAGCCTGCTTCGCTGATTGCGCTGGGCGCGGGGCTGGCAGGTCTGCTGGGTCTGTGTCGACGACGGGCGTAGCCCCCATCCCCTTGCCCCTTAAAGGGGTAGGTTTTTGAGAAAGGCGCCGTCTTTGAGTGCCACTGAAGCATCTCGAAAAACGCCCGTGCCCTGACGGTTGAAGCCGTTCCTATGAGACGAAGCCGACCGGCGTCGGCTGTTTTAGCCGGCGAAGGCTGGCTTTGTCTACTGGGAACGGCTTTAGCCGTCAGGCTTTCAAGCAGGGTATAGAAAACCTACCCCTTTAAGCCTCCTTGACCCCCCTCTCAAGGGTTTGGGAGAGGGAGGTGTTTTCAGGGTTGCCTGCAACTGGAAGAGGCGCCCCCCTCCCTCGCGAACTGTCCCAGCATACATAAAGCAAGGTATACTATTCGGGGGGACGGAAACACGATGGGTGAATGGGTGGAACTGGCACGCTGGATTGCGCTGGGACTGGTGGGCACTGTTAGCGTGATTTTCCTGCCCTTGTGGGGAATCGCGCTGGTGCATGCGTTTCTGGAGCATCGTCGGGCGATGAAGCAGACCCCTCTCCACCTGCCGTGAGTTAGCTCCCCACGAAACCTCGCCGTGCTGACAGCAGAGTATAATTACCTGAGGGGTACGCATGCAAACGGAAACCGTGTTGGGGCATTATCGCATCATCCGCGAGATTGCCCGCAGTAACGATGTGGTCTACGAGGCGATTGACACGCGCATCAACCGCCGCGTCGCCATCAAGGAGCTGATGATGCCCCCCGGCGCGACGGAGACCGTGCGTCAGGACCGCATCGCCCGTTTCAAGCGTGAGGCGCGCGCCGCAGGCTCGCTCACACACCCCAATATCGTCACGATTTACGAGGCGGAAGAAGAAAACGGACGCTACTTTATCGTGATGGAGTATCTGGAAGGGGAGAACCTCCGCCAGCGGTTAGACCGCGAGGGCGCCATCCCCCCTGAAGAGGCGTGCCAGATTGCGATGCAGATTCTGGACGGACTCATCGAAGCGCACTCCAAAGGCGTGATTCACCGCGACATCAAGCCTGAAAACATCCACCTGCTGCCCAACGGCGTGGTGAAACTCACCGACTTCGGAATCGCCCGCATGAAGCACGAGCCAAACATCACGATGGACGGGCAAATTTTCGGCACGCCGAGCTACATGTCGCCCGAACAGGTGCAGGGCGGCGCGATAGACGAGCGTTCCGACCTCTTCTCACTGGGCATTGTGCTGTACGAGATGGTGGCGGGTTTTAAGCCGTTTCAGGGCGATTCGGTGGTGAGCATCGCCTACAATATCACCAACAGCGAGCCGCCCGTCGCGCCCAACATCCCGCCCGCGCTGGACTGGGTGATTCGGAAAGCGTTGCGCAAAGCGCCCGGCGACCGCTTCCAGAGCGCCCGCGAAATGAAGCAAGCCCTGCAGAACGCTTTGGAGCAACTTAAAGCGCCGCCCGTGATTGCCATGCCGATGGGCCCGCCCACGCCCGTCGGCGCGCCCTACCCTGCGACGCCTTCGGGCGGCTACACGGCATACCCCAGTCCAACGGGAGGCTACACCACAGGCATCCCTCAGCCCGTGCCCACAGGGGGCTACACCACAACGGGAACCCCCTACCCGCCCGCCGCGCCTCCATCCCCACCGCCGTATGTCCCACCCCCGCCCGTGCGTCCCACCATGTCGCCCGCCGCGAGAAAGTTCTTCTCCACTTTTCTCGCCGTGCTGCTGATTGGCGGCGCCATCATGGGGATTGTGATTTTAGGGGTCTACGCCAGCCTGCGCGCGCTGCAGGAGTACGAACTGCAACGAATTGACGAACAGATTGCCCAGCGTGCGAAAGAGGCGGAAAAGCTCTACCGTCAGGGGCGCTATCTGGAGGCGGCGCAAATCTACGCGCAACTGGCGAACAGCGCGCAGTCCAACAAATGGAAAACCGAGTTCCAGCGCAACACCGCCAGCGCCCTCACGATGTACGGCAACCAGTTGCTGGAGGCGCGCCGCTACGAGGAGGCGCTCCAAGCCTATGAGCAGGCGGTGCAGTACGCCCCCCTGCCCGAAGCCTACGCAGGAATCGCCGAAGTCCAGCGGCGCATGGGCAATCTGGAGGGCGCGATTAATGCGTGGGCGTCCGCCGCCCAGCACAGCAAAGGCAGTCAGGCGACGGAATATCAGCGCAAAGCGGCACGCGCCCAGATTGAACGCGGCGACCGCGCCTATCAGAACCGCGACATCCCCGCCGCGCTCCAGGCGTACCAGACCGCCGTAGACCTCGCCCCCGGCACCCCCGAAGCCAGAGAAGCCCAGCAGAAGTTTGAGCGCGTGCTGAACGAGATGATTGGGCGCTGAGCCTCGTATATGGCATAATTATCCCCACTATGCCCGAGTTGCGTCTGAACCCGATTACGCGCGAGTGGGTGGTGATTGCCACCGAGCGCAGTCGTCGCCCTCATGATTTCAAAAAAGCGGACGAGACCCCCGCGCCGAAACCCGACCATGTGGCGAACTGCCCCTTCTGCGTGGGCAACGAGGCGATGACCCCACCTGAGGTGGAGGCGTTTCGCGAGGCGGGCAGCCAGCCCGATACCCCAGGCTGGTGGGTGCGTACCGTGCCGAACAAGTTCCCCGCGCTTGCGCCCGAAGGCGTCTTCCAGCCCCAGCCTGTAGGGGTCTACTTGCGTGCAGAGGGCGTCGGGACGCACGAGGTGATTATCGAAACGCCCCTGCACAACCACACGCCCGCAACAATGCCCGCCGAACAGTGGCGCGAGGCGGTGCGCATGTATCAGCGTCGGCTGCAGGCACTCTGCCGCGACTCGCGCTACAAGAGCCTGCTGCTGTTCCGCAACGAGGGGCGCACGGCTGGCGCATCGCTGGAGCATCCGCACGCGCAACTGGTCGCGCTCCCGTTCGTGCCGCCTGTGATTCAGAGCCTCGTGGACGGCATCGCTCGCTACCGCGCGGAACACCACAAAGACCCGTTTGAGGCGATTCTGGAGCAGGAACACCGCGAGGGCGTGCGCTTAGTCCACACTGCGCCCCATTACACAGCGTTTGTGCCCTACTTCGCCCGCGTGCCGTTTGAAGTCTGGATTGTGCCCCACGCGCCGCAGGCGCACTTCGAGCAGGTGGGCGACTCAGAGCGCGATGCGTTTGCCGACACCCTTCAGCATGTGCTTCAGCGCATCGACGCCGTGCTGAGCCAGCCGCCGTACAACTTCATGCTCTTCACCGCGCCTGTGAACACAGCGGCAGAGGTAGAGTTCCGCTGGTTCCTGCGGATTGCGCCGCGCTTGACGATAGACGCAGGCTTTGAGATTGGCACGGGCGTCGGGATTAATATCACCGCGCCCGAAGACTCGGCGCGCTACCTGCGCGGCGAAGGCTGAGCCTACTGCACCTGTCGCATCCGTTTCAGAAAGTCGCGGGCGGGTTCGAAGCCTGTCAGGCGCAGGTCGCGCCGTTCCCGCCCGTCCGAGCCGATGAACACCACCGTCGGCAAGCCGACAACCTCATACTGGCGCGTGATGCGCACCACTTCGGGGTCGCCAGAGCGCGTCGCGTCCACCACCAGCCGCACGAACCGCTCCGCTTCTTTGACCACAGCGGGGTCGGTGAAGGTGTATTCCTTCAGCTCGCCGCAGGCGATGCACCACTCCGCCGTGAAGTCAATCACCACAGGCTTGCCCTCACGGCGCGCCTGCTCCACCAGCGCGTCCGAGTAGGGCGTCCACGCAATCGCCACTTTCGGCTTCATAATCGAGTAGGTGTTGGAGAGCGCCAGCCCCACCAGCACCACGCCGAGAATCTGTTTCAGGCGCACCACCCGCGCCTGCGTGAACTCGCCGCGCCCCGCAAAGAAGAAATAGAGCGCCATCGCCACGAAGAAGGCGACCCATAGCCACTCCTCTACGGGCTTGGGCAGTAGCGTGCCCGCGAAAAAGAGCGCCACCGCCAGCAGCAATACGCCGAAAATGCGCTCCACCAGAATCGTCCACTCGCCAGAGCGCGGCAGGCGGTTCTGCACGCGGTCATACAGCAACCCCAGCACAAAATAGGGCGTGCCCAGTCCCAGCCCCAGCGCCAGAAAGATGAGGAAACCGACTGTCGGGTTGCCCAGTGCCGCCACCAGCGAAATCAGCGACACAATCACGGGTCCCACGCAAGGCGCCGCGGCGATAGAAGCCAGCGCGCCCATCATAATTGCGCCCACCCAGCCCTGTCGCGCCCCCACATAGCGCATCAGCGCGGGCGGCACCTGAAACTTGTAAACCCCAAACAGCGCCAGTGAGAACGCCACCAGCAACGCCACCAGCACCCCCACCACTATCGGGTTTTGCAGTTGAAAGCCGAACCCTTTGCCAGCCAGCGAGGCAATCGTGCCGAACGCCGCGTAAAACGCCGCCATGCTCAGCGCGTACAGCCCACTCAGCGCCACGCGCCGCCCTACCTGACCCCGCGCTTGCATGCTGAAAAAGCCCAGCGTAATCGGAATCAACGGCAACACGCACGGTGTGAGGTTCAGCAACAAGCCCCCCGCATACACGCCCCCGAAAAACAGCAGCCAGCGCCCCTCGCGGAACTGGCGCTCGATCCACCCTGCAATCCCACCGCTCCGCTGGGAGAAGTCCACCAGCTCCCCCTTCTCGGCAGGGGCGGAGTCTTTTGCGTCCATCACCTCTTTGTAGCGCGGGGTCGGATTGCCTGTTTTCTCGGCAACCCGCACTGTGAAGTCGGCTTTGAGGGTCTGTGGCGGGTAGCACGCCTTATCATCGCACGCCTGATAGCGCAGGCTGGCTTTGATGGTCAGATTCCCCTTCGGCGCAGTCTTCGCAAGGCGCAACTCAAAGGGGATTTTGACCGTGCCTTCGTAAATCTTCAGCGGCTTGCCTTCGGAGAACTCAAACGCCTTCTCTACTGCCTTGGGGTACTCGATTTTGCCGACGGTGTAATGCTGGCTCTTCTCAATTTTCAGCTCCGTTGGAATGAGGTAGTCTTCCGAGGCGGGGTTTGCGTTCACATGGTAGGGTGTCGGAATGCGCAACACCAGCACGCCCTTGACCACGCTGTCGGGCGCGTAAGCCGTGCGCTCCAGCACCACTTCAAAGGGAAACTTCAAATCGGGCAACTGCGCTCCCGCAACTGCCCACACCACGCTCCACCACAGCACCAACCAGCGTTTCATAGCCATGAGGATACCTCAACTCCGCAAGGTTCCCCCCGCAAGCGAGAAAAACCGAGGCAGGGGCTTCTATGTGCCTGCGTGCGATTACCCTATGCCAGGGGGCTATAGCCAGCGCAGGTTGGCTTTGTTTCGTAGGAACGGCTTTAGCCGTCGTTCTTTCAGGGGGCATCGTGGGTTCCAGAAGGTATCTTTGCGACAGAACAGGTTCCCCCGTCCTGTTCAGCGGTGATTTTTCGAACACCCTCGCCAAAATTTGACTTGAGTCAGGGGGTTCGGAGTCGTTTTTTAAGAGGGATGTTCACGATGCGCACGCGGAGGTTCCTGCGCTACTCAGCGGGCGTAAGGATGCGCACGCTTGCCACCAACCTCTCAAAATGGCGTGGGTTCAGCCCTGCAACCAGAACCGAGGTGTCCAGCAGCAGTTTCATTTCTCAGAGGGTTCCAGTGTGGACGCCAGCCGCTCAGCGCGGATAGTTTCTATCAACCGATCAATAACAGGGGTTTGCATGTGAACAACCAGCAGCCCCTCTTTGTTGACGAGCGCGGCTTCCCCCTCGGAGGCGTCAGGCAGCTGGATGCAGAGCTGCACCTCTGCACCTTCTGGCAGATCGAGAGGCTCCAGGGGAACCAGCCGCTGGTTCATCACGCGCGCATGTGTCCTGATTTCCATCATCCATCAACCCACCGCAAGAGTATACCCCGTTTCCAAAAACACCCCCCTCTCCACCGCAAGCGGGTGAGAGGGATTTTTTGGGTTTCGAGCAGGAATCGGCGAGTGGCAGGAGTATTGTGTATCGGGTAGAATCACGGAGCAGGGAGTAGGGGAATGGAAAGGCGTGCGGAAAACGCGATATGGCTGGCGGCGTTGCTGCATGATATTGGCAAGTTTCAGCAACGAGCCATGTGGGGTTCGGGCATCACCCATCAGGAGCTGGGCGCGCGGTGGTGCGAGCAGCCTTACTTCACAGAGGTCTTCGGCAGCGACCTTGTGGAAGCGGTGCGTCAGCATCATAACCCTCGTTTCTCCCGTTCCAGCGAGGAGCGCACGCGCCTGTGCCAGCTGGTGCAACTGGCAGATCGGCTCGCGGCGGGCGAGCGCGAAACCGAACCACGCCCCGCCGAATCGCCCCAACAGCGCCTGCTCGTCTCCATCTTCTCGCGAATCCCGCTCGGCTGGCAGGAAGGTAGCACCGACTCGTACCCAACCGAACGCCGCTACCCCGTGCAGGCGCTGAATTGGGAAAGCGACTCGCTCCTGCCCCAGCCTAATCTGAACCCCAGCCCTGACGCATACAAACAGCTATGGAATGACTTCGAGAACGAATGGAAGGCGTTTACTGCCAACCGCACTTACACCGAAGCCGACTTCCGTACCATCCTGGCGCTGCTGGAAAAGTACACCAGTTTCATCCCGTCCGCCACGCCGTGGGAGCAAGAAGACGAGCGCACCGTGCCCGATGTCTCGCTATATGACCACCTGCGCATCACCTCCGCGATTGCCGCCTGCCTGGACAAACAGCTGCTCCCCGACACGCTGGAGACCGCGTGGCAGAATCCTGAAGCGTACCTGGAGCCGATTCTGCTACTGGTGAAGGGCGATATTTCGGGCATCCAGTCGTTTCTGTACCTGACGGGTCGGGGCGGCGTGGCGAGCGGGCTGAAGGGGCGCTCGGCGTTCCTGCAACTGCTTACCGAAGCAATTGCCGAGTTTGTGCTGCGTGAGCTGGGGTTGCCGCCTGTGTGCCTGCTGCTCGCCAGCGGCGGGCACTTCTACCTGCTCGCACCGCACAATCAGGCGGAACAACTGACACGACTGCGCACCGAAATCAGCCAGAAACTGCTGACAGCGTTCCAGGGCGACCTGCGTGCCCTGATGGAGTGGGTCCCGCTCACCACCGCCGACCTGACCAGCTCCGATAAAATCAGCCAGAAATGGGATGATCTGAGCCAGCGGCTGGGTCAGCGCAAGCAGCAGCTCTGGGCGGAACTGCCCGACGCCGCCCTGGAGTTGCTATTCACGCCTGTGCAGCGCGCCACTGACGCCGAATCGCTCTGCCAGGTCTGCTACGGCGAGTTTGTGGGTGGGCAGATTGATGACGGCGTTCGCAAGTGCGGGCGATGCCTCTCCTTTGAGGAGCTGGGCAGGCAGATGCGCCGCCCCTCCGCGCTGGTGGTGCAGATGGTGGACCCCCTCAATCCGCCCCCCAACGCCCCGTGGAATAAGGCGCTGGAGGCGTTTGGCTGGCGCGTCCATATCGTATCAGAGGGACAGCCCGATCCCCGCGTACCTGCGCCTGTGGTTCGGGTTTCCTTCACGCCGAATAGGTTCATTCCCTCGCGACGAGAGGACGGCTGGAGCTACACCTTCCGTCCGCTGGCGACGGCGACTCCTGCCCCTATTAACCATCGCCTGCCCGACTTTGAGGAAATCGCCGAAAACGCCAGAGGCGCGAAGTGGCTGGGCGTGCTACGCATGGATGTCGATTCGCTGGGCGGTCTATTTGCGAGAGGGCTGAAACCTCACGCGACGCTCAGCCGCATGGCAACGCTCAGCCGCACGATGCGACTCTTTTTCGAGGGCTATGTGGCTCATTTGTGCGAGCGATACGCTAAACAGCAACAGGTCTATTTGCTCTACGCAGGCGGCGACGACCTCTTTGTGGTGGGCGCATGGAGCGTGCTACCAGAACTGGCATACGAGATTCGGCGCGCCTTTCGTGAGCTGGTGGGCGCCGACCACATCACCCTCTCGGCAGGAATCGCGATTAGCCATCCCAACACCCCGCTCTATCAGCTGGCGAAAACTGCCCTGAACGCGCTCGATGAACAGGCGAAGGGCTACGAGCGCTTCCATAACGGGGCTAAACGAACAAAGGACGCCATCAGCTTTCTGCAGACGCCGATGGGCTGGGAAGAGTTCGAGCAGGTTCGCGCGCTGTTCCAGCAGGTGCGCGATATGGTGGAGGGCGCGGACGGCAAGCCGCCTGTGCCGCGTGCGCTCATCAGTCGCTTAGCCAGCATCGCCGCCCTCTATCGGCGCAACGCAAGCCATGTGCGCCAGCTGGTGCGTCGAGGCAAACTCGCCAGCCAACACGAGAAAGACCTGACCTTCTACTCGCGCTGGCTGTGGCAGAGCGTGTATCACCTCATGCGCTTCGCAGAACGCCACAAGGAACGACGCGAGCAGATTGAAGCCATTCGCACACAGATTTCCGACAGCCACAGCGGGCTAATCCGACACCTGCATGCGGTCGCCCGCTGGGCAGAACTCTACACACGAGGCAAGGAGGGATAGACGATGAATCAGCACAACCGACCCCAGAACAGACCACAGTCGGAAACTCCCCCAGCGGAAGAGGTTCAACGTGCTATCCGCGACGGGGGGAAAGCCCTCGTAGACCTGGCAGAGCGCGTTGGCAGACAGGTCAAAAACGAGGGGCTGACTACCAACCAGATACGCAACATCTACGGTATAGTCAAGCAGATGGAGATGCGGATGAAGGCGCCCCAGCAGTCCGACACAGGCTGGAACTGGTACCACGAACTGATGATGCTCAAGCCGAAGATGGCATACGCCGCGGCGCGCGCCAGCGGCAGAGGCGCCGAGACCCTCGCAAAGGTGCTTTCCGTCGCGATTGACGAGGTGGGCAGCGACCGCGGAAAGTTCCCCCGATTCGTTGACCTGTTCGAAGCCATTCTCGCCTACCATAAAGCGGCTGGAGGGAAATAACGATGGCAAACAGCATCCAGATTATGGGCAAAGTGGTGATTACGGGCAGTATCCGCCTGCTAACGGGGCTACATATCGGCGGCGCGGCAGCCGGGCTGGACATTGGCGGCGTGGATAACCCCATCATTCGCCACCCCGTCACGCGCGAGCCGTACATCCCTGGCTCTTCCCTGCGTGGCAAGATTCGAAGCCTGCTGGAACGCGCCTACGACTTGCCACTCAACAAAAAGGTTCAGGATGTGCGCCTCCACGAGTGCTACAACGAGAATGAATATAAAACCTGCGCCATCTGCCATGTGTTTGGCGTTTCGCCAGGTGAACGCGAACGCAGCGCAACTCAGGGCGAGCGAGCCGACAGACGCGGCGAATGGGCAACCTTCAAACCCACCCGCCTCGTCGTGCGCGATGTGCAGATGAGTGAAGGCTCGCGCCAAGAGCTGGAAACCGCCGAAACCGACCTGCCCTACACGGAGGTCAAATGGGAAGCCTCGATTGACCGCATCACTTCCGCCGCCGTGCCCCGACAGAACGAGCGCGTGCCCGCTGGCGTCGTGTTTGAACCGTTCGAGATGATTTACACCCTCTATCGGCTGAACAACGGCGACTGGCAACAGGACGCCGAGTGGCTCAAGGTGGTGTTCGAAGGCATGCGCCTGCTGGAAGACGACTATCTGGGCGGCTACGGCTCGCGCGGCGCAGGCAAAATCGCCTTTGAAAACCTCAAGGTGGAACTGCGCCCACTGAGCTACTATCACGGCACGGGCAACTCCATCACGCTGGCGGACGGGCTGAATCTCCGCGATATGACCCAGATCAACCAGATTGTTGCGCAACTCAAGCAGGGTGGATGATGCAGGGAGCGGCTGTCTACGAACTACACTTCCGTGCGCCGTTGCATATTGGCGAGCGCGGGATCGGTCAGGAAGAAACGCGCGACTTCGTGCCTGCTGATACGCTCTTCAGTGCGCTCTGCACGCTCTGGGCTTTCCTGCACGGCGAGTCGGCGTTGAACGAGCTGCTGGCACGCTATCGGGATGAGGGGCGTGAGCCGTTTTTCCTGACCTCAGCGTTCCCCTTTGCAGGCGAGATACGCTTCTATCCGAAGCCCCTGCGCCCGCCCGACACCAGTCTGGAGTTCGCCAAGCGCTGGAAAAGCATTCGCTGGGTCTCCGAGCGCGTGTTTCAGGCTTACTTGAACGGTGAACCTATCCGCTTAGAGGCAGAAAGCCAGCAACCGCCTGGCGAATCCCGTCGCCTGCTGCTTCAGGATGGCAAGATTCTCATCCATCCTGACGACTGGCAGGCGCTCCAGGCGTTCTGGAATTACGAGGCGGACGACCTGCGCATTTATGAAGTCGCAACGGTGCCGCGCGTCACACTGGATCGCATCTCAAACGCCTCCCAAATCTGGCTGTTTAGCGAGGTGCATTTCACGCAGGGCTGCGGGCTGTGGTTTGGGACGGTGTTTGGTGAGACGGGCTATCAACAGCCGTTTGAGGCGTGCCTGCGCCTGTTGGGCGACACAGGACTGGGCGGCGAGCGCAACGCGGGACGCGGGCTATTTAACTTCGAACGACGCGAATGGACGCTCCACAGCCCCAGCACCGCCAGCCGATTCGTTACGCTCTCCCCGTGGCTGCCTGCAAACACTGAGCAGCTTGGCTGGCTTCGAGCGGAAGGCTCGGCGTATGAGCTGACTCTCAAACGCGGCTGGCTCGGCTCGCCCCACGCCAGCAACCTGCGTCGCAAAGAGGTGTGGATGATCGGCGAAGGCTCTGTAATTGCCCATCCCCCAGAGTTCCGCGCAGGGCAGCTGGTGAACCTCCAGCCTGACGGCGCGTCGCACCCCGCCTATCGCTACGGCTATGCCTTCCCCGTGGGGGTGAAATGAAATGGCAACCCTAACCTATCGCATGGAGATACTCAGCCCGCTCCATATCGGCAGCGGACAGGAATACAGTGCGTTCGATGGCGTTTTCTTGAATGGGCGCTGGTATCTGATCGATCTGGAAAAAGTGATTGAGCAGAGCAAAGAAGACCCCACCAACCTGGCGAACGCGATGATGCAGCGCGACTTCAGCTGGGCAGGCTGGCTCCAGCGACGCAACATCAACGCCGAACAGGTGGCACGCCACAGCACCCCCTGCCTTCAGAACCCTGGCAATACCCGAATCCGCGCGTGTATCCGAGACCCCTTCTGGCGACCCTATATCCCTGGCAGCACACTCAAGGGCGCCATCCGCACTGCCATTTTGGAAGAGCTGGTGGCGCAGGCGAACCGCCATCAGCGCCAGCAATGGGCACGACGCATCACCCAGCGCGACGACAAAGGCAGAACCCCTGACCGACGCTATGTGGGGCGCAATGTGCTGGAGCGCGACCTGCTGATCGGCAGAGCCCCTGACAAAGCCAACGAATCGAACTACGACCTGCTCCGCGCCCTGCATGTGGGCGACTCAGAGCCAATAGACCCCGACCGCGTGCAGATTGGGCTGATCTGGGTGCATACCCTGCGCAATAACCAGCTGGTGCAAAAGCGCGTGAATGGTGAGGAATATAAAATCTTCGCCGAGTGGCTCCCTTCAGGCGTGCAGGCGCAGGTTGCTATTCGTCTTGACGAGCAGCTGCTAACTCAATATAGCACGCGATTGGGCTTCAACGATGCGCAGGTGAAAGCGATCCGCGATTTTGCCGCGGTTTGCAACGCTCGTGCTAAAGCGGTTATGGAAAGCGAGCAAAGCTTTTACCAGGACTACGGCTTGCCCAGAATTGCCCAGTTCTATCAAGGCTTAAGCCGACAACTGCAATCTGTGGAAAGCAAAAGTGGCTTCATGCTCAACATCGGCTGGGGCGGCGGCTGGGAGGTGAAGACCGTTACCAACCCGCTCACTGAAGATTTGGACGAGGAATACTGGGACATCCGCCGAACCTACAGCCTCGGGCGTCGCGACTCTAATGCCTTTCCTAAAACGCGCCGCCTGGCTTACGAAGGCAACCAGCCCGTTGCGCCTCTGGGCTGGGTTGCACTCTATCCAGAGGAGGTGTGAACGATGAAACTTATCACTTTTCTTGGGACAGGGCGCTACCAGCCCGTCATCTATCAGTGGGGCGAGCGCCAGAAGGAGACGAAGTTTTTTGCTGAGGCGCTGGTGGAGTGGTTAGAACCGAAAACAGTTTGTGTTATGCTCACGCAAGGCGCTCGAGATAGTGAGAACTGGGATGCCTTGAGAGACCAGCTCCAACAACACCCTATTGAGGTTCACGAGGTTCTCATCCCGGATGGGAAAAACGAGCAGGAGCTATGGCAAATCTTTCAGCGTGTTGCCGATACCGTAGAGATAGGCGACGAGCTGGTGTTTGACATCACCCACGGTTTTCGCTCTATACCTGTGCTGGGTTTGTTGGCAGTTGCTTATCTCAAACAGGTCAAAAAGGTGCAGATTCGGTATCTGCTGTATGGCGCTTACGAAGCGAAGGAGGATAATGTCGCCCCTGTGTTTGACCTCACCCCCTTCGCCGAGCTGCTGGACTGGCTGACCGCGGTGAAGATGTTTATCGCCACCGGCAACGCCAGCGAGCTGGCAGACTTGCTGGACGAAGCGCAGAACAACGCCCACAGGCGCGGCTTGCCAGAACCGCCGAAAGCGCTTAAGTCTATCGCCCGCTCGTTGCGCTCTGTCTCGGAAAGTCTGATGGTGTGTCAGGCGCCCTATGTCGGCAGCGAAATTCGCGAGCTGATTACCAAAATTGAGCAGGGTGAACCTGAAATTCACCAGTGGACACAACCGCTTGTACCCCTGCTGGAAACCGTCAAGCAAACCTACGCGCCCTATGTCCCAAACGATCTGGAAACTCACCGCAAACTGATTGGATGGTACCTTGAGCGGAATCACGCAATGCAAGCAATAACTCTGATGCGCGAGTGGTTGGTGAGTTACCAATGCCGTCTGGAGGGAAAAGACCCTGAGCTGATGCGCCATCGCGAAGCAGCAGAGGATACGCTCAATTCGCTGGAGCGCAACACCCGAAGCGGCCAACACCGCGAGGAGCTCGTGGACCTCTGGGGTCCTGTCTCCAACCTGCGCAACCGAATTGCTCACTGTGGGTGTGGACGAAGCGAACAGGTTGAGGGCGTTCTTCAGCAGGCGAGCGAGCTCTACCAGAGGCTCTGTCGATTACCAATTCCCTGAAATCGGTCCAGAGGGCTGGAATCCAACAGCCAAATTTTGAAAGCCGCGCTGACCTGCGTCGGCTGACTTCGGCTATTCGGCGAGGGGGTCGCCCTGCGGAGAGTCCGCCTATCGTGCCCCCCACGCCCGTTCCAGCGCGGTGTCCACAATCACGGCGCGTTCGCGAAGCTCAAAAGCGTCCCAGCGGAGGCGAATGGATTCACGGGCGTAGATTCGGTCTTCCCGCGCCCGCCAGAGGATTCGTCCTGCGACCAGCTCGGCATTATTCACCCGCGAGCGCGCCCGCACGCCCCCCCATGCCTCCACCTCGCGACGGGCGCTGTCGGCACGCGCATAGGGCGCTGTGAATTCCAGCACAGGCTTGCCCTCCCGATAGAGCCAGCCCTGCACCTCGCGCAGCACGCCCTGCGCTTCACCCCCCTGCGCCTCGCCCTGCAGGCTCTGGGCTTTCAAGCGCCACAGCAGCTTCCCATGCTCGTCAGCCTGCTCCAGCACGGGCGCCTGCACCTGAAACTGCGCCTCAGGCAGGGAGGAAGCAGTTTCCTGTGTCGCAGGACGCTCCGAGCGCGCTGGCTGAGGCGTGCGGGGCGCTTCGCAGGCGGTCAGCGCCAGCACCGCCTGCAACACAAGCAACCCTATCGCCCCTCGCCTGCGCACATAAACCCCCTGCCCCTCACACGGTCGGCTCGTACTGGCGTTTCAGTTCAGCAATCAGCGCCTGCAGGTGCGCGACTGCCTGCTCCGCCGCCACGCGATGGGGCGTCTTATCTGTGCGCAAGCGCACTTCTACCGCGCCCTCCTGTACCGCACGCCCCACCACCACCTGAATCGGGATGCCAATCAGGTCGGCGTCTTTGAACTTCACCCCACTGCGCTCGTCGCGGTCATCGTACAGCACCTCGATGCCCGCCTGAAGCATCTCGGCGTAGAGGCGTTCGGCGACCTCGCGCTGGGAGGTGTCTTCAGGATTGACCAGAATCAGCACGACCTCAAACGGCGCGACGGTGATGGGGAAGCAGATTCCGTCGGCGTCGTGATGCACTTCGGCGACGGCGGCGAGGCATCGGCTCACGCCCAGCCCATAGCACCCCATGATAATCGGCTTCTGATTGCCCTCGGCGTCGGTATAGAGCGCGCCCATCGCCTCGCTATATTTCACGCCCAGCTGGAAGATGTGCCCCACCTCAATCCCGCGCACTTCGCGGAGCGTGCCGTTCGGACAGCGCGGGCACTTGTCGCCCGCCTCTGCCACACGCAGGTCCGCCCAGCGCGGCTCTGGAAAGTCGCGTCCCCAGCATACATGGATCAGATGTGCGTCCGCCTCGTTCGCGCCCGTGATGAAATCCTGCAACCCACGCAGTTCATAGTCTGCCAGAATGGGGATGTCAGGAGGCAAGCCAACGGGACCTGCGAATCCGACGGGCGCGTTCGTTATCTGGCGGATGCTCTCGGCGTCCATCATCTCCACGCTTTCGCCGTCCAGCGCGTGCTGGAGCTTGTAGAGGTTCAGTTCGCGGTCGCCGCGCACCAGCGCCGCCACAGGCTTGCCGTCCACACGCATCAGCAGGGTCTTCACCAGTCGGTCGGCAGTCGTGTTGAGAAACGCCGTGACCTCCTCTACGGTGCGTGCGTTCGGTGTCGCGACTTTTTCGGCGGGCGGAATGCCCTCCACAGGGGGCGGGGTGAGCTGCGGGTCGGGCAGTTCGCACTTCTCCGCGTTTGCGCCGTAGCCGCAGGTATCGCACTGCAGTACCTTATCCTCGCCACCCTCGGCGACAATCATGAACTCCTCGTTACTGCCGCCGCCGATTGCGCCTGCTTCCGCCTCCACAATAATCGTGGGTAAGCCCATCCGCTGGAACATGCGCACATACGCCACCCGAATTGCCTGATAGGTACGCTCCAGCGCATCGTAGTCGGTATCAAAGCTGTAGGCGTCGTACATCAGAAACTCGCGGGCGCGAATCACCCCGCCGCGCGGGCGCGGTTCGTCGCGAAACTTCGTCTGAATCTGATACAGCACCAGCGGCATCTGCCGATACGAACTGACCGTGTGGCGCACGATGTCAGTAATCACCTCTTCATGCGTAAACCCCAGCGTGAAGGGGCGCTGATGACGGTCTTTCAGGCGAAACAGTATCTCCAGCCCGCTCCGCCCCGTTTCGTCCAGCAGCTCCTGGGGCACCAGCGCAGGCATAAACAGCTCCACGCCGCCAATGCGGTCGGTCTCCTCGCGCACAATCTGCTCGATTTTGCGGATGACGCGCCAGCCCAGCGGCAGGTAGATGTAAACTCCCGCCGCCAGCTTGCGAATAAACCCGCCACGCAGCAAAAGACGATGGCTCGCCAGCTCCGCTTCCGCCGGTACTTCTCTCAGGGTCGGCAAAAAGTAGCGTGTCGCACGCATTGAACAGGTCTCCTCCGTGAATCGGCGCTAATTTTACCCCTTTGAGACCCCAAAAAGCAGGATTCGGGCAAAAAGCGGTGTATAATAAGGGTACTGAAACGCTTCAATAAACGGAAGGAGGCATCATGCGATGAGGCACAACTGGATTTGGGTTCTGGGCATGGGCGCCCTGCTGATGACAAGCGCGCCCGCACAGGTGATTTTCTCGTTTGAAGACCCCGATATGCACGGCTACGCTGCCGACGGTGACCCCGATGACTACTGCCAGGCGGTTGGATACGACTACTGCTGGCAGGTCTTTCAGGCGACGATTGGCGTAACGGACGGCTCCTACTCGATGGGCGTCCGCTGGCCCGGTGGCTTCCGCTGGCTGATTAGCGACGGCAATCCCAGCATCGTGCCCCTCGTGCGTCAGAGCGGGGGGAAATTCCTGGTGGATGTTACGGCAACGCGCTCGGTTCCCTGGTCGAACTTTATCGTCTCGTACAACGATGGGCAATACGGTTGGCGACAGGCTGCCTTGCAAGCCACTTTGCCGCGCACGCCCAGCACGATGACCGTGCTGATTGACGCCAGCGCGCTGACACTCCCTGACGCAAGCGCTTCATGGTTCCAGATTGGTCTTGGTATGAACGCAGGTGGTGCGCACGAGGTTTACATCGACAACCTGCGCGTTTATGACGACAGCAAAACGCGCCTTGCAATCGCCTTTGATAACGACCTGCAGGGCTTCAACTCGGAGTGCGCTACGCTGACATGGAACAACGGCGCGATGCAGGTCTCGTGGAGCGGTGGGTTCTGCTGGCTGTTTGGCGGTACCACAGACGGCTTTGCCGCGCTTCTCCACCGGGGGCACATTCTGGTGATGGATGTAACGGTTCCCTCTGCAGGTCCTGCGTGGTCCAATATGATTATCTCCCTGAATCACGCAGGTGGCTGGAACCAGACTGCCAACCCGATTGAGCTGCCCACCGCGCCCGGCTCCTACACGATTGCGGTGGACTACCGCGACCTGAACCTGCCCGACCCCAGCGGCTGGGTTACGCTCAATCTGGGCATTAACGCAGGTGGGGCACATAACCTGATTATCGACAACATTCGCGTGCTGGTGGAGCCTGTGGCTGGGGATGTGAACGGCGATGGCTGCGTGGACGATGCCGACCTGCTCGCGGTGCTGTTTGCCTTCGGTTGCGGCTCCGATTGCGGTCCTGAAGATGTCAACGGCGACGGCGTGGTGGATGACGCCGACCTGCTCGCGGTGCTGTTTGCCTTCGGCAACGGGTGCTAACTCACAGTATGGGGTGTGGGGCGTCTCCCACACCCCTGACGGGTATAATTCGCCCCATCTATGGCACACTCACGGAAGCGTAAAAGATGGGGCATGGGCGCTGGGATAGCGCTCTGTATCTTTGCTCTCTGGGCGTGTCAGCCCGCGCCGCAGGCGACGGAACCCCCTCCCGTTGAAACCTCAACCGAACGCCCGCAAACGCCCTCGAACCCACCCGCGCCCACCCCACCTGAACCCCCCAAACCCACTGCGGAAGCGCCCGCCGAGTTCCCGCTCCCAATCTACGAAGGCTTGCAGGTGATTGACAAGCTCACCACCGAGCGCGAGGGGCGTATCGGCATCCAACTGGAGCTGGTGGGCGAGGTAGACCCCCAGAAAGTGGTGGAATTCTACGAGCGCGAGTTCCAGAAGCGCGGGCTGAGCGTGCGCAAAGGAACCGCCCACGCCCAGAGCCACGAAGAAGCGCTCCTGCTGGGACAATCTGAAACTATCACTGCAGGTTTGATGATAACTGCCGATAATTCAGGCAAGAAGCGCGTGCTGCTTTCCTGGAGCGAACAAAAATAAGTAAGGAGGTCAACCGTGCGCACCTACGCTTACGGATATCCACGATTAGGAGAGAATCGCGAATTCAAGCGGCTGCTGGAGGGCTACTGGCAGGGCAAAGTGTCGTCCGACGCCCTGCGCGAGGGCATCGCCGAGCTGGAAGCCACACGCCTGCAAACCTATCAGGCATTTGTGGACGCCTATCCCGTCGGCGAGATGACCCTCTATGACCCCATGCTGGATACTGCCATAATGCTGGGTCTCCACCCTGTAGACCCGAACAATCTGGACGCTTACTTTGAGCTGGCGCGCGGCGCGAACGCGCTCCCGATGACCAAGTGGTTCAACACCAACTACCACTATCTCGTCTCGCACCTGACGCCTCAGACGGAGTTTCGCCTGAGCTGGCACAAACCGCTGCACGCCTACCGTAAGCATCCGAAGGGCATTCCGTACCTGATTGGTCCCTACACCTTCCTGCGCCTCAGTCGGGGGCTGACACCCGAAGAGCTGCCTGCGCTGATGGAACCGCTGACCCATGTGTACGGCGAGCTGTTAAGCCTGCTAAAAGAGTCGGGAGCGAAGTATGTGCATGTAGACGAGCCCGCCTTCGCCCTGGATCTGCCCACCTCTCACCTGCGCGCCATCCGCGAGGCTTATGAGCGATTGGGCACCAATGCGCCGCTGATTGTATTCACCTACTACGACAGCGTGGACTTCCTGCCCGTGCTGTACGACCTGCCCCTTGCCGGAATCGGACTGGACCTGGTGCATGGCAAGCGCAACCTGCAACATATCGGGCAGTTTGGCTTCCCTGCGGACAAGATTCTCGTGGCGGGCGTGGTGGATGGGCGCAATGTGTGGAAAACACCGCTGGGCGAGGTGGCGGAGCTGGTGCGCAACCTGCAGAGCCGCACGCAGGCGGAGATCTGGCTCTCCAACGCGGCGCCCCTGATGCACTTGCCCGTTACGGTGGAACCTGAAACGAAGTTAGACCCCGCCCTCAAGGAGCGCATCGCCTTCGCGAAGGAGCGCCTGCACGAGCTGCAACTGCTCAAAACGCTCCTGACCACAGGCGAGACGGAAGCCACCCGCGCATGGAACGCCTATCAGCACGCCACTGACCACTGGTATTCGCAGGCGGTGCAGGAGCGCGTGGCGAACCTGCGCCCTGAAGACTTTGAGCGCGCCCTGCCCTATGCCGAGCGCGACAAACTCCAGCGCGCACGCCTGAACCTGCCCCTGTTCCCCACCACCACCATCGGCAGCTTCCCCCAGACGCCCGAAGTGCGCCAGATGCGTCAGGCGTATCGCACAGGCAAAATCTCTGCCGAGGAATACGAGCAGTTCATTCAGGACCAGATTCGCCATGTGATCCAGGTTCAGGAAGAGCTGGGGCTGGATGTGCTGGTACACGGCGAGTTTGAGCGCACCGATATGGTGGAGTTTTTCGCCGAGAAGATGGAGGGGATCGCGTTCACCCAGCAGGGGTGGCTGCTGTCGTATGGCTCGCGCGTGTACCGCCCGCCGCTGATTTACGGCGATGTGGCGCGTACCCAGCCGATGACCGTCAAAGAGACCGCCTTCGCGCAATCGCTCACTCAGAAACCTGTGAAGGGTATGCTCACAGGACCCGTCACGATTGTGGCGTGGAGCTTCGTGCGCGAGGATATCCCTGTGGAGCAGGTCGCCTTCCAGATTGGGCTGGCGCTTCAGGACGAGGTGCGCGACCTGGAAGCGGCAGGCATCCCGATTGTACAGATTGACGAGCCTGCCTACCGCGAGAAGGCGCCCCTTAAACGCGCCGACTGGGAATCCTATTTCCGCTGGGCAGCGCAGGCGTTCAAACTGGCTGCCCGTGCCAAGCCCGAAACCCAGATTCACACCCACATGTGCTACTCCGAGTTCAGCGTCGTGCTGAAATATATCGACTGGATGGACGCCGATGTGATCACGATTGAAGCGACCCGCAGCAAGGGCGAAGTTATCGAGGCGTTTGAGCATTACAACTATGCCCGCCAGATTGGTCCCGGCGTGTTCGATGTGCATTCGCCGGTTGTGCCAAGCGTGGAATCGATACTGACCGTGATGGAGCGCGTAATACGGGTGATTCCCAAGGAGCGGTTCTGGGTCAACCCCGACTGCGGACTGAAGACGCGCAAATGGGAGGAAGTGATTCCTGCTTTGCGCAACATGGTGGAGGCGGCGCGCCAGCTGCGGGCGCGATACGGCTCGTAGGCAGGCTCGCCGATTGGGAACGCATCAGGTAGGGGCGAGGCATGCCTCGCCCCTACAGCAGTTTTCTACCCTCTAAGGATAATGTCAGGTCCCAGCGGCGGGCACTCGAAGGTGTCGGCGCCGCGCTTGCGCAGGTGGACACCATACCAGACCACCAGGTCTGCGTTGTAGGTGCGCTCGCCATTCACATACTGGCTGATGTTGGCAAAGGAGCTGCCGCTCCCGATCAACTCGCCATCGCCGGAGCCGTTAGCGTGGTAAGCCAGCACCCAGAAGTCGGCTTCGCCAGTGCTTGCGGTTTCAAAGAAGCCGTCTTTGGGACCGGGCACGAAGGTGGCGGTGAAGCCTGTGTTGAGCTTGCGCACACGCCAGTAGCGATGGCGACGGTTCTGGGGTCGATAGCGCCGCGCCTCAATACGAATCGGCATCCAGCGGGCGCGGGGGTCTGTGTAGGGCATGTCGGTCTCTTCCACCACCAGCCCGCCCAGTCCGTCCAGCGCGAAGTGCAGGCGCCAGTAGCCATTGTGGAGGCGCCCATAGCAGACGCAGCCACTATCTACATAGCCATAATGGAAGCGCGGCTTCAAGATGCCAGCAGGGTGGAACCGCCAGCCTGTAATGTACCGATACCAGCCTGCGCTGCACTCGGTAATCAGTACCAGCTCGCCCGTGTCGGGGTCTTCGTAGACGCCCACACCGCGGAAGTTGCCTGAGTCGTTGGCGTCGTCGCAAATGGTGATGGCTTTCTGTCCGGGAGCGGCGAGACGCAGCCCGTTGCCCAGATCGGTGCCCGTGCATTTGAAGCAGGTCTCGCTGTAGAGCCAGTCGCGATAAGGACCGCAGGCGTTGCCATCATAGAACACATTCAGCACGGGCATGCCGCCGCGGCGTAGCACCAGACGCCCGTTGTAGTAAACATCACGGATTTCCACACCCGCGCCGTAGGTCTGATCGCTTGTGGTGGCAGAAGGGCGTCGCACCAGCATCTGCCAGATGGGATTGCTGGCGGGCCAAGCCAGTGCCTGCCATGCGTTGCCGCCCACACTGGTACAGCTACCCCCCGAAGCGGGTCCGTTGCACGCGGCGGGGAAGAAGTCGCTCTCGCCAGTGCCGAGCGCAGCGACCCGCTGGTCTACCATGTCGATAGCGAACACGCCGACTTCGCCCTCACGCCCGCTGCCCGGGCGGAAGTGCATCAGCACGCTGACCGTGCGGTGGCTGGGCGCAGGCTTGCCCACAGGGATCGGGTCAAACCGCTCCCAGACGCTGGGGAGGCTCTGCGTGATCACAGGAGGCATGCCGGGCGAGCAAAACGCGATTCCGCGGCGCAGCGGCTCGCCAAACTTCGGATCAGAAGCCAGAATCTGCACCGCCTCCTGATACTCCACCTCGCTGAAGATGTCGGGCTGTTCCTTCAGCAGCGTGAGCTCCACACGCTTCGCATACGGAAAGTCCGCCTCCACGCGGTAGCCGACATTGTTCGTGTAGTCGTAGAGAATCAGCACCGCCGTGTCGGGGCGGGACACTGTGCCAGGTTCCCTGCGCCAGTCGTCTTTGAAGTGCGTATCCAGCACATTGTAGCGCACTTTTTCCAGGAAACGCAGGCGCGGGTGACTCGCCAGATTGCGAGCGAACTCCAGGGTTTCGCGCTCGGTAATCACATAGAACACGCCCGAGCGGATATTCGTCCCGCGTATCGGGACTGCCTGACTGACATGCTTAATAACAGGCAGCCCCAGCGGGTTGTCCGCCTTAAGGGCTTGTACTGCATCAAAAAGTTTTTGCATCATAAAAGTCCCTCCTCATGGTTGCGTGCGCACGGTAATGACCACGCTGGGTTGAGAAGCGTTCCCAGCCGTGTCGATGGCGCGCACATAGTAAGAATATTCCGTGTCGGGGTGGAGTCCTGCATCGGTGAAGTGCGTCTCGGTGCTGAAGGTGGTCGCAATCTTGCGGAATTTGCTTTCGAACGCGGCTTTCCGCCAGATTTCGTAATAGACCACCTTATCGTCATCGGTTGACGCGGACCAGTTGAGCTGCACCCGATAAGAGGATACCCCATTCCCTGTAAGGTTCGTGGGGCGCGAGGGTGCATTTTTGTCGGGTGGGTAAACGGCAGTGGCAATCGCAATGGGGGGCGCTTTGTCGGTGGCAAGCCATGCCTGATAGAGTCGCTCGCCCCAGTCGTCAGTGGTGTTGGCGTCGCGCAGGAACTCCACATACTCGCGGGTCATCGCCTGGAAGTAGAGCGTGGCGCGCACTTTTACAGTGCCAGGGGGCAAATTATAAGCCGTATCGTCCCAGAACTGTCCATCCCGATAGGTGTAGCCCACCGGCGCAATCAGGAACTGCTGGAAGCGCGAGTTACGGAACCCCATCGGCGGGATGCGGTTATCGAACACGACCCGATTCGCGCGCATCATGTGGAAGGTGGGCGTATTGCCTTCCGCAAGCTTGACCCGATAGATTTTGGCGTTCGGGTCTTCATGCAGGGTAGCGGTGTCGAAGTCGTAGCGTCCCGATTCGGCAATCACATTCCCATTTGCATCCAGAAATTCCACATGGAGCCATGCGCGGCGGGATTCGGGGTCGCCACTGGGGAACTTGTGCCCCGTGCGATTATAGACGCGGAACACTATCGGGTTGCCGCGTTTGGGTATCTCGGCGATGTTGAGCTTGGCGGCTTGACGGAGCATCTCTATCGCACGGTAGCGCCCTGCGATCAGGGCGTCTGCCTCGCGCTCGTCATAGTTCCAGAACAGCGGCAGGATTTCCAGCCCCCAGTAGTTGCCTCCCGCAAAAGAGTGCCGGGCGAGGTCAGGGCGTACCGGCAGAAAATCGTAGCCTGCGGCGCGTCCTGCGACACGCGGCATATGGCATGTCTGGCACTGCACCCCGCGGCGCGCGTAGTCGCTCAGCTTCCACTCGCTGTAGATTCGGTCAATCGGGAAGTAGGTGTGGGGCGGCTGGGTGGCAGGGTTCTGCGCCAGCAGCGGGTTGCTCACATCATGGCAGACACCGCAAAGGCTGCTGGAACGATGAAACTCCGAGTAGAGCCAGGTATGGTTGGCATAGGAATCCTGACGCGGACCGCGCTTGGCAGTGTCGTCACTAATCACATACATCCCGTTCCCGATGCCGGGCACAGGGCGGTCAGAAAGCGATTGCCCTTCCTCGCTCAGCGGGTTCACCATGCGATGGCATACATCGCACTGCACCCCTTTGAGGTCTTCGTCAGTCATGTTGGAGCCGTCATACGGAACGGAGCGCCCTTCCAGCCATGCAGTGGGGGAGTGGCATCGCCAGCAGAACTGTCCTGCGCCGGGCACATCCTGTTCGGCAATGGTCAACGCAGCGCGGAAAATCGGGTCGCGCGCCGACTGCGCCATCATGTTGCCCATCCACTGGAAATGAGGCTCATGCTCGCTGGTAAAGTAGCGGTCTGCACCGCCTGTATTCGGATCGTAGGCGTACTGGCTGTTGCCATGGCAAAAGGAGCATAGTTCTGTGGATTGAAACTGATAGCCTGCCGAGTTGGGTTGCGAGCCAGGCAGGTAGAAACCGCCGCCACCCAAGCCCATCAATGCGGCAGCAGGAACGAGGTAAAGCCCTGCCAAGCCTATCCGTTTCCATCGAACCATTCTCAAAGCCCTCCGCCTATATTATAGCCTATTTTGCACGGGAGGCGCGCCCCAAAGCAGTTCCATCAAGATCGGCTCCAGGGTTTGGCGCAACTGGCGGTTCGCATAACCAATCCAGCCGACCGGGGCGCGAATGTCCAGCGGGGTGCGAAGCGGCTCCCCGTAAAGGTTGGTAATCTCCACGCCCAGCTCCTGGGCAATCAGCGCGGTACAGATGTCGTAAGGGTGGCAGGTAAGCGGCGACTGTTCATACCCCAGCTTCTGGAACGCCCACGGGCGCAGGTCCGCCACAAAGCGGTCGTGCCCCGCCATCAGCTCAAACAGCTGCCCTCCTGTGCTGGTGTACTGATCTTCAAATGCGAGCGGGTTTGTGGCAGGCAGTATGCCGAAAACGCGCTCCCAGAAGCGTGCTTCCAGTTCAGCAATCAGCGCTTTGCCTTCGGGAAAGAACTTCACAAAGGAGGCGAACCCGTGCTGAAGCGTCCCGGCACGGCTGGGTTGCAGGCGAACGCTCTGCACCGCGCCTGTGAGCATGTCGTGTCGCTCGGCATGCGCCCCCTGCCCTTTCACCGCCCACAGCTGATACGCCAGATACTGGCGCGTGGTGGGCAGCTCGGTCTGCACCGCAATCCCGATATGCTCCAGCGTGGTCTCTTTGCCGAAATTGGGGGCGATTCCGCTGAGAATCCATGCGCTCCGCTTATCATACATCAAGGGGCGCGTGCCGTCGATGGGGTCTATAATCAGCAAAAACTCCGCCTCTTCCATCGGCGAGCCTTCTGGCAGAGGATACCAGCCGTCTTCTGCCAGCCCTTCAGCAATCAGCACGAAAGGTACTTCCCGCGCCCATTCGCGGCATAAGTCCAGCAGCAGGCGCTCCATCTCGGCGTCGATGCGATATTGCGTGTCGCCTCCAGCATCGCGCTGAACCGCTGAAAGAACCGATGGTTCCTGCGTGCGCAGATAGCGATACAGGTGGTCGCGCAGGCGGGTGTGAATTGCGCGCAGGCGGTTCAGGTAATAGCTCACATCCCGACTGAGCAGCAGCGTCATCGTATGAAGTGTACCTGCTGGGGATGGTATAATTGGGCTAAGATGGACACACAGGCTCACACTCGTGATTTTGTTGTGATTGACGGTTCTTATGGCGAAGGCGGCGGGCAGATTGTGAGGGTGAGCTTAGCCCTCTCGATGCTGACGGGGAGACCGTTTGAGATTCGCAACATTCGGGCGCGTCGTCCCAATCCGGGATTGCAGCCACAGCATCTCACGGCGGTCTACGCCGCGGCGACGCTGGCGCAGGCGCGTGTGGAGGGCGCGTATCTGGGGTCGTCTACCCTGCGCTTTATCCCGGGCGAGATAGAGGGTGGCGAGTTCCTGTTTAATGTGGAGGAGATTTCAGGAGCCGGCTCCGCAGGCTCTGTGCTGCTGGTGGCGCAAACGGTGCTGGTGCCGCTGGCGCTCAGCGGGCAATCAGCGACCCTGCGCCTGCTGGGCGGCACGCATGTGGGCTGGAGTCCAGGCGCCGACTATGTGAAATATGTGTACCTGCCTGCCCTGCGCGAGATGGGCATCGAAGCCGATTTGCATATCGAGTATGCCGGGTTCTACCCCAAAGGCGGCGGGATGTGTACCCTGCGTGTAAAGCCCGCCGATGCCCCACCGCAGCCTATTGAGTGGCTGGATCGGGGCACTATCCAGAGCATCAAGGTCATCACCACCATCTCCAACCTGCCCGACCACATCGTGCGCCGCGGCGATGAGACAGCGGAGACCTTCATCGGCTTAACGGGGTTGCGCCCCGAATTCATTCATCACTTCCTGCCTTCGCGCGGGTTTGGGGTATCCCTCACGCTGGCGGTGAAGGCAGAACATGGATATGCAGGATTCATCCGTCTGGGGCGGCGCGGCGTCGCCATCGAGCAGGTCGTGGAAGAGGCATGGAACGAGTTCGTCGCCTGGGCGAAGACCCGCACCGCTGTAGACCACTTCCTCGCCGATCAGCTGCTACTGCCCGCTGTGTTCGCCACAGGACCCAGCACCTGGACCACGCCGAAAGCCTCCAGCCACCTGCGCACGGTGCTGTGGCTCCTGCCCAAGTTCATGCAGGTGGGGCTGGAGCTAACCCCCTGGGGCGAGCAGGGCGTACAGGTCAAGGTCGTTCCGGGCGGTGAGGGCATTATCGGCTTGAACGGCGCCGAAGGCTCGAATCACACATCCACATAAAAGCGCAGGAACCAGCCCTCGGGGGTCTGCTCCAGTTTCAGCCCGTGATAAGTTACAGACTTGACGGGCGCGCCGTCCCACTCCAGCTCCGCAGGCTGGATGGGGCGGTAGTGGGCGAGGCTTTCCACATACCAGCGCCCGTCCCGCTCTTCCACCTTCACGGGGTCAAAATCGCTGAACAGGCGATGGGACACCTCAAACTGATAAAGCAGTTCGTTCAGCCAGCGCACAATCAGCATCTCCAGATCCGGCGCGTCGCGCTGGACAGAGACCCGCTCCGTGGGGGGATAGCGGCTCACATCGATCATCAGCGCGAACAGCCCCTGCCCCGCCAGCCGAAAGAGCTCGGGCAGGTCGCTGGCATGCACCTCCAGCCCCTTATCTGCCGTGTGTTCCAGAATCTCGTAGCGTCCCATCGCCCTTACTGGCGGTAAGGATACCTTAAGACTGGCTCTCCTGCGCGGTGGGGACGGTCTCCGCGGGAACCGCCTCCTCCACCAGCAGCACAGGAATCCCATCGCGGATGGGGTAGGCGCGCTGGCAGGCGTCGCAGAGAAGGTAGTCGCCCTGCAGGCGCAACGGGGGGCGATGCTCGCACGCCGGGCATGCCAGCTTCTCCAGCAGTTCGGGCGCCAGAACCGCCATCTCACACCACCTCCAGCATGCGCTCAATCGCTCTGCGGGCACGCTGGGCAATCTCTTCGGGCACGCGCACCTCGTAAACGCCGTCCCGCAAGGAGCGGTAGAGCTTCGGCAGGGTGATGGTCTTCATATACTCACAGATGGCGTCCGCTTTGACCGCGATAAACTGCTTGTGCGGCGCCTCTTTACGCAGGCGATGCATCATGCCCACTTCGGTCGCCACCAGATGAATCGGGGCAGGCGATTGCTTCACATGGCGCACCATGCCGCCTGTGCTATACACGAAGGTGCGCTCCGCGGGCAGCTCGCCTTCCGCCAGCGCGTACATACACTGGCTCACGCAGCCACATTCGGGGTGCAACAGCAAATCCGCCTCTGGATACTGTTTCAGCGCGTTCACAATATCCTCCGCGCGGAAGCCCGCATGCACATGGCATTCGCCCATCCAGAGGTGCATTTTGCGCCCCGTCATGCGTTGCACATACAGCCCCAGAAACATGTCGGGCAGAAACAGAATCTCCTTGTCTTCGGGGATGGCTTGCACCACCTTGACGGCGTTACTGGAGGTACAGCAGTAGTCCGCTTCCGCCTTCACATCGGCGTTGGTGTTGACATAAGCGACCACCACGCCGTCGGGATGTTGCGCTTTCCACTGGCGCACCTCTTCTGCCGTCACGGTGGCTGCCAGCGAGCAGCCCGCTTCGGGGTCGGGGATCAGCACCGTCTTGTCGGGGCAGAGGATGGCGGCGGTCTCCGCCATAAAATGCACGCCACAGAACACAATCAGAGGCGCATCGGTCTTGGCTGCCTGCTGGGAAAGCTGGAGCGAGTCGCCCACGAAATCGGCTAAGTCCTGAATGATGGGAATCTGATAGTTATGCGCCAGAATAATCGCGTTGCGCTCCTTGCGCAGGTGTTGAATGCGCTCTATCAGTTCCTGCTCACTGAGGTAGGGGATTTCGGCGTCGTTTTCCACCGCGCGCTGGGCTTCCGTGTAAGCCACCGACGGGCGGCGCTTCGAGCGGGGCATGATAGTGGGTAGTTCCACCTGCACCTGCAACTCGGTCGGTAAGGTCGGGTTCTTGACCATCGGTTTTCCTCCTGACCCATTTGCGGTGAACAGCGGGTGTTGCCCGCGGGGATGTTGTCCACCGCCCAGAGGGGCTGCTCTGATTATACCCCATCATCGCAAATAGCGCAGAAAGAGCGGCATCGTGCGCGTGGGGGAGAAGTGGCGCGTCAGGTAGCGCAGTTCGGGCGTCAGGCGTTGCATCGTCTGCTTGCCGACGCGCCAGCTCGGCTCCGCCAGAAACGCCATCATCCAGTCGGTGATGCGGCGCAGGCGCTCGCTGTAGGGATACCACCACAACTCAGGCTTGCCTGAATAGACCTCGCTCACATACTGCACCTGCACCATCTCGTATAAGCCGAACTCGCCGTGCGTGCGCCCGACACCCGAATCTTTGAACCCGCCCCATGTGCCGTAGGAATCGCCATAGGCAACGAGGTGGGAGTTAACGCTCACAGAGGCGCATTCCAGTTTCGGCGCGAGCGCGTGCGCCCGTGCGCGGTCGCGCGTCCAGAGGGAAGCGGTCAGCCCAAACGCGCTCGCGTTCGCCCGCTGAATCGCTTCCTCCACATCCGCCACAGGCTGTGCCATCACCAGCGGACCGAAGGTCTCTTCCTGCATGCCGAGCATGGTTTCGTTCGCGTCGGCAATCAGGGTCGGCGCGTAGTAGAGTTCGCCCAGCTCGCTCAACACACGCCCGCCGTACAGCACGCGCCCGCCCTTCGCGCAGGCGTCCTCCACATGCGCCTGCACACGGTCGCGCTGGAAGGGGGCAATCACGGGTCCCATATCCACATCCGACTGCAAGGGATGCCCCACGCGGATTTTCGCCAGCTCCGCACGCAACGCCTCCAGAAACGGCTCATAGACGGCGCGTTCCACATAGACGCGCTCTACGGAGGCGCAGGTCTGCCCCGCGTTCACCATCGCGCTCCACGCGATGCCGCGCGCTGTGCGTTCAAGGTCGGCGTCGTGCAACACAATCGCGGGGTCTTTGCCGCCCAGTTCCAGAATCACCTTTTTGCCCAGCGCGCCCGCCTGCTCGGCGACTTTCCTGCCGATGGGCACGCTTCCTGTGAAAATCACCCCGCGCACAAGGGGATGCTGAATCAGCGCACTGCCCTGCGGCGCGCCGCCCTGCGCCACCTGCACCAGTCCCTTCGGCAGACCTGCCTTCTCAAAGAGCTCCCCAATCAGCGCGCCCACATGCGGAGTCAGCGGCGAAGGCTTCAGCACCACGGCGTTCCCCGCGAACACCAGCGCGAGCATCTGCACCACCGGCAGGGTGAAGGGGTAGTTCCACGGCGCAATCACCGCCCACACGCCGTAAGGGTGGAAGTAATAGGTACAGTGCCGATCCGCCATAAACGGGTTGCGCGAGCGCACCCTGCGCGGCGCCAGCAAACGCACCCCCTCGTAAATCAAATAGGTCGCCATATCAATCGGCGGGAACAGCTCCACAATCATCGCTTCGATGGCGGGCTTGCCCTGCTCGCGGGCGACCAGTTCGGCAATTCGGTGGCGCTCGTGCGCAATCAGGCGACGGAGACGGCGCATCGCTTCGGCGCGTTCACGCAGGGGCACCTCGCGCCATTCCAGATACGCCGCGTGCGCCTGTTGCACAACCCCCTCAATCGCCTCTACGGGAGTGATTGGTATCTCCCCCACCAGACTCCCATCCGCCGGACTGTGAATGACCAGACGATTCATCGCACCTCTATTTTTCGACTGCGCGGTTAAGAATCCTGCCGGGCGTCTGGTTAGAGTATCTCACCCTCGTGAGTGATCAGAGGTACTTCCTCCAATTTAGCACCCCAAAGCTGCCGATAGGGGCGCACCTGACGCACCCATGTTGGAATCTCAAAGACCCACAGCAGATTCTGAATTGCTTGCACGGGGCGATGGGGCACAAAAATATGCACCGCGGCGCTGTCGGTAATCTGGTTCAGTACCATGCGTACAGGCGGCGTTTCGGTGTCAGCGAAGGCTTTCAGCGCTTGCCTCATCTGGCTCACATCCAGAAGCGTTTCTACCGCTTCCATGTCGCAGCCAATAATCGTAATGAATCGTCCGTAGCCCTCTATGTCGCGTTCCCGAAACTCATCGGAGAGTTCTTGCTTGTTATCCCGAGTCAAGCGGGTCAGGGGGCGTTTTTCGGGAAGATACTGAATGGGCGAATCGGGCGCCAGCGGGGCGTCGCGCCCGCTTTGCCAGCACCACGCCAGACCGCTGGACAGCAGGTGTTCAGGCAGCTGGCTGAAAAAGGTTTCCCTGTGGTAGTCATCAGGGAATGTCAAGGCATAACTGATAACCCCATGCTCACGCCAAAAACTCACAACCTCTGGATTACGGCTTTCCTCACTCACTCGCTTCGACTGAGATTGTCTCCGCAAGAACCAGTTGAAAGGCATCGCTCTCACCGCCTGTTGCGCCTGCAGGCAGGGGTAGGCAGGTCAAACGGATGACCGATATCCTGCCTGAATGCCTTGCCTGCAAGCACTGAGAGTGTACCCTCACTCGTGGGTGCGACGGGAAGACAAACGCTTAGGGAATAAACTCATACCCATACGCCCCGTTCCAGGTGAAGGGGTTCGGCGTGTCGCCTGCTTGCTCTATCAGGTTGCCCCAGCTGCCGTCGATGTGTCGGGTAGCCCCAAGCAAGCCCCCTCATTCCCTATCCACCCACGCGCGCGGATACCGACTAAACCGCGCAATCCAACCATCCTCCCCGAACAACTCGGCTGCCAGGTTCACCAACATCGGCACGCGCGTCAAATCTGCCACCCACCCTCTTGAAGTCTTCACCGCTATCCTATACTCCTCACGCGCATCTATATCGTACAACGCATCGTGCAGCATAGTATCAATCGCCTCCAGCAGAACGGTTATCATTACATCTTCTTCCAATCGTTGTACCCGCTGCAGCCGCTCCGCCCAGCCCTCAAGCAGACTGCGCGCCTGCATCGCCAGCCATACATCAGGCGGCTCGTACCCCGCCATCACACTCAGCCACTCATCGATCGTCTTATCCCGCACCACGCGCATCAGCCAGAACCCAAACTTGTCCAGCGCCTCTTGTTGTTGGGCGGTACGTCCATGCCATTCTACGCTGGGATCAGGGAATGCAGGCAGCGACGGCATCTGCAGCGGCGCAACAGGAGCTTTTCTGTAATCCAGCAGGGACATGGCATCCTCAGCTCGGGCGTAGGGATAGACATACGAGCTATACTGAGCGATCCAGCCCGGATTATTCGTGCCAAAGACACACTGGGGCATGTCTGGAAAGCAACGTTTTATGTTTACAGGCTCGTCAGCCCCTTCTAAGGAGATTAAGAAGTGGATTTCGTCAGTGCTCTGGAACAGATGGAAACAGTTGAACAAGGCGCGGTCTACAACTCGCACGATGAGTTGGTGCAAATCAATAAACTCAGACACGGAGAAAGCTGAGACGATAGCCTCGAATATCTCTCTGTCAGAATCAAAGTGGTTGTAAAGTCCCTCAATCAGACCCTGACCCCTGTATATAGCGCTATCACGCGCATACTTGATAAAGGTGGTTCCTAACTTTTCCTGTACCTGTTGGCATGCTGGTAGCATGGTCAGCGCCCCCTTTAGTATACCTTACCTCCAAGGAATGCGTACTGGCTCGATTACACCACACCTCAGCATATCGATAGTGGCGTAAATCACGATGGCAACTGCCTCCTCTACTGGAACACCCCCCGCAAGTAGCGACTGATATGCGATGCGAATATGATCCAAGAAAGAGAGATTACCCTTCTGTTTTGAGATTTGGCTGATGAGACGTCTTTGTGCACCCGTAATTCTAGCATGATCCCATCCTCTTTCTTTCATATATGCATGCGAAATAGACAGGGCTTTTTCTGGGTCGTAGTTTGGATGTCCTGTAAATGCAGACTTGATAAAAATATGATGACCGCCTACTTTACCATATTCTCCCAAGTACTTGCTTACCTTTCCTGCAGCTTCTATCAAGCGCCCACAGAACTTGGCTACATCCCCAATATTCAGTCCGAGTATCCGACTGATATGGCGGGCAAACCGACCCAGCTTCAGCGTATCCCCTAATCCAGGAATAACCCCAGCCGCTGAAATCAGCGCGTTCTTGATATCCAGCCGCGCCAGATACAATCCCGCATTAGCCAGATCCGCCGGCTCTCCCGCCCCAGGAAAGAATCCGATGATGTCCAACAGGAAATGAATCAGCTCTGACAGGTCTTCATCTACAGGTCCTAAGCCGGCAGGATCTGTCAGGTTAATAGGGTTGTTCAAACAATACACATACACATTCGGGTGCCCGCCTGCCACATCAATCGGGTCGCGCTGCAGCCAGCGGGCGGTGCGGGGGTCATACTCGCGGGCGCCGACATGGTACAACCCTGTGAACGGAATAAACTCATACCCATACGCCCCGTTCCAGGTGAAGGGGTTCGGCGTGTTGCCTGCCTGCTCTATCAGGTTGCCCCAGCTGTCATAAGTGTAGCGGTCAGTAATAACGCCGCTGGGAGAGACCAGCGCCCGCACATGTCCCAAGCCGTCTATCACATAGTAGCGCGTGTTGGCGGGAAGATACTATTCCCGCGACAGGGTGTCATCTGCCATCCGCTTCCTCCATCCGAAAGTACCGCCAGAAAAGACCCACACCGTATCCCGTTAGCACGCTGGAGACCAGAAGCACCCATCCATACTCCCGCAGCACCACACCCAACCAGAGCGCATCGCCCCGACGAATAACCCGCTCAGTGGTGAGGATTTCTTCGGGCGCGAGAAAGAGAACGAAAAAGCCCACCAGCAAAATCCCTGCAAGCAGCCCAATCCCGACCGAGAGTTGCACCACATGGTGCCGATCCTCACGCCACAGCAGTTCTAAACTTGCCCAGTGGAGCAGGGCGAATAGCAGCAATCCATAGCCGATGAAACCCGACCACCAGACTTTTGGCAACAGCCACATCTGCCACAGGATGAGATGAGAAAGTGTGTCAGGTGAACCTTTGAGAAGGAACTCCTTTACTGACCACAATAAAGCAGCTATAGCGTTCCAGACAATCCAGTAAATGAGCAAGCTCCCAATAAATCGGAATGCCTTTATCTTCATCTCCTGAAGTATACCCTTCCGAGCAAATCCCAAGGAGTTGCCGATGGATTTTTGATGGTTGGATCGAAGCCATACAGCATCGTAGCACATGCTTCAGAGTTACCTCTGCTATATTTTGCTCCTGTATATTGCCATATCTCAAAGGCAGGATAGGCTGAGTGGAAGCCTGAGAAGGAAATAATTCGCCCCTCTTTATCCAGTCGAAAAGTAGCTCTAAAAGATATCGGAGGCGACATAGGATAGTAAGGATTGGAGGCAGTGAATGACAAAATCACGTCAACCCCTCCGTCGTTTCGAGGCATGACAACAGGCTTTTGATCTATGAGATTAGGACCGACCGTCGCGTTAGCTTTGCCCTTCCATATTACTCTACCCTGTTTGTCAACTACTTCAGTTGTTCCCACTTGTGCGTTTTTGAAATCGACATTCAGCTTGCCCTCTTTATTTTTGTATGCGACAAAGGCAATTTGCACTCTATATCGGGGTGAGTCTGGAGAGAAGCGGCGATTATCTCCCTTGAAGCAGACGCCACCTGGCCCCACAACTGTCTGGACAGGAATGAAAGCTGTGACAGAATATCGGACACTACCTTTCGGACCACCAGGATCTTCACTAATTCCGTCTGAATCGCTGTAGTTGACAGGATCATTCCCACAATACACATACACATTCGGGTGTCCGCCTGCCACATCAATCGGGTCGCGCTGCAGCCAGCGGGCGGTGCGGGGGTCATACTCGCGGGCGCCGACATGGTACAGCCCTGTGAACGGAATAA